>Ga0209683_10000571_pt1 | contig 14330 bp, 9 predicted proteins | sample DOMMetBare2Fresh_FD_187474 | JGI IMG/M metagenome (GOLD analysis project Ga0209683, IMG submission 187474) | Wetland sediment microbial communities from St. Louis River estuary, USA, under dissolved organic matter induced mercury methylation -... | ecosystem: Environmental > Aquatic > Freshwater... | reverse complement strand
CCGGCTGCTTGCACCGCAGCGCGCGCCGCATCGAGACTTGCCGCTTGCACGATGTAGCTTGAAGCCTGTGCGCTCGGAGCGACGCTGGTCTGCGCGGGATCCGCCTGTGTCGATGAAACCGTGGTGTCCTGGCACGCGGCCAGCGTGAACACGAGGCTCAGTGCCGAGAGGGTGGCGATGCAAGTGGCTGGGTGGTTCATTCTTCTGTCCTCAACACGAATCGAGTTCGACAGTTGCATTGCAACCCGGCGAGCCCTGTTGGCGCGCTGTCGAGCCCGTCACAGAACCTCGTGAAAAGCCTGAACCGGGTCACATAATGCGAGTGTCAAATCGGGGGATAAGTCAGGTCGAGGTGAGCATGACGGCTCGGGATTGCTAGCTCGTGAGCCCGACGGCGTCGATCTCGGTGACGAAGGCATCCTCGGAGTCGTCGTTCATCAGGAAGATGCTGTGGATCGCGTGCTGTGGGTGCAGGACCTCGTCGCGGACGGCGGCGAGTACCGCGCCATAGGCGGTATCGCTGACGCAGATGCGGGTACGGGTGATCTGCTCCGGGTCGCCGCCGGCATCGCGCAGGCGTTTGATCAGCGAGCCGATGACGCGGCGTGCCGAGGACTCGAGGTCAAAGGCACTGGCATTCGGCGGCAGGCGTCGCACGCTGGCAGTGACGGTAATGGTGCCGCGCTTCCCGGCGTGCTCCTGCAATTGGAGTTCAGGGTAATCGGACGGCAGCGTGTAATCTTCCGGGCGCCAGCGCGAGCGGGGTTGGCGGGTCATGATCGTTACTCCTGGTCGACCCAGTGATTGACGCCAGAGACCGAGGTGGTCGAGGGCACGAAGCTCTGGTTCCACAGCGTGCCGTTGTTCCAGACATAGCCGTTGTTCCACAGGTAGCCGTTGTTCCAGAGGTAGCCGTTCGACCAGATATAACCGTTGCTCCAGAGATAGCCCTGGTTCCAGAGGTAGCCGTTGCTCCAGAGATAGCCTTGCTGGTTGATGGTGTTGCCACTGGCGTCAACGACGTAGAACGTGCCGTCGGTTTTCTGGCGCGCCGGGCCGCCGAAGTGCTTGGTGCCGGCCAAGTCGGCCGTGATGTCGAGGCCGACGTTGGCACAGCTGGTGTATGGGTTGAGGACTGCGGCGTAAGCGTTGATCTGGCCCGCGCCTTGCTGGAACACCGTGTAGGCGAGCTTGCCGGAACTGTCGATCGCGGCACGCGCGGAACTCATCAGCTTGCACTTGACCTGGTTCGGCGTGAGCGAAGGCTGTGCCTGCAGCATCAGCGCGACCACGCCCGAGACCACCGCCGCCGACTGCGAGGTGCCGGACATCGTGAAATAGTTGCCCTCTTCGTGGAATTCGGGGTGCGCCTGGGGGATCGCCTGATCGCGAGTCATAACACCCCTGACATGACCACCGGGGGCCACGATCTCGGGCTTGACAAAGCCTTCATAGGTCGGACCGGTGGAAGAAAACGAAGCAAGTCGATCGTCGGCCGCATTGCTTGTGCTGTAATTGTCAGTCATCGCGCCGACTGTTATGACGTACGGCACGTTACCCGGCACGGTGATGGACTGCGCATAGGGGCCGTCGTTACCGGCCGAGGCGACGACCACGACGCCGGCCTGCCACAGCTTCATGACGGCCTTGTTCAGCGGGTCATTCCAGTAGTACGACTGTGCCGTGGCGCCAAAGGACATGTTGACGACCCGGATCTTGTACTTGGTCCTGTTCGTCAGGATCCAGTCGAGACCGCGGATCGTATTGGCATAGGTGCCCACGCCGTTTGCGCCGAACGTCTTGACGGTGATCCACGACGCGCCCGGAGCGATGCCAAGGTAGGTGCCGTCCGACGTCACATTCGCGCTCGCCGCGATGCTGGTGATGTGGGTGCCGTGGCCGCTGTCGTCAGGGATCGAGGTGCTCGCGACGTTGTTGATGGCGTCGTAGCCGGCGAGCGGAGTCGCCCAGAGCCCCGTGTCAACAAATGCGATCCCGACACCGTTGCCGGTGATGCCCGAGGCGTGGAGGAGATCGGCGTTCGTCTGTCTTACGACATAGGACGGTGCTGCGACGTTGGGCGATGCGCCGCGACCGGCAACCTTGGCGGTAGCATCCACCGTCACGACCAGCCGAGTGTCTGCGCCCAAGGTCGCGGCCAGTTCCGGGGTCAGCTGTGCGGCGACCGCATCGATGATGCCGAGCTCGTGGGTGATCGTGCCGCCGGCTGCCTGCACCGCGGCGCGCGCGGCGTCGAGGCTCGCAGCCTGGACGATGTAGCTGGCTGGCGTCTGGTCGGCCGCCGTGATGGTGGCCTGCATCTTGGCGCTGCGCGGGGATTCGGCGCTCTTCCATGCGCCGGCCGACAGCACAGCCGCGAAGCTGAGTGCCGAAAGGGTTGCGATGTAGGTGACGCGACGGTTCATTTCCAGGTTCTCCACGCGATTTGATCTTCGCGGTCGTATTGGAACCTGGCGACGCTTTGCGGCGCGCTGTGCCATGCGTCACAGAATGGAAGGAGAAATCCGGGGCGCGTCACATAACCATGCGGTTAAATCGCAACCCGCCGCCCGGCCTGAACAGCGGAAAGGGAAGGGGGCGGCGGAGCCGGGGAGGCTCCCGCGTCGAAGCGGATGAATGCCAGTATCATGTTGTCATAAGCGATACGGGGCCGGCCGTGAACAAACTGGTGGAGTGCGTCCCCAATTTCTCCGAAGGGCGGGATGCCGCAGTCATTCGCGGCATCGCCGCGGAGATCGAGGCTGTGCCTGGCGTGACGCTGCTCGACGTCGATCCGGGTGAAGATACGAACCGCACCGTCGTCACATTCGTCGGCGCGCCGGATGCGGTGCTGGAAGCCGCCTTCCGCGCGGGCAAGCGCGCGGCCGAAACCATCGACATGGCGAAGCATCACGGCAGTCACGCGCGCATGGGCGCGATGGACGTCTGCCCCTTCGTACCGGTCGCGGGCGTCACGATGGCCGACTGCGTGGCGCTCGCCAGGGAATGTGGCCGCCGCATCGGTGAGCTTGGAATCCCGGTGTATCTGTATGAGCAGGCCGCTTCGATCCCCGCCCGCAGGAATCTGGCGGCAGTGCGGGCCGGCGATTACGAAGGGCTGGAAAGAAAACTGGCGGACCCCGCGTGGAAGCCTGATTTCGGTCCGGCGAAGCACAACCCGCGCAGCGGCGCCTACATCATCGGCGCGCGCGAGTTCCTGATCGCCTACAACGTCAATCTCGCGACCACCGAAAAACGTTATGCGGACGACATCGCCTACAACCTGCGCGAGCGCGGCCGTCACAAGCGCAGCGGAAATATCGCGCCGTTCTACTACCGGGGCGACGTGGTCGTGTTTGCCAGGGAGTATTTCCCCTGCGGTGCCTGTGATCAGGTCGCGAAATCCTGGGACGCACTCGCGGCGCATTACCGCGAAGCCCACGGCAAGGACCTCGCGGCACGTTACGCCGCGCTTGGCTACCCGGCGGGGGAGATCGAAGGAAAACCGGTCTACGCCGATGGACGTTTCCCGCAGGTCAGGGCCGTCGGCTGGGTGGTCGAGAAATACCGCCGCGCGCAGATCTCCATCAACCTGACCAACTACAAGGTGTCTCCGGCGCACGCGGTACTCGAGGCCGCGCGCGAAGAAGCCATGCGGCGCGGAATTGTCGTCACAGGATCCGAGATAGTCGGCGTGATTCCATTCGATGCGATGCAGGAATCGGGCCGCTACTACCTGCGCCGGATGCAGAAATCCACCGGAATGCCGGTCGGCGACGTGATCGAAACCGCCGTGCAGGCCATGGGCCTGCGCGATGTCGCGCCATTTGATACGGAAAGGAAGGTACTGGGTATGCCACGCCAGACAGGGGACTTGGTCCGCAGGTCGGTCGCGGAATTCGTCGATGAGGTATCGCGCGACACACCGGCCCCGGGCGGCGGCTCGATCGCCGCACTCGCAGGCGCGATCGGGGCGGCGCTGGCCGCGATGGTCGCGAACCTGACGGTCGGCAAGACCGAGTTTGCCGGCCGATACGAGGAGCTGGATGCGCTCGCCGTCAAGGCGCAAGGCATCAAGGACCTGCTGCTCGCCGCGGTCGACGAGGACACGCAGGCCTTCAATGGGGTCATGGAGGCGCTGCGCTTGCCGAAGGACACGCCGACGCAGAAAGCCGCGCGCAACGAGGCCCTTGAGTCCGGCTACAAGCGCGCCACCGAGGTTCCAATGCAGACCGCCCGGCACTGCCGTGCGGCATTGGATCTCTGCCTGCTCGCTGTGCGCACTGGCAACGACGTCATGATCACCGATGCGGCCGTCGGCGCGCTGGTTTCGCTTGCCGGTGTGAAGGGCGCGGCCTGCAATGCGCGCATCAACCTGAATTCAATCAAGGACGCCGATTACGTCAAGCGTACCGGCGCCGAGATTTCGCGCCTCGTGGATGAAAGCCGGAAGATCGCCGACCTCGTCGAGCGCGAGGTGGAGCGCGTGATCAGCGGCTCGTAGCGAATTCAGGGACCGCTGACCGACAGCCTGCCTTCCCCGCGCAGCCGCCCGCCGGAGCGCAGCTGCAGTTGAATCGGTGCCGCGCCCGAAAATTCCAGCACGAAGTCCTGGCTCCCTGCTGCCGACTGGATGATCACCTGACCGTTCGCGGCTGTGAATCGCGCGTCATCGGTCTTGCCGATAAAGGCCGTCGTCGCCGGATCGAATCTGGCGATGACCTCGCAGGGAACCCCTGCCGACAAGTTGAGTTCCAGCCTGAGTCCCTGACCGTCGCGCCGCAGCGAGGCATTGACCTCGACACTCTCGGCCCGGATGGTCAACTGGTCCTGCGGCTCGACAAGACCCGGCGCTCCTGGACCGCCGGGCGCATCCAGTGATCCCTGCAGGTTTGTCAGCGGCGCACTGTCATCACGCAGGAAATAGCCGATGCCCACGATCAGCAGTCCCCCCAGGATGGCCGCAGCCACGCGGTAGGCCGGCCAGGCGTATTGCCGGCGCGCGGGAGCGCCCGAGCGCACCGATAGTGCGGGTGCGGCAAGAATAGCTGCCCGCAGGCCGGCGGGCGGCTCGGCCTGCAAAACGCCACGCAGGAGCTGGTCCGTCCGGCGGAATTCATCGTGCAGGCGACGGGCCTCAGGATCCTGCAGCAGCAGGCGTGCGAGCTTCGCCTGATCGGCGACCGACAGTTCGCCGTCCAGATCGGCCTGGATCAAATCCTGAAGCTGGTCGCTGTCCATCGTCATAGCGCACCGCGTGAGGCCAGTTGCTCCTTGAGGAGCTGCCGCGCCGTGTACAGGCGCGACTTGACTGTCCTGGTGTCGATTCCAAGGATCTGACCCATGTCCTCGTAGCTGCGGTCGACAAAGTACCTGAGCACGATCACGGCCCGGTGCTCCGGCTTGAGCTTCTCAACCGCTTTCAGCACCACGTCGCGCCTCTGGTCTTCGACCAGAATTTCGGACGGACCTGAGTCATCCGCGGGGAGCTGCTCGTCGACAGGCCCCGCGTTGCGGACTTGCACCCGCAGGATGTTGAGCGATTCGTTTATCGCCATGCGGTAGATCCAGCTGTAGAACTTGTATTGCGGGTCATAGCTCGAGAGATTCTGGTAGGCCTTCAGGAAGACCGATTGCGCGACGTCGCGGGCGTCCTCGGAATTGCGGAGCATGCGCAAAGCGATGTTGTAGATCGGCTTTTCGTATTGCTCGACAAGCGCGGCAAAGGCTTGTTGATTGCCCCCCAGGCAGTCCCGGACCCTCGCTGCATCGACGTCCTCACTCATAATAATTACACGTCAGGGCCTGGAAAGTTGGCAGGGCAGGACGCCGTTTGCCGGGGTCCCGTTGTTGCTCCGCGGCGCCCGAAATCCCGTACCATCTGCTGGGTGGCAGGCGGCGAGCGCCGGCTTCGTCGGCCACTCTAGCGTCGGTTTGGCGCGCGCGACAAGCAGGCCGGGTCCCGGCGACGATGCCGTCGGTTGGAGCCTATGGGGCGTCACGACACTTGACAGCGATGACCTTCCTGCAGGCTGCAGGGCTCGCCTTGATCCCCTCGCTGGTGTGGGGATGGTTTTTTGTCTCGCGCAACCCCGAGTCGCGGCAGCTCGTCGTGGTGACCTTCCTGCTGGGCACCCTGGCCGTGGTGCCGCTGCTCTTGTTCATGGCCGGGCTTGGAATCCAGCTGCAAAGCCACGAGGCGGCGGCGCTCCAGCACGCCGGCCAGGACCCGCTGCAACAGGCGCTCGGCATGCTGGCATTCCTGGCAGGCGTGGCGCTGGTGCTGTTCGGCGTCATCAGGCTGTTTCACTTGACCTCAAAGCGGGTTACGCGACACTCGCTGCGCCTCGGCGCGCTGCTGCTGGCGACGCTCTTGCTGCTGGCCGCAACTCTGAGCTATGACCAGCTGCGCGAGAATCTCGGTCCGCTGGCCGCGCCGCTGGCGGACCTGTTCCACTTCCTGGTGATCTTTTCGCTGTTCATGTTCCTTCTGGAGCGGCTTTCCGCCCGGACAGTCGCCAACGCCCTGGTCGCTGCGCTCGCCGCGGTGCTCGTGCTGGTGGTGGTGAATGCCGACGCCAGGCTGGCGACCGGCGACGAAGTGGAGCTGAGCTCGATTTCCACGATCTTCAGCCTGCCGTTCCTGCTCAAGGTCGTTCAGCAGGACACGCTGACGCTGCGGATCCTGAATTTCATGCAGCTGTACCTGAGCTTCGCGATGGTGGCGCTCAGCACCCTGCTGGTCATTGCACTGGTTCACGTGATCTACCTGCTTCACGAAAACCGCTGGATCAAGTGGGTGCACAGCGCTTCGCTCGCGTTCTTTTCACTGCCGTTCCTGGCCTGGGCGATGGCGACCGTCAGTCCTGATTGGCCGCTGGCGGGCGCGAGCAAGTCGGCGCCCATGTCCGTTGAAATCGCCTGGTACGCCAACATCGTGTTGTTGGCCGCGCTGTCGGTCTGGTCGGTCATCGGATTCATCCGCCAATCGGGTGCGGCGGCGCTTGGCCTGTTCAACGGGCTTTACGAGGAGCCGCTGAATTTTCTCGGCGTCGGGCTGTTCCTGACGGTGTTCGTCGCAGTGTTTTACTGGTTCGGGCTGTCCGTGATGGCGTTCAGCCTGATCTTCCTGGCCTTTGCCGAGGAGTATTCCAAGCACCTCATCGTTCGCTTCACCGACGACGACAGCATCCAGTCGATCGACGATGCGATCGAGTTTTCCATCATCGTGGGCCTGGCCTTCGCCTTTGCCGAAAACGTACTGCTCTACTTCCCGCGGCTGCTCGCCGAGCACGATACCCCGACGCTGCTGCTGCGCTCGGTGCTGACCGTGCTGATGCACGCCGTGGCTTCGGGAATCTTCGGCTACTTCTACGGATTGGCGCATTTCTCGACCGAGGAGGTTCGAAGCGGCCATGGTGGCAGAGGGCCCGTGTACCGCATGCTGCATCGGGTCTTCCTGTTTCACCGTGAGCGTCTTTATCACGAGGCCAAGATGTTCGAGGGGCTCGTCCTCGCGGGCGCTTACCACGCGACCTACAATCTTGCTGCGAGCCAGGGCCGGATCAGCATCATGCTGGGCCTGGTCGGCGCCGGCTGCGCTTTTCTCTATTACCTGCTGGGTCTGAAATCCAACCGCGAGAGGATCGGGGCTATCTCGGCGCAGCGGGTCCACGAGACTTACGTCGGCAGGCTCAGGAGGCGCTCGCGCTAGAGGATCTTGAGCGACAGCATCCATTCGTCGTTGAGCTTGCGACCGCGCTCGAAACCGGCGGCGTAGCCAAGCGACAGGGTCATGTCCAGACGGTTGAGCACCGTGAATTTCAGGTCGACCTGCGCGCCGGCATCGTAGACAGTGCGTTGCCCCGAGCCGTCGGCGGGCGTCGCGGCCAGCACGCCGGCGAACAGTGCCGGGCGCGCCCAGCTGAGGAAGAATCCCGGCGACCCGATTTCTTCGAACCGCAACGGTGGCAGGTTCAGTTCCAGGATGCTCTTGCCGAAGCTGCGACCGGGCAGCTCGTCAATCTCGAAGCCCGGGAAGCTCGCGTATTCCCGGTAACGCTTGACCTCGCCGTTATCCACGTAGTTGTTGCCGAAGCCGCCGAAGTAGTAGCTTGCCAGGCTGTTGGCCCGGTTGCCGCCGGCGATGCCGGCTGCGTTGTAAAGCCATACGGACGAGTTGCCGATCGGCAGCGCGAAGCCGAAGTCGAAGCTGCCGCGCAACTTGGGCACGTTGTCGCCGCCGGCCCGGTCGATGTTGCCGGCGAGCTGCCAGCGGTAGCCCTTTTCGTGGTCCACCGAACCCTGCGAGCTGCGGGTGTTGGTATAAGCGAGCAGGGCCTTGCCCGAGGTGATCTCCGAAAAACCTGACGGCACATTCTGGTTGCCCGGCAAGGTATCGAGGCCAGTGAAGTATGCCGCCCCGAGCGACAAGTCGAGCTGGCGCGGATCGTCGTAGATCAGAGCCTTGTCGTAGCCCACGATGAACGCGTCGCCCTTCCGGCTGCGCTTGGTGGGGCCGAACAGGTCGTAGAAGTCTGCATCATTGTGCCGGTACTCGAGTTTCCAGTTGGGCGTCGCGTAGCGCAGGCTGACGTGGGGTCTTTCGCCCGACGGCAGATTCGGGTCCCAGGAGTAACTGCCTGCGACATCGAAGTGGTGAAACTGCGCCGGGTCTTCGAAGCGCAGGTGCCAGCCCAATGCCACGGAATCGCGGTAGCCTTCGATGATGGGATAGCCGTCGCCGAAGCCAAGCTCGTGCATTGGCCGGTACTTGCCGCGGCGCGTGATCTTCGGCTCCGGGTCCGCCTGGGAAGGCTGATTGACCACCCAGTCACGGACGACAGGATGCTTGCGGGCGATCTGCGCGCCGAGAAACGTGATGGCGCCGACGTCCTGCAGTGGCTTCGGCTCGATGATCATCGGTGCGAAACCGTCACCCGTATGTTCCTGGACGATCAGCGTGCCGTCCGCCATCGGGATCGGGCGGAAGAAGCCAGTTTCGGCATTGCTGACCGCTTCGAGTGCGTCGGTCGCGAGCTCGTAGCGGAAAATGTTGGAAACGCCGGTGTAGTAGGAACTGCCGTACAGGTAGCGGCCGTCGCGGGTGAAAACGAACCCCTCCGGCGTAGCTTTGTCAAAATCGAACCGCTCGATGGGCTCGACCTTTCCAGCCTCCAGATCTGCCGTGCGGAACACCCCGAGGAACTGGCGGCCATCGATCTGTGCGATGGACATCGAAAGCAGGGTCCCGTCGGCGGACACGTCGAGTTCAAATGGCTCTTCGCCATAGGGCCAGGTATGAACCTGGTTCCAGCTGCTGTAGGGGTACGGCAAGTGAACCAGGGTTACGTAGCCGTTGAGGTGCCGAAAGCCCCACAGCGACCGGTCCGACTCGTCGAAGCAGATGTCGCCGATGCGCGCGTCCTTGAGCAGCATGCGCGTCTTGCCCGAAGTGACGTCCACGGCCATCAGGTCCCGCCAGGCGTTGTTGTCCGCAGTGAAAAACAGCGTCTTGCTGCCAGGATCGTAGGCGGTCGACGTGACCCCGTATTTCATCGGTCCCTTGATGTCCACGAGCTTGCGGATGCTGCCGTCGGCCATCGAAACAACGCCGGCATAGGCGACAACACCGGGGTACTGAAATGCCCCGATCAGGGAGTTGGTCGCGGGGTCGTAGTATGAACGTGAGACTGCGCCGAGCCCCTTCCTGGTCAGGCGCCGGCCTTGAGTGAGCGGATACTGCCGGACCGATTGCAGGTTGGCAGTCTGGAACTCGTGCTCCCAGGCGATCCACTCGTCCCACGCAGTTTCCAGCGGCTCACCGAAGACCTTGGCGAATTGCTGCGAGTAGTAGGCCTCGCTGCCCTCGCCACGCTTCAGCCAATCCACCACGGCTTGCGGCGAATGGACGTAAGCCAGGTAGCTGAAGAAGCGGGTGCCATACAGGTAGGCGTTGGTGCCGGTCTGGAAGTCGGCCTCGACGCCCTTGGAAACCAGGCCGAGGTTGCCGTAGAAGTGCGCGTCGTCGCGAACCATCGAGCGGAACACCATCTCGCCATAGGCTCCCTGGGCGCGGCCCACGCCGCCTGCCATCCAGGTCTCCATGAATGACGCCGCACCTTCCAGGTACCAACGCGGGGAACTCAGGCGTGGCACCGTGAGGTAGTTGTAGAGAATCGTTTCGGGGTGTTCCTCGGTCTGACGCGGCTTGCCGCCGAACAGCTGCCGCCAGCGCAGGTCGCGCCTGTTGGCGGCATCCGTATTGGCAAGATGGACCGCTTCGTGGTTCATCATTGAATACATGCGCTCGCCGCCGGGCAGGGACTCCAGCGTGTGCTTCGCGGGGGCGACGTAGATGGTCAGGCCATTGCCTGGCGAGACGCGGGCGCCGCCATTGCCGTAGTCTGAGAAGTCGACGAGCAGCAAAGTGCTTTTCTCGTACGGCGTCCATTCGAAGACCCGGCGCTGGAATTGCAACGAGTTGTAGAACGTTCGGGCGACCAGGGGCGTCAGGTAGGTCTGAAACGGATCGAGATAGAGAAGACGCAGGTCATCGGTCTCGAGCAGGTCCATTTCAAAGGGATCGGCGACGGCCGCGGCACTTGCCAGAAACCCGCCGAGCAGCAGGCCGGCAAACAGGCTTGACGACAACGGGGCCGCCCGCTTACCCGCGGGCGGACCTGTCACTTTCGGCATTTCGACACGTGCCGGCTGTTTGCTACCGCTGCGTGCTCGTCAGCATGGCGTCGTTCTTCATCGCGGTCAGGAAGGCGTCACTCTTCATCGCATTGAGGAAGGCGTCATTCTTCATAGCCGCCTGGAAGGCATCGTTCTTCATTGCAGCCTGGAAGGCGTCGTTCTTCATCGCGGCCTGGAACGCGTCGCTCTTCATGGCATTGAGGAAGGCGTCGTTCTTCATCGCCGCCTGGAAGGCATCGTTCTTCATTGCAGCCTGGAAGGCGTCATTCTTCATCGCGGCCTGGAAAGCATCGTTCTTCATGGCATTGAGGAAGGCGTCATTCTTCATCGCCGCCTGGAAGGCATCGTTCTTCATTGCGGCCAGGAAGGCATCGCTCTTCATGGCATTGAGGAAGGCGTCGTTCTTCAATGCTGCCTGGAAGGCGTCACTCTTCATGGCGTTGAGGAAGGCGTCATTCTTCATGGCGGCCTGGAAAGCATCATTCTTCATCGCGGCCTGGAACGCGTCATTCTTCATCGCCGTCTGGAGGGCCTCATTCTTCATGGCGGCCTGGAAAGCATCATTCTTCATCGCGGCCTGGAACGCGTCGCTCTTCATGGCGTTGAGGAAGGCGTCGTTCTTCATCGCGACCTGGAACGCGTCATTCTTCATGGCCGTCTGGAAGGCGTCGCTCTTCATGGCGGTCTGGAACGCATCATTCTTCATGGCCGTCTGGAAGGCGTCGCTCTTCATGGCGGCCTGGAAAGCATCATTCTTCATGGCGGCCTGGAAGGCGTCATTCTTCATCGCTGCCTGAAAAGCGTCGCTCTTCATGGCGGCCTGGAAAGCATCATTCTTCATCGCGGTCTGGAAAGCGTCACTCTTCATTGCAGCCTGGAAGGCATCACTCTTCATCGCCGCTTGGAAAGCGTCACTCTTCATTGCAGCCTGGAAGGCATCACTCTTCATCGCAGACTGGAAAGCGTCGTTCGCAAGCGTGGAGGCCAGGGCGCGGTCGGACACGATCGCCTGATAGACATCCGTCTGCATGAACTGGGCCACCGACTGGTCGCCCAGAGCTACGCTGCCGTTGGCCGCGCCGGTGTCGGCCCGATAGCGATCGGCGGGGACGACCGAACCGGCCAGTTCCTGTCTGGACGGCGGGTACAATTTCGCCACGTAGCCCACTGCGGCCAGCACGACGATCCCGACGACGACCAGCCAGATCCTGGTCCTGGGTGAACTACGCTCCGAAACTGCCATTTTGCCTCTCCCCTGGGCCGGCCTGAACGGCCCGGCATTAGTAATCCAATGTACCAAATACGGTGCCGGCACGAAGAAGTTGGTATCTACTGAGCGGGAAAGCGCCGCACCGCGGGCGCTGGCAGCCGTTATCGGCCCTATCCCCTTGTTTACTCGATCTTCTTGCCGCAATGCGGGCAGGTCGGCACGACCAGGTGGCGCAGCGACTCCGTGTGCAGCATCCGTTCGAGGGTCTCGTGGGAGACCCCCAGCTCCCTGCTCAGCGCCGCGAGATCGGCGAGTTCGGCTGGATTGACGGAACCGTCCGACATCGCAAGATCCATCTTCGCAGTCAGTTGGTCGCGCCGCGCCTGGAGTTCCTCGGCAAACCGCGCGGCAAGGATGCCCGCCGGAAGCGCGACGAAGCCGACGCCGAGCAGCATGATGACCGCGGCCAGGAACCGCCCAAGCGGCGTAACCGGTGTGACGTCGCCGTAGCCCACCGTCGTCATCGTCACGACCGCCCACCACAGCGACTCGCCGATGCTGCCGAAGCCTTCCGGTTGGGCGACATGCTCGACGCCGTACATCAAAGACGCCGCGACTACCACCAGGATCAACATCGTAAACAGACCTGAGAGCAGGGTACGGGCCTCGGACTGAATCACGGTGACAAAGATTCCAAGCCCCCTGAAATAGTGGGTCAGCTTCAGCAGCCGCAACAGGCGCAGCAGCCGCAGGTAGCGCAGGTCAATGGTCAGCATCAGGCCGAGATAGGCGGGCAGGATCGCGATCAGGTCGGTTACCGCGACCGGAGAGCAGAGGTAGCGCAGGCGCGCCTGCCAGGCTGGCTGGCCATGGTACCGGGGATTGTCGGGCGCAACCCAGGCACGCAACAGGTACTCGACCGTGAATACCGCGATCGAGAACAATTCGAAAGCATGAAATGGCCGGTCAAAACGCGACAAGTGCGCCGGGTCCGACGCCAGTATCACGGCCGCTGCATTCAGCAGGATCAGCATGACCAGCGCCGCGGCGATCCACCAGGACGCGCGGCTACCGGAAAAACCGCCCTCGATCAGTTGGTACCAGCGCTCGCGTCGCACGGCACGTGCCTCCGTAATGCCTGCCGCACGGTAGCATCGGTGCACGCGCCATTCCAGAGCGGTCGCGGCGCGCCGCCGCCGCGCCTGGGCGCCTCGCGCGTGATAAACGGGTAATAATGATGCCAGTTGTTGACGGGCGCGTCCGCGACTTCCGGCGCGAAAGGATCGGAATGGCGAACGACAGGCTGTGGTGGGAACGCGAGGACCTCTGCTATCGCGATGGCCGCCTGAACTTCGGCGGGCGCGAGCTCGCGGCTTTGGTCGAGGCGGCGGGCACGCCGACTTTTGTCTATAACGCCGCGCGTGTGCGCGACAACCTGCAGCGGCTGCGTGCCGCGCTCCTGTCGCAGGGCGTCGAGCACGATGCCTTCTACGCGATCAAGGCGAATCGCTACGCGCCGCTCGTCACGTACCTCAAATTGCTCGGGCGCTGCGGCATCGATGCCTGCTCGCCTGCGGAGCTGCGCTACGCGCGCCAGGTCGGCTTCGAGGAGGCCGAGATCTCCTACACGGGCACGTCCGTGTCGGACAGCGATCTCGACTGCCTGCAACGCCATCCCGGCGTGCATGTCAATTGCGATTCGATCTCGACGATCCGGCGGCTTGGCCAGCGCTGCCCCGGGCGGCGCATCGGCATCCGCGTCAACCCCGAGCTGGGAGCCGGCTACAACGAAAAGTTGCGCTACGCCGGAGCGAAGGCAACCAAGTTCGGCATCTATCGCGATCGCTTCGAGGAAGCAGTCGCCACGGCGCGCGCCGCCGGAATGCGGGTCGAGGCGCTGCACTTCCATTTCGGCAGCGGCTATCTCGAAGACTCGATCGAGGTCCTCGACCAGGTGCTGGAGCGTGTCGGCGCGCTGCTCGACGCCCATCCGGAGATCCGCACGCTGAACATCGGCGGTGGCCTCGGCGTGCCGCTCACGGAAGGCGATGTCGCGATCGACCTCGGGCGCTGGGCGGCGATCGTCGCGCGTCACGTGGTGCGGCGTGGCATTCGCATCCAGGTCGAGCCCGGGGACTATCTGATGAAGGACGCGGGCGTGCTGCTGGTGCGCGTCAACACGGTGGAAGACAAGGCGCGCACGCGTTTCGTCGGCGTGGACGCGGGCTTCAACATCCAGAATCTCGCCGCCTACTACCAGACGCCGTTCATCGTCGCACCGCTTCGCCGGGTCGCGGGCGCGCCGCTCGAGCGCGTGACCATCGCCGGCAACATCAACGAGGCGATCGACCTGCTGGCAGAGGACGTGGAACTGCCAGCGCTGGCCGAGGGCGATCTGCTCGCGCTGCTGAACGCGGGG
>Ga0209683_10000563_pt1 | contig 14451 bp, 19 predicted proteins | sample DOMMetBare2Fresh_FD_187474 | JGI IMG/M metagenome (GOLD analysis project Ga0209683, IMG submission 187474) | Wetland sediment microbial communities from St. Louis River estuary, USA, under dissolved organic matter induced mercury methylation -... | ecosystem: Environmental > Aquatic >... | reverse complement strand
TCCCCATCACATAACACATCGCAACATAGCTCCCTTCGTGCTCCCATCATGCATTCGTGCTCCCCTCGTGCTCCCCCATCACACAACACATCACACAACACATCACACAACGGATTTCCCTGGTGGTTCCAGTTTCAATCTTAAACTCATATCTACGAAAAAATGCCAACCAAAAGATTAGGAAATTGTGTAATGTGTGCCAGCGCAGGTATTCTTGGGAAAATGTGCACGAATGGATGTCGCGAAGCTGATCCGTTAGCAGACGATAACGACGGGAGTCCGGTATTTCAAGATAGAGAAGAGACAGGAACAGAGAAATGTATCTACAAAGTCATGGTTATGCCCGACGAAGAAACGATTGTCGGAGCAAAATGGTACCAGTATGTCATCGAAGGTACAGGAGACGGCGAAGACGAACCTCACATCGATAAACGCCCGAAGCCGAAGCCTCATTTGATGTCCAAGTTGGTCTACTTGAGCATCCATCACCAGACCATAATGTCGTCAGCAGTCAGCGGAGATAGAATTTTTCCGCGTTTAAATTATATTCCGGATGAAGATTGGACTACCGATTCAGATTCTCGAGCTCAAAAAAAACAAAAACAAGCCGAGGAAATCGTCGACGATCTACTCACAATTCCACAGGTCAAAGCTTGTTTAAAAGTTCATACCGAAACCGAAAACCACAAGACAAAAAATACGTAGTCATAAATCATACCTAGCATGTTTCAAGTTAATTTCATTTCACAATACGTCGAGTGTCTTTACCTCCTCGACGAAATCGAAGAACTTTTTCTGTGGCAACAGCTCTGGATAGATCTTGATCTCGCCAATGAATTCTGGTCTATGGGGTTGGAAGGATGAACAATCAATCATTCTTCATTGTCCTGTGGAGTTGTAACAACATCGCCATCATTTCGTTCATACAATCCAGTACTTCCGAACCGCGCTGAATCATCAAATCTATCTCTTCCCTCAACAACACTGCCCCATCTACGTTTCCAATGTGTAAATCTTCTTCCGATTCTTCTTCTTCTTCTGCTGCCAACGACATTATATCGATCGTCCGCCCGTTGTGGACGGTAACTGTGGAGTCGGTGGAATCTTCTGATTGACTCATTCTTGATACTCTCAATTATTTCGCTATCTAAAAATAAATATGTCATGGGTATACCAAAAGTGAGAACATTCAAAATCAATTCAATCTCGGCATCAAGTTCCGCGCAGAGCGGCGGGGAGCTTTCTACTTTGGTCTCTGTTATTTGATTTGTTTGGGCCGGCGTGTGGGGACCCCACCCGCTCCTCCCCAAGGGGCCCCGGTCGCAGGTTCCCCACCCTCCTTCTGGCTTATAAATTCATGATCGTCGAATGCTTGAAGACCGCCGCTTTTTTTGCAGCAAGCGATGCTTGCTGGTACCTTTCACATCACGTTTCACATCATAATTTTATCATCGAAGAAGAAGAAGACAACATGAAAATGAAAGAAGACTACGACCCATTCGAATCGATTGCAAGGCTAAACTGGGATTTCATACCTTATAACTTTTCATCCTCTTATACCACCGCATCAGATCCAATCGGTTCGACCGTGGAAATACCGCCTGAACCCGCGCCTCTACCTACAGGACCCGCGCCTCTACCTACAGGACCCGCGCCTCTACCTACAGGACCCGCGCCAGGAAAGCCTGTGCTAACCCCGATCATCGAGAATGTAATAAGATCCGCAATTCCTTGGATACGGAAACTCGCAGATACATACGAGGAGTGGCCCGAAGCGTATTGCGACGTCACCTCTGCGCAAATATACCTAGAGGCAGGTGGTTTTGGTTACCGATGCGGTAAAGTAAAGACTGGTCCTGGTCCGGATGTCACCAAGCGACACGTATGGAACACTATCAGCTCAATGAACATAGACTTCACCGCTCATCAGTTCGATGTATTGGTACCGTACGTTGTAGATGTCGACGGGTTCTCCGTATTGTTTGGTAGCGACGAATACTTCACATCCCTTGGTTACATCATGGAGCCAATTAATACGTGTGAAGCACAAGTGCAAGCTGCTATAACACAAATCCAGAATGGAGAGTATGGCGACCTTGATCCTTATAGTGATCTATAAATTCATGATTTTTATCACCATTTTATCCTTAGGTTATAAACTTGAGTTAATTACTCCAAACATGATTCATATTGAATACCGCTAACCACTGCTTCCAATCGGAAGGTGGCTTCCAGTCTGATGGTGGGTTGGGGTTGTTTACATGTCCAACCCAGTCGACCTGATTACACCCCCCCCCTGCTACTATATCTAGATCGTATTTTGCTTTCATTTCGTTGATGACCTCTTGAGGTGAAGTTTCGAAGCGGGAGCAATTCATTTTTAAGTACGTCTTTGCCGATTCTGGTTGCATCCAACGCCATTTTTCCGCCAACTGCATCTGAGTACATTCAAAATATGGGGCCCGTTCATTCCAATTGTATCCCGGTGGAAGATTTAACGGGATAGTGTTCGCTATATCTCGAGCTCTTATTTGGTCCCATGTAAGTTTTTTTGTACAATCCGGTGGTACCTTCGGTTGAATAAAGCGTTCCCTTGGTGGATTTATCCAAAGACAATTTTCCCTGGCTGGTCCGTATAAATCCTCTCTCAAACAACCATTACAATCCAGATCCCCGTCTGGTTTTAACCATATTATCGGTCTCTCTTCCGGTGGTAGTTCACAATAATTAGTAGGGGGGTGGTATAACGGACCACATTCATCACTCGGTGGTGGCACAGGTGGTGGTTCCACAGGTGGTGGTTCCACAGGTGGTGGTTCCACAGGTGGAGGTGGCACAGGTGGTGGTTCCACAGGTGGAGGTGGCACAGGTGGTATAGGTGGCACGGGCGGTACGGGCGGCACAGGCGGTGTCACCACAGGTGGCACAGGCGGCACAGGTGGCACGGGCGGTACGGGCGGCACAGGCGGCACAGGTGGCACAGGTGGAACGGGCGGCACAGGTGGTGGTGTTGGTGCTTCACATATACACGGAGGACAGGCCGGCGGTTCTGGCTCTGGCTCTGGATCTGGTTCACAGGTACATATTGGACAAGACGACGTCGGCACATGGGGGGCAGGCTGGACTGGCGTGTATGGCCCGGTTTGTGGAGGATCATACATGCAGGGACATGCTTCTGGTGTCTGTACCGGCACCTGTGGGCACATGCGACACGCCGGTTGTTGATAACCAAATGGATCCAAACGCTTCATTTCAAAATTATGAAGTCATTCATGTTATGGATAACCTAATAAGAAGAAGAACCCTCGGTTACACCCTCGGTTACATTGGCATTTCAAATTAATTAAAGACAACTTCTTCTTGTCATTTCAAATTAATTAAAGACAAATTCTTCCCAAAAGTGAGGAGATTCCAACGTCTTCTTGAGTATGCTTCTCCCCCAATTTTTCACATCTCCTTGATTTTTTAGGAGTTCATCGTACACTAAAGAGGCGTGATGAATTTGCTTTTCTCTGGTAAATTCGTTAATCTGCTGTGTCGTGGGGTTCAAAACCAACTTCGAATCACACCGAAAGAAGATGACTTCGTAAAGTGATTTCACATCCAAAAGAACCATTGCAAGTTCTTCGAGTTCAAATACATTAGCACCATAAGTCTTCCCGAGATAAGAAGCATTTGCTTTCATGTTTTCGATATTGCCAACGTAGGTGTGCCTGGGAAAGCTTTCTCGGTGATGTTTCTGCCATTCCAGCATCTTCATACAGTGCCAACCGTTGAATAACTTCATCTTTCAACACCTTAATAAGCTGAAGTCGAATCAACCAAGTATTTATGATGTTGAAACCGGCTCTCGGCTTTGGGTCAAACGACACATGCACAAGTACAAAGCATAAAATACTCCGATACAAAGTCTGTGTATATTTCTACGTCATGCATGATTAGATCCTTTCGTACAAAATCTGTGTACATTTCTACGCTTGAGGTGATGCGTTGACGTTTGTTTAGGATGCGGGAGTATGCGAGAGGATACGAAACACGAATTTTGTTTCGTGCTCCCCTCAGTGCTCCCATCATGCAGTCGTGCTCCCCTCGTGCTCCCCATCACACAACACATCACACAACACATCGCAACATAGCTCCCTTCGTGCTCCCATCATGCAGTCGTGCTCCCCCTCGTGCTCCCCTCGTGCTCCCCATCACATAACACATCGCAACATAGCTCCCTTCGTGCTCCCATCATGCATTCGTGCCCCCCTCGTGCTTCCCATCACACAACATCACGCAACACAGATGATCCCACTACACAAAACTTCGATCTTATTAAACCAAAATATCGATTATTAATATGGTTGTTCAAGTGATTCTGATTGATCCGGATCCAAATGAAGTTGAAGTCATTCATGTTATGAATATACCCAAGAAGAAGAAGAGAAGAAAAAGTTACGAAACAAAAGCTCGTTACCGAAGAGAAAAAACAGCACGTAAATTGAAAGAAGACATGGAGAGAACAGAGAGATTTTGGGACATTTGGTATATGTACAAACAAGAAGAAAGTCGAAAGAACCTTGAACGAGAGCGTATCAAACTTGAACAAGAACGCGCCACTTCTATTTATCAAGGTTTTCCCCATTTGTTTCGCCGTTGGTTGGTCCGTTAGACGTGATTAATATTAAGGGGTTCATATACATCCTCTACACCTCCCCATCCCTTTATTTTTGTACCTATCCATACCGATACCCTGAGGTTTGGGGTTACGAGGAGGTATACGAGGGGAATTTGTCGGGCCGACTTTACTTGGGCTTTTGGTTGGTTTTTTCGTTGGGACCGTGGTTGTTGGGACTGTTGTTGTTGGGACCGTTGTTGTTGGAACTGTTGTTGGAACTGTGGTGGTTGTAGGTTCATTTGTTGGAACATCGGTAGGAATTTTGGGTTCATTTGTTGGAACATCGGTAGGAATTTTGGTTACATTTGTCATGATATCGATATTTGCAGTTACGTCGATAGAGTTCACTAGAAGAGTCACTCTACCCCCCGTTAAAGTCTCATTGAATATAAAAGAATCACCCGCGTTGAGTTTTGCAACCAAATCTGACTGTGAATACATTCTTCCATCTCCTTCCGCTACAACCACTAGTACTTGGTTGGCTCCCTCTTGAGTTCCGGAATTGAACCCCGCCTTCCTGTTGTAGATCATGTAGTAATCATATAAAGTTTCTGTATTGAGACGAATCAAAACTGTACTCGTTTTTTCAGATTCGTAGTCAACGATACCGGACAAATCACCGCTGAAACTTTCGCCTTTCTGTAGCTCTACAGCCTTGCTTTTGTACCAACCTAATTTCCACAAGTTGTAAGCATTGAAACACATCAACGGTGTATCATCCTGCCCGTACGAATATCCCATATATCCAGACTGGTCTGCATATGCAACTCCTTTTTCATTTGAATGCCCCAGATTCAAATTATGACCAACTTCGTGCATTTGTGTTGAAAGGGACTGGCACCATTTGTCGTTATACACTGATAACCAATTGTTTAGATATGCATAAGCAATCCAACCACCACTCGTACCCGGGGGCAAGCAGTACATCACATGATCTGCGAAGTATGGTTTACCTGAAAATCCAAGAGCATCTGTAACAGCTTCTTGAATATCACTGGCAGTTTTATTTGTTGCATTCTGTGCAATTGATATCTCCAAAACCCCGTTAATCACACCATCGTATACAGCTGGAGTGAAATTCATCTGATTGTAAGAACACGCTGCATATTGGCTCTTAAGGTTTGCTTGATCTCCCGCAACCCCGAATACTTTATCACCTAGTGTCTCCTTTGACAATGTAGAAGATGAATCCTGTGCAATTACACGAACAACCAACATTGATTTCGTATTATCATTGAGCTCTCGGTGGGTCACTCTCATTCGTGGAAGTATTTTAGAGTCCTCGGATGGTCTGATTCTTTTATCATCTATTTCCACATTTACCAGATCTAGTTGTGAGTTTCCACTGACAATTATTTCTTTCTTCACAAGGTCCCTCACATAAGACTCGCTCCAATCTACAATATATAATTTTCCGGCAATATCACATTCCGCTCTATAACTTTCTTCTCTGTCGTCATCGTAGTCCGTTACCGAAACCAATAAAGTACATGTCTCTTGCAACGCACTATCAACGCACCTTTCTCCCTTTCTCGTCCCATCGTCTTTGCTCAACGCTACAGCAAAACATAAACATAAAGCTACGGCTGTTACAGTTCTCATTTTTCTTGGACCTTTTTTATGAGCTATCTTCATCATGTGTGTAAATCATGTTCATCGAGTCGAGATACCCCATCTCTTCATCCGTCCATTTTTTAAGTTCTTCAAAGTCGCTATCGTACAATTCTCGGATGTATTCTTCATGTTTTTCCATGAACTTTTCCAATGTACCAAGATAGTCGAAATGTTCGATCACAAAATCTTCGAGTTCTCCCCGTGTTGGCTCTTTCTTGACTTTCTTGACAACGGGTTCCGGGAGTTCGTTTTCCTTGTTCAAGCCTTCTTCGAGTGTTGGTTCTTTCTTGAGTTTCTTGCGAACGGGTTCCGGTAGTTCGTTTTCCTTCTTCAAGCCTTCCATCTCCTTTAGTATCCCGTCTAATTCATTCTGGATTTTTATCATTCGTGTGTTCAACAACAACAACTCGGTCTTCTCTTTTTTAATCGCCTGATGATACGTCTTCATGTTAATTTATGTTTCGACTCGAACACTAATTCAATACTTTATACCCGTGGCACGAAACAACTTGATACCAATGAAAGTGGCGCGAAACATATGGCGCGGATTAAAGTGGCGCGAAACATACGGCGCGGATCGGAGAGCTTTCTATTTCGAATTGTGTTATTTGATTTGTTTGGGCCGGCGTGTGGGGACCCGTACACGACATCCCCAAGGGGACCCCTGCCGTATATCCCCTACCCTCCTCCTGGTTTATCATTTTCGCGCGCGCGCGAAATAAACTAGCGCGGAAAAGAGTAACTTCCAGCTTCTCATAAAAGAAGATGGCCGAGTTATTGAAAGATCCTTCTGATTACATTCGAGTGCATTCGAAAGCGGAGCTCACCTTCTACGCTTCACTTGTGTTTGAACACTTGAAACAAAACCACGGGGACCTGAGATTGTGGTGGAAGAACTATCACCATTACTCCAATTACAAAGAAGGGGGTGCTCATTTCTGGAAAAGGATTTCATTCGATTGCACATACTTCGAAGATGAATATGGAAATTGATTCTACTACCTGCCCCAGCAGTATCAAGTATGTTTACACGAAGACAACGACCATTGAAATTATTCTCTGATCTAACGAAATAATTTTAGTGCACTCGTTATTCTTTTGTTCAAATCATACTCAGATCCTCTTCCTACATCAAGACGATCTCGTAAGAGATTCTGGATTTCAAGCGACGGACTACGCCCGGGTCGATGGGGATCCAGGGTATACTCGGTTCAAGATGCAATCGAAAATGGACTATTTGAATTCGATGAAATGGGACAGTACTGGGATTACTACTTTGAAGAGTGGGTTCCTTTTAATCCTGAGCTAGCAGAAAACACATGGATACATGGAATTGAAAACGAGATGATACAAGAGGTTACCGAACGCAACTCTGATTTCAAAGATTATAGTTTTCGGATTCTACAGGCTTTTGGTCCTTTGCTCTTTCGTCGTATATAAATCTCAGAATAAATCTTAGAAATCGATATCATCCGTGCTTGTATCCGGTGCCATTTTCCAAGCTTGGAGGGTATTGAAATATTTGTCGATGTTCTCCGAGTCTGTCCACTTTCTTCCTTTCAACTTCACTTTGAGTACGACTTTATCCCCTTCCTTGAAGTCATCTGGGATCTTGCAATGATCCTGAAAGAACTCTAGAGATAGAACCTCCTTACGACCCATATCATCGCTCGTTGTAACTATCACATTTCTTCGTCGAAAGTCTTTCGTAACTTGAACGGGTTCGAAGATCTTGGTGAGAACTCCTCTGACTTGTGTCATCTTTCCAACGTCTTCGGGATCTTCAAACTGCAAAACTCAGAAATATGACACAATCCACTCAGCACATCTTACCAAATTACAAATATGCTTCCAACAAAAAAAACAACTCCTTTAAAGCAAGCCATTCTCTAAATTAGGCGCATGTATGTATTTCAACTGTATTGGATGTGGCGCGAGCAAGTATCTCCTTAAGTAAATTATAGCGCGCTTCAAGTTTTAAAAACTAAAAAAACAATCGAGATGATTACTTTTCCCCATCATGGCACCGTCCAGTAAGAATTGGTGTTTTACATTAAACAACTATTCAGATGGCGACATTGATCGAATCAACGGATTAGTCGATACCGAGGCGGGTGTATATTATGTCATCTACGGTAAGGAAGTCGCAGCTTCCGGAACTCCTCATTTACAGGGATACATCTCGTTTAAAAAAAGAGAAGTTATGATGACAGTGAAGAATTGTATTGGTGGTAATCCTCACCTCGAGATGGCCAGAAACGTTAATGCCAGCATTCAGTATTGTAAAAAGGATGGACAATGGGTAGAGTTCGGAACTCCTAGTACAGGAAAAGGAAAAGGAAAAAGAAACGACCTGGAAGATTTCATGGAAGCTGTCAAAGGAGGGATGCTCAATATGAAGCGTATTCGCGAGGAACACTTCGAAGTCTATGCTAAATACCCAAGGTTCTGTCAGGAGTATATTCGTGACAATTTTCCAAAGCCGAAAATACCCGACCACCCACTTCGACCGTGGCAGCAAAACCTCAACGACATGTTAGAAGAAGAACCAAACAGACGAACCATTATCTTTATCGTCGATGAGATCGGAAACAGTGGGAAATCATGGTTTGCTGATTGGTACCAACAAAAGACAGGTGAATTATGCCAGGTTATGACACCCGGGAAACGTGCTGACATGGCATACATGCTCCAGCCGAGCTTAAGGGTTCTTTTCTTAGACGCTCCAAGGGCAAAACAATCGGATTTCATTCAGTACGATTTTCTTGAAGACTTGAAGAACGGTCGGGTTTTCTCCCCAAAATATGAAAGTATCATGAAGACGTACGAACCTATTCACATTGTTGTCTGTATGAACGAACAACCAGACAGAACAAAACTCTCAACCGACAGATACAAAATTATTAACATACGGCAACTGACTACTTAAACCGACTTAGACTATAACAGACCTTTACTTTTACCACCTCCCTCCTGCTCCGTAATAAGCCGCTGGTGGTGGTGGCATCGGCATCGATGGCATTCCAGGGAACCACCCCAACCCTCCTCCTCTACGTGGCTCTTCAGGAAACCCACCCCACCTGCGCTGGGAAAGGTTATCTTCTAATAACATCCTGCGCTGGAGCAGAGCATCCTCATCTTCTGATGTTTGTTTCGACCGTTTTACTCCCTTCGCCTTCGATACTTTCTTTTTTCTGGGTTTCGGTTTGTCTGCTTTTTGGATGGATTCCGCTTCGGCTAGGGCATCTCGTAGATCGAGTTCGGCCCTGAGTTTTTCTATTTCAAGTTTCATGTTATTTCGTTCGTCCTCCCAAGATTCTTCGACTGGATTCTTGTCTGTTTCAAGTTTGATCAATTCTTCTGGTTCAGGATCGGCGCCCATTGTCGAAACAATTGTCTCAGGTATGATATTTTCTTCGTCGTTGTCTGACATGTTCTCTCTGTTTTCACTGTTCTAAAATTATGATCATGCATTATTCTTTTATCATTTACGTTTTAGGTCTTTGTTGGCATCAAGTTTCCACATTATTTTTAGTGTTTATGTTTGTGTTTGTGTGCTTTCTTCTTCGTGGACTTCTTCTTCGTGGACTTCTTCTTCTTCGGTGCACTCTTCTTCTTCTCTTGTGCCTTTTTAACACACGACTTGCATCCACTACAATCTCTTTCTTTGCATTCATCCGCGACACACTTTTTCATTTCGCTCTTGATACTGTTTCCACAATGTTGGATAGCCCGAGTAAGATTTTTTTGGGTCAATTCTAAATGCTCAAGCTCACACTTTAAGTTGTTCAGCTCAATGTGGTTTTTTCTCATTGAATCTATCGCTTCTCTCAAAAAATTTTCATCGCATGCAGTTGAGAATCCATCAAAACAACCCGTCGGAACATTTGGAAGATTCTTAATGTTTTCAAGTGTTTTGTCGGCTATTTTGATCAAGTCACAAAGCTTCAATTTAACTTGTTTGGATTCGGCAACTGTTGCTGCTGGTGGATCTGCTTTCGTAACTGTTACGGCCTTCTTGTGTACACCGCCCATTTTTCCTTCGGCCACCTTCAAAATGGCGTCCATGCTGATCGTTTGGCTAGCCATTGTTTTGAAATTTATGGTGTTGTTTTACACCTTTCTAAAAATTATGAGCAACTATGAACGGTTTCTTATTTCATCATTGAGTTCATCAAATATTCCATCATTGGGTGTACATGTGGCTTAACGTCTTTCTCCTCTTTTTTCGCCACCGGTTTTCTCTTCTTCATTGACTTCTTCTTCTTCTTCTTCGGTGCACTTTTTGCCTTTTTGATACACGTTTTGCATCCACTACAGTCTTCTTTTTTGCAATTAATGTCTGTACACTTTTTGATGTTTTTCTTGAGACTCTTGTGGCAAGTCATTACAGCCATATTAAGGTCCTTTTGTTGCTCTTCCAACTTTCGAATCGCACACTTTAGTTTGTTAATCTGAATGTGGTTTTTTTTCAACTGATCAATCGACTCTCTCAGAAATGTCTCATCACATGCATTTGATTTGCTATTTAGACAAGAAGTTGGAACGAGCGGGAGTTTGTGAATGCGTTGAGCTGTTGCTACAGCCAACTTCATTAAGTCACATAACTGCATTTTCTCTTGTTTGAATTCTTCGACCGTCGAAGTCGGAAGTGTTTTCAATGGGGGGTCTGGATTGTCCTCCGCTGGCTTATTTACCCCTTCCATTTTTGACTCGGCGAGTTTGATAATAGCTGCCATTGTGTTGATTTGAGATGGGTCAAGACCTCCAGGCTCGTTGAACTGCGGGTAATCACCGTTTCCACCACCCCAACTAACAGTTGAGTCGCCAGAACCAGATGAAGAAGAGTTTCCAGAAGCAGAGGCGTCACCGACGACAGTCATATCTTCCCCTTCCATCTTGACTCTCACTAAAATTTATTGGAATTGGTTATGATATGTAATGATGTGTTGTTTCGCACCTTTTTGAAAATTATGAGCTTTCTATGTTTGTGACTAATTCACTGCCTGGAAAGCCGGCAAGTCGATACGAGAGTATTCAAAGAATCCTTCCATTCTCGTATCCCTAGGTGTCTCATCCATCATACGAGCCAGTGGAGAGTTTTCAGCATACACCAATTCCTGATTTGCAACTGTGTCGAATCGGAGTACACTTGGACTGAGTGCATTACGACGACCCCGGATTTTGATGAAGATCATGTCCCATTGATCCATGTCTGTCAATGCGTCCGACATGTTTGCTGTGGACTGTGAGGTATTCAGACTATTAACGGGAGAAAACTTGTGGTCATTATCCTCCGAATTCAACTTGAAGATATACTTATGGATGTCACGTAGGGTACCAAACTGATACGTGTTATTATTTGCCAGATCAAAATCCGTTGCCAGTACTTTCAACAAGCCTGCTCCTGTATAAGTACCCCCAGTGACTTCCTTAAAGAAAACATCTCTGGCGTTCGAATGATTAGTAACTCGACAAGCTTCCCAATAACCGTCGTCTTCTTCTGCACTATTAGTAAGAAAAAAACGGGCCCCCGCTCCAGTCAAACGGGCCAATCTGACAACCGATCGATCCGAGGCCGTGGATAAATGCTGTCTAAACACTGTACCATCAATATTCACCGGATCGGTCAACGGACTCGTCATCGCGGCTGCCGAGTTATCGTTACCATCGGGCTCGGTGCAATAACAGATCACATTCGTGAGTCCTGGGAAAAGGATGATATTTGTATTCACGGTTGCCGAACAAATAATTTCTCCGGTCGCTCGAAGCTTAATACCGGCGGTACTCTTAATTTCCCCGTCTAGAATTTTAGGTGACTTGATTGCAACACTAAACGGGTTAATAAGAGACTCCATATAAGATTTCTGCCACGTGGCATTTCGATCACCGGGTCCGTTCGTCATCTTTGCCGTGTACTCATTGGCCAACGCCGTTGACATTGCTCCTTGTTGAAAAGCCATGTTTGTATTCGTTTTCCAACTATGAAAAATTATGAGCTTTGATTGTGGATCAAGTTTTGAAACCACAACAACCCCTGTCTAGGACGTCTTTAATTCCTTCTCGTAACTAGAATGCTCCGTCTTTAAATTCCATAAAAATAATGACTCTCTCCCCTCTTTCCTTACGAAAATATCAACTGGAAGGAATCGCTGCCATCCAGAAAGCATGGGATTCTAATAAAAAACCTATGGTATCTGTGGCCACGGGTGGGGGCAAGACTGTAATGATTGCCCAACTCCTTGTAGAATCACTTCCTTCTTACAAAAGAGCACTGATAATCGCCCACACAGAAGAAATCGTACAACAAATCCACAGAACCATCCATAGACAATATCCAAATTCCGTTGGAATTGTAATGGGATACAATGACGATGTCGATGCACAAATTATTGTGGCTAGTCGTCAATCACTTGGTTCCTCCCGCCTATCAAGAATTTTATACAATGGGTCGTTTAATCTGATCGTTATCGACGAGGCACACCATGCCACCACCGACAATACGTATGGTCAAATTGTTGATATTGTAACTAATAAGAATTCGAAGACGAAGTTGGTGGGATTTACAGCCACTCCTACCCGATCCGATCAAAAAGGAACCGATGAAGAAGGCGACCTGTTTGATGAAATTGTATTTTCATGGACTATATCAGATGGAATCAAGGGTGGATTTCTTGTCCCCCCGTGGCAAATTGAAATAAAAGGAAACGTTCTTGACTCCAAAAACTGGTTACAGCTTACCATGAAAGCATACAAGACCTATATCCACTCCGGAAATCGCCCCTGTCTGGCTTTCTTCCCGTCTGTAAAAACGAGTATACTGTTCACCAAATATTTACAACGGCGTGGATATTCCGCAGCTCACATCGACGGAAATACACCAAAAGATGAACGGGAATCGATACTATCCGCCTACAAAAACGGACAAATTCAAATAGTTTCCAACATGGAAGTCCTCACTGAAGGTTTTGACGCGCCCAATACCAGTGCCATTTTGCTGGCTCGCCCGACTCGATCACGAACACTCTTCACACAAATACTTGGTAGAGGTTTACGTACAGCACACAACAAGCGGGATTGTTTGGTTGTAAATTTGGTAACGGACGATGAGACATTCACCTTACACGATATCTTAAGTCACGACAATTAAATATTAATTCTACGGACATCTAGGACCTAGATTCCCGGACCATTTTCCACGGAAAATTGTAGCACCGTCGCTATAATACCAAAACGACATACCGACGTACTCGCGAACCAGAAACGGACCGGTATGAGACCCAAACCCATCAGATGCGAGAAATTGTACAATAACACGGGTCAATTTTATTGACCAAGGAAGATCCGAGTTGATTGTATTTATACCCTCGCTCCCACCACCCGGAACTGAAGTTATACAACTAAATGTTTCACTCGTTTCGCCAGAACATCGATAAGCAGGATTATCTTGACCAGGAACCCCCGGACTATCGAACTCGCCACAAGCAGGTAAGTAGGTCGCTCCGCAATGATCATTAGTGGAACCGACACATGTAGCAACACCATCAACGAAACGTTTGCTATTTTTTGTCTCGGAAGTCCACTGCGCACGTTTATAGAGCGACCTTAACGGAGTCAAAGGGTTGTTCAACCCCAGAAGTCGTCTGAAATGTTTGATGACTTCGATATTCCACGAATCTATTTCCGCAGGAGTGGGATTTCTTAGATCTGCGAATGGATTCACCTCGTAATAACGTTGCCGAAGTCCTCTCATAGTATTTGTATTCGGAAACAACCACGCTTTCATCGTAGCCAACGAATTCGTGCACGGGTCTTTAGGGACACCGTCCCATACAGCGGCATTCCATTTGGCAGCGGATATCCACGAAATGCCATCTGGATCGTGACGTTGTGTCGATGAAGACACAAAGTTCGACCGCCGTGAGCCTTTTGTTAAATGAAACGTCCCGTGATATCCGTTATCCGGCCATAGCGGCAGACCCGGAGTGCTGGGATTAGTATTGTCAACTAATGTACCCGGGGTCATACATGAATACGATACATATGCCGGTGGCCCTGCCGGTGGCGGAGGTGGCGGAGGTGGTGGAGGAGGCGGAGGAGGCGGAGGAGGCGGCTCACCTGGCGCCGGTGGAGGAGGCGGAGGAGGCGAAGGAGGAGGAGGAGGCGGAGGAGGA
>Ga0209683_10000559_pt1 | contig 14505 bp, 12 predicted proteins | sample DOMMetBare2Fresh_FD_187474 | JGI IMG/M metagenome (GOLD analysis project Ga0209683, IMG submission 187474) | Wetland sediment microbial communities from St. Louis River estuary, USA, under dissolved organic matter induced mercury methylation -... | ecosystem: Environmental > Aquatic >... | reverse complement strand
CGGCGCAGGCCGCTAGTGTAACGAGCGCAGGCGGCGATTGACCAGCGCAATCGGCAAACCCACGACGTTGAAATAGCAGCCTTCGATGCGGTCGATGAATCTCGAGGCCAGCCCCTGGATGGCGTAGGCCCCAGCCTTGTCCAGCGGCTCCCCGCTCGCGACGTACTCGTCGATCTCTGCGTGTGTGAGCGGGGCGAATCGCACCTGCGTCGATTCCACGTCTTCGACCGAGCAAGCCGCCGACCGAAGCGCGATTCCCGTCATCACAGTGTGTACGCGTCCGGAGAGCGCTTTGAGCATGCGTGCGGCGTCGGCGGCGTCGATCGGCTTCCCCAGTATCTCGCCGCCGAGCACGACGACCGTATCCGCGCCGAGAACGATGTCGCCGGGCCCGGCGTCGACCGCCGCCGCCTTGGCGCGCGCCAGACGCGCGACATAGGCGCCAGCGCTCTCGCTGGGGAGCAAAGACTCATCCACGTCGGCGGGCCGCACGACGAACGGAATGCCCGCGCATCTCAAGATCTCCTGCCGCCGCGGCGAACGCGAAGCCAGCACCAGCATATTTCGATGGTAACAGCCGCCGTTCTCCCGGCGGCGATCTGGTAGAATGACGATTCACCCACGATGGATCGCGCCGGGAAACTTCTACGCGGGTTGAAGATTGGCGGCGAATGCCTGTCGACGGAGGAGCTGTTGCGGGCGGCGTGGCCATCGGTGGTGGGGGAGCGGATTGCGCGGCATACGCGCGCGGTGGCTTGGCGGGAAGCGGCTCAGGGCGGCCCGCGGCTGATCGTCGAAGTGGGGGACGGCGTCTGGAAAACCCAGCTCGAGGCCATGCGCGGCCAGATTCTGCCGCGGCTGCAGGAAGTCGCCGGACGCGGCAGCGTACGGCAGATCGAGTACCGCATCGCCGTACCGCGCCGGGCGCCACAACGGGCCGAGCAGGCTCGCCCCAGCGCGGATGAGGCCGATGACATCGCCGACCCGGTCCTCCGGCGAATCTACAAAGCGTCTCGAAAACGGTCGGCTGGATAGCCGCCGTCCCCAAGGGACCTACAGAGCGAAATGATACTCAACGAAGAGGAAGTGCGACGCGTGGCCGAGTTGGCCAACCTCACCCTGACGCCGGAGGAAGTGCGTAAGATGGCGGCCGATCTCGGTGAGATCCTCACCCACATGGAGAAGCTCAACGGGCTCGACACGCGCGAAGTGGAGCCGATGGCGCAGGTGCTCTACGAAGCGGACAAGACAGCGACGCTACGCGAGGACCGGGAGCGGCCGGGCTTGGGCAGCGAGGCCGCCCTTGCCAACGCGCCGCTCGCCGGCGCAGGTTTCTTCAAGGTTCCCAAGGTGATTGAACGGTGACAATGCGCGCGGAGCTTTCCTCGTTGACCATTGAGCAGGTCCACGACGGCCTGACTAAGAAGCGTTTCAGCGCCGAAGAATTGGCGCGCGAGGCGCTCGGCTTCGCCGAGGCGGAGAACCCGAAGACGAACGCGTATCTGCACTTCTGCCCGGAGCGTGCGCTGGCCGCCGCCCGCCAGGTCGACCAGAAGATCGCGCGCGGAGAACAACTAGGGGCGCTGGCCGGCGTTCCCGTCGCGGTCAAAGACGTCATCCTCACCGAAGGCGTTCGCACCACGGCCGGCTCGAAGCTGCTGGCAAACTACATTCCTCCATACGATGCCACGGCGGTGGCGCGTCTGGAACGCGCCGGCGGGGTCATCCTCGGCAAGACGAATTGCGATGAGTTCGCGATGGGTTCCTCGAACGAAAACTCCGCGTTCGGACCGGTGCGCAATCCGGCTGACCTGGAGCGCGTCCCGGGCGGTTCGAGCGGAGGCTCGGCCGCCGCAGTGGCGCAGAGAACCGCCGTCGCGGCGCTCGGTTCCGACACAGGCGGCTCGGTCCGGCAGCCTGCCTCCTTCTGCGGCGTGGTGGGCGTGACGCCCACCTACGGACGGGTGTCGCGTTACGGATTGATCGCCTTCGCCAGCTCGCTCGATCATATCGGGCCGTTCGCCCGCACCGTTCGCGACGCTGCCACCCTGCTCGGCGTCGTCGCGGGACGCGATGGCGCCGATTCCACTTCGGCGTTCGCTCCCGTCCCGGACTACGCCGCCGCGCTGACGGGCGACGTGCGCGGCATGAAGATTGGGCTGCCGCGGGAGTACTTCCAGGGCCTGACCAGCGAGACGGGCGACCTGATCGCGCGCGGTGTCGGCCTGCTCAAGAAGCTTGGCTGCGAGGTGCGCGACATCAGCCTGCCCCACACCGAGTATGCGATCGGCGCCTACTACATCATTTGCACCGCCGAGGCCAGCTCGAACCTCGCCCGCTACGACGGCGTCCGCTACACGTGGCGCTCGCCTCACTCGGACACGCTGAGCGACATGTACCGCAGCACGCGCGGCGAAGGCTTCGGCGCGGAATGCAAACGGCGCATCATGCTGGGGACATACGTGCTCAGCGCCGGCTACTACGAAGCGTACTATCTGAAGGCCCAGAAGGTTCGCACGCTGATCGCGCGCGACTTTAGTGAGGCGTTTCGCGAGGTAGACGCCATCATCGCTCCCGTTTCACCGTTCCCCGCCTTCCAGCTCGGCGAGAAACTCGATGACCCGCTCGAGATGTATCTCTCCGACATCTACACGATCACCGGCTCGCTGGCCGGAATTCCCTGTATGAGCGCGCCGTGCGGGAAGACCGCCGCCGGTCTGCCAGTGGGAATGCAGATCCTCACTCGTCACTTCGACGAGTCCGGCATGTTCCGCCTCGCCGACGCGTTTGAAAAGGCGGGCGGCTTCGCTGGCTGAACGCGGAATCTTTTCGCCCGTTCCCCTCATCTCATGTACGTAAGGAGAGGACTGGGATGACGCACAAGCTTGAAGCCAAGAAATACCATTCCATTATGCGGGATCTGGACGGGATCTCGGCGCGCACCATGACGGAGCACTACAAGCTCTACCAAGGCTACGTCAACAAGTACAACGAGATCATGGGCAAGATCGAAGCAGTGGATCGCGCGCCCGCGAACCAGGTTTACAGCGACATCCGCTCGCTCAAGGTCGATCTGTCGTTCGCCATCGGCGGTGTCAAGAACCACGAATTGTATTTTGGCCACCTGGGAGGCAAGGGCGGCGACCCGCCGCCGGACATCAAGCGTCAACTAGAGAAGGACTTCGGCTCGGTTGACGCTTGGCGGAACGATCTTAAGGCGACCGGCATGGCCTCGCGCGGCTGGGCCTGGACGGCCTGGGATCGCGACTGGAATTACCTCTTCAACTACGCCGGCGACGCACAGAACTCCTATCCCGTGTGGAACGCCGTACCGATCGTCGGCCTGGACGTCTACGAGCACGCCTACTACATCGATTTCGGAACAGCTCGCGCCAGCTACATCGACGCTTTCTTCAAGAACGTCAACTGGGAAGCCGTCGGCGCGAACCTGGACCGCGCTCGCGCGCTAGCCAGCCACGCTTAGTCGTCCTGGGAAGGCGGGCTGCTCGGCTATTCCAGGCGCCCGCCCCCCCTTACGTTCCCCTTCTTCCGTCGAATCAACACTCTGTCAGCATTCTGTAAGGCTTCTGTAAGGACTTGAAGGCCATTTCCCGCCCAGAATTGGAACGTGCAACACATCTCGATACACGGGGACGCAGGTGGACTCCGAAATTCCCCCGTTCAATGTGTTGTTTTTGATCGGGAACCGGGTGTTGGTCCAAACTGCCCTCAGGGAGCGGTCTTTATCCGCCGTTTCACTGCGAACTCAGAGGGGGGTTCCGATGTCTAACTCAGCCGGGCTCATAGGTGTTGATGAACTCATTGAGCAACGCGTCGCACAGGAACGCGAGCGCCTTCAACGGGAAGCGGGACTCGAGGCTCGCGGCTTCCACCATTTCAAACGGCCGGCGGAACGCGCCTTCACGCGCAGCCAGCGCGCTCACACGACGCTGCTGTTCGGCGGCCTTACCTGGAAACATGAGCGCCTGATCCAGGGCGCGCTGGAAGGACTGGGCTACCAATGCGAGCCGCTTTCGACTCCCAATGTCGCCGCCTTCCAGACCGGCAAGGAATTCGGCAACAACGGCCAGTGCAATCCCACGTACTTCACCGTCGGCAATCTGGTGCAGCACCTGCAAGGCCTGGAAGAACGTGGGATGAGCAAGCAGGAGATCATCGACAAGTTCGTCTTCTTCACCGCAGGCGCCTGCGGGCCGTGCCGGTTCGGCATGTATGAAGCCGAATACCGCCTGGCGCTGCGCAACTCGGGTTTCGATGGTTTTCGGGTGATGCTGTTCCAGCAATCCGGAGGCCTGAGCCAGTCTGACGCCGAAGCCGGCCTCGAGATGAACCCGGACTTCTTCCTGGCCGTGTTGAACGCGATGAATTGCGGCGACGTGCTGAACGAAGTCGCCTACGCGATCCGGCCGTACGAAACGAGACCGAGCGACACCGACGAGGCTCTCACGTCCTCGGTCGAGAGAATGCGCGAGGTCTTCCGTACGCGCAAACCCTGGCGGCTCAATGGGCCGATGGCCGCCGCACTCGGCGGGTTCAAGGACACCGCGGAATACCTCGGGAAGTTTGTGCACCAACTCACCAGCGACGAGTACACCGCCGTGCTCCAGCAGTGCCGCGACCGTTTCGACGCCGTCGACGTGGATCGGCTCCGCGTGAAGCCTGTTGTCAAGATCACCGGCGAGTTCTGGGCGCAGACCACCGAGGGCGACGGCAACTTCAACATGTTCAAGTTCCTGGAGCGCGAGGGCGCGCAGGTGCTGGTGGAGCCGATCGGAACGTGGATCACCTACATGATTCACCAGTCGGTACAGAAGTACGACGACACCAAGGGCCTGGCGGAAGGGGTCGGGTTGCCGTCGTGGTGGCGTCTTGGCACGCGCACCAAGGTGGAGCTCGGATACCGCGCCAAGGTCGCCCGGTTGAAGGCGGCTGAGAACGTCTTCCGCCGCGAGTACCACCGGATCGTGGAAGCGCTGGGCGGCGTGGCTCACCATCTGGTAAACCAATACGAGCTGCAGCGGCTCGGGCATCCCTACTACAACTCACGCTCGGGCGGCGGTGAAGGACATCTCGAAGTGGCCAAGAACATCTACTACTCGAACAAGGACCTCTGCCACATGGTTCTCTCACTGAAACCGTTCGGCTGCATGCCCTCCACTCAATCCGACGGTGCGCAGGCGGCGGTGATTTCCCACTTCAAGGACATCATCTACTTGCCGGTTGAGACCTCGGGAGAGGGGGAAATCAACGCGCACAGCCGGGCGCAGATGGCGCTTGGGGAGGCTAAGGCGAAGGCGAAGCGCGAATTCCAGGAGTGCCTGGACAAGAGCGGCCTGACGATGAATCAATGCCGCGCCTACGTGGAGGGACACCCGGAGTTAAGACGCCCCATGTACCGCGTTCCGCAGACCAAAGGAGTCGTGGGAACAGCCGCGAACTTCGTACTGCATATTGCGGATCGGATCGCAAAAGACTCGCGCCGCGCAAACTAGGAGCCGGAATCGATGGAACGAAATTTCCTGATCGGAATGGACGTGGGCTCGACTACCGTCAAAGCCGTTGTGACGGACGCCGCCACCGATGAGATTGTGTGGCGCGACTACCAGCGGCACGACACCAAGCAGCCCGAGAAGACGCTCGAGTTCCTGGATCGCGTCGAAAAGGAGGTGGACGACTTCCGGCCCGCATCGGCGCGCATGTTCATCACTGGTTCGGGAGGCAACGGACTCTCGGGACGCCTTGGCGCCAAGTTCGTGCAGGAGGTCAACGCCGTTTCGCTCGCGGTCGAGAAAATGCATCCGGAGTGCGGCTCCGTGATCGAACTGGGCGGGCAGGACGCGAAGATCATCATCTTCAAGAAAGACCCCGAGACCGGACGTAAGAAGAAAGTCCCGTCCATGAACGACAAGTGCGCCGGCGGCACCGGCGCGGTGATCGACAAGATCAACGCCAAGCTCCGCATCCCCGCGGAGCAGCTCGCCGGCATGGGCTACAACGGACTGCGCTGCCATCCCGTTGCCGGCAAGTGCGGCGTGTTCGCCGAGACGGACATCAACGGACTGCAGAAGGCCGGTGTGCCTCCGAACGAACTGATGGCCTCGCTGTTCGAGGCCATCGTGATGCAGAATCTCTCGGTGCTCACGCGCGGCAACACACTGCAGCCGGTGGTGCTCCTGCTCGGTGGTCCGAACACTTACATCCGAGGCATGCAGGAGTGCTGGAAGCGGAACATCCCGAAAATCTGGCGCGAGCGCAATTGTCCGCTACCTGACGACGTACAACCGGAAGACCTCATCCGCACGCCCGAAAACGCTCAGTATTTCGCCGCGATCGGCGCCATCGAGTTCGGCAAGGCCGAAGACGAGGCCACCGGGCGCTATACGGGCCGCGACCACCTCGCCTGGTACATCGAGCACGGCCGCGACGAGGAGAAATCCAAGAAGGGCGGCGCGGGCGGCTTGGCCAAGACTCCGGCGGAACTCGAGGCGTTCAAAGACAAGTACAAACGCCGCGTCTTCGCACCGGCGAGGTTCGATTCAGGTCAGAAGATCGAGGGCTTCATCGGCCTGGACGGCGGCTCCACGTCCACCAAGGCCGTGTTGGTATCAAAGGATAAACCGCGCCAGGTTCTCGCCAAAACCTATCAGCTCTCCAAAGGCAACCCGATTGAGGACACGAAAGAGGTTCTCGCCAAGCTCGAGGACGAGATCGCCGCCAAAGGCGCAGCAATCGAAGTGCTCGGCGTGGGAACGACCGGGTATGCCAAGGACATCCTCAAAGACGTGATCGGCGCAGACGCAGCGCTTGTCGAAACCGTAGCGCATACCGAGGCCGGTCTGCATTTCTACAAGGACGTCGACGTGATCTGCGACGTCGGCGGCCAGGACATCAAGATCATCATCCTCAAGAACGGCCGGGTGAAGGACTTCAAGCTGAACACGCAGTGCTCCGCGGGCAATGGCTACTTCCTGCAGTCGACGGCGCAGGGCTTCGGCTACCCGGTGGAGCAATTCGCGGATGTCGCGTTCAAAGCCGACGCCTTCCCCTCGTTCGGCTATGGCTGCGCGGTGTTCATGCAATCGGACATTGTGGATTTCCAGCGCCAGGGATGGAAGCCCGAAGAGATCATGGCGGGCCTCTGCAACGTCTTGCCGAAGAACATCTGGCTGTACGTTTCACAGATCCCCAACCTCTCTGCGATCGGCCGGCGCTTCCTGCTCCAGGGCGGCACGCAGTACAACCAGGCCGCGGTGAAGGCGCAGGTGGACTTCATCGAATCCCGTTTCCGCGGCAAGGAGATGGCCCCGGATGTGATCGTCCACGAGCACTGCGGAGAAGCCGGCGCGATCGGCGCGGCTCTCGAGGCGGGGCGGCTGTTCGACCACGGCCACAAGTCGAGCTTTATCGGATTGGCTGCGGTGCGCAGCGTTACGTACAAAACCACTCACAACGAAGAAACACGCTGTTACTTCTGCAAGAACAACTGCCTGCGTACGTTCATCGACGTAAAGACGCCACTGATTTCGGCGATCCAGCCGATGAACTCCAAGGTCCCGCTCGAAGCCGGCTCGCAGCGGCTGATCATCGCCACGTGCGAGAAGGGCACAGTGGAAGACGTCGACCACATGCGGGCCATCAAGGGCGAGATCGACAAGATCAAGGAGGCTAATCCGAACTTCGCCGACATCGCTTCCCGCGCCGTCTTCCGTATCGCCAACACTCCCAATATCTCGGATCCCCCGCCACGCTTCCGTATCACCACGGAGCAGAAAAAACGGGCGGGGCTTCTGGCGCGCCGCCCGACTCTGCGATTCGGAATGCCGCGTGTCCTGAACATGTACTCCGCCGCGCCCCTATTCACGGCTTACCTGACCTCGCTCGGCGTACAGGCGCAGAACATCGTGTTCTCGGACTTCACCAACGAGGAGCTGTACAAGGAAGGCGCCAAACGCGGAGCCATCGATCCGTGCTTCCCATCGAAGCTGGGCATCCCGCACGTCCACAACCTGCTCTACCATCATCACGTCAAGAAGCCGCTGAACTACATCTTCTTCCCGGTGATCGACGATCTGCCGAGCGACATGGCGTGCGCCGCGGCGCACAAGTCTTGCCCGACCGTGGCGTCGACGCCCGAAGCGGTGAAGGCTGCCTTCACCAAGGAAGGCGACCTGTTCAAGGAAAAGGGAGTGGTCTACCTGGACACGTTTGTAAACCTGGCTGATTCGAAGCTGCTGGAACGCCAGCTCTACAACGAGTTCAAGGACATCCTGGGCCTCACGCCCGAAGAGAACGCGCGCGCGGTGGCGCAGGCGTATAAAGGGCTCGAGGACTTCAACGGCAACCTGCGCCGCCAGGCGCGCCAGACGCTCGAGCAACTGGAGCGCGAGGACCGCATCGGGATGGTAGTGCTCGGCCGGCCGTACCACAACGATCCGGGGATTAACCACGACATTCTGGAGGAATTCCAAAAGATCGGGTATCCGGTGTTTACGCAGGATTCGCTGCCGATCGACGACGACATTCTGGACCGGCTGTTCGGCGAAGAAGTGCGGTCGGGCGAAATCCCGCACCCGATGGCCGTCACAGACGTCTGGAAGAACTCATACAGCGAGAACACCACACGCAAGGTGTGGGCCGCGAAATACATCGCGCGCCATCCCAACCTGGTTGCGCTCGAACTCTCCAATTTCAAGTGCGGCCATGACGCTCCGATCTACACCGTAGTCGAGGAGATTGTCGAAAACTCGGGAACACCTTACTTTTGCTTCAAGGACATCGACGAGAACAAGCCGGCCGGATCGATCAAGATTCGCGTCGAGACGATTTCGTACTTCCTGACGCGGTACCGCGAGGACATGATCGAGTCGCGCCGGAAGAAAACCGGCATCGAACAGCAGCTCACCGAGTACGAAGCGAGGCTGCGCCGGCAAATGCTTCGCGACCGCCTCAGCGCGTTGGGCCTGGATACGCCCCACCATGCCGACCAGGGCCACCTGCCGCAGATCCATGTCGGAATCGAGGCGCTCGTCGAGTCTCGTCCGGCCGCATAGGAGAACGTCTACCATGGGAGCATGAAGTCATTCGTCGGCGTTCTCCTGTTCGGGGCGCTTGCCACGGCGCAGGTTCCCCACCAACAGCACCCGCCCTCGTCGCAGGAATACGCCAGGGTGCTGGAAGATCCCTCGCGCGACGAGTGGCAGAAACCTCACGAGGTCGTGATGGCGCTCGACCTCAAGCCCGCCGAGGTCATTGCCGATATCGGGGCGGGTACGGGATATTTCGCGCGCCGCTTCGCGCACCACGCGGGCAAGGTGTACGCCGTCGACACCGACGAGAAACTGCTCGCAAAAGCCCAGGAGGGCGCCGCCGAGAACCTGCAGACCATTCTGGCGGCTCCCGACGATCCTCGCCTTCCGGCGGCCAGCGTCGACACAATCTTTTTCTGCGATGTACTCCACCATATCGAGAATCGCTCCGCCTACTACCCCAAGCTCGCTCGGGCGTTGAAGCCGGGCGGCCGGATTGTGGTGATCGACTTCTACAAAAAAGAACTCCCGGTGGGCCCGCCAGCATCAATGAAGTTGTCGGACAAGGAGGTGATCTCGGAGTTCCGGGCCGCTGGCTTCGCCCTGGCCAAGCAGCTCGACGTCCTGCCCTACCAGTACTACCTGGTCTTTGAGAAGCGCTAACCAGGGCTTGCGCTTTGCCGCGTTGGAACTACAATGGTCTCGGTGAGTCTCGACTCCGCGTGATATACTGAAGTCGGTCGCAGCCGTGACGCGGAGGGGAGAACGAGTGATGGTTGCGCGACACCGGAAGCCGGCTTATCTCGCACTTGCCTGGACGCTCTGGTTCGCCGGCGCAAGTTGGGCCGGCGATGCGGAGCAAAAAGAACCGAAGGCCGCATCGGACAATCCCAACGTCTCGATCCGCCCCAGACCGCCCAAACCCGCCCCCAACACTGAGACTTCTCACGGCAGCAGCATCCGCGTCAACACTACGGTAGTCCAGATTCCGGTGACCGTGACCGACCCACTAAACCGGCTGGTGACCGGCCTCGAGAGGCAGCACTTCAAGGTGTTCGAGGACAAGATTGAGCAGCAGTTGACATACTTCTCGAGCGAGGACGCGCCCGTATCAGTCGGCGTGGTGTTCGACACAAGCGGCAGCATGGGGACGAAGCTGCAGAAATCGCGGCAGGCGGTGGCCCAGCTCATGAAAACAGCCAATCCGGAGGACGAATTCTTTCTGGTTCAGTTCAATGAGCGGCCGGAGCTCACGGTGGGATTCACCCGGGAATCGGAAGAGATTCAAAACCGGCTGACGTTTGTCCAATCCAAGGGGCGGACAGCCCTGCTGGACGGCGTTTATCTCGCGGTCAACGAGATGAAGAGGGCGCACAACCCGCGGAAGGCCCTCTGCGTCATCTCCGACGGCGGGGATAATAGCAGCCGCTACACCGAGACCGAGATCAAGAACCTGGTCCGCGAGGCCGACGTACAAATCTACGCCATTGGCATCTTTGAGCCGGTCTCCGCGCGCAGCCGAACCGCCGAGGAGATGGCGGGGCCGAGCCTGCTGGGCGAGATCACCGATTCGACGGGCGGCCGGCAGTTCCAGGTGGAGAATCTCAACGAATTGCCCGACATAGCCGCGAAGATCGGCACCGAGCTTCATAACCAATACGTTCTTGGGTACGCCCCTTCAAACCGCGAGAAGGACGGGAAGTATCGCCACGTGCAGGTGAAGTTGATCCAGCCGAAAGGGTTGCCGCCATTGCGCGCTTTCTGGCGCCCTGGATATTATGCCCCTACGCAGTAGCCGGATTGTTTTTCTCCTCATCGCAGCCCTTCTGACCCCGCTTCTCGCGCAGGACGAAGGCGCGCAGGTTTTCCGAACCGACGCGCGGCTTGTGGTGCTGCACGCGACGGTGGTCGACAGGCGTGGAAGGCTCGTCACCGATCTGCCCCGCACCGCGTTCCACGTGTTCGAGGACGGCGTGGAGCAGCCGCTGAAGATCTTCCGGCGCGAGGATGTGCCGGTGTCGATGGGCATCATCGTCGACAATAGCGGCAGCATGCGCGACAAGCGCAAGAAGGTCGAAGAAGCGTCGATGGCCCTGGTGAAGGCTTCCAACCCACAGGACGAGGTTTTCGTGGTCAACTTCAACGACGAGGCGTACCTGGACGTCGATTTCACCAACAGCATCAAAAAACTCGAGGAAGGCGTGGCGCGCATCGACTCGCGAGGCGGCACCGCGATGCGCGACGCCATCGACGTCTCGATGGATCACCTCAAGAAGAAGGCCAAGCGCGATAAGAAGGCCCTGGTCGTGGTGACGGACGGCAACGATAACGCCAGCGAGGTCACGCTCGAGCGACTGATCCAGAAGGCCCAGCAGCAGGAGGTGCTGGTCTATTCCATCGGCCTGCTCGACGAGGAGGAGCGCCGCGAAGCGAAGAAGGCGAAGCGCGCCCTGGACGCTATCACGAAAGCCACGGGCGGCCAGGCGTTCTACCCGGATCAGGTGGCGGACGTCGGCAAGTTCACGCTGGCCGTGGCGCACGACATCCGCAACCAGTACACGCTGGCCTATACCCCGTTGAGACAGGAACTGGACGGCACCTTCCGCCAGATCAAAGTAACGGTGGTCGCCGCCAACCAGCCCACCGTTCGCACACGCACCGGCTACTACGCTACGGCGGCGTCGAAAACCACCGCGGCGAACCAGCCGCCGGCCGCCCCAACGGTCACGAACCCCTGACCGGGGGAGGCTCGGCCATCCGGCCTGCTAAGATGGTTCGCGTGACTTCGATTCGCGTGGTCGCCCTCGTCCCCTTTATCGCCGCTGCGGGCTGGGCGCAAGAAGACGCGGACGCATTGTTTCGCGCGGAAAGCCGGCTCGTAGTGCTCCACGCTACGGTAGCCGACAGGAGCGGCAGACTGATCACCAACCTGCCCAGGAGCGCCTTCCATACCTATGAGGACGGCGTGGAACAGCAGATCAAGATCTTCCGCCGCGAGGACGTCCCCGTCTCCATGGGCCTCATCATCGACAATAGCGGCAGCATGAAGGACAAGCGGCAGAAGGTCGAGGCCGCCGCGATGGCGCTGGTGAAGGCGTCGAACCCGCAAGATGAGGTCTTCATCGTCAACTTCAACGATGCGCCATTCCAGGACGTCCCGTTCACGAACGACCTGAAGAAGATGCAGGAAGGGCTGGCGCGGATCGACTCGCGCGGCGGTACGGCCATGCGCGACGCGATATTCGGCTCGATCACCTACGCGAAGTCCAAGGGAAGACGCGACAAGAAGGTCCTCGTCGTGGTCACGGACGGGAACGACAACATGAGCGAGGCTACGCTCGAGCAGACGATGCAGGAAGCGCAGCAGCGCGAGGTGCTGATCTACACGATCGGTCTGCTCAACGAAGAGACGCGGCGCGACGCCGCGGAAGCCAAGCGCGCGCTGGACGCCATCACGCGCGCCACTGGCGGCCAAGCGCACTATCCGAAAACCCTGGACGAGGTGGGACCCCTTGCGCTCCAGGTTGCGCACGACATCCGCAACCAGTACATCATCGCGTACACGCCGTCGAACCAGGCGCTCAACGGCGGCTTCCGCCAGATTCGAGTGACCGCCAGCGGCCCGAACCGCCCGACTGTGCGAACCCGCACCGGATACTACGCCACGCCGGATCTGGGTGGCAAGCCCGCCGCCGCCCCGCCCCGCAAGCGCTGATCGTCCCGCTCCTCTGGCGCTACAGGGGGATCTGCAGCCGGCCGTCCGATCCTACCCAAAGCTTCCGGGTGGTGGATTCCGTCGGTGGAGGATTGATCAGGGTTGGCTTCAGCAGCAGAACGACGTCGGTCGTACTGTCGTCGTTGTCGTTTTTTCGCAGGAAGCGGCCGATCAGCGGCAGGTTCGAAAGGCCCGGCGTCCCGGAAATCGACCGCGCCTCGTTCGTGCTCATCAGTCCGGCCACCACCGCCCACTCCCCATTACGCAGGCGGACTTTGGACTCCAGCTTGCGGTTCGCAATCACTGGTATCCCATTCACGCTCTGGGCGCCTAGCATCTTGAACTCCGCGTTCACCTCGAGCGTTACTTCCTCCGACCCGTGGACATGCGGCGTGATTTTCAGCATGAGCCCAAGATCCTCGAAGCTGAAGGTTGGCGGCACAATGCTATCGCCGCCCAGGAACTGCGCTGTGGCGAGCGGGTACTTGTCTCCGATGTGCATGGAGGCTGCTGCGCCATCGACCGAGCGAAGCTCCGCCTGAAGCAGGCTTCGGCTGTCGGACCTGCTCATATTGGCAAACACCCCGGAGTTCGCGATTCCGACGCCGAACAACGGTCTGCCGAAGAACAGCCGCGCCAGACTGATAAGCGCCGCCGTGGAGGGGTTGCTGCCCAGGAAGATGATGGGGAAGTTGTTGGGAACCAACATGCCGTAAGAGAGCAGCATCCTGCGGTCCACCTCGAGGAATTGGACCGCCACAATCACTTGCGGCCGGCCGCGGGCCAGCTCTTCAAACAACGCTTGGGCGGGGCGAACCTTCGAGATGCGGTCTTTGATGAGGGCCGTGTGGCGATCGGCGTCCACCGCGAACTTCTGGATCTCCATCGCCTGCTGCACCGAGCGCGCCAGTTCCTGCGCCTCTTGCGGAGTCACCGTGTAGGGAATCGGGATAGTGACCGCGATGTGCGGCTCGAGTTCGACGCGTTTCTGCTGAGTGTCGGTGGCGACCATGAGAACGCGGTCGCTGATGGGAAAGGCGAATGCATTGCAGGCTGCCTCCGCTGCATACAGCGCGTCACGGTAGTCCACGTCGTCGAGGTGCAGACGGCGATGGGCGCCGGCCTGGAAGTCCCCATCGAACACTGCCCTCAGGCCGAAAACGCGGGCGGTCTGCTCAAACAGCATCCTTCCGTCGCCGCTGAAGTCGATGCTCTGGCGCCCGGGCTTGGGTTTGAGATCCGGCGGCGAAAGCAGGCGGCGGACCTCGGCCAGGTCGTCGTCCGTGATGGTGGTCGAGAAGCCTTCCGGCGGCGGGGATGGATCTTTTGGGGGAGGCTCCACCTTCTCCAGCGCGGGTAGCGGCAACGCTTTGAGCGCCGCCCGCGTGCGCAGGGCCTCGCTGCGCCCCCAGTATTCCTTGCGGCTGGGATCCTTCGCAGCGGCCTCGGAATACAGCAGATAGGCGCGAACCACGTCCCCCTGGCGCTCGGCCTTGCGCCCCTCCTGAAAAAGCTGCGCGGCCGTAGGTTCGGCTTGTATGGGGAGTAGCGCCGCCAGACACAGGAGCGCGAGTGTGCGCAAAGTCACCAAGAGATATTGACGTATGGGCGCCCGCAAGCGTGCAGATGGACGTACGGCTCAAAATCGACTAGCATTCATGGAGAAGCAAATTTATGGTTACCTCTGCGACTGTTCGTTCCACCTATTGCCCCCCGGTCCCCGAGACGTACGAGGACCTGGAT
>Ga0209683_10000555_pt1 | contig 14586 bp, 11 predicted proteins | sample DOMMetBare2Fresh_FD_187474 | JGI IMG/M metagenome (GOLD analysis project Ga0209683, IMG submission 187474) | Wetland sediment microbial communities from St. Louis River estuary, USA, under dissolved organic matter induced mercury methylation -... | ecosystem: Environmental > Aquatic >... | reverse complement strand
GTCAAGTGGAAAACTGAGCCTGCTTATGTCAGGCGCTCAGGGGGAAACTGCTATCACCTCTTCCTGCACGGCGTCGAGATAAAGGACTTTGACAGGCGCGCTGTTGAGATTAATTTCCCAGGCGAGATGGAGTTCCAGGGCGGGTGCGAGGCCTGAAAGCGGGCGTGGATAAATCACCAGTTGCTGCACGCTGATCTGGTTAACAGCGACGGTGAAGCTGTGCCGGCCTGCTGAATCGTCATAATTCAGAGTTTGGCCGGCAAGCTTTGTCGGAATCTTATCAGCAGTTGTGCGCGGCAAGGTCGCCTTGAGGGCGGCCTGAATGCGCTCACTCTCCGGGATTGCGGTACTTGTCAGGGAGAGCACGCGCCCGTCTGCGGTAAAGCGCACCTGAATTTTGCCGTAGTCGCCACGCAGCGGATAAATGAAAGGCCGCTGCTCGTAAAGGACTATCCTTGTCCCATCGCTACCGGTGCTTTCGTTAACCAGCGAAAGCTGAGCCGGCTCGGCTCCGATGAGTGGCTTCCACTCGGCAAGAAAGCGTCGCAAGGACTCTCTTGTTTCTTCGGCGCTCATTTGGTCTGAAGTACCAACCTTGGGCAGCCGCAACGTGCCGCTGAGACCGTCGGGCAGCCGCTCGATGGTTGCCGTGATTGGTTGCAACGCGAGCGGCGGATTGCTGGAGATCCCCTGTTGCCTGATCAGCCGGATCCAGGCAGCTGCGGCAATATCCTTTCGTTGCTCCTTCTCTATTAACATTACTGGATAAGCGGGCAAATAACGCGCCGGTCCACCCGGACTTACTGGCTGCACGGCAGCGCAGCCGGCAGCGGCAAGCGCTATTGTCACTGGAAAAATGATTCGCGCGAGCATTTGTGGCATTCTACTCTCTAACGGGTTTGAGCAGTATTAAAAATCCAAAGTCGTAGTGCGAGCGGAGACGTACCGAAATTCAGTAATCTAAGCGAAGGAGCCTCCGCCTCCGGTTTGATTGGAGAGGGATTGCCGAAAGACAACGAACCAATCGCAGTCACACCTGAGCTTTCTCTGCCGCAAACGGAATCGCAGAGATTCACAGCGGAAGAAATGGTGCGTTGCGAAGAGTGCCTGCGGGCCAATCCGCCTACCAGAGTAGAGTGTCTCTACTGTGCTGCGGCCTTGCCCATAAGTACTTCGGGCTCCGCTCAGGCCAGGCCCTCACTGCGGCCACTGGAGAAATGGGAGCAGGGACAAAACTGCATCTTAATCAACGCTGCTGCTGCGATTGTCGACGAATCGGTTGCAGAGGCGGCAAGCTTGTTGCGCCTGGGGGCTATTGATCTGAGCCGGATAATTGAGACACGGCGGCCCCTGCCGCTGGCTCGCGTGGCAACGGCCGCTGAGGCGGCGATAATCCAGGAACACCTGAGACGCTTCGGGCTGGAGTCCGTAGTTGTCTCGGACGAAGCGCTGGGTCTGGAAACCAGACCGATCCGCCGGCTCCGGACCATAGAACTACTTGATCGGGGGTTGGTTGTGTTTCCGTCGTCGGGTGAGGCCCAGCGAATCGACTGGAGCGAGTTAAGGATGGTGATCTCGGGACGGTTGCATGCAACACAAATAGAAACGAGAGAGCGGACGGGACGCGGAGCTGAAAAGCAGATTCTGGACGCGCGTGAAACGGCCAACGACGAAGCTGTGCTCGACTTGTATACGCAGGCGCCGGATGGGGGCTGGCGCATCCTGGCCAACAACTTCGATTTCTCCTGTCTGGCGGAGCGCAAAGCATGGTTAGCCCGTAATAATTTCTCGACCCTGAGGGCGCTGATTCAGGAACGGACGCCGCATGCCATTCATGATGATGCTTACCACAGCCTGCGTCGCTGCCTGGAGTTGGTGTGGCCCTCAGATCAGCAAACATCATCGCTTGGCTGGCATCGCGATAGAGTCGGAAAATACAGTACCGGCGAGGTTACCAGCACCACTAACGAATCGCAGTTCACCCGGTACTCGCGACTCTGTCAATATTTGCAATCTCAGATCTGAAACGATCACAGGTGAGTCCAGGAATGAAGCCCCGAAGATTCAGTGCCGGCCGGAATGATCGCGAGGAAGCTACGCCCCGGACGGTGGCCCCCGCTGATCGGATCCACGGCCTCATTCCCGTCGTGGAGGCATTGCGCGCCGGCCGGCGCACCATTGAGCACATTGCAATCGCCGAGGGAGCCGGTCATGAACGAATTCGTGAACTGATCGATTTAGCCAGGGCCGCGCGAGTTCCCGTGCGCAGGGTTCCACGGGGTGATTTGGATCGGATCGTAGGCACGGCGACGCATCAGGGTGTGGTTGCTAAAATTGCAGCGGCGCGTTATGCAGACGCAGAAAAGCTGATAGATGAACTGGCTGGAAGGGTAGGAACTGATGATCCGCCGCTTTTCCTTTGTCTCGATGGCCTGGAAGATCCGCGAAACTTCGGCGCCGTTTTGCGTACAGCCGAATGCGCTGGCGTTCATGGCGTGTTTACCACCGAACGTCGTGCCGTCGGGCTGACCGACACGGTTGCCAAAGCGGCCGCCGGTGCACTCGAGTACGTGCCGGTGGCTCGGGTTACAAATCTCGTCCGATTGATAGAGCAATTGAAAGAACGTAACATCTGGGTTGTTGGAACCAGCGGAGATGCGACGCGCGACTACACCGACTGGGATTGGGCCATGCCTTCAGCAATCTTTCTCGGCGGCGAGGGCGCCGGTCTCCACCGATTGGTCCGGGAACGTTGTGACGCTCTGGTGCGTATCCCCTTGGTGGGCCAACTTGAATCACTCAACGTTGCGGTTGCTGCAGGAGTAATGCTCTTCGAGGCTTTGCGGCAACGAACCCTGATGAGGCGAACAAGGGGTAAGGACTAAAGGTAATTGCGCCTGCTAACGGCGACTTGGAACGGAGAATACGATGTTTTGTCCCAAATGCGCCGCCCAGAATATTGACCTGGCCAGTTTTTGCCGCGTGTGCGGTGCGAACATCAGTCTCGTCCCGCAGGCACTAAGTGGCCACCTGTCGCAGGCATTGTCTACCGGGCAAGACTCGCGAGGCCGGAGGCGCCGGCGCGGCAGGGATGACGGACCGCCCAGCCTGGATAAAGGCATCGTCAATATTTTTGTGGGAATCGGGTTTTTGGTGGCTGCCCTGGCCGTCATGTCCAAGTTCCCGGGCGGCATATTCTGGGGTTGGGCGCTGTTCTTTCCCGCCTTTGACCGTCTGGGACGGGGAGTGGCAGCAATCGTAGCCGCAAGAAAAGAAGCGGCATTGTTGCCCCCAGGCGATTCCCAAGGTTATCTTTCCTCGTCGCCTAATGTGTCCACGCCTACACTGGCCGAGCCGCCAGCTCGTCGCACGGGTGAACTGTCAGCGTCGCCGCCGAGCGTGACCGAGGGAACCACCCGTCACCTGGGCGCCGAAGCCGCTACGAAGCATCTGGATTCTCAGAGCGACTATCCAAAGTGATTACTGAAACAAACTGAAACGAATGGCTGATTTCGAGCTGAGGCGATGCTCAGTTCTTACGCGATTGAGGTAAGCGACGCATCGCCTCATTGCCTTGAAGATGGCGCCGAATCAACTCCGCATTTGTGTTTCTCTTTGCGTCAAGGGCGCACGTCAGATGGAAAGTGGCGTGGGGGAAGCCGCGACTGCCGGTGACCTGATTGAGATTCGATTCGACTGTCTTGAGTCCGCAGAGCTCGAAGAATCTCTGCGGCAAGTTGCGGACCTGATTAAGTACACAAATCGGCCGTTGATTATTACGTTCAGGCCCCGCGAACAAGGCGGAAGGCGCGACCTGGATTTCGCTTCCAGAATTGAGTTTTGGAACAACAGGCCCAGGTCCGCCGATTTCTATGATATCGAGCTGGATCTTGTCCCCTTGTTCCTTTCGGCCACACCTAAAATGGGATCGGTAGATTGGCAGAAGGTCATTTGTTCCCACCACGATTTTGTTGGCATTCCGGACGACCTTGAGAAAATCTACGAGCGGATGGCCAGTACCCCTGCGCGAATCTTAAAGGTTGCGGTCCAGGCGGACGAGATTACTGACTGCCTTCGGGTCTTTCGATTACTCGAAATGGCGCGGAGCGCAGGACGAGAGATGATTGCGATTGCCATGGGTTCCGCGGGAATTGTAACGCGTATTCTGGGGCCTGCGCGCGGCGCCTTTTTGACTTACGGAGCACTTGAGGCCGAGACCCGCACGGCCCCGGGGCAGCCTACCGCTAAAGAACTGCGCGAGCTTTACCGCATTGACAAAATTCATCGGCAGACAAAGATCATGGGTCTGATCGGAATGCCGGTATGCCAATCGGTCTCGCCTCATATGTTAAATGCGGCTTTCGCCGACTCAGGTGAGGAAGCCGTATACATTCCTTTTGAAGTGCGGAATCTGAATGCCTTCATAAGACGGATGGTCGGCCCTCGTACGCGCGAAATCGCTTGGAATCTGCGGGGATTGAGCGTGACCGCGCCGCATAAAACAGCGGTTATGGCCTATCTGGACTGGATTGAACCCTCCGCCCGGGAAATTGGCGCGGTGAATACCATCGTCATAAGTGACGACCTTTTGCTCGGCTATAACACTGATGCGTTCGCGTTCCTCAAACCGGTAATGGACCAACATGGGTCGCTGCGCGATACCCGCTCAGCAGTTATCGGAGCCGGCGGCGCGGCGTGCGCCGCGTTATGGAGTCTGCAGAAACAAGGAGGAGCGAGGGCCACCGTATTCACGCGCGATCGAGAGAAGGGAAGCGCGCTGGCCGAAAAATTCTCCGCCGGCTGGGAGCCGTTAGCAGGGGCTTCCTTCACTTCCTTTGATTTGGTTATCAATGCGACTCCCCTGGGCACGCGCGGATCCCTGGAAGATCAGAGCCCGGCAACTGAGGCCCAGCTTCGCGGTGCGCGCCTGGTGTACGATCTGGTTTACAATCCCATTGAGACATTGTTTCTGCGCCAGGCGCGTCGAGCCGGCTGCAAAACTATTGGGGGATTGCCGATGCTGGTATTGCAGGCGGCTGAACAGTTCAAGCTGTGGACCCGAGCCGAAGCACCGCTGGCGGTAATGCAGGAGGCCGCTAAAAGAGCACTGCACTCTTCAGTTCTGAACTCCCAAATCTGAGATTGAAATCCAGGCTTCGAACTCTGAGCTCAAGAACCGCCAGTCCCATTCTTAAACCCGATATCTAATGGACCGCTACAGCAGACAAATTCTTTTTAGCGGCATCGGCGCAGACGGTCAGCGCCGGCTGGGGCAGGCGCGCGCGGCAGTGATTGGCTGTGGAGCGCTTGGCAGCGCCCACGCCGAGTCGCTCGCACGGGCCGGCGTTGGTCGGCTGCGCCTGGTAGATCGCGATTTTGTTGAAAGCTCCAACCTGCAGCGGCAGACCATGTTTACTGAACGCGACGCCACTGAGCACCTGCCAAAAGCCATAGCCGCTGCTAACCACATCCGGGAAATCAATTCCGAAACTGTCGTCGAGCCTGAGGTACTGGACGTTAACCACACCAACATCGAGCGCCTGATCCGTGGTTGCGATGTTGTGCTGGACGGGACCGACAACTTTGCCACACGCTATCTCATCAATGATGCGTGTATCAAGCATGGGGTCAATTGGATCTACGGCGCGGCGGTCGGTTCTTACGGCGTGACCATGACTATTCGTCCGGGTACGTCACCATGCTTGCGTTGTATTTTTGAAGAGGCTCCGCCGGCAGGCAGTGCGCCCACCTGCGACACAGTGGGTGTGATCATGCCCATCATTAGTATCGTCGCCGCGGTGCAGATCACTGAGGCGATTAAACTGCTGACGGGCCAGCTGGATCAATTACACAATTCTTTGATGCAGTTTGATGTTTGGCGTAACGAGTGGCGCAGGATTGGACCAGGCACTCCGCTGGCCGATTGCCCGACCTGCGGGCGGCGAGAATTCAGCACCCTTGCGGACACGGGGGGCGAGTTTGTCGCTGTTCTTTGCGGGCGCAATGCAGTCCAGGTTTGCCCCGCCAGACCCATCGCCATCAACTTTCAAGCGCTGGCGCAGCGTTTGAGTGCGGCCGGAGAAGTAAAATTCAACGACTATCTCCTGCGCTTCCGCGCCGGGGACTATGAGCTGACCGTTTTCCAGGACGCCCGTTCAATTATCCGTGGTACCGACGAGGTGGCAATCGCTCGCTCGCTTTACGCCAGATACATAGGAAACTAAGCTTCATAATTATGAATAGAAAAAATCTCTTTACCTGGGGTGCGGCGGCTTACGCTTTCATCCTGGTTTTTATCTGCACGTTGACCGTTTCTGCCGGCCAACCCATTATCTGGGAGACCGGCAGCCGGGCTGAATTACTAAAAGGTGAAGCACATGGCGTCTCGATCACCGATACCGGAATGTTGATGCTGGCGCCGCAGTTCAGGCAACTCTTCAATACCGAACAGCCTTACATCTGGTCCACCGCGGTTGATGGCCAGGGAAATGTCTTTCTGGGAACGGGCCACGATGGCAGAATCTTTCGCTTAGGGGCGGATGGCCGCGGCGGGCTGCTTTATGATGCGGCCGAACTTGATGTGACTGCGCTGGCCATCGGTCGCGAGGGCGTGTTGTATGCGGGCACGTCGCCGGATGGGAAGGTCTACCGCATTACAGGCGACGGTAAAGCGGAAGTTTATTTTGCTCCTCCGGATAAATACATCTGGTCCCTGGCTCTCTTGCCCGACGGTTCTCTCGCCGTTGGCACAGGGGACAATGGGAAGCTCTACCGCGTGCGGTCCGCCGGCGCGAAACCTGAAGCTTCACTATTGATTAATACGAACCAGACGCACGTGATGTCACTGGCGGTGACCGCGCAGGGTGACTTGATCGCCGGAACGGATCCGGGGGGGTTGGTACTTCGAATTTCGCCGGATGGCAAAGCATTTGGGTTGTTTGATGCCCAGTTGCGAGAGATTCATGCGCTCGCTCCGGCCGCCGACGGTTCCCTTTACGTGCTGGCTCTGGGCGAAGCCGCGGCGACTACCCGACCACCGACCCCGGCCACTGCGACGCAGGCTGCCGACGCCTCGGTACCTACAACCAGCGTTACGATCACGGCCATGGATGAGGCCGGCAGCGCGACTCAGCAGGCGCCAGCAGCTGGCCACAGTCGGAACGACACTGCGAATGCGCGCAGTGCGGTGTTCCGTCTCTTGCCCGATGGCGGCGTGGATACGATCTGGTCCTCAAGCACGGTGACTGCCTTTGCGATTGCTCCGGCGTTGCGGCCCGGCAGTGTGCTCATCGGGACCGCCGACAAAGGCCGCATCTATACGGTCACAAATGACGGTCGCGACACGCTCCTGCTCCAGTCGAGCGAAGGACAGATCTCGGCTTTCATCACGCGCCCGGGTGAAGTGTTAGCGGCCTCAAGTAATCAGGGGAAACTATTCCGCTTTGGCAACGACCTGGTGAGCGAGGGTTCCTACGAATCTCCGGTGCGTGATGCGCGCTTGCTTGCATCCTGGGGGCGCATTTGGTGGCGGAGCGAAGGCAACGTTGAATTGCAGACGCGAAGTGGAAACGGCGAGCGCCCGGATGCTACCTGGAGTGACTGGAGTCCGGCCTATCGCGATTCCAGCGGCAATCAAATTTCGAGTCCACGGGCACGCTTCATTCAATGGCGTACGACGTTGCGATCAACCGGCGCAGTTGGCAGTTGGGTGGAAAACGTGAGTGTTGCCTACATGCAACGCAATGTGGCCCCTGAGGTGCTGTCTATTTCCACGCTACCGATTGGCGTAGGCTTGCAGGCCATGCCGCAGGCGCCCGCCGATCCCAACATCGAATCATCCGGGCTCGATCCGGCTTTGTTCGGCGTCGCGGCTCAGATACCCCCGCGCCGTCTCTATCAAAGGGGTGCGCGCTCAATTCAATGGCAAGCTGAGGATCGCAATGGCGACACGCTGGAGTATGCGGTTTATTACCGGTCCCTCGGCGAAACGGCGTTCCGGCTATTAAAGGACAAGCTGCGAGACAATTTTCTCACCATCGACGGAGCGACGCTGGCAGATGGGCGCTATGTCATCAAGGTTGTGACTTCAGATGCGCCTGACAATCCACCCGGCAAGGCTCTGACAGGTGAAAGATTGAGTGAGCCGCTCGACATTGATAACACTCCGCCAGTGGTGCGAGTGGTCGGCCAGCCGCAAATCAACCAGGGAATGGTACGGCTTACTTTCGATGTCGAAGATGCAACCGGTAGAGTCAGGCGAGCGGATGTCAGTCTGGACGGCTCCCCCTGGAGTCCTACTTTTCCCGATGACGGCATCGCAGACAACGCACGCGAGCGATACACCATCGATCTTCCGCTGGCCGCGGCGGGTGAGCAGACTGTCTCGCTGAGGGCTTTTGACAGCAGTGGAAACGTTGGCAGCGTGAGTTTTACCGTGCGCCATTGAGTACTGTTCGGTATGGAGACCCGAGTTTGAAGGTCTTTGCTCGCCTCAATCAGGGAATCCCGGTTCGCTGCACGATAGCGTGCGATTTGCTCCTTAAAGCGTGCGCCTCCGGGAGCGCCTTGTTAAACTGGGCATGCGGTTGGGCCGCAAAAGCCGTTTGCATTGGGGCAATGGGACTTAATCGCCATCTCTCGTGTTCTTGGCATCCGTCTTGCTCCTCTTAACTGCGGCGCGACTTAACTCTCCCTCCCATGCGCCTTGTTTTCGGCATGAGGAGGAAAAGCACGAATGGTCAACTTTAAACGGAAATTATTGGCAGCGGTGATGATCTTAGGCGTTTTTGTAGCTGTTTTCCCGCAAAAAGGTAACGATAACAGCAACAAGCGACCACCGAAAGATCCACAACAGGTTGTCGTAAAGGAGAAGCCGCAAAAACCACCGCCGAGCAATCCGAGTGACAAGAAGAAAGACAAGCCCTAGCTGATCTTTCCAGGTATGAACCACTGAAGCCCGCGCAGCTTGCAACCGCGCGGGCTTTTCGCACAGGTTGGACCTTTTGGCTAAGCCTCTTTCCGTGGCAAAGGCTAACCTGGGCGAGTTCGACTCCTGGAAGAGTGCGGTCCCAGAAGGTCTTGGCGGTGACCTGTTCCGGAAAACTGCTGCGCCTCCCGATGCTATACACCAGACCAGCTTTCGACTAAGATCAACTTTCCCTGTGTTCAACTTCAAACCGAAAAGCAATTGATGATCAGGACATTCGAGTTGTCGTGCAACGGCGGTGATTTATGCAAAGTGATGTACCCGGAGCGACAAAATGAACCCGAATGATCTCCCGGAAGCGGCCACTCTGCCTGGAGACACGGATAGAGAGTTTCTCATTGTCGGACTGGGCGCTTCAGCCGGCGGCATTGGTGCCCTGCAGCAGTTTTTCACCAATGTGCCCGCGGACAGTGACATGGCTTATGTCGTCATCCTGCACCTCTCACCCGATCATGACAGTCGCCTTGCGGAAGTACTGCAAACCACTGCTGCCATTCCCGTCAGCCAGGTGGAACAACCTGTGAAGGTTGAGCCAAACCATGTATACGTCGTCTCTCCCAACCAAAGTCTGGCAATGACTGATGGGCACCTCGTGCTCTCGGAGATGAAGCGTATCGAGGAACGACGAGCGCCCGTAGACATTTTCTTTCGTACGCTCGCCGAATCGCATCACTCCCGCGCAGTTTGCGTAGTGCTATCGGGGACCGGCGCCAACGGCTCCATGGGGATGAAGAAAGTGAAAGAGATGGGCGGCGTGGCCATCGTCCAGGATCCGAGTGAAGCCCAGTACAGCGACATGCCACGTAATTCGATCGCCACCGGCCTGGTTGATTACGTGCTTCCGGTCACGCAGATACCGGCAAAAATTCTCGCCTACAAGGAGAGGTTGGAAAAGGGATCAATCGTCGGGCCGTTCGATACTTCGTCCCCGGTTGAACAGTCGCTGCGCGATATCTTCACACAGTTGCGGGTAGCCACTGGACACGATTTCTCGAACTACAAACGGGCTACTGTCTTGCGCCGGATTGAGCGACGTCTGAACCTTCATGAACTGCCCGACCTCGCTTCTTACGCCTCCTACATGCGCGCACATAGCGAAGAAGCGCGCGGCCTGCTGAAGGATCTGCTGATCAGCGTTACCAGCTTTTTTCGGGACTGTGAATCCTTTGAAACCCTGGAGCGCGGGATTATCCGCAAACTATTTGAGGGCAAGCAAGCAACCGATGAAGTTCGAGTCTGGATTGCCGGCTGCGCCACGGGCGAAGAAGCGTATACGATGGCCATGCTTCTTTCCGAGGTGAGGGAAGAGTTGACCAACCCGCCCTCCATCCAGGTGTTTGCCACAGATATCGACGAACAGGCGATCGCCAAAGCCCGCGAAGGTTTGTATACGCTCAATGACGCTGCCGATGTTTCCCCGGAAAGGCTGGCAGAGTTCTTCACCCTGGAAAAGTCCGGCTACCGGGTCTCTCGAGCTTTGAGAGAGATGGTGCTTTTCGCGCGCCATAACCTTATTAAGGACCCGCCCTTTTCGCATCTCGATCTCGTTTCCTGTCGCAACCTGCTTATCTATTTGAACCGCACGGCGCAGGAGCGGGTCACCCAAACACTTCATTTCGCCCTCAACCCGGGCGGTTTTCTTTTTCTGGGGAACTCCGAATCCGTCGACGAATCCTCAGATCTGTTCATCGCGGTCGATAAAGATGCACACCTTTACCAGCGGCGCGCCGTGCCGGCTCGCCTGCCGCTGCCGCATTCTGAAGCCCCTGGTCCGGCTAGTTTTGAGGTCCAGCAAGCGCAGCTTCATAGAAACGAAGCTCACCTTCTTGAACAGCTCTCATATGCCGACTTGCATCAGCGGCTGGTCGAGCAATACGGACCACCCTCCGTCGTTGTCAACGAAGACTATGAAGTCCTGCATATTTCCGAAGGCGCAGGCCGCTATCTGCAGATCAGAGGGGGTGAACCATCGCACAATCTGCTGCGGATGATTCAACCAGAGCTAAGCCTTGAACTGCGAACTGCTCTCTTTCAGGCAGTCCAGACCCGCAGCAGCGTCGAGGCCCGGGATGTCTCAGTATCGCTGGCCGGTAAGATCCGACTCATCAACTTGCTGGTGCGCCCGGTACTGCGCCCTGGCGTGCCGGCGCGCGGTTTTATTCTGGTGGTGTTTGAGGAAGCTGATCAGACTGAAGTGACGGACACGATCGCCCCGGTGGACCACACCGCCGATCCTGCAGAAGAAGAGTTGATTCGGCTAAGGGCTCAGTTGCGCGCCACGGTTGAGCAATACGAGACTCAGACTGAAGAGCTGAAGGCCGCAAACGAAGAGCTGCAGGCTACCAACGAGGAACTGCTGTCGGCGGCGGAGGAAATTGAAACCAGCAGGGAAGAACTCCAGTCGGTAAATGAAGAACTGATCACTGTCAATCAGGAGTTGAAGATAAAGATCGATGAATTGAGTCACTCGAATAATGATCTCAAGAACCTGATGAACTCAATTCAGGTAGGGACGATTTTCCTGGACCGTTCCCTGCGCGTCAAACTCTTTACTCAGGATGCGTGTGAAGTCTTTAACCTCATTCCGGCCGATATTGGCAGGCCACTGATGGATCTGACCAGTAAACTCTTGTCCGTGGATCTGCGGGATGACGCCTTCCTGGCGCTTGCCGGTAACTCCCCGGTTGAGCGTGAAGTAGAAACTCACAATGGGCGTCGGTTCCTAATGCGTACCTTACCCTACAGCACTTCGGAGGGGAATATTGCCGGCGCGGTACTGACTTTTACCGATTTGAGCGCTCGCAAGGAGGCAGAAGACCGGCTGCGCATTAGTGAAGAACGCCTGCGACTTTTGATAGAAAGCGTGACCGACTACGCTATCTTCACGCTTACACCCGAGGGTCAGATTGCCACTTGGAATTCAGGCGCGGAGCGCGTCTTCGGGTATCGCGAGGCCGACATCCTGGGCCGGTCCGGGGAGATTCTCTTTACCTCCGAAGATCGGGCGCACGGTTTTCCAGCCCAGGAGATGATGATGGCGGCAACCGAAAGCCGAGCCGCGAGCGACCGATTCTATCTGCGCAAGGACGGATCGCGTTTTTACGCGACTGCGGTGATGACGCCGTTGCGCGACGGAGGCGTGAAGGGCTTTGCCAAGATTGCGCGCGATCTGACTTTACAGCAGGAACAGGACGCTTTGCGCAGTTCACGAGATCAACTGGAAATCCGCGTCGGAGAACGCACCAGCGAGCTGGAAGCCGCAAACTTTTTACTCAAAGAGGAAGTGCGTGAGCGCGGGGCTGCTGAGGTTCGGGCCCGAAGGTTATTGCATCTGCTGGTGACGGCCCAGGAAGATGAGCGGCGCCGCGTCGCGCGTGACCTGCACGACCAATTGGGCCAGCAACTGACGGCCTTGCGGCTGGCGCTGTCCCTGACCAAAGAAGAGTGCGGCGACGACTCGAAGCTTGGTGCGAAAATCGAGCAAATGCAGCAATTGGCCCAGCGTGTGGATGAGGATGTGGATTTCCTTGCCTGGGAACTGCGGCCCGCTGCCCTTGACGACCTCGGATTGGTAGTGGCCCTGGGGAACTTTCTGCAGGAATGGTCAAGACACTTTGACGTCCAGTCAGAATTTCATTCAACAGGCTTGACCGAACAGCGCTTACTACCTGACGTGGAGACGTGCCTCTATCGCATTGCTCAGGAAGTGCTCAATAATGTCAGCAAACACGCGCAGGCAAGCCAGGTCGATGTAATCCTTGAACGTCGCGACCACAACGTGGTGCTGATTATCGAAGATAATGGAGTGGGGTTTGATACCAAACAGCACGGGGCGACGACCGACGGTCGAGGATTGGGGCTGATCGGATTGAGCGAACGCGTCGGGCTCGTGGGTGGGACTTTGGATATTGAGTCGGCGCCAGATGCAGGGACGACCGTCTATGTGCGAGCGCCGATCGCGTTCGCGGTTGACCAGAAAAAATGAGCACCGGCAAGATCCGCATCTTAATCGCCGAAGATCACGAGACAGTCCGCGAAGGACTTAAACTGATCGTCAACTCGCAACCGGACATGGAAGTAATCGGCGAAGCAACCGACGGGCGCTCAGCCATTGCTCAGGCCGAAAAACTTCTGCCTGACATTGTGCTGATGGATATTTCGATGCCCCGGTTAAATGGCTTGAAAGCAACTGAACAGCTTAAAGAGTTGCAACCTGAGGTAAAAATCCTCACCCTGACGCGCCACAAAGATGACGGATACCTACAGCAAATATTGCGCGCCGGCGCTTCGGGTTACGTTCTAAAGCAGAGCTCAGCGGCGGAATTACTTCATGCCATACGGGCAATTGCGGCCGGGGGCAAGTACCTTGATCCTGCCGTGGCCGGAAAAGTGATGGGTACCTACGCGACGCGGCGGTCGGCTACTACCACCGGCAAGCATCTGGAAAGTCTCAGTGAACGGGAGACAGAGGTGATGCGGCTGATAGCCTGGGGCCACAGCAATAAGGAGATTGCGGCACGTCTGGAAATCAGCGTCAAGACCGTCGAAGTGCACAAAGCCAATTCGATGAGAAAACTTGGTATGCGCAGTCGCATTGACATTGTGCGTTACGCCCTGCTGCAGGGCTGGCTGCAAGATACGTAAAAAAGGAAACTGGTCTCACCATAGACTGCGCCCCGCGCGCGCTACACTTAGTTATCCCTCCTGCCCTTGTCGCCAGCAGGATTAGGGAAAATCCCTATCCATTCTGCTAACTTTCCCAATTGGCACAAGCCCGAGTTCGTGTCAAGGTCTATCTCTCAAACATAGTTCGGATACAGGGTGGTGAGCCCCAAACCTCCTGGTGTTGCTTAACCTATGTCACAGAACAAAGGGAAGCCGTGAGTCCGACGGCATGAATTGCTGCATTGTTTGACCTCGTTAAGGTCGGTTGACAACATCCTCCCTGTTTCCGGGAACAGAATGAACATAATCGCCCCCACGAAACAGGAACAGCCGAGACCTCAGGCCTCGGGAGTTCACCGTTACCAGAAGCTGCTGCTATTGGTTGAAAATCACCAGGACACGCGAGACATGTACCGTTTCGTTTTGGAAGCAGAGGGATACCGGGTTGCTGAGGCCACTGATGGCCTGGAAGCGGTCAGTCTGGCAAAGTCATTGGCGCCCAATCTGATTCTGATGGATTCAGTTATGCCGGGACTCGACGGCGTCATGGCTATGACCCGCATCCGGCAGGTTCCCGCGCTGCAGAATGTACCAGTCGTCTTTGTGTCGGGGCAGGCCGAATCGCGGCGCCAAAGGGAAGCCCTGGCCGCGGGCGCCGATGATTACCTGGTCAAGCCAGTGTGCCTGGAAACGCTCAAGACGACGATTGCGACCCACCTCTTGAAACATAAGCGCGTAATGTATGGAACGCAATGGGCAATGGCTTCAGGATGACACTGGAAACGGCGCGGTTCCGATGTTGAACTGTGTGAACTAATGCGCTTTTTATGAAAAATTTCGACCGCATCATGGCAACAGAAAGAATTGAAGGGACCCGGATTGACAACCCGCCCCTTTCGCTTCGTGTTGGTCCACGATCTGCAAAAAGTAGCGAC
>Ga0209683_10000553_pt1 | contig 14608 bp, 14 predicted proteins | sample DOMMetBare2Fresh_FD_187474 | JGI IMG/M metagenome (GOLD analysis project Ga0209683, IMG submission 187474) | Wetland sediment microbial communities from St. Louis River estuary, USA, under dissolved organic matter induced mercury methylation -... | ecosystem: Environmental > Aquatic >... | reverse complement strand
CCCGCGCCCCGAGATCGAGAACACGTCCTCCACCGGCATCAGGAACGGCTTGTCCGTCTGCCGCTTCGGCGTCGGGATGTAGCTGTCCACCGCGTCCAGCAGCCGCTGGATCGACGGCTCCCCCAGATCGCCCTTGTCCCCCTCGAGCGCCTTCAGCGCCGACCCCTTCACGATCGGGATCTCGTTCCCGGGGAACTCGTACGCGCTCAGCAGCTCCCGCACCTCCAGCTCCACCAGGTCGAGCAGCTCCTTGTCGTCCACCATGTCCACCTTGTTCAGGTAGACCACGATGTACGGAACCCCCACCTGCCGGGCCAACAGGATGTGCTCCCGCGTCTGCGGCATCGGCCCGTCCGCCGCCGACACCACCAGGATCGCGCCGTCCATCTGCGCCGCCCCGGTGATCATGTTCTTCACGTAGTCCGCGTGCCCGGGGCAGTCGACGTGCGCGTAGTGCCGCTTCTCCGTCTGGTACTCCACGTGCGCCGTCGCGATCGTGATCCCCCGCTCCCGCTCCTCCGGCGCCTTGTCGATCTGATCGTACGCCATGAACTGCGCCAGCCCCTTCGTCGCGCAGTACTTCGTGATCGCCGCCGTCAACGTCGTCTTGCCGTGGTCGACGTGGCCGATCGTGCCGACGTTCACGTGGGGCTTGTTCCGCTCGAACTTCTCCTTGGCCATGGCTTGCGCTCCTGCTCCGCTTTGGTTGCTGGCGACTCTGGAGCCCTCGTCCAGGATTGAACTGGAGACCTCGTCCTTACCAAGGACGCGCTCTACCGACTGAGCTACGAGGGCCTTTCCTTTCGGCTTCGACCTCTCACTGGAGCGGGAAACGGGATTCGAACCCGCGACATTCAGCTTGGAAGGCTGACGCTCTACCAGCTGAGCTATTCCCGCAAGCTTCGACCGTTCCCTTTCGCCCGAGGCCGCTCGCCTTGTGTTCTCTGGGAGTGGAGGGGGGTGGATTCGAACCACCGAAGGCGTGTGCCGGCAGATTTACAGTCTGCTCCCTTTGGCCGCTCGGGAACCCCTCCGCGATCCTCCTGTGCTACACCGCTGGTGAAGCTCGGTCCTGGCTGGAGCTGGCGGTGGGACTCGAACCCGCGACCTGCTGCTTACAAGGCAGCTGCTCTACCGGCTGAGCTACGCCAGCAAGATCCTTTTGAGAATCGAATCGGTTGCGCCCGGCGCCCGCCGAGGGCGAACCACTCCCTGGCTGCGTGGAGCGGCGTTTTGTAGATGAAGGGGCGCCCCCTGTCAAGCGTCCGGTTCGACCGGCGAATCGTGGGCCCGGCCGCGCTCCCGCTGGCGCGCCGCCTCGTAGAGCGCCACCGCCGCCGACGCGGAGACCGACAGGCTGTCGATCCCCCCCACCATGGGGATCCGGGCGGACAGGTCGCAGCTGCGCCGGACCAGGGGGCGCAACCCCTCGCCCTCGCTGCCGAGCACGAGCGCGGACGGGGCGGCGAGGTCGACGTCCGCCAGCGACCGCTCGCCGTCCGCGGCCAGCGCGATCGACCAGATCCCCGCCTCCTTCAGCGCCTCGATGGTCTTCGCGACGTTGGTGACGCGCGCGACGGGGCACCGCTCCACCGCCCCGGCCGAGGCCTTCGCCGCGGCGGGGGTCACGCCCACCGCCCGGTCCTTGGGGATGACCACGCCATGCCCGCCGAGCGCGTGGGTGGATCGGATGATCGCGCCGAGGTTATGGGGATCCTCGACGCCGTCGAGCACGACGAGCAGCGCCGGCCGGCCGCTCCCCTTGGCCGCCGCGAGCAGGTCCGCCACCTCGGCGTAGCGGAAGTCGGCCACCACCGCGACGACCCCCTGGTGGTGATCGGTGCCGGCGAGCCGGTCGAGCTTCTGGCGCGGCGCGGTCCTGACCTTGGCGCCGGCGGCGCGCCCGAGGCGCTCGAGCTCGGCGAAGGCCGCCCCGCGCGTGGTTCCCTCGGCGAGCCAGAGCTCGGAGATCCCGTCGCCCCCGGCCCGGAGCAGCTCCCGGACCGGGTTGGTCCCGTAGACGAGCCGCACGGGCTACTTCGCGGTGACCGCGACCTTCACGTCGCGCGCCTGCTTCACGCACCACTGATCGGAGCAGACGAAGAACTGGAGCTTCGCCGAGATCTCGTGCGCGCCCGGGGCCGGCGCGACGAAGGGGACCTCGAAGCGAGGGCCGTCGGCCTTCGGGTCGACGGCGTCCTTGTGGCCGAGCGTCCGCTTGGAGAGCTCGAGCCCGCGCGCGTCGAGCACGATCCGGAGCGGCGCGTCGGGATGAACGTGGATCTTCTCGGCCGGGACGATCGCCACCACGAACGTGCCCGTTCCGCCGGCCCGCAGCTCGGTGGTGGTGCCGGTGGTGTCGATCCGGTAGCTCCGCGCCGCATCGTCGGCGGGATCGGCGCGCACGGACGGTGCGGCCGAGGCCGAGACGGCGGCGAGGGCGAGCGCGGCGATCCGGAGCATCTCGTTCCTCCCCATCGGGCGACCGCATAGCACGGACGCTCCGGGGCGGCCATGCATTCAGGCGCGGGCGCCATCGGCGGCGCGGCCGCGCGCCCTCGGGCGGCCGGAAGGGGGCCGGGCGCGGGCGATGGCGACGGCGCGCTCCACGATCCGGCCGGCCGCGTCGACGCCGCAGGCCGTCTCGGCCTCGCGGATCGAGGGCGAGCTGTTCACCTCGAAGACGCGGGCGACCCCCTTCACGTCCAGCATGTCCACCGCACAGACCTCGAGCTGGAGCACGCGGGCGGCCTCCACCGCGGCCCGGGCGTAGGCGGGCGGGAGCTCCGCGGCCTCGAAGCGGGCACCTCGGCGCAGGGTCCGGGCGAAGCGGCCCATCGGCGGGCTCCTCCGCATCGCGGCGACCACCTCGCCGCCCACCACCAGCACTCGGAGGTCGCGCCCCTTCGCGCCGCGCAGGTACTGCTGCACCATCACGTTCTGGCCGAGCCCCACGATCGCCTCGAGCGCAGCCTCGAGCGACTGGAGGCTCTCGCAGATCATGACGCCGCTGCGCTCGCTCGAGGAGAGCAGCTTCACGAGCACCGGCACGCCGCCCACGATCTTCGCCATCTCCTTGAGGCCGGAGGGGTTGCCCGCCATCGCCGTGCGCGGCACCGGCACCCCGGCCGCGGCGAGGAGCTGGAGGCTCCTCATCTTGTTCCGGCTGGCGGAGATGCCGTACGCGCCGTTCAGCACCGGCACGCCCAGGAGCTCGAGCTGGTTCACCACCGCGAGGCCGTACTGGTGGACGGAGAGCCCGATGCGGGGCACGACCACGTCCGTCGCCGGGAATCGGCGCCTGCGCCAGTAGACCGCCGGCGCGCCCTCGCCGAGGCCCATCTCGACGTCGAGCGGGTCGACCGCGCGGGCTCGCAGGCCTCGCGCCCGGGCCGCCTCGAGCAGGCGACGGGTCGTGTAGATGGCGTCCGAGCGCGACAGGATGGTGAGGTGCACGGGACGCTCCGGGCTGAAGGGACGCTCGTTGCTCGAGGCACGGGCCATGTAGCCCGCGGGTGCCCGGATCGCAAACGGGGCCGCGGCGGACCCCGGAACGGCCGCGGCCCCGGGAACGCGCGGGCGCGCCCCGGGGCCGCCCGTGGCCCATGGCTCTAGCCCGGAGGCCCGGGCCCGTCAGACCTGCTTGTACTCGGCGTCGACGACGTTCTCCTTCTTTCCGTCGCCGGCGCCGGGGGCAGGACCGGGCCCGCCGTCCTGCGGCCCGCCCTGCGGCGCGGCCGTCTTGTAGAGCTCCTCCGCCGCCTTGTGGCTGGCCTTCTCGAGCCGCTCCATGGCGCGCTTCACCTCGGCGGCCTCGCCCTTCTCCCGGACCTTGTGGACCTCGGCCACCGCGTCCTCGATCTCCTTGGCGGTCGCGGCCTGGAGCTTCTCCCGGTTCTCCTTGAGGAGCTTCTCCATCTGGTAGGCGAGGTTCTCGGCGCGGTTCCGCTGCTCGATCTCCTCGCGCCGCTGCTTGTCCTCCGCCTCGTGACTGCGCGCGTCGGCGACCATCTTCTCCACCTCGTCCTTGGCGAGGCCGGACGAGTGGGTGATGGTGATCTTCGTCTCCTTGCCGGTGCCCTTGTCCTTCGCGGACACGTTCAGGATGCCGTTCGCGTCGATGTCGAACGTGACCTCGACCTGCGGCACGCCGCGGGGAGCGGGCGGGATTCCCTCGAGGTGGAACCGCCCGAGGGTCCGGTTGTCGCGGGCCATCTCGCGCTCGCCCTGGAGCACGTGGATCTCCACCGAGGTCTGGCTGTCCGACGCGGTGGAGAAGACCTCGGAGCGCTTCGCCGGGATCGTGGTGTTCCGGTCGATGAGCTTGGTCATCACGCCGCCGAGCGTCTCGACGCCGAGCGAGAGCGGGGTCACGTCGAGGAGGAGGATGTCCTTCACCTCGCCGGAGAGGACGCCGGCCTGGACCGCGGCGCCCACCGCCACCACCTCGTCCGGGTTCACGGTGCGGTTCGGGTCCTTGCCGAAGAACCTCTTCACCGTCTCGATGATCTTCGGCATGCGCGTCTGGCCGCCGACGAGCACCACCTCGTCGATCTGCGCCGGGTCGAGCTTCGCGTCGGCGATGCAGCGCCGGGTCGGCTCGATGGAGCGCTCGATGAGCGGCTCCACCAGCGCCTCGAGCTTCGCGCGGGAGAGCTTGAGCGACAGGTGCTTGGGGCCGGTCTGGTCCGCGGTCAGGAACGGGAGGTTCACCTCCGTCTCCATCGTGGACGAGAGCTCGATCTTCGCCTTCTCGGCGGCCTCCTTGAGCCGCTGCAGGACCATCTTGTCCTTCGAGACGTCGATGCCGGTGTCCTTCCTGAACTCGGCGATGAGCCAGTCCATGACGGCCTGATCGATGTTGTCGCCGCCGAGGTGGGTGTCGCCGTTGGTGGCGAGCACCTCGACCACGTTCTCGCCCACCTCGAGGATCGAGATGTCGAACGTCCCGCCGCCGAAGTCGTAGACCGCGATCTTCTCGTTCTTCTTCTTGTCGAGGCCGTAGGCGAGCGCGGCCGCGGTCGGCTCGTTGACGATGCGCCGGACGTTGAGCCCGGCGATCTCGCCGGCGTCCTTGGTCGCCTGGCGCTGCGCGTCGTTGAAGTACGCGGGCACGGTGATGACCGCGTCGGTCACCTTCTCCCCGAGGTAGTTCTCGGCGGCGCGCTTCAGCTTGAGCAGCACCTGCGCGCTGATCTCCGGCGGGCTGTACTGCTTGCCGTCGATCTCGACGCGGGCGTCGCCGTTCGGGCCATCGACGACCTTGTAGGGCACGCGGCGGGTCTCCTCGGAGACCTCGCTGTGGCGGCGCCCCATGAACCGCTTGATGGAGTAGACGGTCTTCTCGGGGTTGGTGATGGCCTGACGCTTCGCCACCTGCCCGACGAGCCGCTCCCCCTCCTTCGTGTACGCCACCACGCTCGGCGTGATGCGGGAGCCTTCCTCGTTCGTGATGACGACCGGGTCCTTGCCCTCCATCACCGCGACCACCGAGTTGGTGGTGCCGAGGTCGATGCCGATGATCTTCGCCATGGTTGGAAAGTCCTCCTGGACGCCGGGCAACGTAAGTCCGCGTCCCAGGCTGTCAAACGACGCCGTTCGGCCGGGCGCCGCCGCGGCGCGCTGGCGCGCGCCCGCCCCCGCCGCCGCCGCCGGTGCGTAGCCCACTACGCGCCGCCACGCCCCCGACGCGCTCGAACGACGGGTGCACGGCGGGGCGCAGGGGCACAACCCACCGAAACGACACGAAATCGACACGGTGACGCGCCGTGGCACCGCCCTTGCTCTGGAACCAGGGCAATCGCGTCAGAGCCCGGGGCGGGGCACACCACCATGCTCAGGATCGCCACGACGGAAGCACTTCCCCCGCACCGGCCCCAGGCCGCGTGCCGCGTCCCGACGGACGCCGCCGCGACCGGGCCCGGCGTGGCGGTGCTCCTGAACTCGAACGCGAAGCAGGTCAACGCGCACGTGCGCCGCGCGCTCTCGCTCGTCGTCCCCGACGAGGACGTCTTCGTGTCGGAGAGCGCCGAGCAGGCGAGCGCCATCGCGGACGAGGTGGTCGCGCGCCGCTACCGGACCGTCTTCACCGGCGGCGGCGACGGGACCTTCGTCTCGTGGGTGAACCGGATCCTGGAGAGCGCGGAGCGGCTCGCCGCCCGTCCGCCCCGGTTCGGCATCCTCGCCCTCGGCACGGGCAACGCCGTCGCCGGGCTGGTCGGCGCGACCCGACGCCACGTGAACGACCTCGCCCGCTACCTGCGTGGCGAGGTGGACCAGGTACGCACCCTCGAGCTGCTCACCGCGGCCGGGCGTCGCACGCCCTTCGCCGGCGTGGGCATCGACGCGGCAATCCTGAACGACTACGAGTGGGTCAAGGAGCGGCTCGCGGACACGCCGCTGCGGGGCCTCGGCCTCGGCGTGACCGGGTACGGCCTCGCCGTCGCAATGCGCTCGGTCCCTCGCCAGCTGCTCTCCCGCCGCCCGAGCTACTGCGAGCTCGTGAACGTCGGCCGGCCGGCTTGGCGGCTCGGCGCGGACGGGGCGCGGCTCGGCCGCCCCATCGGCCACGGCGAGCTGCTCTACGCGGGACCTTGCCTGCTCGCGGCCGCGAGCACCGTGCCGTGCTACGGGCTCGGGCTCAAGGTGTTCCCCTTCGCGGATCAGGCCCCCGGGATGATGCAGATCCGGGTGGCGTCCTCGATCTCCCTCCCGACCATCCTCGCCAACCTTCCGCGCATCTGGTCGGGCGGCTTCTCGCACGAGGGGATCCTCGACTTCCACGCCGATCGGGTGGTCGTCCGCTGCGAGAAGCCGATGCCGCTGCAGGTGGGCGGCGACGCCGAGGGCTGGCACGACGAGGTCACCTTCGGGATGGCGCCGTCGCCGGTCGAGGTGGTGGACTTCGGGCCTCGCGCCGCGGCCTGAGCCCCGGTCAGAGGTAGTAGACGACGCGGGAGTCGGCGTACAGCGCCTCGTACACCGCGCGTCGCTGCCGCTCCGACTCGAGCCGGATCGAGACCGAGACGGACTGGTACTTGCCCCCCGCGCTGGTGCGGACCGAGACGGAGAGCCCCGCCTCGGTCCCGGCCGCGGAGGCGACGAGAGCGCGCGCGTGCGCCTCGAAGTCGTCGGCCGCGAGCCCCATCACCTTGAACGCGTAGAGGAGCGGGTACTCGATGCGAGGGGAGACCCCCGGCCCCTTGCCGTCGCCGACACCGGTCACGCCCGATGCCTAGCGCCATCGAGAGGCGCTCGCAGCGTCGCCGCCCAGGACCTCGGCTCAGAGCAGGTTCGCCGCCAGCTCCGCGAGCGGGCTCCGCTCGCCCTTCGACATGGTCACGTGGCCGGCGAGCCGCTCCGACTTGAAGCGGTTCACGACGTGGACGAGGCCGTTGTTGGTCTGGTCCACGTACGGGTTGTCGATCTGGTACGGGTCGCCGGTGAGGACGATCTTGGTCCCGTCCCCGGCGCGGGTGATGATGGTCTTCACCTCGTGGGGCGTCAGGTTCTGGGCCTCGTCCACGATGATGAACTGGTTCGGGATGGAGCGGCCGCGGATGTACGTGAGCGGCTCGATCTCGAGGATCCCGAGGTCGAGCAGCTCGTGGTAGCCGCGCCCCGCCTTCTTCTCCGAGCGCGACAGGTTCATGAGGTACTCGACGTTGTCGAAGATGGGCTGCATCCAGGGATTGAGCTTCTCCTCCACCGAGCCGGGCAGGTAGCCGATGTCGCGCCCGAGCGGGAAGATGGGCCTGGACACGAGCAGCTTCTGGTAGACGCCGTCCTCCATGGTCTTCTGCAGCCCGGCGGCGATGGCCATGAGCGTCTTCCCGGTGCCCGCCTTCCCGATCATCGTGACGAGGCGGACCTCGTCGTTGAGCAGGAGATCGAGGGCGAAGGACTGCTCCTTGTTGCGCGGGCGGATGCCCCAGACGCCCTCCTTCGGCGTCTTGATGAGCTGGACGAACGTCTGCTTCGCCGCGCTGTACTTGCCCACCGCCGAGTGCTGCGGGTTGGTCCGGTCGCGGAGCACGACGAACGCGTTCGGCGGCGGCGGCTCGGCGCCCCCGGGCACCGGCAGCGTGCCGGTGCCGTAGAAGTCGTTCACCTCCTCGGGGCCCACGTCGAGCTCGGCGACGCCGCTCCAGAGCTCGTCGACCGCGGTGAGCCCCTCGACGTCGTAGTCCTCCGCGTGGAGCCCGAGCGCGTCGGCGCGGATGCGGAGGTTGGTGTCCTTGGTGACGAAGACCGTCGGGATGCCGCCGTTCTTCTCGAGCAGGTCGAGCGCGACCGCGAGGATCTTGTCGTCGATCGAGTGCCCCTCGGCGTGGTTGGGCGAGAGCTTCCGCTCCGCCATGAGGACGCGGATGCGCCCCTTGTCCGGCCCGAGCGGCACGCCCTCGCGCAGCTTGCCCTGGGCCCGGAACTCGTCGAGGTATCGCGACACCTGCCGGGCGTTCCGCCCCAGCGTGGAGAGGTCGCGCTTGAAGTTGTCGATCTCCTCGATGACGTAGATCGGGACGACGACGTCGTTGTCCTCGAAGCCGAAGATGCTGCGCGGGTCGTGGAGGAGGACGTTGGTGTCGAGGACGAAGTTCTTCTTCACGGAGGCGATCCTAACATGCCCCTCCCCTACCCCGCGGCGCGCCGGGCGGAGCCCGCGGCGGACGCCGAGACGGTGCGGTTCCGGCCGCCGCGCTTCGCCTGGTAGAGACAGCCGTCCGCCCGCTCGACGAGCTCCGCCTTGCGCGCGCCGTCCTCGGGGAAGGTGGCGACCCCGAGCGAAAGCGTCACGCGCAGGGGCCCCCGCTCGGTGTCGAACGCCAGCGCCGCGATGCGCTCGCGGATGCGCTCGGCGATGACGAGCGCGCCGGCCGCGTCGGTCTCCGGCATCACGATGGCGAACTCCTCTCCGCCGTAGCGGGCGACGACGTCGGTGGCGCGCGCCTCGCGCGCGAGCGTGCGGGCCACGCCGCGCAGCACGACGTCGCCGGTGGGATGGCCGTGGGTGTCGTTCACCGACTTGAAGTGGTCGATGTCGCAGAGCAGGAGCGAGGCCCGCTTCCCGTAGCGGTTCGCCTGGGCGAGGTGCTCGTCGAGGCGCGCCTGGAAGGTGCGGTGGTTCAGGAGGCCGGTGAGGCCATCGATGGTCGCGAGCCGCTCCGTCTCGTCGAAGAGGCGCGCGCGCAGGATCGACTCGGCGGCCTGCATCGCGACCACGTCGAGCTGGCGGACCGCGTCGCCGGCGGCGACGCCCGCGTAGGCTCCCTCCGCGCGCGCCCCGAGCACGAGCGCGCCGAGCGGCTCCTCGGCCGTGCGGAGCGGCACCACCTTCACCGACGCCAGGCCGCGGAGCCTCGTCGCCGCGTCGAAGATGGGCGTCCTCGCCACGTCGATCTCGGTGCCCGGCAGGGCGTGCCCGCGGCGGACGGCCGAGGCGACGATCCCCACCTCGTCTCCGAACTCGAGCCCGGCGAGCGGCGCGCTCGCTCGCGCCGCGCCCTCGTCCAGCACGCGGGCGATCCGGTGGACGCGCCGGCCGCCGACGTCGTCGACGAGCGTCACCGCGGCGAAGTCCACGGGCACCATCTGGCGGGCGATGGCGAGCAGCGTGTCGAACACCTCGTCGGGCTTGCGCGTCCGGTTGAGCCGCTCCAGCGCGTCGAAGAAGCGCTCCTTCTCGTCGCGCGACCGCTTGGTGTCCATCATCACCTTCTCGGCGTCGGCGACCCTCAGGATCTCGCCGGAGAGCGCGGCGAGGAGCTTCTCGTCGCCGTCAGTGAACGGGATCGCCTCGAGGCGATCCGCCACCACCACGCCGCGCACGTGGCCGCCGCGCGCGGAGACGAGCGGCACGGCGAGCAGCGCGCGCGGGCGCGTCCCGTCGGCGTAGTAGCTCGGCGCCTTGAAGTCGCCCGCGAGCCGGATGGCCGCCCGGCGCACGACGGCGCCGCCGAGGACCCCCTCGCCGGCCGGGATGGGATCCCGCCGGACGCGCTCGCTCGCGGAGCGGCACTCGCGGAGCCGGAGCTCCCGGTCGTCGGGCGAGAGCGAGAACACCGCGCAGGTGTGGGTGCGGAGGGCCGCCTCCGCGACCTCGAGGGCGCCTCGCATCGCCGCCTCGAGCTCCACCACCGCCGCCTCGGTAGAGCGCCGCTCCCGGTCCGCGTCGTCCCCCGCCACCGCCGACGAGGTGACGCGGAAGTCGCGCGCGAGCTGGTCCATCTCGCGCATGCGGCGCTCGACGGCGGCGCGCTCGGCGTGCCGGGCGGCCGCGATCCGTCCGGCGAGCACCGCGTGGTAGAGGACCGCGAACAGGGCCAGGAACCCTGCGTGAACGACCGCGCCGGGCAGCTCCCACGCGCGGGCGCCGTGAGACGCCCAGGCGAGGCCCTCGAGCACGACCGCGAGTGAGACGAGCGCGAAGCCCACCCCGCGCGACAGGAAGGCGACCAGGAACGCCATCACCAGGTAGACGAGCGGCTGGAGCGGCGACTCCGCCCCGGCCCCGCCCGCCGTCTGGGCCGTCGCGTACGCCGCCACGACGAGCAAGGCGCCGAGCTCGAGCTCCTCGTGCCTCGCCGCGGCGCGCCCCGCCGCGGCGTGCTCCACGCGGCGCCACACCGACGCGGCGAGCGCGGCGGCGACCGCGCCGAGCACCGCCGTCTCGCGCCAGCCGGGGGCCGGCGGCTCGAAGGCGCGGCGCGCCACGAGCGCGGCCCCCGCGGCCGCGACCACCGCGGGCGCCGCGCCGAGCACGCCCGACGCGGCACGCCGCCGCGCCTCGCGGCCGAGGAGCCCCTGCACGCCGAGCACCGCGGCGTAGAACCGGACGAGCAAGGGCCGGCGGCGCAGCGTGCCGAGCCGGTCGCGCAGGATGGGCGTCGCGCCGAGCCGCGCCCTGGGGGGCGCCGCGGCCGGCGGCGTCACCGCCCGCCCTCCCCCGGCGCGACGCGATAGACGCGTTCGCCCGGACGTACCAGCCCGAGGTCCTCCCGGGCCGCGCGCTCGAGCGCGCCGGGGTCGGTCCGCAGCGCGCGCACCTCGCGCGCGAGCTGGGCGGCCTCGGCGGCGAGGCGCGCGTTCTCCGCCTCCATGCGCGCGGCCTCGTCGCGCAATCTCAGGTATTTGCGGAGCCCCGACGGATCGAGCGACGAGAGGACCGCCAGGACCGCGACGATCCCGAGGTACGTGCCGAAGCCCAACCTGCGCCCGCGTCCGCCGCCCATGGCCGTATCCGCCGGGACCGTAGCAGCCGGGTGCGACAGATCCAGTTATCGACCGATTGCGCGCCGGTGGGCGAGTGTGCGCTCGCCCGGGCCGACCCGCGGCCCCTCGCCTCGACGATCCCGGGCCGGGACCGCCGGACCAGCGCCCGGGCCTAGCTGCCGCCGGCCTTCTTGAGCTGCTCGGCGAGGTAGTTCTGGGCGCCCACCTGCTCGATGGCCGTGAGCTGCGTCTCGAGCCAGTTGGCGTGCTCCTCCTCGCCGTCGAGGATCTCCTCGAGCAGCTCGGCCGAGCCGTTGTCACCCTTGTCCCGGCACAGCTGGATCCCGCGGTTCAGCACGCCGATGGCGTGCTTCTCGACGTCGAGATCGAGGCGGAACATCTCGGGCACGCTCTCGCCCACGTTGATCTTCTGGTAGCGCTGCAGGTTCGGGAGGCCCTCGAGGTAGAGCACGCGCTCGACGAGCTGGTCCGCGTCCTTCATCTCGTCGATCGACTCCTCCCTGAACTTCCCGTAGAGGCGATCGTACCCCCAGTTCTCGCAGATCCGCGCGTGGAGGAAGTACTGGTTCACCGCGGTGAGCTCGTTGGTGAGCACCTCGTTCAGGAGGTCGATGACGGCGGGGTCGCCCTTCACGATGAGTCTCCTCTCCGGCGCGCGCGGCGCTCCGTGGGCGGTCGAGATATACGAGCGCCCCGGTGCCCGCAATCGTCCTCCTCCTCGTCTCGCTCGCCCTACCCGTCGAGGGCGTCGTGCGCTCGGAGACGCGCCCGGCCTTCGCGTCGCTCGCGACCGTGACGCTGGCCGGCGTACCCGACGGCCGGGCGACGGCCGCGTTCGACGCCGCGTTCGCGGCGTTCGCCCGGGTGGAGTGGTCGATGAACGAATGGCGGCCCGGGACGCCGCTCGCCGAGCTCAACGCGGCGGCGGGAGGCGGCTGGGTGGCCCTGCCCCGGGACCTCTGCGACGCGCTCGCATTCGCCAAGGCGGCCGCGGTGCGGACCGCCGGCCGGTTCGACCCCACCTGGGCGGCGCTCGACCGGCTGTGGCGGTTCGACGGAGCGCCGCCCGCGCCGCCGCCGTCCGCGGCGGTCGCGGCCGGCTGCGTGCTCGTGGACCACCGCTCCCTGCTCCTCCGCCCCGCGGCGCCGGACGGCTGCGAGGCGCGGCTCGCGCGCGCCGGCATGAAGGTCGGGCTCGGCGGGCTCGCGAAGGGGCTCGCGCTCGACGCGGCCGCGGGCGCCCTGCGGGCGCTCGGGGTGAACGACTTCCTGCTCCAGGCCGGCGGGGATCTCTACGCGGCCGGCGCGCGGGGCGGCCTCCCCTGGCGCGTCGCGGTCCGCGACCCGCGCGGCGGGCCCCTCTCCACCCTCCCTGCCGTCGAGGTGGAGGTCCGCGACGCCGCCTTCTCGACCACGGGTGACTACGAGCACGCGTACGTCTGGCACGGGCGGCGCTACCACCACGTCATCGACCCCCGCACCTGCCGGCCGGGCACGGCGAGCCGCGCCGTCACCGTGCTCGCGCCCACCGCCGCGGAGGCCGAGGTGCTCGGGAAGTCGCTCTTCCTGCTCGGGGGGGAGGCCGCGCTCGCCGAGGCGGCGCGGGCGGGCGCCCGCGCGCTCGTCGTGGCCGCGGACGGGACCGTGCTCGCGTCGCCCGGGCTCCTGCCGGACGGGCCCTCCCCGGACAGGCGGCGCGCGCCGTGAAACAACCCGCGCCGGCCGACGTACGGCCGGGGTCGGACGCCTCGTCCGCGGGGATCGCCATGATCGAGCGCACCAGAGAGCCGTCGCCGCGGCACCACGCCCGCATCTGCGGGGCGCTGTACCTGTACATCATCGCCGCGGGCAGCTTCGCCGAGATCTTCGTGAGGTCGCGCCTCGTGGTGCCGTCGGACGCCGGCGCCACCGCCCGCAACCTCGTCGGGAGCGAGGCCCTGTTCCGGGTCGGCTTCTCGGGCGAGCTCCTGCACCTCGCGTGCGACGTCGCCGTCGCCGCGCTCCTCTACGCGCTGCTCAGGCCGGTCGACCGCACGGTCTCGCTGCTGGCTGCGTTCATGAGGCTCGCGTGCGACGTCGTCCTCGCCGTCGCGAGCCTCAGCCACTTCGCGGCCCTGCGCCTCGTCGGGAGCTCGCTCCCGCTGGCCGCCGTCCCGCCCGATCAGCGCCACGCGCTGGCGCTGCTGGCGATGAGGCTGCACGGGGACGGCTACGCGATCAGCCTGGTGTTCTTCGGGTTCGCGTGCCTCGCCCTCGGGTACCTCGTCGCCCGCTCGGGTTTCCTCCCGAGGACGCTCGGCGCGCTGCTCGGGATCGCGGGGGGCTGTTACCTCGCGAACAGCTTCGCGTACTTCCTGGCGCCCGCCGTGGCCGGCGCGATCTTCCCCGCGATCTTCGTGCCCGTGTTCCTCGCCGAGCTCTCGTTTGCCCTGTGGCTCCTCGTGAAGGGCGTGGACTCGCCGAGCTGGGCGGCACGGGCGCGCGCGTAGGCGGCGTAGCGGCGGCGGCGCAGGGTCACGGCGTCTCGCGCTTCCCGGCGGCGGTCCGCAGCGGCACCGACTCCGCCGGCCCCGACCGGCGAGCGACGCGCGGCAGCTCGACGAGCGGCTCGGCGAGGATCCTCCCGATCGCCTCGTGGCAGGAGCCGCAACACGTCCCCGCGCCGGTCGCCGCGCCGACGGCCTCGATCGAGGCGGCGCCCGCGTCGCGGGCGCAGCGGATGGCCCGGTCCGAGACCGCGCGGCACACGCAGACGATCACGTGAGCACCTCCCCGGGCGGCGCGACCGGCTCCGCCGCGCGGGCCGGTCCGGCGCCGTCCGCGGCCGCAGGGCCCGAGCCCTCGGCGCGGACCGCTGCGCCCGCGGCCGGGACGAAGAGCCGCACGAGCAGCGCGGCCCACGCGAGGAGGGTCGCCTCGGTCGCGACGAAGGCGCCGATCTTCGCCCAGGCGAGCCCCGGCGCGACGTAGCGGATCGCGAAGGCCGAGGAGATCCCGGCGAGCGCGGCGCCGAACGAGACCACGACGAGGGCGTGGTACGCTCGCCGGCCGATCGCGCGGGCGTAGCCGACCACGTGGGAGACGGCGAAGAGCACGAGCGGCACCGCGAGCAGGTGGGGCACGGCCACCTCGAGCAGCCCCCCGAGCGATCGCGGTGGGCGGAACGCGGCCTCGGAGCCGAGGTAGTACCCGGCGAGGCGCGCCGGGGTGCCGCCGAGCTTCTGGACGAAGAGCACCGCCGCGCTCCCCGCGACGAGCACGAGGTAGGCCGCGAACGCGAGCGCCGGGCCGCGGAAGCGCGCGAGCCGCTCGTCAGGCACGGGCGTGCCCTCCCATCCGCGAGGCGCCCACCGCCACGAGCCCCATCAGCGCGGCG
>Ga0209683_10000550_pt1 | contig 14642 bp, 8 predicted proteins | sample DOMMetBare2Fresh_FD_187474 | JGI IMG/M metagenome (GOLD analysis project Ga0209683, IMG submission 187474) | Wetland sediment microbial communities from St. Louis River estuary, USA, under dissolved organic matter induced mercury methylation -... | ecosystem: Environmental > Aquatic > Freshwater... | reverse complement strand
TTTCGTAACAATTCTCTACCATACGCAACAAGATCACAGCCTCCATCGCGCAGTAGTGCTTCGCCTTCGTGTGCTGTGGTAATTAATCCTACTGCAATGGTTGCTACATCGACCTCTTTACGAATGGTTTTTGCATAACCTGCTTGATAAAGTGGTGTAAGAGGAGGCATGATCTGTTTCTCTTGGTTGCCACCCGCAGAGACATGAATGAATGTAGCGCCAAGCTCTTTGAGTTTAGAGGCAAGGTAAATACTCTGCGCAATGTCCCATCCTCCTTCAACCCATTCTTCTGCAGAGATGCGAACACACAATGGTAAGCCTGTTGTTTGTATGAGCAAGTGGGCAATTTCTAATGTAAGTGCACAACGATTTTCTAAGTTTCCACCATAAGCATCGTCTCTTGTGTTAGTTAGGGGTGACAAAAATTCACACAGCAAGTAACCATGTGCCGCATGTAACTCTAGCATATCATATCCTGCTCGAGCGGCACGAAGTCCTGCTTGAACGAACTGGGTTTTAATCTGTGTGATCTCATCAAGTGATAAAGCGTGAGGAAGTTTAAATCCATTGGTTTGACTGTAAGCCATAGCACTTGGAGCCACGGGAGTTGTTTCTTTGCAGATACTCTTACGTCCAGCATGTGCGAGTTGTACCGCCATTTTTGCTCCGTATGCATGGCAGCTGGAAACTAACTTTTTATGTGCTTCTATGTGCGTGTCTTCCCATAGTCCTAAGTCATTGTCCGAGATGCGACCACGAGGTTCTACGGCTGTTGCCTCAACGATAATGAGCCCTACACCACCCAATGCACGTGCTGTGTAATGGGTAAGATGAAAGTCTGTCATATTTCCATTGGTGTCTGCTTTATACATACACATAGGAGGCATAACCACCTTGTTTTTAAGGTGGATATACGTATGTTCGTAAGGACTTAACAGTAGGCTCATGGTCACTCCTTTATTTGGCAGTTATAAGATCAGTTTCTTTCCAGCCTCCACCCAATGCTTTGAAAAGTTCAGCTTGAGAGGTAAGGAGGTACTGTTTAGTCGCAACAACATTTAAAGAAGCACTTAAAACACTTTTTTGTGCATCTAGCACTTCAAGTTGGTTGGCAACACCCTGATTGAAGCGTTTGGTAGAGAGATCAAGTACATTTTGGTATGCTTTTAGCTCTTCTTCTTGGAATGCAAGTCTGCTTTTTGCAAGGTTTTCTTTCGCTAAGGTATCATGTACCTCTTTATAGGCTTTTTTCACACTTTGTTCGTAACTCACTAAAGAAGATTGCAAATCGGTCTCTGAGATAGAAACACGCTGTTTGATGCGTCCAAAATCAAAGATAGGCACACTGAGGCTTGGACCAAAACTCCATCTGTTTGCGGTTGATTTGAGAATATTGCTTAGGTCATCGCTTTGTTGACCATAAGTGCCTGTCAAACTAATGGTTGGGAAATAGGCTGCTTTTTCAACACCAATGAGGGCATTTTTACTTTTGAGATTTTCCAATGCTTCTTTAATGTCAGGGCGATTTTCCATCAGCGTAGAAGGAACACCCGCTGGAACTACAAGTACATTTGGAAGTGTCATATCTGCTGTTTGCATCTCAAAGAGTGCTTGAGGATTTTTTCCTAGCAAAATAGCAAGAGCACTTTGTTGAAGTTTGTAACTCTCCATCAAACTATTTTTAGAGGCTTGAACATTGTTGTATTGCGCAAGCGCTTGGTTAGCTAACACATCGCTGATGGTTCCCACTTTTTGCTGTTTAGCGCGAAATTCATAGCTTGCTTTATAAGCATTGGCACTTTGTTCTAAAATTGCCATACGTGCTTGCAAGGAAGCTAAGTTAAAATATGCACTGATAACATCGTGAATCAGGCTGTTGCGTAGTGTCTCACGTGCAGCTTGTGTGCCAAGATAGAGTGACCAGTTAGACTCACTCTGACTTGAGAGTCTTCCCCAAAAGTCAATTTCATACGCCAAACTACCACCTAGGGCATAGTCAGAGTACTCTGCGCGTTTGTTTTTCGTAGTAAATGCTTCATTGCTGGTTTGCTGGCGACTACCACTAGCATTAGCACTGAGAGTTGGCATCTCATTCGCCTCACTCAGCCCAAACGCTTGGCGCGCTTTAAGCACTTTAAGTGCTGAGAGTTTGAGGTCGTCACTACCAAGAAGTGCCTCATCCACAAGAGCATTGAGTTTTGGGTCATTAAACTGTTTCCACCACTCTTTGTTGACATTTAACGTCTCTTGTGTACTTTGTGGCGTCTCCATTTTAGGAACATTTAACTCAGGTTTCAGTGAACATCCACCCAAAAATAAAGCAGCAACCAGTGAGAGAAGGGTGATGTTACGAGACATGAGCAACTCCTTTTTTCGTAAACTTTTCTTTGGTTTTCATAATGAGATAGAAAAAGAGCGGCACAAAAAACGTACCGATCAGGGTTAATGTAATCATACCACCTACAACGGTTGTTCCGATGATATGACGGCTATTGGCACCCGCTCCTGTACTAATCGCAAGTGGTAACGTACCTGCGATAAAGGCAAATGAGGTCATAACGATAGGACGGAAGCGAATACGTGCTCCCTCGATGGTTGCATCAATGAGGCTGTAACCTTCTTTGAGTTTGTGCATCGCAAATTCGACCATCAAAATGGCATTTTTAGAGGAGAGCCCTACCAGTGTGACTAGTCCTACTTGGAAGTAGATGTCATTTTGTAAGTCTCTAAAATAAACCGAAAGCGCTGCACCTAAGAGAGCAAACGGAACGGCTAAAACGATTGCAAAAGGAATCGTCCAGCTTTCATAAAGCGCTGCTAGAATCAAGAATACAAAGATAATAGCATAGATAAAAGCCGTGTTACCACTTTTTTCTAAAAGCTTTTCTTGATACGACGTTCCCGCCCAAGCGATGGTATAACCATTTGGAAGAACACTTTTTGCCACTTCTTCAATGACACGAAGTGCATCACCCGAGCTGTATCCAGGACTTGGTTGACCTGAAATTTGTGCTGCTTGGAACATGTTGAACTTTTGAATAATAGAAGGTCCTACGATACGCTTAATAGTTGCAAGTGAGCTGATAGGAATGAGTCTTCCTTCACTTGATTTGACAAAGACGTCATTGTAATTTTCAGTTCCTTCTCTAAAGGTACTATCACTTTGAACGTTAACATGATAGGTCCTTCCAAAGAGGTTAAAGTCGTTGGTATAGGTATTACCAAAGGTTGCTTGAATGGTCGTGAAAATATCAGCGGTATCCACACCAAGCGATTTTGCTTTTTCGGTATCGACACTGATCAAGAACTGCGGAACATTCGTGTTAATGGTTGAACGCATTGCAGCAAGTTCTTTACGCTCAGCCGCTTTTGCTAAGATCTCTTTCACATAACCATCAAGTACTTGGATATTGCCACCTGTTCTATCTTGAACGTACATCTCAAAACCACCTGTTGTACTCATACCCATGATAGGAGGAGGCGTAACGGCGATAAGCATTGCCTCTTTATTTTGAGAGAGTCCGCCCATCATTTTAGCCGCAATGGCTTGCGACGTTTGATCTGCACGTGGTCTCTCGTCCCATGGATGAAGGCGAATGAAGCTAATACCAGAATCGGTTTTATACGCATTGATAATAAAATCAAGTCCAGACATAGCACCTACACGTGCAACATCAGGCTGGCTTAACGCAAAGTCACTGACTTCTTGGCTCACTTTTTGTGTACGATGAAGTGAAGCACCTGGCATAAGGTTGTTAATGACTAAAATCATACCTTTGTCTTCGTTGGGAACCAAACCTGTAGGAATGCGTGATGTGATAAGAAAAATCGCTGCAATCATAACGCCGAAAATCGCAACATTCATCAATCCAAAGCGAATGGTTTTACGAACACCTGTTGAAAATAGCTGCGTACCCACTTCAAAGAGTGCATTGAATTTTTGAATAAACCAGAAAGGCTCACTTTCATGTTTGCGAAGTAGTAATGCACACAACGCAGGTGTTAATGTTAATGCTACGATACCAGAAATGGTAACGGAGATAATAACGGTCATTGCAAACTGTTTATACATCATACCGCTAAAGCCACCCATGAAAGCAGCTGGAACGAATACGGCAGATAAAACCATTACGATGGCAATAACCGGATTGGTAATCTCACGCATCGCTTTAATGGTTGCATCTTTAACGCTAAGCTCTTCCTCTTCTCTAAGGATTCTCTCAACGTTTTCAATAACAACAATCGCATCATCAACCACCAGACCAATCGCTAAGGTGAGACCAAAAAGCGTGAGAAGGTTGATGGAAAAGCCTGCCGCATAAAAACCTGCAAAGGTTCCAACGATGGAAACAGGGATGGCAAGTACAGGAATAAATGTTGCACGAAGATTTCCCAAAAAGAGATAGATAATGCCTACAACAAGGGCAATGGAAAGGATGAGTGTAAAAATAACCTCATGGATAGATTCACGTACGAAAATTGTTGGATCGTACGCGGTATCGATTTCAAGATCACTTGGGAAGTTCGGTGAAATTTCAGCCAATTTTTGTTCCAAAAGATCCGATACTTGAAGCGCATTGGCTCCAGATGCTAGGAAGATACCAATAGGAATCATCGGCTTGTTGTTAAAAATACCACCAAAATAGTATGACTCAACACCGAGTTCGACTTTTGCAACGTCTCTTAGTTTTAAAGAGGAGCCATCGGCATTGGATTTGATAATGATGTTGTCAAATTCGCTCGCGTTTTTAAGCCTTCCATCGGTTTTAACGGTATAGGTGTAGGTTGGCTGTTTATCCATCGGCTCTTGTCCGATTTGACCTGCGGCATACTGCTCATTTTGACTTTTAATGGCGTTAATGACTTCTGCAGTCGTGAGTTCATACGTTGCTAGTTTGTCAGGTTTTAACCAGACACGAATCGCATAGTTTTTGTTACCAAAAATGGTGACATCACCAATACCAGGAATACGTTTTAAATCATCAACAATGTTTACGAGTGCGTAGTTTGAGATGAACGTGGTGTCGTGTACATTGTTTTTAGATGTCAGTGTTAAAACTTTCAAGATATCAGGAGAGCGCTCTCTTGTTGAAACACCTTGTTTACGTACCGCTTCTGGCAGTTTGTTTGTTGCAATTTGCACACGGTTATTGACATCCACTTTGGCTTGGGCAACATCGGTTCCAATTTGGAAATAGACATTGATGCTCACACTTCCACTAGGCGATGCTGTTGTAGTCATGTAAAGCATATTGCTTACACCGTTGATCTCTTCTTCAAGCGGTGCGGCAACGGTAGTAGCGATGGTAGCTGCATCTGCTCCTGGATAGGTTGCAGAAACGATGATTTGCGGTGGCGCAATACTAGGGTACTCTTGAACGGGGAGCGACTTAATCGCAATAACACCCGCCAAGATAATTACAATCGAAACAACGGTTGCAAATATTGGGCGGTTAATAAAAAACTTTGAAAACATTATTTAGCCTCTTCGTTGATCACTTTATCAACTTTAACAGGTGCGCCTGCTTTGATTCTAAAGAAGTTATTGACGACAACAACATCACCTTCTTTGAGCCCGTTTTCAATGACGTAGTCATTTTCACTTGCTTCGCCGACTTTAACTGGTTTGACAATGGCTTTGCCATCTTCAACAACAAAAACTACTGTTCCAAGAGGATTTTGAAGCACTGCTTTTTGAGGAACTTTGATGACATTTGTACGTGTAAGACCTACAAGATTGACTTTGACAAATTGGTTAGGGAGAAGCTCTTTCCCTTCATTTTTAAAGGTAGCTCTCGCTTTAAGTGAACCTGTTTTCGCGTTGAGTGAACTGTCCATAAAATCAACAACACCGATCTCTTTAAACTTTGCATCACCTACTTGAAGGCTCGCTTTTAGTTTCCCCTCTGTTGGGTTTGACCATTTGCCATTTTTGATGTTGTATTTTTGTTTCATCACATCAATGTCAGGAATAGAAAATTCTACGTGTAATGGTGTGATTTGTGTGATGTCAACCAATGCAGTACCATCGCTCACAAGTGCACCCACATCGACTTGTTTCAGACCTGTCATACCGCTCATTGTTGCTTTAATGGTTGTACGATCAAGGTTGATAGTCGCTGTTTGAAGGGAAGCTTTTGCACTCGCTAAAGAAGCTTTTGCACCTTCATACGTCCAGTATGCGCTGTCTTTTTCTTGCTCGCTTGAAGCACCTGATTCATAAAGCGCTTTAATTCGCTCCCAATCTTTAGTCGCTTTTTGTAATTGGACATCAAGCGCATTTACGTTTGCTTTAGCAAGATTGAGGGCTGCTTCGTAGGTATCTGGCTCAATTTTGTAAAGCACATCACCCTCTTTGACAAAGTCACCTTCATTGAAGAACTTTTTCATCAAAATACCATTAGCTCTGGCTTTTATGGTAACACTTTGTGAGCTTATGGTTTTACCCGGGTATTGTAGGCTGAGAGCCTCTTCTTTAGCAGAAGCGATTTTATAAACATCGACTGCTGGAGCAGGAGCGTTTGTTGTTGCAGGTGAGGGCTGTTTTTTAGCCTCTTCAGCAGCATAGCTTTGCGCACCGAGCGCAAGACATGTAACGAAAAGAAAGATCTTTTTGTTGAGTAAAAACATCAGCATTCCTTGTGAAACTTTCCTCAATAACATTGCAAGGTTATGAAAGAAGTTATTTAATAAATGACTAAATTGTAACATAAGGAGATAAATATTGTGTTAATAGTAAAAATATTTAATCAGCTTTAAATCTAACTCACTTTATACTCAAACCAAAGATGGAATTTAAGGATACACGAATGCAAACCTTAGGTGATGAAATTTTACTGGATGATACCTCCTTATTGGTTTCCGAAACGGATGCAAAAGGGATTATTGTTTATGCCGATGAAACCTTTGTTAAATTTTCAGAATACGCCTTAGAAGAGCTTATAGGCAGACCGCATAATATGATTCGTCATCCTGATATGCCAAAAGCTGCTTTTAAAGAGCTATGGGCAACGGTAAAATCAGGTAATGTTTGGCAAGGATTTGTTAAAAATCGAACAAAAAATGGGAAATTTTATTGGGTGTATGCGACGGTTTTTCCTTTTGGCAAAGACCATTATCTCTCTGTTCGTAAAATGGCGAGCCGTGAAGAGGTGGAAAAATATTCAAAACTGTATGCCACAATGCGTGCAAGTGAGGGAAGATAAATGAAAGCATTAAGTATTCAATTTAAAGTAACCATGTTAGTGGTTATTTCCCTTGTATTAACAGCTGTTGTTTCGACATTAGTGGTTGCTTTTTTGATGCACAATGAAGCAACAGAGCGTTTAGAAGGTACACGCGCGGTGATGACACGTGAAAAAGTAGAAGCACTTTCTGATAAAGTAAAAATTGCCTACCATGTGGTGAACTCCTTTTATGAAGCATTGCAAAATGACCCTGATAAAACAGACCCGAGTGTGGTTAAAGCCTACCAAGAAAAAGCAAAAATAGCGATCAAAAAGCTTCGTTTTGGAGAAGATGGGTATTTTTGGATTAATGATTTTACCCCTAAAATGGTGATGCATCCTATAAAACCAGCTTTAGATGGTGCAGATTTGAGCCAATCAAAAGATCCAAAAGGCAAATTTTTATTTAACGAAATGGTTGATGTTGCTACTAAAAATGGCAAAGGCGTGGTCAATTATATGTGGGAAAAACCAGGGTTTGATACACCACAAGCCAAAATTTCGTTTGTAGAAGGGTTTAAGCCTTGGGGATGGATTATAGGCACAGGTGTGTATGCTGATGATATTGATGCACTCGTTGCTAAAGAGAAACAAAAACTTGATGATGCCTTGATCAATTTGATGATTCGCAACAGTATCATTCTTCTCATTGTTGTGGCTCTTTTCTCTTTTGTGTCACGTTATTTGAGTCAAAAACTCATTGGAAAAAGAATGGCAGATTTGAAGCGCTATGTTGAAGATTTTGGGCTTTATGTCACCAACAAAAAGAATTTAATTGATTATCGCCTAGACGATCATGCCGATGATGAAATAGGCTCAACAGTGAGCGTCATTGATAAAACATTTAAAGACTTTGAAAAACTACGTTTGGATGATTTGCGTGTAGTGGGTGAAGTATTGATTATTTGTTCCAAAATGTCAAACGGTTATATGGAAAACAAGACCTCTTACGTCTCTTCAAACTTCCTTACCAATCGGCTCTCCTATGAAATTGATGCGATGATTGCTAAGGTCAATGAAGTGATGAATGCAACACTCTTATCTTTGAAAAATTTTCAAAACGGTGATTTTAGTAAGCCCATAACCATTTCAACAAGTGGCGAGCTTAAAGAATTGGTTGATGGTGTTAACGCGCTTGGTAGTTCATTGGCTCAAATGATTAGTGAAAATGCAGAACAGAGTGCGATGATTCAAGAGAGTTCAAAGCAGCTGGCAAGTTCGGTCGCTACCATCAAAAATGAACCACTGAGTGACCTAAACCGCATTGTCAAAAAAACAACAGCATCTATGCAAGAGATGGGCTCTATCCAACAGCATCTTGCCGAAACGTTGAGCACGCTTACGCAAAATGCTAAAGAGGCAAATGATATCTTAAATATGATCGGAGATATTGCGGATCAAACCAACTTGCTAGCGCTTAATGCTGCTATTGAGGCCGCTCGTGCGGGTGAGCATGGACGAGGTTTTGCAGTCGTTGCGGACAATATTCGTGAACTTGCCGATAAAACAAACCACTCTTTGACGCAAATTCAAGTTACTATTGGGGTAATTGTCGGGGGGATTGTGGATAGTTCTGCAAAAATGAGCCACAATGCCAAAGAGATGAATACGTTAACCAGTGATGTTGAAGAGATTCAAGAAAAGACAGGTGATATTCTTTCTATCATGAGTAAGCTCGGCTAATTCAAACGTTACATGTAAGTTTTTTACATGTAACGCCTCTTCCTTCTTAAAGACCTTCATATTTTCTTCCTCTATCCGATATAGCTTTTGGGGGCACATGAAAACAGAAGGAGATGGTTCTATGAACACCATTAGCACATCGTATTCATCCCAAGTTTTGGTAGACCAAGGTACTACCAATAATAGTTCAAGTGTTGCGGCTTCTGCAACAAAAGAAGATAGTACAGCGAATGTAGGTAGTATTCCTGTTGATAGTGTTGAGATTTCTGATGAGGCAAAAGCTCTAGCTTCAAATGCTTCATCTTCAAGTTCATCAACATCATCAGAGAGTTCTAGTGAAAACAAAACTTCCAGTAATGCACAAAGCGGGGGCGCAAGTGCAGCTTCAGGAGCGAGTGATTCGTCATCTTCAAGTAGCAGTACGATTGAAGAACAAATAAAAGCTTTAGAGAAGAAAATTGCTGCGTTGGAAAAAGAAATTGCTGCAGAGCAACAGTTATCTAAAAACGATGAAGCACATGAAAAAAATCTTCAAATAAAACAAGCACTTCTTGCGACGTATCAGGCTCAACTCGCAGAGCTTGAACAAAAAGCAGCAGAGGCAACATCTGCCTAACAATCCCTTTGGCTTGGGTAAAAGCTTTACATGTCAATGTTACATGTAAAGCTTTTAAATGACTTCTTACACCCTCTTAAGCGCTCATTGGGTACAATCTGAAAAACTATATTGAACAGAGAATTTATGAGCGAAATACCTTACACACACTTACATTTACACACCGAATACTCACTTCTTGATGGCGCAAATAAGATAGGCAAGCTTGCTAAAAAACTCAAATCGCAAGGCGTGACTTCTGTTGCTATTACCGATCATGGCAATATGTTTGGTGCGATTGATTTTTATAAAACCATGCGTAAAGAAGGCATTAAGCCTATTATCGGAATGGAAGCCTACATTCATAACCAAGATGACATTGGTGATAAGAGTACAAAACAACGATTTCACCTCTGTTTGTATGCAAAAAATGAGATAGGTTATAAAAATTTGATGTACCTCTCTTCCATGAGTTATATCAAAGGGTTTTACTACTATCCACGTATCAACAAACAGCTTTTAAAAGAACATTCGGAAGGGCTTATCTGCTCAGGTGCTTGTCTGCAAGGCGAAGTCAACTGGCATCTTAATCTTAATAATAAACGAAATGTCCAATTTGGAGCACGTGGTTATGAGAGAGCCAAAGAGATAGCGCTTGAATACAAAGAGATTTTTGGTGAAGATTTTTATCTAGAAATTATGCGTCATGGTATTACCGATCAGCATTTTATTGACGATGATATTTTGAAACTTGCTAAAGAGACTAACATTAAAATTATCGCGACCAACGATACGCACTATTTGGAGCAAGATAACGCCGAAGCGCATGAGGCATTTATGTGTATCGCGATGAACAAAGAGTTTGATGATCCAAATCGTCTGCGTCACTCCGTACATGAGTTTTATCTCAAATCTCCCGTTCAAATGAGTGACCTTTTTGCGGACATCCCTGAAGCGATTACCAACACCCAAGAGATTGTGGATAAGTGTAATTTAGAGATTAAACTAGGCGATCCAACTCCTCCAAAATTCAAGTTTATGAAAGAGTATGCGCAAAAAGAGGGACTTAGCTTTGAAAGTGATGATGACTTTTTTGCATACCAGTGCCGTAAAGGGCTTGAAAAACGCCTTGTGCATATTGATGAGAGTAAGCATGAAGAGTATAAAGCAAGGTTAGAGCGAGAAATCGGCATTATTTGCGCGATGAAGTTCCCTGGTTATATGCTTATCGTTTGGGATTTTATCCGTGAAGCAAAAGAAAGAGGCGTTCCTGTAGGACCGGGAAGGGGTTCTGCTGCTGGTAGTCTGGTGGCATTTTCACTTTTCATCACCGACATTGACCCGATGCCTTACAACCTCCTTTTTGAGAGGTTTTTGAACCCTGAACGTATTAGTATGCCCGATATTGATATTGACTTTTGTCAAAGCAGACGTGGCGAAATCATCGACTATGTTGTTGAAAAATACGGCCGTTATAATGTGGCGCAAGTTATCACCTTTGGTAAACTTTTAGCGAAGGGTGTTATTCGTGACGTTGCGCGTGTTTTGGCTATTCCTTATGCCGAAGCAGATGCGATGGCAAAACTCATTCCTGATGAACTGGGCATTACGCTTAATGGTATTGGTGTGGAAGGAGAAGAGGGGTATAAACCTGGTGCGTATCAAAAAGAGCCAAAACTTCGTGAACTCATCGAAAGCAGTCCAAAAATGCAGCGTGTCTGGAAGTTTGCATTAGCGCTTGAAGGACTGAACCGAAACTCTGGTATGCATGCTGCGGGTGTGGTTATCAGTGATGAGGAGTTATGGCATAAGACACCACTCTATCAACCCTCTGGCGAAGACCATTTAGTAACGCAGTATTCTCTAAATTACCTAGAAGATGTTGACTTGATCAAGTTCGACTTCTTGGGCCTTAAGACCCTTACAGTTATCGATAATGCACTAAAACTCATTAAATCTCGTTATAACACAGAGATTAACTTTAATACCTTAGATGTGAATGATCCTAAAGTCTATGAACTTATCCAAAGTGGCGATACGGTAGGCCTTTTCCAGATCGAATCGAGCGGTATGCAGTCTTTGAATGAGCGTTTAAAACCAACTACTTTTGAGGACTTAATTGCGGTTTTGGCATTGTATCGTCCAGGTCCGATGGAATCGGGAATGCTCGATGACTTTATCGACCGTAAAAATGGACGTAAAGAGATCAAATACTTTTTTGACGAGTTTACTGAACCTCTAAAACCAATCCTTGAACCAACGTATGGAGTTATCGTCTATCAAGAACAGGTTATGCAGATTGTTCAAAGTATTGGTGGGTTTAGCCTTGGTGAAGCGGATTTGATTCGTCGTGCGATGGGTAAGAAAAAAATCGACTATATGAAACAAAAAGCCGAAGAGTTCGCGGAAGGTGCCGTAAAACAAGGGTTAGATAAAGACCATGCAATCGAACTTTTTGGTTTGATTGAAAAGTTTGCAGGATACGGTTTTAACAAATCTCACTCCGCAGCCTATGCGATGGTAACGTTTCAAACCGCGTATCTTAAATGTTACTATCCACAAGAGTTTATGGCGGCTCTTTTAACCTCAGAGCAGGACAATACCGATAAAATCGTTAAGTATATTGATGAGGTTAAACGCTTAGGGATTAAGCTTTTACCACCAAGTATTCAACACAGTTTGATTGAATTTAGCGCGATTACCGATAGTGATGGCGAAGAGGCAATTTTGTTTGGTATGGGCGCGATTAAAGGTGTTGGAAACGCCGCCATTAGTAAAATTTTGGAAGCAAGAGCTGAAGCTCCATTTGCAGATATTAGCGATTTTATTTCGCGAATAGATAGCTCAAAAGTCAATAAAAAAGTCCTAGAATCATTCATAAAATCGGGCAGTTTTGATGACTTTGGCTATACCAGACGTGCACTTTTGGAAAATATTGATAGCATTATTGAAGCAAGCGCTGAGTGCAGTCGTGCTAAAAAGATGGCTGAGTACTCGCTCTTTGGTGATATGGTAGAGATGACAACCGTTCAGGTGAGCATCGACAATATCTCTGAGTTTGATAACAAACGTATGCTTGAGCTTGAAAAAGAGACTATTGGTTTTTACATCTCAGGACATCCACTCGATGCCTTTAGGGCTGAAATTGACGAGATGAGCTATACGCTCTCCAGTGAAAAAGATCAAATTGAAGATGGAAGTAAAGCCTTATTTATCGGTAAAGTTGAAGGTATTACTGAGAAGATTAGTAAAAAAGGTAATAAGTTTGGAATTATTACGCTTATGGATTTCCATGGCAGTATGGAATTAACTGTCTTTGAAAAACAACTGGAATCTCTCTCTAAAATGGATATTGAAAACCCTCTCTGTTTTAAAGTCGAAGTAACCAATGATGGGCAAAATACAAAAATGCGTGTCATGAAAATCATGGAGCTCAGCGAGGCTAAAAAAGAGAAGATTGAGACGAAAGTTATTGAAGTTCCGCTCGATCCAAAAGTTCTTTTGATTGATCTTAGTGATGATCCAACACAATTAGAGATTTTGTATCAAATCGTGCGTGAATGTTCAGGGCGAAGGCCTTTGCATTTAGTGATTACATCCAAACTCCAAGATGTTGTGATTGAAACAGGATTTGGGGTGGACGATAGTATTGATGAGAAGATTGCAGAATTAGAGTATGTAAAGGTGATCTAACCTTTACATACCTATTTTGCGATTTTGATTTCAAAACCTTTAGGCTCTTCAAGCAGATTGATTTTGCCATTATGCGCTTGAATAATTTGCAGTGAAAGAGCCAACCCTAGCCCATTTCCTTTTGTTTTGGTTGTTTTAAAAGGCTCAAAAAGAATATTTTTATTTTCGATAGGTTTACCATCGTCTTTTACGTGCAAGATGACATATTCACTATTTTCCACAAATGAAATACTGACATTTCCATTCTCTTTTTCGCACTCTTCAATTGCGTCAATCGCATTGAAAATAAAGTTTTGAAGCACTAAGTTTAGAAGTTCAAAATCGGCTTTAATCTCAACGTGCGGTAAATCAAAATGAAAAGAAACTTCTTTTGTATAGGAGTAATGCGAAATAGCTTGTTCACACTCTTTAATTAAACGATCAAGATAGAAAAAACTAGGATTAATCTGTACGCTTTTTGTAAACAGAAGCGTCGCTTTAATAATGCGTTCTACTCGCCAAATCGCTTTTTTGATCTCTGTGACAAGCGGCTTTACATTTGGGTCTACTTTTTTAAGAAGAGTAGATGCCAGCAGGGAAACAGAGCCTATAGGATTGCGGATTTCATGAGAGAGATGAGCAGCGACTTGCCCCATGGAAACAAGGCGTTCTTGACGTTTCCCCTCGGTAATATCTGTGGCTGTAATAATTTTTTTATCGCTTTTCGTGACACTTTTAATGAGGTAAGACCTACCTTCAAAATCGACTTCACTCTCTTCTTCAAGTGACAATCCTTCTAAGATGGAGCCAATTTTTTTAGCTTCGCTGTTTTGTAAAAAGATAGCGCCATCATTGTCAAAAACCCATAAAGCATTGGGTTGTACTTCAATAATTTGGCGAATAAAATCTTGCAATGCTGTATAGGATTCACCCAGCTTTTTGTACTCATCTTCAATAACATAGGTTTGGTTAATCAGATCTTCCAAGCCCTGTTTAAACAGCTCTTTTTCTTTGGCACTGAGGCTGTTGAGCAACGTTTCATCAATCATTTTTGATTCCCATCATCTCTTTAAATGTTTATAAAGAGTATAATACCGAAAAATTTTTGGATAAAGTAGTGCAAGCGATACGCAAAAATATCATTAAAGATAAAAATATTCTCTATTTTGACTATACCGCATCAGGGCAGGGGTATAAGCCTATTGAAAAGCAAATGCTAGAGATACTTAAAACCTATGCAAATACCCATTCAGAGGTCTCTTCGAGTGCTGTTAAAACCAGCGAATATTATACAAAAGCGAGAGATGATTTACGCGTGGCCCTTGAGCTAGATGATAGTTTTTACATTTTCCCTTGTGGAACAGGTGCAACGGGTGCTATCAAAAAATTTCAAGAACTGATGGGAGTTTACATTCCCCCTCGTACGCTTAAACGCTACGGACATAGACCTGAAAACCTGCCCGGCG
>Ga0209683_10000549_pt1 | contig 14644 bp, 13 predicted proteins | sample DOMMetBare2Fresh_FD_187474 | JGI IMG/M metagenome (GOLD analysis project Ga0209683, IMG submission 187474) | Wetland sediment microbial communities from St. Louis River estuary, USA, under dissolved organic matter induced mercury methylation -... | ecosystem: Environmental > Aquatic >... | reverse complement strand
GACCGCACGTTCGGGCGGGAGCGCTGGGGGCCGCTGCGCAGCACGCTCTCAGTGGTTCCGGGCTTCGAAGAGCTGTCCGGCATCGGAGATGGCGCCATGATCGGCTCGTTCGGCCACGCGCTCTATGCGCTCAAGGGCGACAGCATGATCAGGCTGGAGCTGATCTACGTGCCGGACGCACGCCAGCGCGGCGCCGCGATCGGGCGGATGATCGCAACGCACTTGTAGCGCGGGCCGGAACGGGCCCTTTAGAATAAGTACGATGATTGAACACGTTCGCCCGGGTGCGTCGGCGCGGCGCGCCCGGGTTGTCCTTTTCGACTTTGACGGCACCATCTCGCTGATCCGTTCGGGCTGGGTGGATGTGATGGTCCCGATGATGGTGGAGATCCTGCTGGAGCTGAAGACGGGCGAGAGCGAGGAGAGCCTGCGGACGCTGGTGGAGGAGTTCGTCGGACGGCTGACCGGGAAGCAGACGATGTACCAGATGATCGAGCTGGCGCAGGAGGTGGAAAAGCGTGGGGGCCAGCCGCTCGATCCCCTGCTCTACAAACGCAGATACCTGGATTTGCTCCACGCGCGCATTGCGCACCGCCTGGAGGAATTGAGAAGGGGCGAAGCTCCGCCCGACAAATACCTGGTTCCGGGGGCGCGTCCGCTGCTCGAGGCGTTGCATGCACGGGGACTCAAGATGTATCTGGCCAGCGGCACCGACCAGCCGTACATGCGCGAAGAAGCCGACCTGGTGGACGTAAGCCGGTACTTCGACGGGCGCGTCTATGGCGCGCTCGACGACTACAAGAGTTTCTCGAAAGCCATCCTGATTCAGAAGATCATCGGCTCGGCGGAGTGCGAGGGAGCGGCGATTCTGGGGTTCGGCGACGGCTACGTGGAGATCGAGAACGTGAAGGAAGTCGGCGGCGTGGCGGTGGGTGTGGCTACCGCCGAGCCGGAGTGCGCCGTGGTGGATGAGTGGAAGCGGCGGCGGCTGATCAGCGTAGGCGCGGACTTCATCATTCCCAACTTCTTGTGCCACCAGCAACTGGTAGACGCGCTGTTCCCGAACTGAGCCAGCGCACGACTAGGGAACAATAATGTTCTTGCGAACGGCGTAGAGAACGATCTCGGCGGTGTTGTGCAGACCGAGCTTCTGCATGAGATTCGTGCGGTGGGACTCGACCGTATAGGGACTCAGGCTCAGGAGCGCGGCCACGTCCTTGTTCGATTTGCCCTCGGCGAGGAGCTGGAGCACTTCCTTCTCCCGGTCTGTCAAAAGGTCGTAGGAGTCCTGCACCTTGTGCTTCTTCATCGTCTGCAGGTACTCATCGAGCAGTGTGGCTGCGATCGCCGGGCTGAAGTAGGGCCGGCCTTCGGCGACGTGCTGGACGGCGGGGAGAATGTCGTCTTCCGCCGAGTCCTTCAGGAGGTAGCCCTTGGCTCCGGCCGAGAGCGCGCGCAGGATGTAGCCCTCGTCGGAGTGCATGCTGAGCATGATGACCTTGACAGCGGGATCGTGACCGATGATGGCGGCGGCGGCGTCGATGCCGTTCAACAAAGGCATGGCGATATCCATCACGACGATGTGAGGGTTGAGTTCGCCGGCCAGGCGAACGGCTTCACGGCCATCGGCCGCTTCTCCGACGACGCAGATCTCGGGCGATTTTTCGAGCAGAGTGCGCAGACCCTGGCGCACCACGCCGTGATCATCCGCTATGAGCACGCGAAAGCTCATGAAGCTTCTCCGGAGCGGCCAGGAGGGGCAGCCGTATGAAAATGCGGGTTCCCGCTCCCGGACGGGATCTGATCTCGAAAGTCCCGTTCAGCTCGCGCACGCGTTCTTCCATGCCGAGAACGCCCAGGCTGCGCCTGGCCGGGCCATCGCGATCGAATCCGACGCCGTCGTCCTCGATCGTGGCGGCGACTTTGTGCTCGTCGCGCACGATGGCGATGTGAATGTTGGTAGCGCGGGCGTGGCGGCCGGCGTTGGTGAGAGCCTCCTGAACGACACGGTAGATGCAGGTGCGCACATCGTCGGAGAGCGAGTCGACGTCTCCGGAGATGTCCACTTGGACGGGGACGTCGGTGCGCCGGGAAAACTCCCTGGCTTGCCAGCGGAGCGCCGGCGGGAGGCCGAGGTCGTCGAGCATGGAAGGGCGCAACACCATCGCCAGATTTCTGACGGTGCGGAGCGTTTGCTCGGCGAGCCGTTTGGTCTCGATCAGGCGCTGGTAGAAGGCCGGGTCCCTGCGCGCATGGGGCCCATCCAGGTTCCCGAGCTCCATACGGAGTCCGGTGAGCATCTGCCCCACCTCGTCGTGAAGCTCGCGCGACATGTTCTTGCGTTCCTGCTCCTGAACCTTCACCAGCTCGTGGGAGAGGTCCCTGAGTTCGGATTTCGCGCGCTCGGATTGGCGCTCGAGACGCCGCATATGCCAGACGGTGAGGACGGCGATGAGGAGGCCCAGGAAGAGCGCGATGGAGGAGGTGACCAAAACGAATCGGCGGAAGTGCGCCTCGGAGAGCCGGATTCTCTCCCGCTGGATGGCCAGCTCCCGGGCGTTGATGTTCTCGATGTCGGCGGCCATCTGGAGGGCGGAGTTGCGCTGGCGCAACTGCAGCCTGAGGAGCTGCCACTGAATGGCGGCGGTCTCGATCGGCTCCCAGTTCAGAGCGTGATCGAGCGGCTGCATGTATAACTGCACCTCGGTCCGGAGGCGGGAAAGCGGGCCGGCTTCCTTGGGAGTGAGCAGAGTCTCGAGCGTGCGCAGGTGGCGATCGGTGGAATCCCTGATTTCGGCGAACTGCTGCCCGAAGCGCGGCCCGTGGGATGGCGTGGGATCGAGCAGGAAGTCGCGTTTGAGAATGCCGGCCAAATAGAGGTCGGATCGGATACGCATCAACGCGTCGGCAATCCTGTAGTGCCTCTCGTAGGCTTCCGAGAGCTGCTGGCGATTGCGGAGGGTCTCTTTGAACGCGCCCACCGTGGATGCAGCCACGAGGGCAAGCAGCAGTCCAAAACCGACGGCGAGCCTGACCCATATCCGGTTCCAGATCACTTTCACAGCGCCCCCTAGTAGACAGCATAGCCGGTATTCGCGGAAGTCAGGCCACCGCACGCCGGTTCCCGACGGCCCTGGCGCCTTTTTCCCGATGGACTACCGCCTTTAGGGGATGGGTCGATCCCGGAACAGCGTGTAGCTTTGGAGACAGGGAGCAACCCGGCGGAGGGGCGCCATGTATGCGGGTTCCGAATGGCAGGCTCTTATGCGGAGCAACATGGAAGACGGCCGCTTGATCGTCGTATCGAACCGCGAGCCGTTCACTCACGAGCATGCGGGCGGGGAGATCAAGTGCACACAGCCGGCTGGAGGGCTGACTGCCGCGCTGCATCCGCTGCTGAGTTCCTGGAGGGGGACGTGGATCGCCCACGGGAGCGGCGCGGCGGATCGGGAGGTGGTGGACAGGCGCTCGCGGATCATGGTTCCACCGGAGCGGCCCGCCTACACGCTGCGGCGGGTGTGGCTGCCGGAAAGGCAGCAGCGGGAATACTATAGCGGGCTGGCGAATCGGGGCCTATGGCCGCTCTGCCACAACGTATACCAGCGGCCGAGGTTCTGCGCGGGGGAATGGGAAAGCTACCGGGAAGTGAACGCCATCTTCGCCCGAGCCGTGCTGGAGGAAGCCGGAGACGAACCCTGCGTGGTGTTCGTCCAGGATTATCATCTGGCGCTCGTTCCGCGCATGTTGCGCAACCGGCATCGGGGTCTGAAGATCGTCCAGTTCTGGCATATCCCGTGGCCGAGCGCCGAGACGTTTGCGGCGTTTCCGTGGAAAGAGGAGTTGCTGGACGGGATGCTGGGCAACGACTTGGTAGGCTTCCACCTGAACCGCCACTGCGCGAACTTCCTGGCCAGCGTGGACGAAGCCAGCGAGGCTCTGGTGGACCGGGAGGGCGCCCGCATCGTGGGAGAGAATAACGTCACTGTGGTCAGAGACTTCCCGATTGGACTCGATTTTGAGGCGCACTGCGAGACGGCGCGGAGCGCGAAAACGTGCGCCGCGATCGAACAGTGGAGACGGCAGATCGGCCCTGGGGTTCGCGTCGGGATCGGAATCGACCGGATCGACTACACGAAAGGGATTCCGGAACGCCTTCGGGGACTGGACCTGTTTCTGGAGCGAAACTCGGAATGGCGGGAGAAGCTGGTCTTCATACAGGTCGGGGCGCCGAGCCGGACTGAGATCCCGGAGTACAGACTGTTGGCGAACGAGATCGACAGGGAAGTCGCGCGGGTGAATCGGCGGTGGCGCACGGCTCGGTGGCAGCCGATCCACTTCCTCCGGCACTCGCTTCCACCGGAGGAGACGATCGCGCTGCACCGGATCGCGGATTTTTGCCTGGTTACCGCGCTCCACGACGGGATGAACCTGGTCGCGAAGGAATTCATCGCGAGCCGGTCCGATTTGGACGGAGCACTGATTCTGAGCCAGTTCGCCGGGGCGTCCAACGAGCTGGCCTCGGCGGTGACGGTGAACCCGTTCTCCGAAGACGAAATCGCGGAAGCGATCTCGACCGCGCTCCATCTTTCTCCGGTTGAGCGGCGGCAGCGAATGGCGCGGATGAGGGCCGCGGTTCAGAAGAACGATGTGTATCGCTGGGCGGCGGATATCATGTCGACACTGGCGCACGTTGAGCGCTGGGGCGGGCGAGCCGCGGCGCTGCGGGCGGGACAGGGCGCCGCGGCCGGGCTGGCGAGGGTATCGTGGGGATAGTGGCGCAGACGGCGGTGGACCGCGGGCCGCAGGAAACCTGGCCGGATCTGGGACGGATCCGGGGAAAGATCATCGCGGCCGGGCGGCTGTTTCTCTTTCTCGATTTCGACGGTACGCTAGCGCCGATTGTGAGTCTGCCTTCGCTGGCGGCGATACCGCAGGATGTGAGAGCGGCGCTCGGGGACCTCGCGGCGAACACCGCAGTGGTGACAGCGATTGTGAGCGGGCGGGCCGTGGACGACCTGCAGCGGCGAGTCGGGCTGCCGGTGGTGTATGCAGGCGACCACGGGCTGGAGATCCGCGGCGCCGGTCTGCATTTCACGCTGGAAGCGGCCCAGCGGCTGCGGCCAGAGCTTCTGGCGGTGTGCAACGAGGTGCGCGGCGGCTTGGAGAAGTTCACGGGCGCGCTGGTGGAGTGCAAGCGGCTGACGGCGAGCGTGCACGTGAGGCAAGTGGCGCGGCAGGACCTTCCGGCGGTGGCGGGCGTGCTGCAAAGGGCGCTGGAGCGGCGTCCGGGGTTCCAACTGCGCCAGGGGAATGAAGTCTTCGAGATACGTCCGGACGTCGCCTGGAACAAAGGATCGGCGGCCCGCTGGATCCTGGAGCAGAACGGCGGCTCAGGGAGCAATGTAATCTGTATCGGCGACGATTCCACGGACGAGGATATGTTCGCCGAGTTCAAGGATGGCGCCACAATTCGCGTTGGCCTGGATGGTTGGAGTTCCGCGCAATACCGTCTGCGGCAGACGGATGTGTTGCGGTTCTTGTCGTTCGTGCGGGACGTAGCCTGCGGAACGGAACAGAGTGTATTCGACGGGTGTGAGGTGACGCATGGCGGGAACGGCCAGTAAGCTGGTGAGATCTGGAGCGGCGCTGGACGCGCCGGTGCGGGCCGGCTGGGAGGCGCTCCGGCGCCGGGTTCACGCAGTCGTCCAAGAGTGCAACTGGGAGGCGGGCGAGGCGATGTGGATGGTGGCGGAAGAGAGCGGCGGGAACCGGTTGAGGATCTGGGATCAAACCAGGGAATGCTCCTGCGTCGAGCTGTGGCTCGATGGGGAACGGCGAGCGCTGTGCTGCCGGTTCGGATTGCCGCCTCACCGCGGAGACTGGGATTTCCAGGTGATGCCGGACGGCGCGACTCTGCGGCGCGCCGCCACGACACTGTGCATCGCGGAGGCGGTCGACGCCATTCTGGATCATCTCGTCTCAAGGTGAACGTGGCGGCGGTCCGCTGATCTCCCCTACCTAAAGTATTTCGTTGTATCCGGCGATGTAGAGGCAGGGACCGGCCTGCCGTGCGGATCGAGGCCCGGGCCCAGCGGGACAGAAGTACAGTCCGCAGGAGCGGCCGGGTGGTCGAGGAGCCGACGAGACAGCACCGGATAGACGTCTGCCTGGCGGAAATCGCCGGGCAGCGGGAGTTCCCCGCATTCTCGCATCACATTCAGGAGGTGATGCGGGTGATTGCGGATGACGGGGCCTCCCTGCGCCGGCTCACGGACATGGTGCTGAGGGACTTCAGCCTGACGCTGCGGGTGCTGCGGGCGGCGAACTCGGTGTGCTACAACCGGTCGGGCCGGCCGGTGGTGAGCGTAGCGCACGCAGTAGCGCTGCTGGGGACCGAGTCCATCCGCGACCTGGCCGGCAGCGTGGCGTTGTTCGAGTACTACCGCAAAATCTCCCCCGGACTGAAGGAACTGATGCTGCTGTCGCTGCTCACGGCGAACCAGACGCGGTCGGTGAGCCTGCTGGTGAAGTTCCCGCGGCCGGAGGAGGCGTACATCTGCGGGATGTTCCGCAATCTGGGCGAGGTGCTGATTGCGTCGTACTTCCCGCGGCGATACGCGGAAGTGCTGGCCAACATGAACCAGGTGAACGTGCCGGAGCGCGAGGCATGCCTGCAGGCGCTGCACTTCACGTACGAGGAGCTGGGGCAGGCCATGACGGAGCAGTGGCAACTTCCCGACATGGTGGGGAATTGCATGAACGACTCGAACGCCATGCGGCCCGGGGCGGCGGACTCCGAGGAGGGGTTGCTGCGGGCGGCGGTCGCGTTCAGCCACGCGCTGACGGCGGCGGTGTACCGGCGCGAGCCGGAGGGCGCGTCCGCCCGGATGAACCTGCTGGTCCAGGACTATTACCCGGCGCTGGGACTGCGGCAAGAGGATGTGGCCCAATTGCTCGAAAGAGCGATTGCCGACACGAAGAGCACGTTCGCGACTCTCTCGACGCCGCTCGATGTACTGCGGCTGCGGCGGCAGGCGGAGGCGGCGCTGGCGAGCGTGGCGGCGGCGCCGGCGGACGAGGAGACAACGGCGCTGGCCGGACTCGCCCACGGAGAGGATCTGATCGAGCAACTCAGTCGCGATGTGGCGGCCGCGATTGAAGCTCCCGAACCCGACCTGCACAAGGTGATCCTGATGACGCTGGAGGCGATCTACCGGGGCGGTCCGTTCGACCGGGTTCTGTTCTGCCTGACCGACCGGGACCACACGACCGTGCGCGGCCGGCTCGGCCTGGGACAGGGGATCGAGGCGTTTCGGGAGAAGTTCCACGCGCCGATTTCGGCGCGCGGGGGCCTGGTAGGCGCGGCGCTGGTGAGAAGGCAGGACCTGTTCATCGCGGGCGAGGGATCCTACGCTCAGACCGAGGCGCTAAAGGGGGTTGGCGCGAAAAGCTTGGGCGTGTTCCCGATCACGGTGGACGGCGTGCTGGGCGGATGCCTCTATTTCGACCGGCTGACGGAACAGCCGGCGCCCGGCCCGCGTACACTCGAGCTGATCGCGCGCCTGCGCGATCTGGCGGCCAAGGCGATCGCAGGCCGCCGGGCTTCGTTTAGCGAGTAGGGACGAACGGCTGGCCCACGACGGATGTGGTGAAGGAAGAGGCGATGGCAGCCTCGGTTTCACCGTGAGCCGCTTGGTTGCGTCCTCCGGATGTCACCCGGCCTGCTGAACCTCCCGATGTACTTGTTGTTCCCGGATCGTAGTCCCTTGAGTGGCGCCGGTCCGGGATGCCGAGCGCGCCTCCCTTCTGTGGTTCCCGGCGGGGGAAGGCCGTGGTACACTCCCTCTTTGCGTTTTCACAGATTTCGAGGAGGGTTGAGATGAGCCGAGTTGCCACAGTTGTACTGCTTTTCGCCGGCATCGCCGTTTCCGGCGCCTTTGGCCAGAGCGATACGGCCGGGTCGAAGGATTATCCGGGAATCACACGGATGCCTGGGTACTACATCTATCAATACGAAGAGTCGCAGTTCGACGCTGCTACTTTCGCCGTCACTACAAATGGCAAGACGGAGGATCAGAAGGTCGAAGGGCACATGGTGAAGATTCACTACTTCATCAGAGAGAACGCGCCCGCGACGAGCATGCTGCAGGTGATTCGGAACTACCAGAACGCCACGCGCACGGCGGGCGGGAAGGTGATGAGCGACATACAGGGCGGCAACTGGTACAACACGACGCTGCGGCTTACCAAGGACGGCAAAGAGATCTGGGTCTTGATCGAAGCGCGAAGCGACAGCCACTGGATGACGATCATGGAGCGCGAGGCGATGAAACAGGATGTGACGATAGACGCGGCGGGGTTGGCCAGTGGACTCAGCGCGAACGGGAGCGTCTCTCTCTACGGCCTGTACTTCGATACGGCCAAGGCGGAACTGAAGCCGGAGTCCGAGCCGATGCTGGCGGAGATCGCGAAACTGCTCAAGGAGAATCCCGCGCTACGCGTCTACATCGTGGGGCATACCGATATGGTGGGGGACGCGGCGGCCAACATCAAGTTGTCTCAGGCTCGCGCGCAGGCGGTGATCGGCGCGCTGGCGGCAAAGCATGGAATCGCCGCGGCGCGGATGACCTCCTACGGGGTCGGCCCGTACGCGCCGGTGGCGTCGAACAAGACGGAAGAGGGGCGGGCGAAGAACCGCCGCGTGGAGCTGGTGGAGGTCGCGACGCGTTGACAGGGCCGATTCCCAGGGCTCCCACGGTACAATGTCCCTGATGGAGAAGCGTAGAGCGGGGCGAACGGCGCGCACCCTGCTCGTCCTGGCCGCGATTCTTGCCGCTGCTTCGCCCTCGTGCGGAAGGCGCTCGAGCGCCGGCTTCGGCGTCTGGCTGGAAGGCGCAACCATCGCCACAATCTCCGATAAGATCTACGCGTTTGGCGGGTACGCGAACGGCAAGTTGACGAACGCTGTGTTCGAGTACGATCCGTCGGCGGACCGCTGGGTGAGGAAACGGCCGATGCCGTCTCCGCGCGCCGGCGCCACCGCAACGGCGCTCGATAAGGCGGTCTACGTGGCGGGCGGAAGGGGCGCGGCGGGCCCTATCGACTTCGTGGATCGCTACGACCCCGTTCGCGACGTCTGGAAGAGAGTAAAGCCGCTGCCATTCGCCCGGCAGGGCCATGCCGCGGCGGTGGTGGGCGGCCGGCTGCATGTCTTCGGCGGAGCGGCAGTGAAGGCGGACGGCGAAGCGCCGGTCGCCGACTACGACATCTACGATCCCGACACCGATACGTGGGCCGCGGGACCGCCGGTTCCGATTGCGTGTTCCGGAATCATGGCGGCCGCGCTGGGCGAGAAGATCTACGTGATCGGCGCAGGGCCGCCTCCGGTCGCGACACTGATCTACGACGACGACCGGCGGTCGTGGGCCGTGGGCGCTCCGCTGCCGGCGGAGAAATGGGCCAGCGCCGCCGCCTACGCCGCCGAGGGCAAGATCTACCTGAACACAGCGACCGAGTCCGGCCAGGGCGAGCGGATGGTTCGCGTATTCGTCTACGCGCCAACGGGCAATGTCTGGAGCGAGTGGGCTTCCGCCAAGGTGCGCTACGCTCCGCTACTGGGCGCGTCGGAGGGCAAGGCCTTTGCGGCCGAACCGCGCGGCCAGACTCGCGTGGTAGAGCCGTGGACGCGCCCGACGCTGCTCACGACCACGGCAATACCGGTAGTGGACTCCGTGCCATTCCAGCCGGAGGCGGGGACGGGACCCGATCCGAGCACGCTGGCGGCGCGCGCTGCGGGAGTCTGTACAGCGGCGCTTCCGGCGGGCAGCCTGGGACCGCCTATGCGGAGCTCGATTGAAGATAAGTCGCTCCTGTATGTGGAGCGCGAGAACGGGGACGGCGGCGGCGAGTGGCGTTACCTGGCTGGGCGCCCGCTCGCTGCCAGGACGGCCGCAAACGTCCGGTCCGTGGTGTGCATCTCGGAAAGGCGGGTTCGCTCCAGCTCGAATCCCGGCGGCGAGCCGGAGGTGCGCACGTACTGGGATGTGCGTCTGGTGGATTGGCGCACGGCAAAGCCGAGGGCCAGCGCGACGCTCACCGGCGACCTGCCGCGAAAGCTGCGCGCCTGGATCGTGGCGGCCGCCATCCGCACCGCCGACGTTGTGCTGCCGGGAATCGAGTGTGCCACGCTGCAGTTGAGCGAAAACGGGCGGCTGCTGAAGTGCGCCGATGCGTTGTGGGACCTTCCCTCGGGCCGGCGCCTCGCCGCTCTGAAGGACACAACCAGGGTGGAGCTGTCGCCGAACGGAAGGCTGGCCGCGACTGTTGGGGCGGACGGCGCGGTGACGCTGCGGGCCGCGGCTACGGGGAGAGTCCTCCACCGCCTGCCTGTGAAGGGCGGCGACGTTGCGGCCATGGCGTTCAATCGTACGAGCTCCATTGTTGCGGTGGCCGTCAAGAGCGGTCAGATCGGGCTGTGGGACACAGGAACGGGCAGCCTGACGCGCAGCATGAACTCGAGCGCCCAGTGCGTGGCCTTCGCGCGCGACGGCCGGCTGATGGTGACGGGCGGCGACGACGGGATCCTGCGCTTCTGGAATCTGGAAACAGGCGCGGAAATCCGGAAGATGCCGGGCAATGGCGCCGCGATTGGCCACGTCGCGTTCTCACCCGACGGGCGCGTGGTAGCGGCGGCGACGGCCGACCATCTGGTTCGGGTCTGGGAGTTATCGTCGGAAAGCGCGCTGCGGACGCTGGTGCACATCGGAGACGCCAGCGGGCTGCGGTTCGATCCGACTGGCGACTATCTGGTCGCGACCGATCTGGAAGGCTCGAAGGTGTGGGAGTGGCGCTACTCCACCTGCGCACTGCTGCCGGCGGGATATCTCGAGCCAAACTGGAAAGCGGTGCTGACCCCGACCGAGTTCGGCCTGGCGCGCAGCAGCATCCTCATGAGCGTGGCGGTTCGCAAGCTCACCGACTGAAACGGCCACTCAGCGCAGGCCCGATGGGCCGGCTGTCGCGGATCGGGCGGCTTGACGGTAGTCCATGCCGGGGGCGCCGGCGTCGCGGTCGGTGAAACCGAGGCGGCGGTAAAACGGGGCGTTCCCTTTGGCGCAGAAGAGCTGCACGTCACGGAGGCGAGCGGCGCGGCAGGCTGCCAACAGACGCTCGGTGATTGCGGTTCCGACGCCTTGGCCCTGAAATTCAGGCAAGACAATCACGTCCACAATGAGCGCGTGAAACACGCCGTCGGAAATGATCCGGCCGCTTCCGACGAGCTTGCCATCGGCGTAGGCGTTCACCATGTGCCAGCTTCCGCGGATGGCTTCCCGTAGTTCTTCCGGGCGCATGCCGTACTCGCGGTTCCAGCCGGTGGATTCGAACAGGGCGAAGTAGGCGTCGCGGCCGGGGATGTCGTTTCGGTATTCCACAGCCATTGGCAGCATTGTACGACGATTGTGGCGGATTCGTTCCCCTGGAAACGCAGCCCGCCTGCAAGCCGTCTAGAATGAATAGCGAGGGGACATGCGATTACCTTTGACGGCGTGCATCGTGCTGGCCGCGGCGGCGGCGTATGCGGCTCAGGAGCCGGAAGGCGGATGGCGGAAGGCGGACCAGACCGATCTTCCCGACGCCCAGATTCAGCAGATCATCGATAAGTTCGCGGCCAAAGAGGCGGAGTTCGCCCGGGCGCGTGAGAACTACACCTACCGGCAGACGTCTCGTGTGCAGGAGATCGATCCGGGCGGGGCCCCCATGGGGAAACGGGAGATGATCGTGGACGTCATCTTCTCATCGGACGGGAGGCAGCGGACCGAGCGCGTGGTGAAGGCGCCGGTCGAGACTTTGCGGAATATCCAGATGACTCCCGAGGACGAGCAGGACCTGCGCAACATACAGCCGTTCGTGCTGACAACGTCGGAAATCGCGAAGTACAACATTCGCTACCTGGGGAAGTCGATGGCGGATGAGATCCCGTGCTACATCTTCGCGGTGAAGCCCAAGAAGATGGAAAAGGGGCAGCGATACTTTCAGGGCGAGATCTGGGTGGACGATCGCGACATGCAGATCGTGAAGACGTACGGGCGCGGGGTAGGCATCGTGGGGAAGAACAACCTGTTCCCGAAGTTCGAGACGTACCGCGAGCAGATCGACGGGAAGTATTGGTTCCCCACGTACACGGTGGCGGACGACACGCTGTACTTCGAGAACGCTCCGCAGCGGATCAAGATGCTCGTGAAGTACGAGAACTACAAGCAGTTCCGGGCGGAGAGCGAGATCAAGTACGGTGGGGAGGCGGCGGCGCCGGATCCGGCCAAACCAGCAGCGCCGAACAAGCCTTAGACGGCGCGGTTGAGCCTTTGATTTTCCCCGTCCGACGGGGAAAACGCACGTCACAGGGCCACGGGGTCGGAAATTCCGCTATCCTGTGGTGTAATAAGGTGTTTCGGGCGATATGCACAAGGTTCCCCTGGTCGAATCACTACGGATCATTGGACGCGGCTCGCTGAATTGGATGGCGGAGCGGCCGATCGTGGTGTCTTTCGAGGTGACGGACTCGTGCACGTGCTGGTGCAAGCATTGCGACCATGGCGGTGCAAAGGACGACTTGAAGAACCTGAAGCCTGCCGATTACCGGCGGTACATGAACGCGCTGAAGCCGTGTGTGGTGCAGGTGTCCGGGGGCGAACCGCTGATGCGAGACGATCTGGTGGAGATCGTACGGAACATCAAGCTTCCTTCGGGGCTGCCGTACACGATTCTGGTCTCGAACTGGTCTCTGATGACCGAGGAACGGTACCTGGAGTTGCGCGAGGCGGGTGTGGACCAGTTCTCGGTGAGTCTGGATTTTCCGGACGCCCGGCACGACCACTTCCGGAGACTGCCTGGCTTGTACGACCGGCTGAGCCGCGTTATTCCGAAGCTGGCTGCGCTGGGCCACGATGACATCGTGCTGAACACCTGCATTACGTCGGAGAACGTGCACGAGATCAATGCGGCGGCCGACAAGGCGCGGGAGTGGGGCGTCAACATCTGCTACAGCGCGTATTCGGCGCGGCGCACGGGATGCCAGGACTACATGCTGAGCTCGCAGGAGCAGCTCGGGTTGATGAACCGAGAGCTGGACCGGGTGGAGAAGCGGCGCGACGGGTCGAACTGGATTGTGAACGCGCCGACGACGATCGAGGCCACGCGGCGGTACTTCGAGCGCGGAGGCATGCCGGGGTGCAAGGCCGGGTTGCGATTCCTGGTAGTGAACGCGCGGGGCGAGTTGCAGCCCTGCTCGATGCAGTTCAAGACGTATCCGCTCGAGCAGCAGGCGCGGATGGTGAAGGAGTTCACCGAGTCCAACACCTGCGATCAGTGCTACGTTTCGATTCGATCCTACCTGGACAAGCGCTTCTCGACGCTGCTATGGGAGAACGTGCGCGGGTTCTTCTCCTTCGCCAAGCGCGGCGAGCGCGCGCCTGAAACCGACACAGCTCGGGCGTAGGGCGGTCCCGCGACCGGCTATTCCACCGAGGCGTAGTAGCCGCGGCGCCAGGAGGCGTTGAGCTTCGGGGCGGATGGCGGGCGGTTCAGCTTGACGTCGATGCGGTGGTAGCGGCCGTCGGCGGCCAGGGCGCGCGGCCGGTAGCCCAGCACGTACTGGTTTCGCAGCAGGCGGCCGATTTTGCCGGCTGCGGCAGACAGCTCGGCGGCGCTCTCGACAATGAAGCAGCGCCCTCCCGTCGCTTCCGCGAGGTCTTCGAGCAGCGTGGCGCGCCAGACGTTGTCGGGCTGGAAGTTCTCTCCCCAATTGCGGTCGCGGACGCGCACGGTGTAGATGAGCACGTCGCTTTCGCGAACCCTGCTCAGCAGCTCACGCCCGGTGCGCCGGCTGTGATTTTCAAAGCCGTCCGAGACGATGACGAGCGCCTTGCGGGGGTGGCGGGCGTTCGGCATTTGGTCGAGGGCGAGCCAGATTGCGTCGATCAGTGCGGTGCAGCCCCCGGAGTTCGAAAACACCAGACTGGCCGCGATGCGGCCGAGTTGCGAAGTGAAACCGGCAGTCAACTCGGGGAAGGTGCGGAAAGTCACCAGGAACGCCTCGTCTTCCGGGTTTGCGGTGTCGACAAAGAGCGAGACAGCGGTTCTGGCTTGCCGCATGACTGTCTGCATGCTGCGGCTTGTGTCGAAGACAATGCCGGCGGAAATGGCTTGGTCCTCGGACCCAAAGTAGAGCAGCTCTTGCTCGGCCTTGTCCTCGAATACGCGGAAGTTCTCTTTGCGGAGATCGATCACGGGGCGATTGAGCCGGTCCGTCACAACGACGGGGACCAGCACGAGCGTAGTGTCGACGCGGATGGTGGAGGCGGAGCGGCCTGGGGCGCGGGGAGGACGATCCGCGGCGCGTGCGGCGGGCAGGGCCAGTATCGCCGATAACGCAAGAGGCAGGAATCGTGCGCGCATTCAGGTCTCGGATGAACCATACCGCGGGAAGCTGACGGGCACCCAATACCGACGGTACTGGGAAGGCGGCTGCGCGGTCCTAGTATCGGGAGGAGCCGTCCCAGTTAGCCCTTCATTTTTCGCAGCTTAGGGCGGATATCGCCCCGCAGGGCCCGAATTGCTGGGCGCTGCGGGCAAGGTGTGGTTCAAT
>Ga0209683_10000547_pt1 | contig 14667 bp, 17 predicted proteins | sample DOMMetBare2Fresh_FD_187474 | JGI IMG/M metagenome (GOLD analysis project Ga0209683, IMG submission 187474) | Wetland sediment microbial communities from St. Louis River estuary, USA, under dissolved organic matter induced mercury methylation -... | ecosystem: Environmental > Aquatic >... | reverse complement strand
GCCTTCACCGGCTGCAGCAGCGGCGCTTTTTCCTTGGCGGCCTCTTCCGCGCTCGGCAGTGGCGCCGCACCCTTCCACGGGTGGTCGGTGATATCGAACACCACGCGATCGGGGCCATGGAATTTCGTCTCGTAGAAAGTCGTGGTGCCGGGCGGCCGTCGCGCAAAACATGTCGCACCGAGCTTCTCCAGCTTCTCGGTATGAGCGTCAACATCCTCGACCAGCACGCCGAAGTGATGGATGCCGCGGAAGTCGAGGCCCGGTCCCTGATCCCAGCCGAACCGCAGGATCGCCAGATTGATGGTGCCGTCGCTGAGGAACACGCCATAGGACGAGCCCTCGTCCTTGGGCTGCGTGCGGCGCACTTCCACGAGATCGAACGCCTGCTTGTAGAACTCGGCGGTGGCGTAAGGGTCTTCCGCCGCAATGGCGATGTGACGAAGCTTCGGCATTTATGTCTCCTTCGGCCCGCACTCGGCAGCGGGGAAGAATAACCATAACACCTCCGCGCGCCGGGCGAAGCCGGCGGCGCAGGCAGGCCGCGATCGTTCGTTCGATGCGGGAGGCGGCGTCAGAGCATCAGGCAGACGACGGCAAGCATCCCGGCGATGCCGGCGTAGACCGCAAGCCGACGATGACGGCGTGGCCCGTAGGCCCCCGCTTGGCGCTTGGCCCGGATCACGGCCGCTTCAAACTCCGCCGACGACGTGAATGGGCAGGCCAGTGAGTAACCGGCGCGCTCGAGGTTGGCCTGCAGCTCGAGCCTGTGCCGACGCGTGCGTGGAATCCCCATGCGCAAACGTTAGCGCCGCACCTGTAAATGAGCCGTGCATGCGCGTGCACGCGCGGGCGCTTGGTTAATGGCCGGTAACCATGCTGGTCGTCCAATCCGATAGCGAGAGAACCTTCACTGCCCGACGTTTCCCGGGATGGTGACGAACAGCTCCTCGATCGGAATGATCTGCGGAATGAAATGCTGCTCGGCCATGTATTGCACGAGCGCTTCCAATGTCGGCCGATTGGGCTCGACGCCATACGGAAAAGCGTCGCCGCCGAACACCTCGTCGATCTCCTCGATCTCGGACTGCAGCCAGGGCAGCATCGTGGCGAGCGAACCCGCATAGCGCATGCGCGAGCGCGCGCGCCGCTTCGCTTCGACAAACGTCTTATAGAGACTCGTGGCAAGCCAACGGTTCTGCTCGTAGAGCTCGCGGCGGATCACGACGAGATGCATGATCGGAAAGATCTTGCGCGTTTCGTACAGCTCGCGCTCGAGCGCGCGATAGTTGGGAAACAGCCGCGCCACGTCGGCATGACGACCGAGAATCTCCGGCTTGCGTGAGCCGATGAGCGCGTCGATATCGCCACGCGCCAGCATGGTTGCGAGCGGCAAGCCGGTGGAATTCTGCTCGATCGCGACCGGGCGCAGCAGCGCCGGCGCATGTGGCTTGCCATGCGTGCCGCCTTCTTCGACCGAGCCTTGCAGCCAGCGGATGGTCGCAAGATCGACGCCGAACTGATGCGCCAGATGGCCACGCACCCACAGCGCGGCGGTCTGCGTATAGAGCGGCAACCCGACACGCTTGCCTTCCAGGTCCTTGGCGGTGCGGATGCCGGCGCGCGTGTTGATGAAGACATAGCCGTGCCGGAACACGCGCGATGGAAACACCGGCAGCGCCACGAAGCGGCGATCGCCCTGGCCGGCAAGGCTGATGAACTCGGAGGCGGAGAGCTCAGCGACGTCGAATTCGCTGCCTCCAACCATGCGGTCGAACACATCGCGTCCCGACTTGAGCGTGATGCAGGTCAGCTCGACGCCTTCCGGCCTGACGACGCCTTCGCGGATCGCCTCCATGCGATCGTAGCGGCAGCAGGCAAAGGTCAATCGCAGACGGGACATCGCGCCATACTGGCCAAGGCACCCCATATCAAGCAAGAGGGGCGCTTGCGCGCCCCTCCCCCACCTGCGCCCCCGCCGGTGAGACGTCTTTTTATCGCCTGGACCTTAGCGTTTGGAGAACTGGAAGCTGCGCCGCGCTTTGGCCTTGCCGTATTTCTTGCGCTCGACCACGCGCGAATCGCGGGTGAGGAAGCCGCCACGCTTGAGCGCGCCGCGCAGATCGGGCTCATAGGCCATCAGCGCCTTTGACAGCCCATGCCGCACCGCTCCGGCCTGGCCCGACAACCCGCCGCCCGAGACCGTGCAGACTACGTCGTACTGGCTGGCGCGGTTGGTCGCCAGGAGCGGCTGCTGAATCAGCATGCGCAGCACCGGGCGCGCGAAATAGACCTCGACCGCGCGAGTGTTGATCTCGATCTTGCCGCCGCCGGGCTTGACCCACACGCGGGCGACTGCGTCCTTGCGCTTGCCGGTGGCATAGGCACGGCCCTGCTTGTCGATCTTCTGTACATATTTCGGCGTCTCAGGCGCCGCCGCCGGCTTCAGCGTGGACAGCTGGTCGAGCGACTGCATGGTTTCGGCCATCGTCACGCGCTCCTCGAATTCTTGCGGTTCATCGCGGCCACGTCGAGCTTCTCGGGATTCTGCGCCACGTGCGGATGGTCGGGTCCGGGATAGACCCGCAGATTGCCGAGCTGGACGCGCGCCAGCGGTCCGCGCGGCAACATGCGCTCGACGGCCTTCTCGACGATGCGTTCCGGAAACTTGCCTTCGTAGATCGACTTGGCAGTGCGCTCCTTGATGCCACCGATATAGCCGGTGTGGTGCATATACACCTTCTTCTCGCGCTTCTTGCCGGTGAGCACCGCTTTGGCGGCATTGATGATGACAACCTTGTCACCGTCGTCGACGTGCGGCGTGTAGGTCGGCTTGTGCTTGCCGCGCAGCCGCATCGCGACGATGGACGCAAGCCGGCCGACCACGAGGCCGTCGGCATCGATCATCACCCACTTTTTCTCTACCTCGGCGGGCTTCGCCGAATACGTGCCCATGGATTGTCCCTCAAATCCCTCAAACCGTGACCGTCGACCGCTGCCGACGACGCCGAGCGCGCCAACACGCCCGTGCATGAAGTGGGGCTCATACACCAGCGCGCCGCCTCCGGTCAACGCCTACTTTCCGTAGTAGTTCAATAAAATCAGCTAGTTAGAAAAATGGTTATATAATACCATCACACGAATTGATGCTCAGGCGCAAAAAGGACCCGCAGCTCGCGCTTGGCCTGCTCAAGAGTGCGCCGGCGCGCGGCCGGCAGGTTGCGGCCGGCACGGTTGATATAGAACGTCAGCATGGAGAGCGCGGACCGATAAGGACCGGCCTTTCGTCGCCGGCTCCGCAACGCCGAGCGTTTGAGCGAGGCCGCGATCGCTCTTGGGGCGCCGAGCGTGAACACCCCGGGTTCAAGGTCGAGCGCGTTGCTCTCCTGCGTCACCCGCTGCGACCATCGCTTGATCTTGCGGACAGATCGGCCGTGTTGGCCAGGGCGGGCGCGCGCCTTGACCCGCTTGGTCCGGTTCTTCGCATTCGCCGGTCTGCGAGACATTGCAACCTCTCCACGACCGTTCGCAATGCCAATCCGTGGTGCTAACCCGCCGCCGGCGGACCCGTTCCAGCGGCTCGAAAAATCACGGCCGCGGCGGGATCGAATAGGTCGAGGTCAGATGAGCGACCGGCCCGTCCTCGCCACCCTCCCGGATCATGACCTCGCCGATGACAAGACGCTTTCCGATCTTGATGAGCTCGCAGTCGGCCAGGAGATCCACGCATCCGGGTTTGCGCAGGAAATTGATATTGAGGCTCGTGGTGACCGCCAGCGGCTCCCACCCGATCGAGCCCAGCAGCGCAACGTAGACGGCGTAGTCGCCGAGCGCCATGATGGTGGCGCCCGAGATCGTCGCACCCGGACGCAAGGATCGGTCGCGGAAGGCCTGGCGAAGCTGGCAGCCGCCGAACCAGACGTTTTCAATGGAGAGCCCGCTCTCGTGGCTCCACACCTGTGGAAACTCCGCGGTCAGAAGGCGTGTGAGCTCGTCAGCGGCGAGAGCGGGTGCTTTCATGAATGTCTCACGCGTCCTGCGGTACCAAAGTCGCGCCAGCACCGCGGGGTGGCGCATCGGCGCAAGCTTGGCGCCCCGTCGGCGATCGGGTTAAAGTCAGGTGCGGCCATTGGAGGCATGATGATGACGAAAGACACACGATGAAAGGCCCACTCACGATCGCGATTTCCACCGCCATTGCCACGGCGTTTGCTCTTGCTGCCAATGGCGTTCGCGCCGAGCCGCTGCCGACACAGCGCTACCTGCCGCTCAGCGTCGCAATCGACGCCGCGCTGGCCGCGCTCAAGGAATGTACCGACAAGGGCCATCATGTCTCGGTCGAGGTGATGAACCACAATGCCATGGTGCTGGTGACCTTTCACCATGAGCTTGCCACCATCCACTCGTCCTATTCGGCGCATGCCAAGGCCTACACGGTCCTCAGCTACTCCTATGCAAGCGGTGAGACGACGTCGGCGCAAATCGCGCAGCGCCTCACCCGCAATCCGGCCGACGTGGCGCGCATCCAAGGCATCCCCGGACTGATTCTGGCTCCCGGTGCGGTGCTGATCCAGGCCGGCAAGCAGACGGTCGGCGCCATTGGCGTGGGTGGCTCGGCCGGCCCGGTCAATGATGAGCTCTGCGCCAAGGCCGGCATCGACAAGATCAAAGACCGGCTCGCGCCCTAACCCATGACCAGTCCGAGCCCACAAGCGACATCGGCTCTCGTGTTGCGCGAGACGAGCGATGCGATCGCGATCCTGACGCTGAACCGGCCGGAGGCCCGCAACAGCCTGTCGGCGGCGATGATCGTGGCGCTCGCCGAGGCGCTTGACGCGATCGCTCACGATCGCGCGATCCGCGCCGTCGTGCTGGCGGCTAACGGGCCGGCGTTTTCAGCGGGACACGACTTGAAGGAGCTGGCCGCGCGCCGCTCCGATCCCGATCGCGGCCGCGCGTTCTTCATGCATGTGATGACATCGTGCAGCGCCGTGATGCAGCAGATCGTGCGCCTGCCACAGCCCATCATCGCGGCCATCCATGCCACTGCGACCGCCGCCGGCTGCCAGCTCGTCGCGTCCTGCGATCTCGCCGTTGCATCAAACGTCGCGCGCTTTGCCACGCCAGGCGTGAACATTGGACTGTTCTGCTCGACCCCGATGGTGGCCCTCTCGCGCAACGTCGCGCGCAAGCATGCCATGGAGATGCTGCTCACCGGCGAGCCTGTGAGTGCCGACGATGCCGTGCGCATCGGGCTCATCAACCGCGTGGTCGCGGCCGGCTCGGAGCGCAGCGAGGCGCTCGCGCTTGCACGCAAAATCGCCGCGAAGTCGACCCATGTCGTGAGAATCGGCAAGGAGGCCTTTTACCGTCAGATGGAGCTCGACCTCGCCGGGGCTTATGCCTACGCCTCCGAGGTGATGGTCGAGAACATGTTGGCGCGCGATGCCGAGGAAGGGATCGCCGCCTTTGTGGAGAAGCGGCCGCCGCGGTGGGAGGATCGGTGAATTTGCGGGCGACGGAGATCACACACCGATCGAATCACGCTACAATGGGGGGTCTCCTTCTCAAACTTGCGGGCCGCAGAACGCGGCCGTAACCGGAGCAGAACGATGCAGAAATTGATCGCGCTGGGGTTCGTATTGGCTGGGATCGCTTTCGCTGCCCCTGCCCCCGGTCAGACTTATAGCGACGAGGAACGCCAAGCCTGCGAGGGCGATGCCTTCCGGCTTTGCAATCACGCCATCCCGGACCAGGAACGGGTCAAGGCCTGCCTGATCTCCAACATGTCGAAGCTGACCCCCGCCTGCCGGCGCATGTTCCAGCGCGGCCGCTAAGCCCAGACGAGCGCTGCGCCGACCTTATCGGCGCTCACAGCAATGACTATATTCGGATGATCCTGATGGGCCCATCCGAATGATGAATCATGATACCTATCCCGACGCCTACATTCGCGGGATTCTTAACACGGTGAAAACGATTGCGATGGTCGGTTTGTCCCCGAAGGACAACCGACCAAGCTATTTCGTGTTCAAGTATCTGCTTGAGCGCGGCTATCGGATGATCCCGGTCAACCCGGGCCAGGCGGGCAGCGAGATTCTGGGCCAGAAGGTCTACGCCAAGCTCGCCGACATCCCGGAGCCGGTCGACATGGTCGACGTTTTCCGCGCCTCACAATACGCGCTTGGCATCGTCAAGGAAGCACTCGCGCTCACGCCGCGGCCGCAAGTGATCTGGATGCAGCTCGGCGTCCGAAGCGACGAGGCGGCCAGGCTCGCCGAGGACAATGGCCTCAAGGTGGTGATGAACCGCTGCCCGAAGATCGAGTATGGCCGCCTGTCGTCGGAGATCGCCTGGATGGGCGTGAACACGCGCACGCTCTCCTCCAAGAAGGCACAGCTCTCCGGCCGCGGCATCCAGCGCATGTCGCTCAACCGCACCACACTGGCGGGCGGCGAGACCGAGGCGGCGACCCGCGCGGGGGCGGCAGAGAAAGGCGGCCGCTAGGGCGCGTACGCGCGGACAGAATGCTCCTACCCTGGCTCCATTCCCTTTGCCTTGAATACGGCCGCAGCGGCTGGTCCAGCAAGAAACCGAATGAAAGCTTGGCCAGCCTGGACTTCCTTCGCGGAGGCAGGGGCCGCGGCTGAAAATGAGAAATCAGCCGGGCTTTGCAGCTCTGCCGGCAGCCAGCCAACAAATTGAACACTGGGCTCGGCATAGAACTCCATCGGCTGCGTCATTCCAATTTCAACCTCGCCGCTGACAATGAGCGCCGGTGTGAAGTGTCCTGGAGGGGGAAATTTTGTTTTCCGCTTCATCTCCTCGATGATTCCGAGCCGCTCGAACACCCGCATCAAGTGAATTCCGGATGCGCCCCCTCTCGCGGGATCGGGATGACCGATTGACTTGGCAACCAGCAGCGTGCGCTTGAAGGCATCGACGGTGCTGATGTCAGGCTTGGGAGCGCCGACGCGCACGGCCATACCGACACCAGAGCGCGCAATATTCATGATGCTACTGGAGGCGACTTTCCTCTGCTGCAGCAGCTCATCCATCACCGGACGCGTGAGGATCGTCACGTCGGCAATTTCATCTGCTTGAATACGGGCTCTGACCTGGCCAACCGTGTAGTAGTCGATGATGACCTTGTGTCCCGACGTGCGGGTAAAATCCTTTGCAATCTCGTCAATGACGCCAGTAAAGACATTGGCACTGACGACCTTGATCTCTGCCGCACGGACGGCATTGGCCGACGCGAGTGCCATCAGCACAATCGATAAGCCCGTCGGTAACACTCGCGCCATCATAGTCTCCTCCATCGCAATCGTTACAGCTCATTGGCCGGTGGCCCGAAGTATCGAGAGTCTCTTGCCTCCGACTCTTGGCCAGAGCGCACGATGAGGCGCGAGACGAAGGGAGATTGGGCAACGACCAGGCCTTCATGAATGTCGCCCATGGGTCATTTTCATCGTTGTTGGCCAACCCCGCGGATTGTCGAATTTCCGGCGCGCCCGGAAAGCGATAGTCGGCCCCAGCGATTGCGCCCTGTCGCCATGGGTTAGACTCGGACATGAAGCGATCGCCCGGGACAGGCCTAACGGCCGGACCATATTTCGTTAGAACATGTCTCGCTTCACACGCAGACTTGCTCATACCTCACGCATGATGGCGGTGATCCCAACGAGATGTCCCGCCGGATCGCGGATCGGAATGAGCGCGACATCGAGCGTCACGCGCTCGCCATTGCGCCGCAGCCCCTCGACGTCGAGGATGTGGTCGGGACGGTAGTTAAGAATGCCGCTCGCCATGACGCGCCGGTAGTTGCGCCAGTGATCGGGGCGTTCCTCTTGCGGAATGACGAGGTCGAGCGTCTGCCCGACCGCTTCATGCGCGGCGTGGCCGAAGATGGACTCGGCCGTCGCGTTCCACTCGCGAATGATCCCGTCGCGATCAGCCGAAACGACGGCGTGGGGGCCGGGCGCGAGCGCGGCTTGCGCGATATCCTTTTCGCTCGCTAATAGCATTGCGGCATTCTCCATGCGGCAACGGTGATCCGTGCAATATTAGCGCCATCCGCATGGAAAGACCATTGCAAAGAGGCGAGCCGGAGGTCCGAAAGGATCGACCCCGTCAATTAGAAAGTGAGCGAAGGTTGTCCGGTTCGGCCCCGAAAGCTGCGACAGCGCGCTATTGGGTGCGGCCCTAGCGAGCCGCCCGCCGCAAGGCATCGCTGCCAGTTGGCCCAATTCTGGATGGATGTTCCGTCGCGGCCCCGTCTTGACGCGCCGCCCGCGTTCGATAAACCCGGGGCTCCGCGGACCGTATCGGTCCCCGCAGACGAGGACCGGCCATGACCGACCGCACCCCAGGCTTTGCGACCCTTTCGATCCACGCCGGAGCGCAGCCCGATCCCACCACCGGGGCGCGCGCGACCCCGATCTACCAGACCACCTCGTTCGTGTTCGAGGACGTCGACCATGCGGCGTCGCTGTTCGGCCTGCAGACCTTCGGCAACATCTATTCGCGCATTGGCAATCCCACCAACGCCGTGCTGGAGGAGCGCGTCGCCGCGCTCGAAGGCGGCACCGCCGGTCTTACGACCGCGTCCGGACATGCCGCGCAGATGATGGTCTTTCATTGCCTGATGCAGCCGGGCGACGAGTTCGTCGCCTCCAAGAAGCTCTATGGTGGCTCGATCAACCAGTTCAATCACGCCTTCAAGAACTTCGGCTGGAACGTGGTGTGGGCCGAGCCCGACGACATCTCGACCTTCGAGCGCGCGGTGACGCCCAAGACCAAGGCGATCTTCATCGAGTCGCTCGCCAATCCGGGCGGCGTCGTCACCGACATCGAGGCCATCGGCAAGATCGCCAAGGCTGCCGGCGTGCCGCTCATTGTCGACAACACGCTGGCGACGCCTTACCTGTGCCGACCGATCCAGTACGGCGCCGATATCGTGGTCCATTCGCTGACCAAGTTTCTGGGCGGTCACGGCAACTCGATCGGCGGCTTGATCGTCGACGCCGGCACCTTCAACTGGTCGCGCGAGGGCCGCTATCCGATGCTCTCGCAGCCGCGGCCGGAATATCACGGCATCGTGTTGCACGAGACGTTCGGCAACTTCGCGTTCGCGATCGCCTGCCGGGTGTTGGCGCTGCGCGACATCGGGGCGTGCCTGTCGCCGTTCAATGCCTTCCTGATCCTGACCGGCATCGAGACTCTGCCGCTGCGCATGCAGCGCGCCTGCGACAATGCCGCGGCGGTGGCGCAATGGTTGGTCGACCATCCGAAGGTGGCCTGGGTGAGCTATCCGGGCCTGCCCGGCGACCGCTATCACGCGCTTGCCAAGAAGTACGTGCCGAAGGGGGCGGGCTCGGTGTTCACCTTCGGGCTCAAGGGCGGCTACGAGGCGGGCATCAGGCTCGTGTCGAACGTGAAGCTGTTCTCGCATCTCGCCAATATCGGCGACACGCGCTCGCTCATCATCCATCCGGCCTCGACCACCCACCGCCAGCTCACTGACGCGCAGAAGGTCGTGGCTGGCGCCGGACCGGACGTGGTGCGTCTGTCGATCGGCATCGAGGACAAGGACGACATCATCGCCGACCTGGACCAGGGCTTGGCGGCGCAGTAGGCGCCGCTACATTTTCGAGGGGCATTGAACCGGCCAACGCACTCGGCACACCAATGATCGGATGTGATGCCGAACTGACGGAGGCCACCGCCATGCTGCGCCGGACGACGCTCCGCTTCACCCTGGTTGCCGTCGCTACAAGCGCGAGTGCGCTGCTGCCCAGCGCGGCGAGGGCACAATCCGACGATCCCTTTGCTGGCCGCATCGTTCGCGTGGTCTATCGCTGGGACAACAATTCCAGTTGGGGGTTCATGGTCTATACCGACAACAGCGGGCAACGCTGCTTCCGCTTCGGCAATCCGGGTTTCCGGCCGAAGATCAGCGACATCACAGGCGTCGACCACAAGGTTTGCTTCAAACCCGGGCAGACCTCGCTCGAGCGCTCGCCCGTCAGGACGAGCGTCACCGGAGTCGCGGGACAGAAGGGCCAGACGACGATCGAGAGCTATTACGGCGGCAGCGTGCAGCAGACCGCAAACAACCTCGATGCGACATTCCAGCCCTGCAACCGTCTCCGCGGCGAGCCGGAATTCCGCTGCGTGGAGCCGACCCGCTATACGGTCAGGTTGCAGGGTGAAAACTGCGAAGTCGACGTCAAAGACAACCGCGGAAATTGGAAACTCGTCTCCAAAACCTGCGAGTACTACCCCGCGATGTGAGCAGCGTCCGTTCACGCGGCGTCGGCGACCGGCCTTTCAACCAACCGCGCGTTGCGCCTCGGCATCAGCCGCTCGGCATGCATCACGGCGATCGCCAGCACCACGACCGCCACGCCCTGATGAGCAAGCGCGAGCCCGATCGGAACTTGATAGAGCAGCGTCGCGATCCCGAGCGCGGCCTGGATCGTCACCGCAACCGCCAGGGCAAGCGCGAGCGCTCCCCTCCCCGCGCGCGCTGCATCGGCGGCGTGCAGCAGCGCCGCGATGAACAGAAGATACGCGATGCCACGGTGGATGAACTGCACGGTGAGCGGGTTCTCGAACAGATTGCGCCACCATGGCTCGTTGAAGAACAGGCTTGAGGCTGCCGGCACCAAGTCCCCGTCGATCAGTGGCCACGTGTTGTAGAGAAGGCCAGCGCGCAAGCCGGCGACCAGCGCGCCCCAATAGATTTGGCACAGCACAAGGGCGAGAAGGCCGATCGCGGAGGCGCGCAGTCGCATCAGAGCCGGCACCGGCGCCTGCGGCCGTAGCCGCCGGATCGTCCACACGATCAGCGCAAAGATTGCGCAGGCGAGCGTCAGGTGGAATGCCAGCCGATAGGGTGACACATTGACCCGCTCGGCGAGGCCCGACGCCACCATCCACCATCCGACCGCGCCCTGCAGCGCGCCGAGGCCAAAGATCGCCCACAGCCATCCGCGCAGGGGGGGCTCGATCCGGCCCTTCCAGAGGAACCAGAGGAACGGCAACAGGAAGGCCGCCCCGATCAAACGACCAAGCAACCGGTGAGCCCATTCCCACCAGTAGATCAGCTTGAATTCATCGAGCGTCATCCCGCGGTTGACCTGCTGATACTGCGGGATGGTCTTGTACTTCTCGAACTCTGCCTGCCATGCGCCCTCACTCAAGGGCGGCATCGTACCGGTGAGCGGCTTCCACTCGACGATCGAGAGCCCGGACTCCGTGAGCCTCGTTGCTCCGCCGACCAGGACCATCGCGAAGATCAGCCCGGCGACCAGGATCAGCCAGGTCCGGAGCGCGCGGCCATGAGAACAGGTGGATGGAACCGTAGGGGTCATTGGCTCGATCGCTTGCGGGTCCGCTGGGGACCTTATAGGTAGGCAACCGCCCGCTCGCAATTGTCCGAGATCAAGCGCCGATGCCCATCCGCATTCGCAAGCTCGTTGGCGGCATCGCGCTCATTATCCTGGTCGTCGGCTGGGCGCTGCTCGCGATGGCGCTTGCACAGCTGCCCGTGATCAAGGCTAACGCGCTTGTTGAGACGATCTACTATGTCGTGGCCGGGCTCGGCTGGGTGCTCCTGGCCATGCCACTCGTCAAGTGGATGGTCGTGGACAAAAAACGGCCCGGGATCGCGACCCAACGCGCCCATGAGTAGCCCATGAGTAATCCTGCGCGCCTTGCGCAGTGCTCGCCTGCGTCGCGATCACGACATGGTTCGGACCGCGTGCAGCACAGCCTGCAAGGTCGGCAGGTCCGCGCCTGGCGGCACCCGTATCGTCGCCGCGCCGATGACGATCTCGATCATGGGCGTCGTCCCCCCAGCGGGTGGTGGGTCATCCTTGCCGGATGGCGTGTTCACGAGCGGCGCCACCGCCGAGGCGGCGGCGCGGCGCGCACCGCCATCGTCCTGCGCGGCCTTCCGTTGCTGGCCGGCGTCCGTCGCTACGTTCGGGTGGCGGACCGACTCCGGCTTCCGCAGCAACTCGACATTCGGCTCACGCTTGGCCCTGCTGAAATGCCAACTCGGAGGGGCGGTCCGCTCGGTCAGCGCCGCCATCTGCCGGGACACGACCTCGCTGATCCTGCGCGCGGCGTCACCCATGAATTCAACCTTGGCACTTCTCTGAAAGCCAACGCTGCGACGATGCCATTGCTCGGCGGACAGACCATCGCTCGAAAGCCTGAGCACCTTGATGACCCCCTTGCTTGCGAGATCCGGCTCTGCAACCTGAACAAACGGTCTGCGTTGGAGGTTGATTGCGACTTTGACTGGGTTGGGGGACTGTGGCGTGACGGCCAGAAAAAATCCTTCTCTCCCGCGGGCTTCTTTGATTTTCAAACCAAATTCGCTGATGACCTTCTGCTTCAACTCCGCAGACGTGCCAATCTTGAAGCCGACAAACAGCTCACCCGTCGGAACAAAAATACCGCGTCCTTCGGGCAGCTCGAAAACATGAGTCCCGACCAGCACGGATTCGTCGCGCCGTATTCTGTCGAGCGCCTGATCGGCGTCGACCGAACAGTCGCATATCGATACCAGTCTAAATCCCGCTACAGTCCCTTCTGAATTCCAGTTGCTCTCAGGCAATGTCCGTTGAACAGCGTCCTGCGCGTCCTCCGCCTTGTTCTGTCTGAGCTTGACGCCAATCAATTGTTTGCTTTGTGCAAGAGTGATGGACTGGTTGCCGTACTTGAGTGCGAACGCATTCATGCTTCCTGCCTCGCGTTTGTCGAAACGATTGGACGGAAATTGTGGCGGCATTCTCCTTTTTGCCGTTGTAATTTGTGCATGGTCGTAATTTGAGACTAAGCGTGTCTGAACGTCCACACAGGATATAAGGTTCCCTCGGGACGAATCAGAAACGCTTCTTCAGTTTGAAATCTGGCCGGACAAATGCAAGCCCCCCCGGGCCTAAACAACTATAGCGAGACAATACACTTGCGGCAACTTCTTTTGGCCTGCGACGCCACATCATTCAGGTTTGCATTTATGATCCAGTAATCTTCGTTAGAGCGTTGACCCGCTGCAAAAGATTTGTTGGCGCAATGGGCATCACGCTTCGCTGGAATAACGCATCGCCACCAATCACTTGATCATCGCTACGCGGCGTCGACGCGCCGGAAGCCGTTCCACATCGCGGTAGCGGCTCCCGACAACAGCACCCGCACATACCGCAACTGTTGATGCTCGCCGTTGAGCGAGATGCGCGGCAGCGCCATCAGATGATCGCGGTGCGACGGGAACAGCACACCCGGTCGCGTAGTCACGGCCGTCTTGAACCCGAGCTCACCCGCGATCCGAAATTCGCGTGCAGCTGCCGAGGTCTTGTCGCCCACCGGATAGGAGAGATGCGCCGGACAGGTACCGAGGGCCGCTTCGATTACCGCACGGCTCATCTCCATCTCGAGGCGCGCCAGTCGCTCGGGTACCTTGGCCAGCATGACATGGTTCACCGTGTGGGCTCCGATCGTCACCAGCGGATCGGCCGCAAGCGTCTTGAGCTCCTCCCAGCCCATGCACAGCTCATCGCAGAATGCTGCAGTGTCAATGTGATAGCGAGCGCCCAGCGCGCGCACGACGGTACGCAGCTCGTCTTCGGTCGCAAGGCTGCGCAGCCAGCCATAGAGACGATCGAACACGTCGCGCTTTTCCGCGACGCTGGCGCACCGGAATGCCTCCTCGCGTCCCTTAATCGTTACGCTGATCCGGTCATTGCGCGCCACGACCGCCTCCAGCACGAGCCACCACAATTCGCCCAGTCGGTCGGGGAAGCTGGTCGGGATATAGACGGTAAAAGGTGCCTGGTGCCGCCGCAGGATCGGATAGGCCCATTGCATCGTGTCACGGTAACCGTCGTCGATGGTGATGCAGACGAAGCGGCGCCGAAAGTTCTGCTCGACCAGGCGGCGGTGCATCTCATCGAGGCTGACCAAGTCAACCTCACTGCGGCGCAGGTCCGCAAGCACGTCGTCGAGAAACTGTGGCGTGATCTCCAGGAGCCGGTTCGGCTGGAACAGGTCGGGCCGCAGCGGCCGGACATGATGGAGAGTCAGGATCGCGCCGATGCCCGACACGAACGGGCGCAGGATCTGGTAGGCCCCGCTGAAGTACAGGGTCTCGAGCCCGGTGCGAATGATCGTTTTCTTCAGCGCCGTCATTGCTCGCTCCGATTTGCTCGCTCCGATCAGGCGGCCGCGCGCGTCGTCGTCCCATCCGAGGCGGGCGGCGGCACGCTCGGCAGCACGCTCACGGCCGTGGCGCCTGCCGCGACGAGGCGCGCTTGCGCCGATGCGGTGGTCGGATCGTCGAGCGTATCCGTGACCAGAACGGCCTGCGGGGCGAGCTCGGCAATCGCCTCGGCCGGGATGTCGGGCAACGCGCCGGCATTGATGACAACATGGTCGTAGCTGCGCGCCAGCGCCTCGACCGTGATCACAAGCCGAGGCGACCGCACGATCGACGCCACATCAACCGTAACCCTTCCGGCTGCAACGAAATGAGCGCCGGAATGGCGGTCGCGCGCAATGATCTCGCCGAATGACGCTGCGCCGAGAACCAGGTCGCTGATCCCTGGCGCGGACGGATCGGCCCCGAGCGCCGACATGCCCTCTCCCCCGAACGCCAGA
>Ga0209683_10000546_pt1 | contig 14679 bp, 16 predicted proteins | sample DOMMetBare2Fresh_FD_187474 | JGI IMG/M metagenome (GOLD analysis project Ga0209683, IMG submission 187474) | Wetland sediment microbial communities from St. Louis River estuary, USA, under dissolved organic matter induced mercury methylation -... | ecosystem: Environmental > Aquatic >... | reverse complement strand
AAAAGTTTTTGTTAAAATCATAGTTGGCAGAGACTAGAACTTTGTGTTTTGGAACATCTGTAATTTTAACTGTTGAATCACTCTCATTTTGTATATCAAGACGTGTATAGCTTCCTTCCAGACTCCAAGAGTCATTTAATATCACAGAAGCGTCTAACTCAAATCCTTTCTCTTCCACTTCTCCAATATTTTGAAGCTGCTGTTGTCGAGTCGTGTTATACCAAATAGGAACATACGCACTTTGGATATAATCTTCTATTTTGGCATAAAAAAGAGAAGCACGAAGCACCACATTATCAAATGATTTACTTCCGCCAACTTCATAATTAACAATGCTCTCTTCTTCCAAATCAGGATTAGGAACAAACGTACCTAGGCGGTAAGAGTAACGATCTTTTATGGAAGGTATACGACTTTTTTTAGAAACACCACCATAAAGAGTAGTTGTATCATCTAATTTTGTATCGAGTTTAATCATTGGATTGAATGTTGTTGACTCTCCTAATTCAAACCCTTGATAGGTAGTATAGCTTGTAATGATCGGTCCTGTGGATGAGCCAGAGCGGAAAGTTCCACTGGAAGAGCCATAACTGCCATTATCCGCTCTTTGAGCTTTTTCTGCATCATAACTTGTTCCCACTGTTAATGTTGTTGCATTGGTAAACGCATGTTTATATTCTACACCGAGTGAGTAGATTTCATCTTGCATCTTATACTCTGTTGCAGCAAGCCCTGTTGTGGTATTAGTTCCTCCCTCTAAATGGTTATCGCTTTTGTAGTGAACCGCCATTTTAAGAAGATCATCAGAGCTAAGTCTAAAACCAACTTCTGAGCTTACACCCTTTGTAAAATCATCGTAAAAACTAGGGTTTGCACTACCAGATTGCAAGGTTGAGTAGGTTGCATTGGTATAGGTTGCTAAAGAATTTTGAAATACATCATAGTAAAGACGTGTTTTAATATACCATGCATCAAAGTCTGTTTTCGAGAGAAAATAATAACTCTCTTTATCCCAATAGCGCCACTTCCAATAACGCACTTGACCTGTACCAGCAAGGCCCGCAAATGGAGGGACATCTTTTTCAGCATCTTGTTTGATGTAGTTAAAAGAGTACTCATCGGTATTATTGGGTGTATACCCTACTTTGATGTTTATTTTTGTATCTTGAGCAGATGAATTATTGCGAGCATGTCCATCTTCGCTGGTAATATTTGTTGGGAAATCATCTGAGAGAGGATAGTTATCGCGTTCTGTTCCTGAGAGTGAAACAATGCCATAGTAATTGCCTTGATTTGTGCCTGCAGTGATGTAACCATCTTTACCATTGCCACTAAACACTCCCACACCCATCTCGCCCTCAAACTCTTTAGTAGGTTTTTTAGTCACCATATTGATGGCACCAGCAAAGGTATTGGGACCAAGAAGGACCGATGTGAGTCCCTTACTTACCTCAATTTGGGAAAGATCATACGTGGTAAAACGACTAAAATCAACATAACCATCATAGGGTACAGCAATAGGAATACCATCGATGAAAAGAGGTGCATGCTTTACATCGAATCCACGTAACATAATCATCTGTTCATTGCGAGCGCCATTGTTTTGAATGGCAACGCCTGAAATACCATTTAAAGCGTCTACAATGGTATTTTGTTCTTTGTCCTGCATTATTTTAGAATCTACCACTGTTGTTGTCGATGTAAAATCCAGTTGCTTCGATTCACTTACCTCAATTTTACCCAATTCAAATGTCTCACCCATCAGCACGGATGTAGTGATCAATGAAAGTGCTAAGCCTACTTTGTATTTCATTCTTTCTCCTTAAAAATGTTCACCCGAAACACTATATTTTATTTTATATAACGCCAAACATGCTTTCACGTCGAATATGACTCCACTCTACCTCCTACTACTTAGTATTTACGAAAGCAGGAATACAAACGGGATACCCACAAAGTGTCTGTTTAAGCATAACGTTTGTGTTATAAAGCTCATTAATGAGCTGTTCTGTAAGAATGGTCGTTGTATCGCCATGTGCTAAAACATACCCATCTTTAAGGGCATATGTGTAGCCCCCTAACATTAAAGCGTGTTCAGGGAAATGAGTAGATTTCAAAAACGTATACCCTTCTTTAGAGAGCGTGATAATCGTCTCCAAAAGGCGCAACTGATTGCCATAGTCTAAGCCCGATACTGGTTCATCCATAACCAAAATTTTTGCACCTTGCGCTAAGGAGCGGGCGATTAAAACCAACTGTTTTTCACCACCACTCAATGTCTGGAATGTGCGCTTTTCCAAATGCAAAATACCCAGTCGCTCCATCGCGCTTCTTGCAAGAATGACATCTGCCTCAGAAGCTCTTTTAAACCATGACTCAAAAGCGATGCGTCCCATCAGCACAATGTCTAAAGCACAAAATGCAAAAGCGACATGTGTACTTTGTGGAACATAGCTAATGTGTGATGCTCGCTCTTTAATCGAATAGTGCTGTAACGCTTTTCCTTTTAAAATCACTTCACCACTGCTTGGATGTAATAAACCTAAAAAAAGCTTCATCAGTGTACTTTTTCCCGTTCCATTGGCGCCCAGTAATGAGACAATGGAGCCTTCTTTGATGCATACATCAATGCCTTTTAAAATCACTTTCTCATTATAAGAAAAATGAAGATTCTGCACTTCATAAAAACTCATACAAATCCTTTCTTGGCGTTGCGTAGTGCAAAAACAAAAATAGGTATGCCAATCAATGATGTTGCAATCCCGATAGGAATTTCAATGCTCATGGAGGTACGACACAAAGTATCGACGATGACCAAAAACGTAGCACCCAACAGCGCGCACATAGGAAGCAAGATACGATTATCCGCACCTACTAAGAAACGAGCGATATGGGGGATAATAAGCCCAACCCAACCGATCATCCCTGCTACTACAACAGTGAGCGTACTGAGTAACGTAGCCAGCAAAATGGCGCTATTGCGTACCCATGTCACTCTTACACCAAGCGCTTTTGCATCATCATCACCCAAACTTAAAATATTGAGGTATTTGCCCATAAGTGAGAGAATAATCGTGCTGATGAAAAGAGGAAGTGCAACACTAGCAAGTGTTTTCATATCAACTGCACTAAAAGAGCCCATCAGCCAGTAAACAATGGTTGGAAGTTTATTGTATGGATCAGCCACAAATTTGACAACAGAAAGAAGTGCCGAAAAAAGGGAGCTTGAGATCACACCACCCAAAACTAAAAGAATGGTCTGTGCGCCACTTCTTCCATAAATTTTAGCAACACCCAGTGCAGCTAAAACGGCTATAAAACCAAATAAAAATGCAAAAAACTGTACACCTAACCAACTGTTGGAGATCATAATGCCAAGAGCTGCCCCAAAAGAAGCGCCCGCTAAAACGCCTAATATGCCAGGAGAGACCAGTGGGTTGACAAACATCGCTTGAAATGCGCCCCCTGAAACTGAAAGCGCGGCACCTACAAGAACGACCGCTAAAATACGTGGTAAACGTATATTAAAAACAATATTTGAAAGAAGCGTCACATCATGCGGCGCACTTCCTAGATTGAGAACTTTCCAAACCAAAAGCTGCCAAAGCGTGCCAAGCTCAATCTCATAACGCCCTAATGCCAATGAAATGAGCATACTTGCACCAAGGCTTACTACGATCAATCCAAACAAAAACGAGTTTTTCATGCCATACCCAAGATTTTTTCTAATTGCAAATCATCTAAATCTATGTTCAAAAAGAGTTTGTAAAACATTTTCATCTCTGTTTTAAACTGCTCAGCATTGGGCGTATCATACAGCACATGTGTCAACCACTGAATGCCTAAAAGACGCATGAATGAAGGAGGTCTGTCTATCCAATTAAACGGCATCTTTGGAACTAAAAAAACTTTATCCTCCCGAATAGCCTTGATAGAACGCCACCTCGTATCGGTTTTTACCTTTTCAAAAAATTCTCTCTCTTGAGCGATGATAATGTCTGGATTGTACAAAATGACCTGTTCTAAGGAGACTTTTTCAAGTCCAAGCCCACTTTTGGTAGAGCAAAGATGCGGATTGACACCACCTGAATATTTAATCGCTTCATAGTGAAATGACTGATCACACTCCGTAGCAAGTCCATCAGCTCCTTCAGCGTAGTACACCACAGGGCGTTTCAAGGCATTGATTTGAACAACATTCTTCGTTTTTTCAAGTGCCTCTTTGGCATATTTAGAAAGTACCCTAGCTCTAGGCATTCTCTCTAAAACTTCGCCAAAAAAAAGGTAGGCTTTTGGTAAACTCTCAACACTCTCAAGCTCTACATTGATGCTTGGAATTTTACTGATCTCAAACAGATACTGTGCGAGTTGACTGGAGGCATCATTGTTCCACAAAAACACCACATCAGGATGCAAAGAGAGCAACGTTTCACGGTTCATGCTGTTTCCTCCCCCTTGAAGACCCCCTACAATGGGGAGCGCCATAAAACGAGGATCAAGCATATTGGAAGATTCATTGTTGCCACGAGCGTGATTGAAATTAAGCCCAACAATCAGTGAAGCATCAATCGTATAAATCATGTAGGTAGAAGGAGGCGATGACCCAAACACTTTTGTTATTTTTTCTGGAATTTCAACTTTTTTACCACCCATATCGATAATTTCACGCGCATCCAAACTCATGAGCAAAAACAGACACATTAACACTATTTTTTTCATACTACTTCCTTCGTTACTTCACAATAAGGACGCACCGTTTCATTAAATTTTCGTAAAAGATCTACATTTTCAAACAGATCTGCGCCCAAAGGTTTGAGCGCTATAGTAACGTTGCACAGGGCTTTTTGAATCGTTTTAATTTTTTTGATACACGCTTTATTATCGCCTATGATGCCACACTCAAAAAACTTCTCACCATCAAAAAATGTGTTGCGCTCTGCAATCAATTTTTCATAATGCCTTCGATTAAAATAGGGCGATTTGTTAAATGCTGAGGCCGCACGCATTGACTTTGCAAAATGGTCAATCATCGGACGAGCATTGACACATGCACTGGCATGACACTCCGCAACATAAAAGGTTCTTAATAAAACAATTTCTGGCTTAATACCAGCAAAAGATTCGTATAAGTCACTCACACGTACACACTCCTCCAAATCAACACCTTGTGAGAGCATCAAACCAAAACCCTTTTGAGCAGCATACATGATGGTTTCATCGGATGCGAAGGTAGCAATGTACGTTGGAATTTTTTCTTGAAGCGGTTTTGGCTCAATGTCAACTTCTGCAAAATTCATATATGCCCCCTCGTAGCCTACGGGACGCCCCTTAACATGTAGTAGTTGAGTTACCGCATCTGCACATTCCCTCATTCTAGGGCGAAGTTGCTCTTTGGTGACATTAAAATGTTTCGAATCAGGCGCAAACGCTCCTTTCGCAAAGCCTAAATTCATTCGTCCATGACTTAAAATATCAAGCATAGCCACCTCTTCAGCTAAACGAATCGCATCATAAAAAGGGGCTAAAAAGCCAGCAACGCCAAGCCTTGCATGCTTCGTGCGAGCGGCAATGTACGCTAAAAGTAAAGAAGGAGATGGGCAGATACTAAAGTCATTAAAATGGTGTTCTCCCAACCATATCTCATCAAAATGCATGGCATCTGCTAACTCAATCAGTTTGAGCTGATTTTCAATGGCATCTCTTGTATCTCCATTAAAACGCTCAAAGAGACAAAAAATTCCCCATTTCATATATGTGTAAACTCCTCTTTAACAGTTTCATATGGCATACGCATTGAAAGATGCACACGCGAGCGTTGATTCACCATACGAAGAGAGAAAGGCTCTATCCAATTCCAAAACACCTCGATCAGTTCTTTTGGAAAATCCAAATCATGTAGCGTTTGCTTGTATGTTTCTAACCAAACAAGGCGAGCGTCTTCATCAATTACAAAAGGAGCATGTGTACGACATAGCATCGGTGAGCCATAACTAAAGGTATACACTTTTTCACCACCTAATGCTTCAATCAAAAAATGGGTTGCTTTAGCAACGCCCTCTAAAAACTGTGCTTCATCGCTCGGATACATATGTGCAATGCTGCTATGGCGCAAAAGTCTATGATGATGCAAGACCATTGTTGCGATAATCTTTGTTCCAACGTGCTCTAAAAATGTTTTAGGAGGAAAAGCAATTGGAGGAAGCGAGGTCTTAACATCTGCCATTCCCCATTGAAGGCATTGCACTTTTCCATCAAACTGTTTGATTCTGTATAGAAAACGACGACTTTGGCACATTACAAGCTCCTTATGAGGTTAATTTAAAAACAACAGGCACTTTAATTTCAATCTCCTCACGAGGAGGAAGCTCAAATGGAAGTGCCTCTAACACTGCTTCTATAGCATTTCGATCTAAAAGTGCTTTTCCACTGGATTTGGCGATTTTAATGGATGATGCATCCACCATGCCATTTGCATGAATCAAAAATTGCACAACCGCTTCACCCTCTGTTCCCATCTTTTTTGCCATAGAGGGATAACGAAGGCTTTCTTGAATTTTTTGTCTCACTTTTGAGAGATAGGCTAAAAGCAGTTCATCTTTACTGCTCTCACTCCTTGAAGGAAAAGACCCTTGAGTAGAAGATGTTGTCATTTGCGATACAGATGTTTGCTCCACAAAAGATTCTGAAGGAGGAGCTTTTTCTTGTACCGATTCTTTGATGTTTTTTCGAAGAGGAATTGCTTTTACAACCTCTTTTGAAACCTTCTTTTCAATCTTTTTCTTAATGGTAGGCTCAGTCTTTTGAGGAACATCTTGCATCGTTTTTTCAAGAAGAGGAGTAGGTTTTACTTCCTCTAAGAAGCTGACCTGTATCACACTAAACTCTTGCATAACTGGTTTAGAGAGCATTTGAACACTTATAAAAAGTGTATAGGCAATGCACAGATGCACACAAAGTGTTCCAAAGGAAGCAGCAAAAAAATGCGATGTTTTCATGCTCCACCTTTGGTAGTTTGGATCGCAAAAGCGTTGATGCCGTTTTTTTTACAAAGGTCGATGACTTTTACCACATATTCAAAGGGTGTTTTAGCGTCACTGCGAAGCACAATCTCTGGCTCGTGAATCTGCGCTATTTTTTTATCCAATTCATCGAACGAGAGTGCAACATCATCATAATAAAGTTCGCCTGATTCATTGAGTGTTAATGTAATAGGTTTTCGTTCCTCTTTCATGTTCTGAGTCTGGCTTGCTTGTGGAAGATTGAGTGGAATTTTCCCTTGGGTGACAAAGGTTGCAGTCACCATAAAGATGACTAAAATCACTAAGACAATATCCACAAAGGGTGTCATATTGATCTCGGCAATATCACTCTCATACATAGATTTTCGACTCATCAAGCTGTGCCTCTTTTTGGGTTAAGATGACTTTTACACGTCTGATAAAATAGTTGTATGCGATAACGCAAGGGATTGCAACAAAAAGCCCTGTCGCTGTAGCGATAAGCGCTTCAGAGATACCTTGCATAATGGGTTGAACATCAAAAGCGTTTGAAGAGCCTATGGCATGAAACGCTTGGATTATCCCTAAAACTGTTCCAAAAAGCCCAATAAAAGGGGCATTATTACCAAAAGTAGCGAGTATGCCTAAATGCGATTCAAGCTCGAGACGTACTGTATAATAATCCATGCTTTTATAATTTTTTTGAATATCATGAAACGCAAAAGTGCGCTCAATCATCACACCAACTGCAAACACGCTCATAGTAACTAACAGCCAAAGTACAGGGTCAATTCCTAAAAGTGCAAACGACAAAAGCTTTTCACTGAGCATTTTTTCTCCCTTTAAATACACTCAAAACTCTTTCTACTCAATCGATATATACTTCACATAAATAACGACTGAGCGAAAAAGAGTTGACAACAAGAAACGAAACCATTATATCGTAATATATTTGTAAATACAACGATAAATTACACACCTATTGCTTGAATTTTTGTATAAAAAATAGGCATATGATGTTTTTCATTTCTATAAAAACACGATTTCTGAGCCTTTTGTGTTATACTTGCTCATAAACTACTCCTAGGAAACACATGTTAGAAGCACGATTATGGATGAAAAAAAGCGATAAAAACTATCTGGGCAAAGGGCGCATTGAACTCTTAGAACGTATCCGTGAACACGGTTCCATTCACGCCGCTGCAAAAGCTATGAAGATGAGTTATAAAGCCGCTTGGGATTCCGTCGATGCTATGAATAATCTCTCAGAAACGCCACTTGTTGAAAAAGTCAGTGGTGGCAAAGGTGGTGGTGGAACGTTTCTTACAGCCAAAGGGGAAGAAGTCATCGCCGCATTTCATAATCTTCAGGTGAAACATCAACAATTTTTAGACCTTTTTGCAAGCAGTGATGATCTACCAACCATCGTTCAAACACTAAGTCGTCTCTCATTAAAACTCAGCGCTCGCAATCAACTTATCGGCACCATTAGCGCCATTCAGGAAGATACGGTCAATGTTGCCATAGAATTAACGATAAAAGAATCCGATAAAATTTACTCCAGCATTACCAAAAACAGTTATCAAGAATTAGGACTTCACCTTGGGGAAAGTGCGATTGCTATTATTAAAGCAAGTTCTGTATTGCTCTCAAAAACAAAGCCAACCATCGCATGTGAGAATCTCTTAAAAGGTAAAATTATTCAAATTTTAAGTGATACTTCCAACACCGAAGTAACGCTAGAACTTAAAAGTCAAAGTACCATTACAGCCACCATTGCCAATGATGCGTTTGAACCTTTAGGATTAAAAATCAACGAAGAAGCATACGCTTTCTTTAAAGCCTCAAACGTTATTTTAGGTGTTTAATTTTTAGTATGTATGAAAATGAAGCACTCCTCTCTTGCACTTCGATTTATTTTTCGTTATAGTTTCAAGTATATAACGACTTAAAGGATACGTCTATGGAACCTACTTTTAATTTTTGGGACAATATGGCAAAGCGTTATCCACGCTTTAATGATGCTTCTATGAGCAAAGACGTGGGTCATATCTTAAATTGGTGCCAAAATAAAAATGTCTCATTTGAAGGCGCTTCCATTTTAGATATTGGAGCTGGAACGGGTGCTATTGCTATACCATTAGCGCAAAAAGGCGCTCAGGTTGTGGCAATGGATATATCAGAAGGCATGTTAGCAGCCCTCAACGAGGATGCCAAAGAAGAAGGTTTAAGTTCAAAAATACAGACATATCAAAGTGATTGGGATGCATTTCCTGTAAATCAAAAGTTTGACATCGTCATCGCTTCTATGACCCCAGCCATTAGTGATAACCAAAAAATCGACAAGATGTTGAGCGCCACTAGAGGGCTTGGTATCTATGTTGGATGGGGAAAATACCGTATCAATAAACTCGTTGAAGCATTAGTGGAAGCGCATAAAGTGGTTGAAGAGGATTGTGCATCGGCTGGTTGCATCAAAGCGTATCAATTTATGGAAATCCTCAAAGAGAAAAACATTCCTTTTGAGAGCGATTTTTTTGCAACCGCATGGACGGATACATACACATTTGATGAAGCAAAAGAGTACGCCTATGATCAACTGAAGCGTAAAGATATCACTCCAAATGAAGCGATTGTTGAGTCTATTTTGGCTACTTTTATGAAAGATGGTAAAGTACACGTAACCACAGAAGCCGAAAAAGGGATGATTTTGTGGAAAGCGGCTTAAGAAAACGCCCTATATTAGGGCATTTTCTTGCATTAAAAACATTAAATCACGTAGTCATTCCATAAAGCCTCACCTGTATAGATGCGGGCACTCTCAAAATGTACAAACAATGACTCATTTTCGTGCGCTTTGATGTTTTGCCACTCCCCTTTTGAGATCTCCGCTTCTACTTTTTGATGCTCTTTGAACGTCTCGAGTTCAACCCTCACTCTAGGACCTACCAATCGCCAGCCAATGAGTTTTGCTTCGATACCACTTCCTTCTGCATTGTCCACACTGATGTTGATCTCATGCGGGCGAACAAACAGCGATGCTTCTTTAGAGGCTCCAAGATCTGGCGTGTTGAGTGCTGTATTTTCAAGATGGAGTGAGCCTTGTTCCACGCGCGCATGAAAGAGGTTGACATTGCCCAAGAAGCCATAAACAAAAGGATTGGCAGGTCTGTCGTACACCTCTTCAGGCGTGCCTATTTGCTCGATTTTGCCTTGGTTCATCACTACAATTTTATCGGACACCTCAAGCGCTTCTTCTTGGTCATGCGTCACAAATACACTCGTAATATGAATCTCATCGTGCAGGCTTCTTAGCCATTGTCGTAGTTCTTGGCGCACTTTGGCATCGAGTGCTCCGAAAGGCTCGTCCAGTAACAACACTTTAGGCTCAACCGCAAGGGCGCGCGCTAAGGCGACACGTTGGCGTTGCCCACCTGAGAGTTGCGATGGATAACGGTTCGCGATCCAGTCAAGTTGAATAAGTTTTAAGAGTTTATGCACACGCTCTTTGATCTCCTCTTCACTCGGGCGTGTCTCTTTAGGTCTGACACGAAGCCCAAAAGCGACATTTTCAAACACACTCATGTGACGAAAAAGCGCGTAGTGCTGAAAAACAAACCCCACACCTCGGTCACGTACATGTGTAGCCGTAGTATCTTCTCCATTAAAATAGATTGTTCCGCTATCGGCTTGTTCCAGTCCTGCGATGATGCGAAGCAAGGTCGTTTTACCTGAACCTGAAGGTCCAAGAAGGGCTACTAGTTCGCCATCGGGGATGGTTAAATTAATGTCACTCAGTGCTGTAAAATTATCAAAACGTTTATTAATATGTGCTATCTCTATACTCATAGTTTATCCTTAGTGGGCAAGAGAGCGCTTTGTACCGATGCGCCACTCAATGAAACTTTTGAGCACCAACGTCAATAGTGCTAAAAGTGTTAAAAGCGAAGCAACCGCAAAGGCCGCAGTGAAAAGGTACTCGCCGTATAAAATTTCTACATGTAAAGGCATCGTTGTTGTTACACCTCTGATGTGACCCGAAACAACGGCAACCGCTCCAAACTCACCCATGGCCCTGGCATTGCTGAGAATGACACCATAAAGCAAGCCCCATTTAATGTTAGGCAAGGTTACTTTCCAAAACGTTTGCCAACCTGTTGCACCAAGCGTTAGGGCTGATTCTTCCTCATCCGTGCCTTGCTCTTGCATAAGAGGAATAATCTCACGCGCAACGAAGGGCGAAGTGATAAACAGTGTCGCAAGAATGATGCCGGGTGTTGCAAACACGATGCGAATATCATGCTCGCCAAGCCATGCTCCCAACCAACCCGAACTTCCAAATAAAAGCACAAAAATCAAACCTGCGATGACTGGCGAAACCGCAAAAGGCAGGTCAATCAACGTAATTAAAAGCCCTTTGCCTTTGAACTCAAACTTTGCAATGAGCCAAGCGGTGGCAACGCCAAAAATGGTGTTAAGAGGTACAGTAATGATAACAACTAAAAGGGTCAGTTTAATCGCCGCAAGTGCGTCAGGCTCACTGATGGATTCAAAGTACACTTTCCATCCTTTAGCCAGTGCTTCACTAAAAACAACACCCAAAGGGAGGGCTAAAAAAACACCTAGGAAAAGAAGCGTTATGCCCAATAAGAGGGGTTTTAGCCATTTTGGCTCTAAACGATGTTCGGTTTGCATCTTCTTTTCCTATAAACTTTTTTCGCGACTGTAAATCTGAATGGTATTGATAAAAAACAGAATGACAAAAGTTGCTAGCAACATCACGGTTCCAACCGCCGTTGCACCCACATAATCAAACTGAGAAAGTTTGGTCACGATAATGAGTGGAACGATTTCACTCACATAGGGCATATTGCTCGAGATGAAGATGATAGAGCCATACTCACCCAGTGCCCGTGCAAACGAGAGCGCAAAGCCCGTCAAAAGTGCTGGAAGCAAAGAGGGTAAAATGACTCTGCTAAACGTTTGCCACCATGAAGCACCTAAGCTTGTCGATGCCTCTTCAAACTCTTTTTCAAACTCTTCAATCACAGGCTGAACGGTGCGTACAACAAAAGGAAGTCCAATAAAAACAAGAGCTACCACAACGCCTGCCCTAGAATAGGCAATCACGATACCAAGTGGCTCTAAGAGTGAGCCTATCCAACCATTTGAGGCAAAAATAGCCGCAAGGGCAATGCCAGCGACTGCTGTAGGAAGCGCAAAGGGTAAATCCACCAATGCATCGACAATTTTTTTACCAAAAAAGTTATAACGTGCCAATGTCCATGCGACAATGAGTCCAAAAAAGAGATTGATGAGTGCAGCGATAAAACTTGCACCAAAACTAAGTTTGAATGAAGCCAAAACTCTAGGATCAAGGATGACCGCACCAAACTCACTCCATGAAAGTTTGGTCGTATAAAGCAATAATCCTCCTAGTGGTATGAGCACTAGAAGGGTTACATAGGTTAGACTAAAGCCCAGCGTTAAGCCAAATCCCGGCAAAACACTAGGGGTTTTGAATTTCCACTTCATCGTTTAATTGAAGCGAAGATCTTGTCAAATTCGCCACCATCAGCAAAGTGTTTCTTTTGAGCTTCACCCCAACCATTAAAGACTTTATCAATGGTAAAGAGTTTAAGTTTAGGGAATGTTGCTTCACTCTCTTTAGCTACTTCAACATCCGTTGGACGGTAATAATTTTTCGCTGCAATTCTCTGTCCTTCTTTGGAGTAAAGGTACTCTAAGTAAGCAGTAGCTACCTCTTTGGTTCCTTTTTTCTCGACGTTTTTATCGACAATGCTGACACTAGGTTCTGCTAGGATGCTAATACTTGGAACGACAATTTCAAATTTATCACGACCTAGTTCATTGATAGACAGGAAGGCTTCATTTTCCCATGCCAGTAGCACGTCACCAAGTCCACGTTGAACAAAAGTATTGGTTGCTCCACGGGCTCCTGAGTCAAGTACGGGGACATTGGCATAGATTTTGGAGACAAACTCTCTGGCTTTCTCTTCACTGCTGTATTTTTCAAGCGCGTATCCCCAAGCGGCAAGATGATTCCAACGTGCACCACCTGACGTTTTAGGATTTGGCGTAATGACTTTAACGTCGCTTCGTGCTAAATCATCCCAGTCTTTAATGCCTTTTGGATTGCCTTTTCGTACTAAAAAGACGATGGTAGAAGTATACGGTGCACTGTTATGGGTGAATCGTTTTTGCCAGTTAGGATCAATCGCTTTTGCTTTTTCTGCAATGGCATCGACATCATAAGCAAGAGCTAGTGTCACGACATCAGCATCCAAACCGTCTATGACGCTTCTGGCTTGTGCACCTGAACCTCCATGAGATTGACGAATGGTCACGTTATCGCCTTTCTTTTCTTTCCAGTGTTTGGCAAATGCTTGGTTGTACTCTTTATAGAACTCTCTTGTTGGGTCGTATGAGACGTTGAGTAAAGAGATGTCTGCTGCGTGAATAAAAGGCGCTACAAGCGCCAAAACGGCTATGGTTAATCCAAAGAGGCTTGATTTTAAACTTTTCATATTTTTTCCTTTGTGTTGTTGATTTGAACTATATATATGTGGGTGAAAAACGTTTTTTTAGCAACACATCAGACAAAAAACACGAGTACTCTTCCCATGAATAAGGGAAATATTAGACTTCATGGTTTACCTCCTTGTTTTAAAGTGACGAAATAATAGCAGATTCTTTTTTTATTGTCAAGAATATATATCGATTTAGTAGTGTATAAAAATAGTCAAGATTCTTTTATGGTATAATCTCATCAAAGTCTATAAAAGGTTTTGGGATGCTTTATACCATTTTGGCTATTTTTTCAGGTGCTGGTTTTGGTGCTCTTTTGCGTTTCTTTTTAGGTACAAAACTCAATGCACTTTATCCTACTATTCCACTAGGAACCCTCAGTGCAAATCTTCTTGGGGGTTATCTCATCGGATTATTTATCGCTTTTTTTGCTTCAAATACTGCACTTGCGCCCGAATGGCGCTTGTTCATCATCACAGGATTTTTAGGTGGACTCACTACGTTTAGTACGTTTAGTGCGGAGATCGTCAACCTCATTCAGGAAGGGCGCATCAGCATGAGTCTTGTGGCTGTTTTTTTACATGTTATAGGCTCTATCGTCATGACACTGCTTGGCATTGCCAGTTACACCCTACTTCAAAAAGGATCATTATGAAAGGTTTTCAACTTGTATTTTCAACCTTACAAAGCCGCAAGCATCCTAATGGTGAGCGACTTAGCCACTGGCTTGTTGAAGTTGCTGAAAAAATCGGCATTAAAGGTGTGACTATCTTACAAGCAACTCAGGGTATCGGACGAGATGGTAAATTGCACTCTTCCACTTTCTTTGAACTGGCGGATGAACCACTTGAGATCATTATGAATGTCAGCGAAGAGGAGTGCGAGAAGTTTTTTGCGCTTTTAAGTGAAGAAAAACTAGGGCTTTTTTACACCAAAACCGCCATTGAGTACGGTACTATTTAAAAACATATTCAATGCCATTTACTATAGTGGCATTTATAAATTTAACGATCTTTTATATAAATGACGAATAAATTATAGTAAATCTTTAAACAATTTTCTTTTCATATTTATAATTTATTTTTTACTATTCCATCATACGCTCACTTATAAAAAGAGATAATTTGTAATA
>Ga0209683_10000541_pt1 | contig 14731 bp, 14 predicted proteins | sample DOMMetBare2Fresh_FD_187474 | JGI IMG/M metagenome (GOLD analysis project Ga0209683, IMG submission 187474) | Wetland sediment microbial communities from St. Louis River estuary, USA, under dissolved organic matter induced mercury methylation -... | ecosystem: Environmental > Aquatic >... | reverse complement strand
GCGCTTCGCCGACGCGCTGATCCGGGAGTGCGGAGATCACGGGCCGGTCTTCGTCTACAACGCCGGCTTTGAAAAGCCACGACTCAATGAGCTGGCGCAGCGCTTCCCCGCCCTGCGCGACGCCCTGCAGTCCATCGCCTCGCGCATCGTCGATCTGCTGCCGATTGCGCAGGCGCACACATACCACCCAAGCCAGCAGGGCAGCTGGAGCATCAAGAAAGTCCTGCCCGCGCTGGCGCCGGACCTTTCGTATGACTCCCTAGACGGGATCCAGGACGGCGGCATGGCTCCGGCGGCCTACATGGAGGCGATCCAGCCGCAGACCGCGCCGGAGCGCCGTGCGCAGATCGAGCAGCAATTGCTCGCGTACTGCGGGCTGGATACCTATGCCATGGTGCGCTTGTGGCAGATATTTGCCAGCCGCAGCGACCTCAATCTTTGACCATATGCCCAAGCGCCCCGATACCCGTGAAACCGTCCTCTTTGCGCTCGAACTGCTCAAGCGCATTCCACGCAACCGCAAGATTTCCGCACCAGAACTTCACCAACAGTTGGCCGATACCGACGTTGCGCGCGACCTGCGCACCATCCAGCGCCAGCTTGAAATGCTCGCCGAGCACTTCGATATCGAGCGCGACGAATCGAGCAAACCCTACGGCTATCGCTGGAAGGAACGCGCGCATGGATTGTCGCTGCCGACTCTGACGCCGCAGGAATCACTGCTGCTGATGCTGGCCGAACAACATCTGAAAAGCCTGCTTCCCGCGAGGTTGATGAAGTCGATGGAGGGTTTCTTCAGGCAAGCGCACACCAACCTCGCGCCGCATGCGAACGCCCGCCTGGAACGCGAATGGCTGTCCAAGGTGCGCGTCGTGAGCACCACTCAGCCGCTGCTTCCTCCCAAGGTCAAACCGGAGGTTTTCGAGACGGTCAGCAATGCGCTGTACGCGAATCACTGGCTACGTCTCGACTATCGCAATGCTGAGGGAAAACAAGCGACGATCAATGTCATGCCGCTTGGTTTGGCGCAGCAGGGACAACGCGTGTACTTGGTTTGCCGATACGAAGGTTACGACAACGAGCGCAGCCTCGCGCTCCATCGGATACAGGCCACAGAAGACACCGGACTAACGTTTGAGCGCCCGCTTGAGTTCGATCTGCGCAAATACGACGATGACGGGCGGTTCGCGTTTGGTGAGGGAACGCGGATCAAGCTCAAGTTCCGGATTGCCAAACCAGAAGGATCCTATTTGCTTGAATCGCCGCTTTCAGCGGACCAGCAGATGAAGGATGTGGGCAATGCCTACGAGGTTGAGGCTTCCGTCGTCGAATCGGAGCACTTGAAAAAGTGGCTGCGCGGTTTCGGCTGTGCAGTTTCGAATGCGAACATCAACTTGTAAGTCTTGGAATTCAGCAGCGATAGAGGTCAAAAGATGATGCAGAGCACCCCAATCATCTTCGTAAAGGGCCGCGTAGGTGGCAAGCTTGACTTGCTGCCATTCTTTAAGGCCGAGGGTCGCGTGACGCTTGGCTATCTAGCGTGGAGGAAGATCAATGATTTCTGCGTCGCACTCAAGAAGCTACACGAAAATGGCCCGCTGCAATATGCAGACTACCTTTTGCTTCCTTCGGAGGTCACGACAGGCCATAATGAAGTCTATTCTTGGGATCGGTGGAAGCGAAACATAAACAGCAATGCCACACTCGCCAAGAAAATCGAGCGCGGCTCATTTGTCGTTGTTCCCAGACCTCGGGACGGAACGTTCTACCTCGGAAAGCTCGAAGGCAAGTTCCGACTCTGGGATATCAATCAACGGGTGTTCGAGAGCATTCGTGACGCCAAGTTCAAGTGCCAAGTATCTGAAGATTTGTCTACCGCAAGAGCGAAGCTGCCCGTACAAGAGAGCGCATTTGCCGAGTTAGATCTTTACGCACAAGCCAGTCAGGGCTGGCTGCTTACGGAGGTGCCCAACAATCAAACAGATAGGGGCGGCAAGTTCTTCCGCGCAGTTCCACTTATAAGGATGCCCGCGATCATAAGAAAGGTCATGGCGAGCCGACGTGGCAACGGTCAGATCGGCGTGCCGCCCGACTACCTCACCCACGTTAATGCGTATCTAGACGCGCTCTGGACGGGCCAACGGCCTCCGCTGCCGAAAACCACTCTCGACAAGCTTCGCTTCTACTTGACTCCAACTTCATTCGAGCATTTGTGCGTCGATCTTTTGAACCTTCGAGATGAGAAGGCGGGCATTCGCTGGCTGCATGTCGGTGGGTCGGGTGACGGCGGAGTTGATGCAGCTGGATTTGATGCACATGGCAAGATGACAAGAGTTCTGCAGTGCAAGTTCGAAAGAAACACCACTCCTGAGAAAGTGCTTAACGAAGTGCGGGGATCGTTCGATGACGGACACCCAGAAGTTGTATTTGCCAGCCTTTGGGAGCGAGGGGAAAAGGGTATGGACAGGCCGCGGAAAAATGCCGAGGCGAACAGCAGTTCAAGTAGCAGCGAACTTGAGGTCCTCGATGGGCCTCAAATCGCGGAATTGTGCACTGAACATTTGGAGCGAGTCCCGCTCCTCAAGCACTGGCTGAGAGATGAGGAGTCCGAGTTGCGCACACATGCCGGGTGACGCATTGCTTGCCTCTGTTGGACTGAACGCCTAACGGCGCGATTCGTCGCGATCCTGTGGAAACTGGCCTCACTTTACGGAGGCCACGCATGCGACGAACAGGTACCGCAACGCTCAACTTTGGAGCGCCAACGTCAGGAGCTAGCACAGGCTGTGGATTGAAGTCACGCGGCCGAAAGTCGCTGCTCACCCGCTGCAGAGATCCATCTGAGATTCCAGCCATTGAGCGCGCCATCGCGCGCATGTTGTGCTCGATTCTGTTTGCACTCGATCGAGTCCCGCTTGACAGCGACTTCATTCCCGAGGCGCTTCAGGCTTCCGGTCGTTGCTGGGCTTGGGGGGCCGCATTGTTGGATCTCCTCGCCCAGAACACGCCACAGCCGACACAAGATGATGACGATTGGGGCGCGGGGATATCCGGGCTTGGCGACTGCGACTTCGATTCCGCGTCTGGGCCAGTCGATATCGGAGCGCTCATCGCCAAGCCGCGCCGGTTCTGGATCTTGGTCAACCCGGACAACGACAGCTTTCACCCCAAGTGGAAGCAAGCGCTGAACCACTCTCGCACGGCACGCCGCCAACTGGCCACGGACACCCTGAACTGGCTCGATCAGGCACCTGACCCCAATCCGGAGTTGCCGGTGCTGCGCAACGTCGAGTTCCTGGCATCGGCGCTGGACCTCGGTCCTGGCGCAGTCCCACTGCTGCGATGGATCGTGCTGGCCTCCGACAACCGCGAGGTCCGTACCGCGTTGGCGGACATCAAGATTGCCGGCTACGCAGACGGCTGCGCCATCGTCGCGCGTGCCCTGGGCCTTCCCGAAGCCGACCTACTCGATCTGTATCGCGAGGATCGGCCCCTGAGGCAGCTTGCGCTCGCGGATGGTGACCGGGGTCGATGCAACGATCTGGAAGACTTTCTGGCGCTGAAGATCGCAGCTCTGAACGGCCCCTTACGCGGCTCCTACGACTCCGAGCAAGCCTTTCTGGCTGCATTTCTGCAGACCGCTACGCCGTCAACGCTTGAGGCGGCGCACTTCCCGCACTTGACGCGGTTTGAAGCGTTTGCGGTTCCGCTGCTGCGGAACGCGGCACGCACCGGCACGCATGGCATCAACGTCATGCTGTATGGGCCACCGGGCACGGGGAAGACGGAATACGCCAAGGTGCTGGCGCGTGAAGCCGGGTTGACACTGTTCGAGGTGAAGTTCGGTGACGAATCAGGCCGCGGACTCAGCGCGCAGGAGCGTCTGAGTTCGCTGATCCTGACGCTGCAGGCACTCAGGAGCCGGCGTGACTGCGCTGTTCTGCTTGACGAAGCTGAAGACATCTTTCCCTCCGCCGAGCCATCGTTTGCGGAACTCTTCTCCCCGGGACGGCGCGGCAAGGTGCGCAGCCCGGCCAAGGCATGGATAGATCGTCTGCTGGAACAAGTTGCAGCCCCGGTCCTTTGGACGAGCAATACGGTCGATCAGATTGATGGCGCGTTCTTGCGGCGTTTTGCACTGACCATCGAGATGGGTGAGCCACCTCGCTCCGTGAAGCGAAGGATTGCCGAGCAGTATCTCGGTGCCCTTCACCTCACGGCCAGCGACCTGGATGCGATCGCCGCACTTCCCCATCTGGCACCGAGCCACCTGGAAATGGCAGCCCGCACGGCCCGGTTGGCTGCATCCAATTCGTCTCCAGCGGCCGGAGGCTTTGCCCAGCAGCAGTTGGAACTCACGCGGCGAACCCTGGGCCTGCCGCGTCCGCGAACGAAGCGAAACGGCACGGTCTTCGATCCGCAATTCATCCACTTGGAAGGCTCGCCGCAGCCGGAAGAACTGAAAGCTGCATTGCGCCGTATGTCGCGCGCCGCGCTGTGCTTCTACGGATCACCTGGCACGGGCAAGACCGAGTTCGCTCACTACATTGCACAGGAACTGAATCGCGACCTGATCGTGAAACTGAGCAGCGATCTGATTTCGCCTTGGGTCGGCGAAACCGAGCAGAACATCGCCCGGATGTTCGCGGACGCCGCAGATCAAGCCGAGAACGTGGTCCTGCTCATGGACGAGGCCGATACGTTTCTTCAGGACCGCAGCGTGGCTCAACGCCGTTGGGAAGTGTCGCAGACCAACGAGTTCCTCGCGCAGATGGATGCCTTTCCCGGCATCTTCGTCTGCACGACAAATCTGTACGAAGGACTGGATACGGCCATCCTTCGGCGCTTTCAGTTCCGGCTGGAGTTTCTGCCGCTGACGCTCGAGCAGCGACGTGAGCTGTTTCGAAAGACGTTCGATAGAGAACCGCCAGCGCGGCTCGATGAACTCGATGCCCTCGTGCCGGCAGACTTTGCCAACTTGAAGCGGCAGTTCGTGATGCTCGACAGGACCAGTTCGAATGAGGGAATCGCTGAATCTCTGCGGCGCGAGGTCCGCACGCGAGATCCCCGCCAAGGTGGGAAGAGGCCGATTGGCTTTGGGTGCGCGTAGACGGTTTCATTGTCAGAAAGCTTGCTCATTGCTTATTCCGACCCATCTGACGTCGGATTCTTCGAATCGCGCTGGGTGAAGCCGGCATGAAGGAACCTGCCGCAATTTATAGACCGGCATCGAGCGCGAAGCAGCCCTTACGGTAGCTACAAGGAAGCGCCCTGTAGCACCAAGCATCAAGGCGATTGCCGTCCCAACGGAGAGCCTGATGCCGGCTCGCTAGATGAAGCCCGCGGGCGGCGCTAAATCTCTATAGCTTCGCGAACTCCTCTAGCCCGGCCTCTAAGAGCTCTCGCTGACAAAGGAGGACTCCCTTCTTGCCCTGGGTGTTCGGGAGGTACTTGTTGACGATTTCGCTCACTTTGGTGAGGTTAGTATCGTCTTGGTCGTAAAGCACGACCCTCTTGAGCCCTTCAATTACCAATAAGCCCAGCACATTTGAACGGACCGGATTGCCATACAGGCAAAGTGTCCCATTCAGCTTTCCAATATTCTTATGAATATTTTGTAGCGACACGGCATTGTTGTTGCAGAAATAGAGGTCGCCCGTCACGTTACGTCGTATACCAGCGAACGACGACTTACCACTTCCCGAGACATCAACGTCACTGCGTTTAACAGAAGTTGGAACGTAGGTGAGCACTTTGGAACCACGATTCAACACGCCTAGGCGACCTATTGCTCTACCTTTTGTCTCCAATTCCCCAGTCGCTCCATTCCGGACAAACTGGAAGTGCACTGATTTCCCTTTCCATCCCTTCCACGAAAAGAGGCCATCCATGCATGTTCGAACATTGCCGAGATGGGCTAACAAAGACGTTTTTATTATTAAGTGGTCGGACACCGACTTGACAAAGACATGGCAATGAAGATAGTCCGACCATTCCGTATAGCCAGGGGCGCGATAGTCGAAACGCAAATCCAGAAACGCTTGCCAAATGCCATCGGGCAAAGTAGGAAAGGTCGCCCGCTCGTGGTGAAGCCCATACCAACTCCAAGCCACCGCGAGACCCTCCTCACGCAACCGGGCCAAGGTTTCGTTCGGGGTTCCTCGATTTACATCACAATAGTGGTGAAACATCTCGTGCAGGAACGTTACATATGCCGTCGCAGCAGCCAAATCACGCATTTGGTCAAATGTGACCTGCTCCTTTGCGACGATTTGCTTCAGAGCGTGCCAAAAAAGCCCTCCTAAGTTGTCGAGATGAAGGGTAATCGTGCCCGGACTCCTCATGGGCGCGTATTTGCCGAGCCAGTTCAAGCTTTCCGAATCGTCGCCAGTCTCTGAGAACGTCGCGAGGGTGGGCTTGAGTCTTTCAATCTTTTTCCGGGCGCTTGCCGAAAGAGCCACCGGCCCCCGTTCCGTTTCGACCGACACCATGTCAATGATATGGTCGACGCAGGCATCTCTAATTGCGTTCCAGTAATGCTCGCTGATCTCGATCATGGGCGCATTGACCTGTCCAGGCGCGTGAGGGCGACAGTGCGAGATTAGTCGTAAATGCCTGCACGTTGAGGTGCAACTCATCGAAAATGCCAGCTAGATGAGCGGTGACTCATTCACTTCTCCGTTGATCGATCCCGAGGACGAAGCACCGATTCCGTTGGAGCAGTGCTTTGTCTTCAGCCGCGGCGCGCTGCGCGCGAACGCCAATGGCCGCAAGCGTTTCGGCGAACGCTTTGCCCGTGCAGGCTATGACATCAACAGGATCCGGACTTTTGATGAACTCGAGGCTGCCCTCAAAGGCAGCTGGCACATCGTGATGTCCGTCGAGAACATGGAGCGGGACTTCGAGGAGCTCAACGCCGGCAAGGACTCGCTGGCGCATCGGGCGGTGCGTGCGCGGCTTCGCGGCGACGCCGCGGAAGTCGATCGAATCCATCGCAAGATGGACCGCATCGAAGACTCCAAACTCCGCGTTGTTGGAAAAGAAAAGACCCCGTCACGTCGGGGTCAGGACGGCTAGCTGGCGGAATACAGTTTCCGCAGGCGAGCGAGCTGGGCGCGGGCGTCGAGTTCTTCCCGCAGCCGCCGGTTCCTCCAGTTGATTTCCCACCGTGCATCCGGGTAGGTCACCAACTCGAGGTCTCGTCTGAGTGACAACCGGGCTCTTTCGAGCTCCTCATCACTCGCCTGATCCAGAAATCTGTACCAGGCCTTCTTTTCCGCGCGGTCCATAACTACAGACCGACACGGGCCGCGAATGCCTCCAGGTGGAAGCGAACGCGATTCAGGAGGCTCCATCCCTTCACAGAGGTGGAGACATTTCGAGTCTCCCGACCGGGAGACAACTCCTGCAGCAACGCGCACGGGGCGCGCCTGATCGCTACAAGCTGAACGCCTGGAGAGATCCATCCAATAACTGCCTGCTTCATGGCGTTTCCTTCGTGAGAAGGGAACACCATGCCCCGAAGTGCTGGGAACGATGTTCCCAGTCGGGGACAAACCACACCGGTAAGGGTGCGGGCGCGGCGATCAGCGACGTGTCGCGAGACACACCAAGGATCGCCAATACGATGCTAGATCAGTCCAGCTGCTCCGACGTTTGATGTCGGCCCGGGGACGCGAGTCCTACGGGAGGCGCGGAGATGCGATATCTCCAAAAGCGCCTTGATTCTGTTCGCGTCAACGCTAGGTTTCAACCCGAAAGCGCGCCCCCACGTGTCGCGAAATACGTTTCGCGCGGCACTTGACGACGATTGAATTCTTGACTGGAGGAAGCGAAATTCATCGGAAGCAAAGCGAGCTCATCGATGATATTGAGCAGCGAATGGGCCGGATGTGTCTACAGCCCGGGTACCAGGCACACCCACAACTGCATTCGGCTCCTTCGCGACATCTGCGTATTCAACGAACCGCGTTGATCGTTACCGATTTCACGCGGCCAGGGATTCCGGTTGATACCGTCGGACAATCCCTGCGAGTGCGCTGGCTTGCTGACCGGGTGCGCGCAACGCAAAGGACAAGGCGGCGCGTCGGCGATGATGGCGATTTTCGGTCGGCAATTTATTGCACAGCGGTAATTGAACATCGAGGCTAGCTATCGGCAACATCCGACCCAAACCGGGCATCCGACTCGCGAGATTGCTAGCCGCGAAGCAGTCATCGCAGGGCGCTGCCGGGGCCGCGGCACCAGCGCCGCCAACGGCTGCATGAACTCAGCGGCGGCGTCCCCTGGTGCGTGGTGCCGTTGCGCCATGTGGCCTTGAGCTTGAGCTCCACCTGCCCGGCGGCGTTGCACTGTACCCGCTCGTCGGACAGCGCCGGGCAGGTGATGGTGCGGGATAGTTGCTCCCGGCCGCTTGCGGTCGTGTGCCTCGATCCGCATCGCCGCTTGCAAGCTGAAGCCGTCGATGTCGGTGCACAGGGGCTGCCGCGGTGGCGACTCGCGCGGCGTCGCGCCGCGCAAGGTCAGCACCTTTTGCCCGGCGCGCAGTCCGAAGGCGATGCGGTATGTCATGGCCGCCGCCTACTGCGGCCGCAGCGTGCGAGCCTTGTCCCCATCGGCATCCGGCTGGATTGACACTGGCGCTGGAAATGGTGCCCCCACCCCGATGTAGCACGACGGAGTGCGATTGTGTGAGCGGCAACTCGGTGCCGACTACAAGGACCGCGCTCGCCACAACGATCTGAGGCTCCTCAATTCACTTCTACTCCTTGGAGTTGCCTGCTCCTGCTCCGGAAAGCACGTTGGGAATGATCTCGGCATCCAGCCATTCTCCGAAGGCTTTTCCATTGGGGAATCTGCGTTCCGTGCCCTCATATGTGACCGTGCAGCCTTCGGCCGACCAACCTTCATCCCACGCGAAAGTGCCTCCGAGCAACTGAATTAGCTCAACCTTTTCATCGATAGGTAGCCGTGGATTCCTGCGAACCGCCTCGGCTAGCGCTCGAGTCCGCTTGTTCGCCTGCGTGTCCGCTTCGGGTCCGAGTGGACTGGTACTGGAACTGCCCGGATCGTCAACGCGAATTCTCTCGCCCCCCTCATCGATCACTGGCAGTTCTCTTTGGCAAAAGCGGCAGATCCGTGCTTCTAGTTTGATGATCTCGGCGCAGTACGGGCACTTTCGAACGCGATTGTCCGCAATTGCGCTCGACCTCCTCGATCCCGACGGTTGGAGTGTCGGTGTCGACACCTTTCCGATGATCCAGCCAGCTGCTGCAGCTACTGCGCCAATCCAGAAAAAGGTTGGGTTGTATGGTGTCTTTCCAACCATTTGTGCGATGCCGGCCGCGAAGCCACACGGCCCGGTGGTCGAATACAAGCATCCAAAGGCATCAGAGAGATCGCCCTTCAGCTCCCGCGTGATCGATCCGTAGAACACCATCCACCAAGCGATCGCTGTGATAAGAACTAAGAGGCCACCGAACCACAAAATGCGTCCCAGCTTCGCTGTGTCCATGCAATTCCTCCCAGTTTAGGCGGCACACATCAAAAAAAAACTCAGGCCGTCCGGCAGGGAATGCTCGACCTGCCCGAGCGCGATTCGCACTATTCCGGTCCCGAAGGCCAAGAAAGAATTTGCGCTCGCGTCGACGCGGGCACCACGCTGGCCAAAAAGGGCCACGTGACTCATGACCTCTACCGCCCCAAGCTTTTCGTCACAGTTGTCGAAATTGGCTGTGTTGTCGCGAAGATCATCGTCCGAGCGACGTGCTCAGAACCCCGTCTTCCCCGGAACTTGTGTCCAAACCGAAAACGTCGCTGGAGTAGGCGAACCCATTCCAAGCTGCCCATAGTTGTAGTTGTCGCCGGCGACCCAAAGCGTGCCGTCCGACTTGATCGCCAGGGACCATCGGCAATTGGTCGCGACAGCCTTCACACCGGCCAGGTTGGGGACGCGGGTCCAGGTCGTCACGTTGTAGGAGTCCGAGGTGCCTAGTCCAAACCAGCTGCCTCCGACGCCGGCAACCCACAACGATCCGTCGCCCGTGATCGCCATCGAGCACGAAGTACCCGCGGCGATCGCCTTAACGTCCGAAATTCCCGGTACCTCGCCGAACGTATCGCGCGGTGCCATGCCGAATGAACTTCTCGTCGAGTTTGGGTACTTGTCACCAGTGGCCCAGATCTTGCCATCAGACTTCAGAGCGATGGAATACCGGAATCCCATCGCAATGCCGACGATATCCGTCAGCTCAGAAATCTGCCTCCATGTGCGAGCCTCCCATTCGCTACCGAGTCCCAATTGACCGACTTCGTTTGTTCCGGCGGCCCAGACTTTGCCCTGCCTCAGCAGCAGCGCGGCGGTGCCGTTGGCAGCGACAGCCGACACATCGGTCATTCCTGGAACCGCAGTCCACAGGTAGTGGAATGGCTGGCCTGGAGGAGGCTCAAGTCCCTTGGCCGCCCCGGCAACCCACAACTGTCCAAGGCCGGTGATCGCATACGACGCAAGCCCAGTGGTTGCAACCTGCTTTACATCGGTGATCGAGTCGATACGTGTCCACAGCGAGAATTTCGGATCGACGACGCTTCCGAGGCCAAAGCTTCCGAACTGACCCCAGCCTGTCGCCCAGAGCGTTCCGTCATTGCGAACCGCGAGTGAGTTGAAATCAGAAGATCCCACCCGGCTGACACCCGTCAGGTTCGTAACCTCGACCCACGGGCCTCGTTGAAAGGGCGGCACGCCGAGCAGGTCAGGACGTGCTCCCGCGACGATCATCGAGCCATCAGTCCGCACTGCGAGTGAACTGAGTTCGGCAAGCGCAAGGCGCCCCTTCGCCGCGAGGGGGTCGGTGGGCGGCGGCGCGGCGACGATCGTCAACCGGGCTTCGGCGCTCGTGACTGAACCGAGTTGGTTGGCAACGACGACCGAGAAGCGCGCACCGTCTTCGCCAGCGATAACCGGGGCGATCTGCAAGTACGCCGAGGTCGCTCCTTCGAGCAATACTCCATTGCGGAACCACTGATAGCTCGCGGCTGGCATAGCGCGCGCAACGACCGCAAAAGCCGCCGCCGATCCGATACTGGCCGACACGCCTGCAGGTTGGGTGACGATCTCTGGAGCAAATGGGCTCGAATAAGCTGACAATGATTTCGCGGCCGCGTAGACGAAGTCCTCAAAGCGATCCCTGAAGCGTTCGGCGCCAGGCGTGAAGGTCACGCCTTGCTGGTCGAAAAGGTTCGGTACTAGCGCCGTTGACAGGTACGTTTCATAGATGCTGTGGTCAAGTACCTTATCTGTCAGGCTCTGATCCGGAATCTCCGTCGTTGGCGCACCGATCGTTGCCGCAGCGATCCGGAAGTTGCACGCCGCACTCGGACAGCTGGGTGTCGTACGCGTCCAGTCGCGTCCGGTGCTTGGGAGTCGTTCAAGATCACTCGGGAGACTGCCAACAGCACTCGCAAACAAGGCAGCGTCTCCCGCATGCGTGAAGTTCAATCCATTAACGGAATATCGAGAAGTGTTCGCAACGTTAACAACGCGCATCTTGCCCTGCACTTCGCTTCCGATTTCCTTGGCAAGGCCTGCCCACGCGAGGTTCGCCAGGAGATTACCTTGTGAATGAGCGATCACAATCGCCGATCCGAGAGCCTTGACCCGTATCTCAAGCTTTCGACTCGCCCGCTGGAGCCAGGCCATCTTTCCGTCATCCATCACACCCGTGGTTTCCAGCGAGTTGTCGCCTGGCGTCATATCGTCGAGAAACTTGACGACCTGCGCCGCGTCATTTTCATTGATATCAACGGACAGGTTGTGAGGCGCCTGAATTCCTTGGAAGTCCAACGCGAAGTGCTCCTCCGCGGTCTTCAGAAGAAAAAGTTCCATCAGATCCTGCCGAATCGAAGAAAGGTCGGCGTCTCCATACCAGCCGATGCGATTCCAGATCGCTTCGACCACGAACGCACGCCGCCCCCTGTCGGCGGGATGATTGACGGAGAGGTCCAAGATGTTCTGAATCTTGTTCTTTGTCCTTTGCAGATCGTTCAGGGTATTTTGGATGCCGTTGATATAGATGACGTTGACTGGCACTTCGTCAGTCCTAGCAACCGACGCGACCATCCCCATCGCTGCAAGCAGGAGCACGATGCCAAGGATTCTCCTGATCATGGGCACCCCTTCGAGGAAAGCACCACCCCTTCGAACGCATCTCCATACGCTCCGCGGCGTTTCGACGTATCAAGCATTGCGGCGGTGATCTTCGCGAATTCGTCCAATCTCTGATCGTCACGAACGCAACGAATCAGTGCCACATGAGCATCGACGGCGGCCGGCGTAGGGGCAGTCAGAGCGCTTTGCAGCGTGCGGGCATAGTTGACCCCAGCTTGATACGCGCTGGTGTTCTGACCGAATTCCGTGGCCAGCATCCGATCGACATCGTCCCGGACGCCGTTGTTGTTCACGTCAACCCCCGCGAGCGTTGCCTTGTTGGTGGCGGGATCTGGGGCAGGAGGCATGGCGATACCGTTGATCGTTTCACCGGTGTTCGCGCCGCTTCCCCCACCGCCGCACGCCGCTAGGATCAGAGTGCTTGCAGCACAGGCGAACAGTCGGGCGCAACGAGTCGCCGCCGCTGGATTTCTTTCTCTTGTCATCTACTTTCCCTCGACGCTGCCGATTCCCCGAATGCCCTGCCGATCCACGCTCAGGTACGCGGACCGGGCTCGGTCCGCGAGCGCCGCAAAGCAGCCTCCGCCAACCAACGCGATCGGCGTCGCTCAGTTCAACGGCAACTACTGCCGCAGCAACAAGTTGTACTTGGTCGACGTCACGTTGCGCGTCATGTCCTTGACTTCGACGCCCGCCTTGCGGGCGATGTCCGCCGCGACATTCACGAACATCGTTTGCCCGCTGCCGACCCATCCTCCCTTATCTGCCATCCGAACGTTCTCAGGCGATCCTTCGAAGTAGTACAGCTCGTGCTCGGTGAACGCTGCCGCATTCAATCTGTTCTGCTCTTTGACGATGGGACTGAGGCGAATCAGCGTCTTGCCGCCGCCGGCGTCGCGAATGGTCGCCTTGACCTGAAGGTAATAGTCGAATGGCGGTCCCCCTGGCGCCGCATACGAGGCAAATTTCTTGTATTCGGTCGTCACGAGGCCGATGTCCTTGTTCGAGGTCTTGATGTCGAACCCCTGATCAACCAGCGTCGAAGTGACCTCGTTGTAGACGACGTTGCTCTTGAGCTTTGTCGTCGTTGTTTCGAACGACTGAACGGTTTGCTTGGTCACGTCGAAACCGCTCACAAAACCGTCCATGCCAGCGCATGACGCGAGGGCAGTCAGCAATGCGGCAGCGAGCACAATCCGTTTGAAAGCGACTTTGAACCGCATTTGTTCCTCCTCTCCTATCGTTAAGAATTCACGTCTGACTCGGCGAACCGGATTCGGAGCCAAACCCATTCCGAGCGACCGCGTCTCCGCGCTCGCTGCAAGCTGCATCCGATGGAAACGTTCGGCGCGGCCACTCGGCGCCGCGCGGGGAAGCGGGATCGCGCGCCAAGCACGCAAGTGCCGGCGACGGCTTGTAGATCGCCTCGCCTGGCTCGGCGAGCGATTGCGAACATCGACTTCCCCTCACCGCGGTGCTTTGTTCGTCTTCTTCCAGAACACCACCGCGCAATCAATTCTCGGGGGGGGAGGGGCACGCGTCAAGGCCCGCAGCAAGACTTCTTCGAACCAGGCTGATGCGCGTCAGCCGGCCGGCGCTCGGAATCGGTGGTCAACGCCGCTGGGCACCGCGCAGGACCCAAGCGGGTCGAGAAAGCATTCGCGGAAACCAGCGCGCATAGGAAGTTCAAACGCCCTCTGCAGAGGCCACAACAGGGCCAAGACCGGCCTGAAGTGTCTCGATGCCGGCGCGTCGACTGCCGCACTGCCCCGCGTTGCCATTTCCTGGACCGTTCACTGGGCGCGTCCACAGCCTGCGGCTAAGGGTCCACCCTGATGCCGAGTTCATTCTCGACGGCCGGGCTGGCCCGACGCGCAGCACCGGCTCGGCTCAGCGTCCCGAGCAATCCCTGGCGACTGTGACGGCGTGTGTCTGACGGCAGGTGCGGCTCAGCCGGCGTGATGCGGCACCGGCTCGCGCGCCGGCGCCTTGGGCGGCGGCGCGGCTCCAGCCCCAGGTGTGTGAGGATATTCTCGATCACCGTCTACTCCAGGATTGCAGCGCAAATGTTGACCCGCCGAGAAGCTGCCGGCCGTGAGAGGCAGCTCATGGCCGAGGCCGTGTGAAAACGCGAAAACCGCGCATTTTCGGGGGTCTGTTTGGTATTCCCGAGGGGTCGATCGTTGAATACAGAGCGATCTGAGAGGTCGCGTTCAACGTCACGCGCTCCGCCGGCGCGTTTTCACACAGCCTCGGCCGGCTGCCGCCGATCAGTTGTTGCCCTGCGCGGGCATTTGAACAGCTGCTCCTTCCTCCAGACCAGCCAGTCAAGGCTATACACACTCGTGCGCGCGGTTGCCGACCGCCAGACGGCGTCTTCGTATGACACGACCACGCCGCCTGCAGGTAAGTAACCGCCGCGCTCGACAAGCACATTGACCGACGGGCGTTCCGAAGTGCAAATCGAAGCGCGCGTCGGCATCTCATTCCGGAAATCCTCAGCGTCAAGGTCGGAATCCAAGATCAAATTCATCGGAGTGCGCGAAACCTGCACTTGAAGTCGGA
>Ga0209683_10000540_pt1 | contig 14731 bp, 11 predicted proteins | sample DOMMetBare2Fresh_FD_187474 | JGI IMG/M metagenome (GOLD analysis project Ga0209683, IMG submission 187474) | Wetland sediment microbial communities from St. Louis River estuary, USA, under dissolved organic matter induced mercury methylation -... | ecosystem: Environmental > Aquatic >... | reverse complement strand
AAGGTGCGTCACTCCGGCTCTCCTTGGTTGTCAACCGGTGGTTTGAGGCGATCTTGGTCGGGAGGACTTCCGGATGGACCCGGCCGGTTGTAGCGTCTGAGTTGCGGGTCCGGGGAAGTGGCTGATCCGAAGTGTCGATGTGCGGGGGCAGGTCGACCGCGCGGAAGCCATCAGGGCAATCGTGCATAACGATCTGTCCCGTGCCGACGTGGTCTCGCATTTCGCCGTTGCCTCCGACCTGATCCGCACCGGCGTGGTGACCCCCGCCGCCTTCCATACCTGGACCGGCCGCATCGTCGTCCTCAGCGCAGAGAACGACCCGACGCAGAACACGAAGGATGCTCCGCGCTACGAGAACCTGTTTGGTCGCGGCATTGACCTGGTCAGCCTGGGCAACCTGGGACACGCCGCAGCGCTGGTGGACCCGGACAAGTTCGTCGATGTGCTGGAACGGGCGCTGGCCTGATCCGGATCGCGCCCTGCCGGCGGCCGCCCGGGGCACATCACGATGATGCGCACCTATTGCCGCGGACGGAGAGCCCAGCAGAATGTGCGACCCGTTTGAGGGCCACCGGATTGCCACCGCCTGCATGATGGAGACGTGCGCGGAGTCCTGCTGGATCTCGACGGTGTCGTCTACGTGGGCGATCAGCCGGTGCCAGGCGCCGCCGGGGCAGTCAGCTGGCTCGCGCGTGAAGGGGTCCCCTACCGCTACCTGACCAACACCACCTCCCGTCCTCGGCAGGCGATCGTCGACAAGCTGACGGGCATGGGTATCGCCGCGACCGCGGGCCAGATCCTCACCCCGGCCATCGCGGCGGTGGCTTGGCTGCGGAGCCACAATGTCGAGCATCCGGCGCTGTTCGTCCCCGAGGCGACCGCCATGGAGTTCGAGGAGCGCAACCCGCTCGCGGACGGCACCGAGGACGGCGCTGGTGCGGTGGTCGTGGGCGACCTCGGCGAAGGCTGGGACTTCGCGACCCTCAATCGTGCGTTCCGGCTGCTCATGAGTGACGCGGAGCCGCCCCTGATCGCCCTGGGGCTGACCCGCTACTGGCTCGCCGAGGACGGGCTTCGGCTCGATGCCGGCGCGTTCGTGCGAGCGCTGGAGTACGCCACCGGCCACTCGGCCGTGGTGCTGGGCAAACCGGATCCGGCGTTCTACGGCGCCGCGGTCGACGCCCTCGGCCTGGAACCCGACCAGGTCGTGATGGTCGGCGACGACGTCCGGTCCGACGTCGAGGGTGCCCAGCGGGCCGGCCTGTCCGGCGTCCTCGTGCGCACCGGAAAGTTCTCGCCGTCCCACCTCTCCGGCAACGTGTCGCCCGACGCGGTGCTCGACTCGATCGCCGACCTGCCGCGGTGGTGGGCCGAGCGCTGAGCAAACCGGTCGCCAACCCACGCGTTGACCAGCTCGTCGATCCGCTGCGCGCCAAGGGCCATGACGTCACCTCCCGGGCCGGGCGGCCACCGCGCCCCGCCCGGGGAGCCCCCGCGCGGACGAGGACTGGTGAGGCGACCTGCGGCCCACCCCAGTGTTGCCCACACGCCAGGTCCCCCACCAGGGCCGCGAGCGCCGTGTGACCCGCCAGTCACGCGGACGGCGGTGCCCCACGTCGAGCTGCTGGACGAGGGGGGGCATTGTGTTGATGGATTCCCGGACGCGCCCGTGGGAACTCAGCCTTGTCCAGTGAAACGGTTACCCCATGAACCTCAGTCCCGCCCTTGGTGCTCTCGACGTTCTGCCGGCTCTCCGTGCGGCACGCCTCGTCCCGGTGGTGGTGCTCGACGACGCCGCCGACGCCGATGCCCTGGCCGGCGCCCTGGTCGCCGGCGGGCTGCCGGTCGCAGAGGTGACCTTCCGCACTGCCGCGGCCCAGGAGTCGATCCGCGCGATGACCGCCCGCGGCGACATCCTGGTCGGTGCCGGCACCGTGCTCACGGTGGCGCAGGTCGACCAGGCGGTGGCCGCTGGCGCGCGTTTCGTGGTCTCGCCGGGCCTGTCCCGCGCCGTCGTGGAACGCTGCCATGAGATTGGCGTGCTCGCGCTGCCCGGCGCCGTCACCGCAACCGAGGTCCAGGCGGCACTCGAGCTCGGGGTGAGCACGGTCAAGTTCTTCCCGGCCGGCACCTCCGGTGGCCCTGCCGCCATCAAGGCGCTCGCGGCGCCCTTCGCCAACGTCCGGTTCGTGCCCACCGGCGGGGTTGGTCCCAAGAACCTGGGCGAGTACCTGACCCTTTCCGCAGTCGCGGCCGTAGGGGGTTCGTGGATGGTCCCACGCGCCCGCGTCAAGGCCGGCGACTTCGCTGGTATCCAACAGCTGACCGCCGACGCCGTCGCTCTGGCCCGCGTCAGCAGCTGACCAACCCCTCGTGGACACCGACTGACCCGCCCGGACGGACTGACCCACCCAGACGGACTGCCCGACCCAGATGGACTGCCTGACCCAGACGAAGGAGCACGACGATGGCTGACCTGAGCATCCGACCCGCATCGGAGTGCCGCTTCGACGCGGTGTCCCTGGGCGAGGTGATGCTGCGCCTGGACCCTGGCGAGGGGCGCATCCGTACCGCTCGATCCTTCCGGGCCTGGGAAGGCGGCGGCGAGTACAACGTCGCCCGCGGGCTACGCCGTGCCTTCGGGCTGCGTGCCGCCGTGGTCACGGCGTTGGCCGACAACGAGGTCGGGCGCCTGGTCGAGGACCTCATCCTCACCGGCGGCCTGGACACCTCGTTCATCTCCTGGGTGGTCTTCGACGGCATCGGGCGGCAGACGCGCAACGGGCTGAACTTCACCGAGCGCGGCTTCGGGGTGCGCGGGGCAGTCGGGGTCTCCGACCGCGGCCACACCGCGGCGTCCCAGCTCACACCCGGGGAGGTGGACTGGGACCACCTCTTCGGCAGGCTCGGCGTCCGCTGGCTGCATACCGGCGGGATCTTCGCCGCCCTCAGCGAGTCTGCCGCGGCGACGGTCATCGAGGCGGTCACCGCCGCCAAGAAGTACGGCACCGTCGTCTCCTACGACCTGAACTACCGCCCCAGCCTGTGGAAGGCGATCGGCGGCCAGGCCAAAGCCCAGGAGGTCAACCGTGAGATCGCCCGGCACATCGATGTGATGATCGGCAACGAGGAGGACTTCACCGCGAGCCTCGGGTTCGAGGTTGACGGAGTGGACGAGAACCTCTCAGCCCTTCAGGTGGACAAGTTCGCCGCGATGATCGAGAAGGCCGCCACGGCATACCCGAACTTCTCGGTCATCGCCACCACGATGCGCACCGTGCGCACGGCCAGCATCAACGACTGGGGTGCCATCGCCTGGTCCCCGGCCACCGGCGTCGTCAGGGCCACCCACCGCGAGCGGCTGGAGATCCTCGACCGTGTCGGCGGAGGCGACTCCTTTGCCTCAGGTCTCATCTACGGGCTGCTCGCCGGCGAGCCCCTGCAGACCGCCGTGCAGTACGGCGCGGCTCACGGCGCACTGGCGATGACCACCCCCGGCGACACCACCATGGCGACCAAGGCCGAAGTGCTCAAGCTCGCCGGCGGCGGCGGCGCACGCGTCGACCGCTGAGTCCCTGCCTCTGCCCGAACACCAACACGCCTGGCCGTGCTTTGTCCGGCGTGACCTCACCGCAGGAGCCGGCGCACTGCGACCTCCGCACCGCGAAGCTCGGCGAGCCCCTTGAGCCGCCCGATCAGGGAGTAGCCCGGGTTGGATGCCCGTCGTTGGTCGTCGAGAAGCTGGTGTCCGTGGTCAGGCCTCAGCGGGATCCTCGGGCCGCCGCCGTCAAGCTCGCGCCGGCGCTCCTCGGTGACCAGGGCGGCGAGGACCCCCACCATGTCGACGTCGCCAAGCACATGGTCGCCCTCGTGGAAGCTGAGCGGGTTCTCCTCTCGCACGGTCGAGCGCAGGTGCGCGAAATAGATCCGGGAGGCGAACTCTCCGGCCATGGCCACGAGGTCGTTGTCGGCCCGTACCCCGAACGAGCCGGTGCAGAATGTCAGTCCATTCGCAACGCTGGGCGCCGCATCCAGCAGCCAGCGGATGTCGTCACGGGTAGAGACCACACGCGGCAAGCCGAGCAGCGGGCGCGGCGGATCGTCAGGGTGGATCGCCATCCGGATGCCGACCTCTTCGGCGATGGGTGCGACAGCGCGCAGGAAGTAGCCAAGGTTCTCCCGAAGCTCGGGTGCGTCGATGTCCGCGTAGGTCGCCAGCTTCCCCCGAAGCGACTCGAGGTCGTACGCCTCCTCCGAGCCCGGCAGTCCGGCGATGATGTTCCTGACCAGCAGGTCCCGACCCGGCTCTGAGAGCTGGTCGTAGCACGCCCTGGCTCGCTCGGTCGCTGGTACGTCGTACTCCGCCTCGGCCCCTGCTCGGCGCAGGATGAACAGGTCGAAGGCAGCGAAAGCGTCCTGGTCGAAGCGCAGCGCCCAGCCGCCGTCGGCCAGGACGTACCGCAGGTCGGTACGCGTCCAGTCCAGGATCGGCATGAAGTTGTAGCAAACGACGTCAATGCCGTTGGCCGCAAGATTGCGCAGGCTCTGCTGGTATGCCTCGATCCAGCGGTCACGCAGCGGGCCACCACGCTTGATGTCCTCATGCACCGGCACGCTCTCCACGACCGACCACGTCAGTCCGGACGCCTCGATGAGTTCCTTGCGTTCCGCGATGGCTTCGGCAGTCCATACCTGCCCGTTCGGGACCCCGTGCAGCGCGGTCACGATCCCGGTAGCACCGGTCTGCTTGATGTCCGCCAGGGTGATCGGGTCGCTGGGGCCGAACCATCGCCAGGTGTGTTCCATGCATGGCCTCCAGGGCCTCACCCTCGTCGAGGCGATGCTCGGCGACGAGATGGGCGAGGTGGACGCTGTCGAGGCGGCGGGACACACAGCCTCGCCCGACGAGACCGCTCACCTCGGAGCGGATGTGAGCGCGCCATTCATCGGGCGTACGTGCGGTCCCTTCCCTGTGACGGGCCGAAGACATCTGACGTCGGTGGCCGGCTGGAAGCGGCGCAGAGGGGCAGGTCCGCCATGGAGCGCCCGTCGATGAACACGGGCGAGCTCTGGGATCCGGTCTCGCGTCCTGGCCGGACCCCTCTGACCGAGGGGCGTGGCCGGGCTGCTTCGAGCACGGCCCACACCAGCTTGCCGCCGTCGTCGGTGGGCAGGACCCCGAAGGCACGGGAGAGGCCGGCCACGACCGCGAGGCCTCGTCCCTGCAGGACAAGACCGGAAGCAGGCTGACCCGCCAGGCCAGGACCGTGATCTCGGACGGTCAGGCGCAGGGCCCCAAGGTCCCAGACGAGGGACAGGTCGAGGTGGGTGCCGGCGTTCATGCAGGAGCTCGCCACCAGCTCGTTGACCACCAGGGTTGCGAAGGGAACGACCCGGCCCAACCTCCATCCCAGCAGGGTACGAGTGACGAACTCCCGCGACGCCCGCGGCGCGGTGGGGTGCGGGGCCAGCCGCAACCGCTCGACAGCGAGGACAGGGGTCGCCAGCACCTCGGATACCGCGGAGAACAATGCTCCGGTAAGGATCAGGAGACGGCCCAGAGGGTGGGCGGCCAGAGCGTTGCGCACCCGAGGGTCCGGACAGGCCACGGCAATATGGATCCCCGGCCAGTCGCGCACATGGCGTCCTGCCGTCGCAAGCAGCTCGACCGCTTCCAGGTCGGCCTCTACGAGCCCGTTCGACAGGTCACAGACCACACCACGAGGTCCGTCGGTCAGAGCCAGCTGGATCGCGCGGTCCAGATCCTGCACAACTTCACTGAGCCGGCCGGCAACCTCCAGGACCACTACGTCGCGGATCACCCGGCTACGCAGCTTCTGAGCTGTCGCCGCACGACCCGTTGACTGCGGCGGGACCGCAGCCGGGATCTCTGCCGGGACGGAGGGGGCCTGCGGGGTCGGGAACAGTGCGACCCTGCCGGCGAAGGCTGTGGGAGGGTCCTGCAGACTGCTCGGTCGCTGCACCACGGTGGACTCGATTCAGTGGTCCCGGATCATAGGGTGCGGCCACCGTGGGTCGGGCACATAACGGACATAACCTGACACCACCAGCGGGACGCGGGTCGCAATCTACACCCTCGGAACAGTGCCCGGACGCGTGGCTCCGGTCACCTCGGAGGTAGGTATCCCGGGAGCTGGGCACCGAAGCGCAGACGGTCCGTGCGATGCCTGCCCTCTTGGGTCAGAGCGCTCGGCTTGCGGCGATCGTTAGCATATTCACAGACCCTCAACGGCCAATCCTCGCCGGGCTCTACCGGAGACCGATGGCGGGCGAGATCGAACACCAGGGGGTACGGCAGATGAGCAGCCTGCAAAGGCCAGGCCGCCCTCCGCCGGGACGCCACCAGACAAGGCAGGTTAGGCACGTGCTCGCCAACGAATCACAGCGAACCAACAGACCGGCTCGCTCACCCCGCGTCGTGTGCCGATCACGACTGACATGACGAGATCATCGACCGGTGTTCCCTGCGGAGCCGCCGACGGCGCCACCATAACGGTCGCGGCAGAACACAGATTCCAACAGCTCAAGGCCCGTAGTGCCCTGTCGGACGCCATCTTCAGCAGCGCGTACTTCTGGCAGATGGCCACCGACGAGCGGGGCGTCATCCAGATCTTCAACGTCGGCGCCGAGGCGATGCTGGGATACGACGCGGTCGACGTGGTCGACCGGATCACCCCCGCCGACATCTCCGACCCCCAGGAGCTCATCAAGCGGGCCGCGGAGCTCAGCGCCGAGCTGGACACCCCGATCGCACCCGGGTTCGAGGCGCTCGTTTTCAAGGCCAAACGCGGCATCGAGGACATCTACGAGCTGACCTACGTCCGCAAGGACGGCAGCCGCTTCCCCGCCATGGTCTCGGTGACAGCGCTGCGAGATGTCCAGGAGGACATCATCGGCTACCTGTTGATCGGTACCGACAACACCGCCCGCAAGGAGGTCGAGGCAGCCCAGGCGCTGCTGGACCGCCAGCTGCGGGACCAGCAGTTCTATACCCGTTCACTGATCGAGTCGAACGTGGATGCGCTGATGACCACCGATCCCGAAGGCACCATCACCGACGTCAACCAGCAGATGATGGCCCTGACCGGGCGTACCCGCGCGGAGCTGATCCATGCCCCGTTCAGGGACTTCTTCACCGATCCCACCCGGGCCGACGAGGGCATCGCGCGGGTGCTGGCCGAGCACAAGGTCACCGACTACGAGCTGACGGTCCGTGCCCGCGGCGGCAAAGAGACCTTCGTCTCGTACAACGCCTCCACCATCCACGATCGACACGACGCCCTGCAGGGCGTGTTCGTGGCCGCCCGCGACGTGACCGACCGTCGGCTCACCGAGCTCACCCTGAAGCAGAAGAATGTCGAGCTCGAGCATGCGAGCCGGATGAAGTCGGAGTTCCTGGCGACGATGTCGCACGAGCTCCGCACCCCGCTGAACTCGGTGATCGGGTTCTCCGAGGCGCTCAAGGACGGCCTCCTGGGCGAGTTGACGGACAGCCAGGAGGAGTACATCGGGGACATCTTCACCAGCGGTCAGCACCTGCTCTCGCTGATCAACGACATCCTGGACCTCTCTAAGGTCGAGGCCGGGATGATGAACCTCGAGCTGGAGGCGGTGGACGCGCGCCGGCTCCTGTCCAACGCCCTGTCCATCGTCCGGGAGAAGGCAGCGGCGCGCGGCATCGGTCTCGACCTCGAGCTGGACGAGCACGTCGGACTCACCCAGTTGGACGTGCGCAAGACCAAGCAGATCGTCTACAACCTGCTCTCCAACGCGGTGAAGTTCAGCAACGAGGGAGGTCTGGTGTCACTGCGAGCGCGGCACGTCGCCAGAAGCGCCGTCGGCACCCTGGAGGGCACCTGGCCCGTGCGCAGGTTCGCGCTGTCCGACAACGAGTTCACCGAGTTCCTCGAGATCCAGGTCACCGATGGTGGCATAGGCATCTCCCAGGCGGACATGGCCAAGCTGTTCCAGTCGTTCACCCAGATCGACAGCAGCCTGGCGCGCAAGTTCGAGGGCACTGGGCTGGGCCTTGCGATGGTCAAGCAGATGACAGAGCTGCTCGGTGGGACCGTGGCCGTGGCCAGCAGCGTGGGCCAGGGAGCATGCTTCGCCGCCTGGATCCCGCTCCCAGCGTTCACCCAGCCCGCCTCCACCGAGCGCTCAGACGTTGAGGCGCAGGCGGCGGTAGCCCCTGAGACCATCGATCCCGTCGCCCTCGTGGTCGAGGATGACGACGATGCCGCAGACCTGGTGAGCCAGCTCCTGGAGGCCGAGGGCTTCGCCGTACTTCGCGCATCCAGCACCGAGGAAGCGCTTCGGATGGCCCCCCGGCAGGCTCTCGACCTCATCACCCTGGACACCCACCTGCCGGCCAACAACGGGTGGCAGTTCCTTGCCTCCATCCGTCAGGACGCCATCCTGGGCAGGGTGCCTGTCGTCGTCATCTCCGGTCCCACCGATGGTCCACTGGCGTTGGCCGGAGGCGCGGTCGCGGTTCTGGAGAAACCCATCAGCCGCGCCGCACTGAAGCTGGCACTGACCCATGTGGGCTTCCGCGACATGCAGGACCAGGCACGCACCGTGCTGGTCGTCGATGATGACCCCAAGGCGGTCGAGCTGATCGCGGCCTACCTGACGATCCCTGACTATGTGGTGGTCAGGGCCTACGGCGGGCTCGAGGCCATCGCCCTGGCGCGCCGGGTACAACCAGATCTCATCCTGCTGGACCTGATGATGCCCGAGGTGAGCGGGTTCGATGTCGTCCGTGCGCTGAAGGCCGACCCCGGTACAGCGGGTATCCCGATCCTGGTCGTCACTGCCAGAGAGATCACGGCACTGGACTGCCAAGCCCTCAACGCCGATCCGAGAAACGCCATCGGCATCATCACGAAGGCCGGTCTCAACGCGACCGACTTCATGGCCGAGGTTCGGCATGCCCTACCGCAACGCTAGGAGGAGCATCAGGTGGCCACGGTACTAGTTGTCGAGGACAACCCGGCGAACATGAAGCTCACCTCGGTGCTCCTGCACAGCGCGGGTCACACAGTGCTGCCTGCCGTGGACGCTGAAACGGGGTTGAGGTTGGCACACGATGAGCAGCCCGACCTGATCCTCATGGATATTCAGCTGCCGGGCATGGACGGCCTGGCAGCGACCGCCATTCTGAAGCAGGACCCGGCCACGGAAGCCATCCCGATCATCGCGCTGAGCGCGCTGGCGATGAAGGCGGACCGGGAACGGAGCCAGACCGCCGGCTGCGACGCCTACATCGTCAAGCCATTGCGGTACAAGGAGATCTACGCAGCGATGGACCACCTTCTGCAGAGACCACAGCCGCCCGCCGCCCTGGCGACACCTCCAGGTCTGACCACAACATGACCGCGCCCGACCCGAACGCGCCCGACCCGAACGCGCCCGACCTGGCGGCTCCGGCCGTCATCCTCATCGTCGACGACGAAAGCCAGAACCGTCGACTGCTCCAGGCCTTGCTCGGCCACGAAGGCTACGTCACGCGCACTGCCGACAGTGGCGAGCAGGCTCTGGCCGCCATCGCCGACGACCCGCCCGACCTCATCCTGCTGGACGTCATGATGCCCGGGCTGGACGGGCGACAGGTAGCCAGGGCCGTCAAGGCAGACCCCGCCACCAGCAAGATCCCGATCATCATGGTGACGGCCCAGACCGACCGCGAGGCACGTCTGGCGGCGCTGGACGCGGGAGCCGAGGACTTCCTGTCCAAACCCGTCGACCGGGCCGAGCTGTGGCTGCGCGTGCGCAACCTCCTGCGTCTGAAACGGCTCAGCGACCTCCTGGAGAGAGACCAGGTAACGCTCGAAGCAGAGGTGCAGGCTCGGACTGCGGAGCTGCAGGCCCGTACGGTGGATCTTCAGCGCTTCGGCACGGCGATGGATGCGACTGACGACTCGATCGTCCTGGTGAACCGCACCACGATGCGTTTCGTCGCTGTCAACGCGACCGCCTCACAGATGCTGGGCTACTCACGCGATGAGCTGTTCGAGCTCGGACCCATGGACCTGGTGTCGACCTCGCGTGACCAGCTGGAGGCACTGTACGACGCGATCATCGCCGGTCGTGGGCGGACGGCCTCCCTGGAGACCGCGCACCGACGAGATGGTTCCGCCTTCCCCGTCGAGGTGCACCGGCAGGCTCAGCGCGCCGGAGCCGACTGGATCATCGTCGTCGTCACCCGCGACATCAGTGAACGCATCGAGGCGGAGAGCAGGCTGGAGGATCTGGCTCACTTCGACGCCCTCACCGGGTTGTCCAACCGCAAGCTGTTCTGTGAAGCGCTGTCCAAGGTGGTGCTTCACGCCTCGACCACCGGGGAGACGGTCGCGGTCCTCCATCTGGACCTCGACTACTTCAAGGACGTCAACGACAGCTCAGGACACGGGATCGGCGACGAGCTGCTGATCCAGGTCAGCGACCGGCTGATCGAGTGTGTGTGCGAGCTCGATACCGTCGGGCGACTCGGTGGGGATGAGTTCGCGCTCATCCTGAGCGGGCTGCAGGATCGAGGCGAGGCCGCAGTCGTGGCCGAGAAGATCCAGAAGAGGTTGCTGGAACCCTTCCGTCTGGGGGGCCACGAGATGACCGTGACCGCCAGCATCGGTATCGCCCTGCACCCCGACGACGCGACCGACAACGAGACACTGCTCCAGCATGCGGATACGGCCATGCAGCAGGCCAAGCAGTCAGGTCGCGACACTTTTCAGTTCTTCACGAGTGCGATGAACACCGAGGTGTGGCGTCGCCTGGAGCTCGAGAGCGCACTGCGGCAGGCGGTCAAGAACGGTGAGTTCGTCCTGCACTACCAGCCCAAGGTGGAGCTCAGAAGCGGGCGGGTCGTTGGCCTGGAGGCTTTGCTGCGCTGGGACCGGCCTGGTTTCGGTTTGATCCCGCCGAGTGAGTTCATCTACTCGCTGGAGGAATCGGGCCTGATCGTCAACGTCGGCCGTTGGGCAATCGCCGCGGCCTGCGAGCAGATCAGGGAATGGACCCGGCGCGGGATCGGCCCGGTCCAGGTGTCGGTGAACGTCTCACAGCTGCAGCTCGTCAGAGGTGATCTGGAGAGCGATGTCCTTCTTGTGCTGGATACCTATGAGGTTCCGGCGCGGCTCCTCGAGCTCGAGATCACCGAGTCCCTGCTGATGACGAGCACAGACCGAACGATCGCCATCCTGGCGAGCCTGAAGGCTGCCGGCGTGCAGATCTGCATCGACGACTTCGGTACGGGGCACTCCAGCCTCGCATACCTGCGCCGATTCCCGATCGACAGGCTGAAGATCGACCGAAGCCTCATTCGCGACGTCACCCGCAGCTCGGATGCCGCCGCCACCGCCTCGGGGATCATCCGAATGGGCCACAGCCTCGACCTGGAGGTGATCGCCGCGGGCGTCCAGACGGCGCCTCAGCTGGCGTTCCTGCGAGACCACCGATGTGACCAGATGCAGGGCTCCTACTTCAACCCGCCGCTGCCGGTGCCCGCCCTCGAGATGCTACTGCTTGAGGGCACCATCCTGACGACACCGAACGAGCAGGGCAGGTGACTCGACCCGGCCCGCTCAGGTCGGCAGCAAGCCGGACATGGTGGCCAGGACCGCAGCCCTGAGCTCCGCGAACGTGCGCTCCGGCTGGAAGACGAGCCACTCGAGCCCGGCCGCCAGCGTCGCCCCGAAGATCGCCGCCCCGACGAGCCCGGCATCCAGGTCGGGGCGCGCGTCGCGCACGACGTCGGCGAAGGAACCCATCGAGTCGTCCCGCACAAGCCTGATCGACTCCTGCCAGAGGCGGCCGGTCCGGAAGGTCTCGGTGGTGATCAGCTTCGCGAAGCTGGGATTCATGTGAACCTGGGTCAGGAGCTCGGTCACCAGCGCCTCGAGGGCTCGCGCGCCCTCGAGGCCGGCACTGGCAGACCGTAGGGCGTCGGTCAGGCGTCCAACCCCCTCGGTGAGGATCGCCGCGAACATCTCGTCCTTCGAGCCGAAGTTGTAGTACACGCTGCCCTTGGCCACCCCTGCCCTGGCTGCAATCTGCTCCACCGAGGTCGCGGAGAACCCATGGTCGGCGATCAGCAGGACCGCGGCGTCGATGATCTGCCTTCGCGTGCCCCCGCGCCGGTCGGCCACCGGCAGCCGGGGTACGACCTTCGTCGCCCCGGTCCCTCGCTTCTGCTCCATGGTCACCACCCTGTCAGATCGCCAGCACGGGGTGCAGCCGGCTGAGCGTCCAGGTACGCATCCGCCCGGCCCGCCAAGCCGTCAGCGCGAGGGACACCACCAGGAGCGCCCCGAGGTAGGCCACGGAGGTCCACAGTCGTGCGTCGACTCCCCCGGTGATGACCTGCCGGAGACCGCTGACGGCGTAGCTCATCGGGAGCAACGGGTGGATGAACCTGAAGAACGCCGGGGTCGTCTCGACCGGGTAGGTCCCGCCCGAAGATGCGAGCTGCAACATGAGCAGCGCCAGGATGGCGACCTTGCCGGCGGCCGGTCCGAACAGGGCGTTGAGCATCTGCTGCAGGGCCAGGAAGGCGGCGACGATGAGCAGGGTGAAGGTGACCGTGCCGATGACATGGGTGAACTCCAGGCCCACGCCGTAGTGGATGACGGAGAGCATGATCGCCACCTGCCCGACACCGATCGCCAGGGCTGGCAGGAAGCCCGCGAATGCGGCCCGCCATCCCGAGGCTGGTGTGGCCAAAGCTCGCGGAGGCACCGGGCGAAGCAGCAGCCACGTGATGAGCGCCCCGACGAACAGCGCGAGCGGGATGAAGAAGGGAGCGAAGCCCTCGCCGAAGCCTGCCGCCTGCGCGGTGTCGGTGGACCCGAGCGACACCGGTGAGCTGATCACCTTTGCGCGTTGGGCCCTGAGCGTGGCCGAGTCCTTGGGCAGCTGGGACGCGCCGCTCTTCAGCGCCTCGGCGAGCGTCTGTGTTCCGTGACCGAGCTGGCTCGCACCGTCCGCCACCTTGCCCTCGCCGTCCGCGAGCACGGTCGACCCCTTGGCAAGGGTGGCTGTGCCGCCGGCGAGCGTCTCTGCACCCCCGGACAGCTTGCGTGCGCCGTCAGCCAGGGTGCCGGTGCCCGTGGCGAGCTTTCCGGCTCCCTCGGAGAGTGCGGAGGTCCCGGTGGCGAGCCGGGCGGCCCCGCCAGAGACCTGGCCCGCGCCGTCGGACAGGTGGAACAGGCCGGCGTCCAGCGTCCTGGCGCCGTCGGCCACCGAGTGGGCGCCCGCGTCGAGGGTCGCCAGGTCGCCCTTCATGGCAGCAAGGGAGGCGCTGTCCGGGAGCGAGCCCGAAGCGGACTGCAGACCCGTGAGCAGCTCCTTCGCCTGGGCGTCACCGCCTGCGGCCTGGGTGGCGAGGTAGGAGCCTATCGGCGTCAGACTGGACTGCAGGGCCGGCAGCCGGCCCGCTAGTGCGCCGACCCTGCTCACCGTGTCGTCGACCCCGGAGGCCACCTGTCCGGCACCCACCGCCAGGTCCTTCCCGGACGCCGCCGCGCGGGCGGCGCCGGTGGCGGTGGCGTCCGCGCCGGCCGCCAGCTTGGCGGCACCCCTGTCGGCGTCGGCCGCTCCCGAGTGCAGGGCGGCGGCCCCGGCTGCGGTCTTCGTGGCGCCGGCAGCCAGGCGGGACGCGCCGGTCGCGACTGTGGCTGACCCGTCGGCTGCGCGGGCCGCTCCCGAGGCGAGCGAGGCCGCGCCGTCGGCACCCTTACGCGCACCGGCGGCAAGCTGGCCGCTCGCCGACCGCAGCGTCACCGCACCGTCGGACGTCTGGGCAAAGCCGTCGTGAGCGGAGCCAAGGCCGACCAGCACCGAGTCCACCGCGCGCTCACCGACGGTGTCGGAGACGGCGGTGCGCACCTGGGACATGGCCTGGCGGCCCAGGGTGGAGGCCAGGAACGAGTTCGCGTCGTTGTAGGTCACCTTCAGCTCTGCGGCCGTCGGGTCGGCCCCGCCGGCGGAGGCGATCCGTTTGGAGAAGTCCTGCGGGATCGTCAGGGCGAAGTAGTAGGTGCCGTCCGAGACACCTTTGGCCGCGTCACGGGCATCGGCTGTGACCCAGTGGAGATCCTTCGAGTCGAGCAGGCGGGTGGCGACGTCGGTCCCGGCGTGCAGGGTCCTGCCGTTGGCCCGCGCGGACTGGTCGGCGTTCACCAGGGCCACGGGCAGCTTGTCGAGATTGCCGGTCGGGTCCCAGAACGCCCAGAGGTACAGGGCCCCGTAGAGCAGCGGGATCAGCAGCATCGCGCCGACGGCGATCTTGGGCAGCGCGCCGTGTCGGAACCGGCGAAGCTCGGTGCCGTGGGAGGTGAGGGAGATCATCGTGGTCCTATCAGGAGTGCGGGCGCCCGGGGCGCGGCGGGACTGGCGGCGCGGAAGGTCAGGCGGCCGCGAGAGTGTGCGGGGCGGTGCTCAGGTGGAACTGCCAGGGCCGGTCCGTCCACGACATGGCCGCAGCCTCGCCGAGGGAGGAGACCGAGGCGATGACGGTGATACCCGACCCTGCGAGTGCTTCCAGGCGCGACCAGACGATCTGCCGGCGCACGCTGTCTCGCACCTGGTCCACGTCGTCGACCACCAGCAGGTCGGGCCGCTGCGCCATCGCCAGCATGATTCGCAGCAGCATCACGTCAACTTCGTCGAGGTCCCAGATCTGCGTCTGGACGAGGGGGACCGGCCGCTC
>Ga0209683_10000539_pt1 | contig 14731 bp, 13 predicted proteins | sample DOMMetBare2Fresh_FD_187474 | JGI IMG/M metagenome (GOLD analysis project Ga0209683, IMG submission 187474) | Wetland sediment microbial communities from St. Louis River estuary, USA, under dissolved organic matter induced mercury methylation -... | ecosystem: Environmental > Aquatic >... | reverse complement strand
TGGGCAAATTCGGGGTGGAACTATGGGCTGCAAAAACATTCACGGCTCATACCGCTTCGCCAACAGAAAATCTATGCTTTTACACTGGCAGGTATAAGCGAATCATTAGCGCATTTTTTATAAAAAAACCAGGTTTTAACATGCAAATGTTTTCTGATCGGCGTTTTAATGACGGAAACACACAAAGCAATTGAAAATAAACACCAAACGGCTGCGTATTCATTAGGATCCGTCGTAGTAACATCGGAAATCCAAGGGCCGATCAGGTAATGAAAGGAGACAAAACGCCAAGAACCATAAATGAACGGCATATAAAAGGCGACGAGGATATAAGTCAACGCATGCAAGCCCCAATCGAAGCCGAACAGCCAGTCGATAGGTTCAGACAGCAAGCCGTTTAATGGCATTTGCCAGGCAATGTGCCAGCTACCCGATACCGAGCAGACCGCCGGCCCGCAAAAACCCTCAACGCCAATACGGCAGGAACCGGCCCAGCCGAAAGGATACATTTTAACCAGCATGGATATGGCACCGATAGCGCAAATGGTATATACCGCCGTGCGAATTTTCAGTTTGACCGGTTCCGGAATAAAGTACATCGCCACCATGTTGACAAAAAATGGCTGAAACGATACATGCAGATAACCAAATAGCGTGAGTACCTGATTATTCGGGTTATCGCATAAATCGATATAGATATAAGTTGCCGCCTGTAATAATTCCATCAAGGCAAAATAGGTTAACGGAATCCAAAGTTCCTTTGATTCCCCTTTGATTGCAACATAAGCTGCAGTTGTAAGACCTGCGGCCGCCAAAACGCCGGACGCTTCACCACTCCAACACATAAAACTGACCCTTCTTTTATAATTATTAATACCGCTATTCCAAAGGCTTCCATCTGGATTGCATAAAGAAATAGTAGTAATGTTATGTTATTTGTTGATTGTCCGTGATGATCAATCCCGCCAAATAAAGCATTGGCAGGCCCCCTCAACCGCCAGGATCAACCCCGTCTATTGTATAATAAATAGTCTAAAATTAAGAAAAGGAATACGCTGGCCAGGTATCGGCAATTTTATTGGTGCAATGATTCCGACAGGGTCGTTTGGCAATTATGCTGAAAAAGCCTCTCTATCGATATAAATATCAACAGGATTTACAGTTGTGATAGCGGCAACTGGCAAATCCTGTCCTGAACGCCAGTTTTTAACTGCCTCCTGTTTACTTTGTCCAGTGATCAGAAAGACCAATTGCCGGGTACTACTTAACCCCTTTGCACTAATGGAAACGCGCTCAGGCGGTGGTTTTGGTGAATGATGTACCGCATGTACCCACTCTTCATTGTTATGCTGATGTCCCGGAAATAAACTGGCTGTATGGCCATCTTCACCCATGCCTAGTAAAACCATGTCAAAGGGCAATGCATCGATAACAATTTGCCGGTAGCACTCAGCAGCTCTTTCCGGACCTAATTCGGCAGGTATTGGGAAAATTTGGGTGTCAGGAATGGCGACTTTTTCGAGAAACGTCCGAGTCGCCATCAAGCTGTTCCTATCCTGATGATCTGCAGGCAAACAGCGCTCATCGCCAAAATAGATGTACCAGTGCTGCCAGGCGGCTTGGCTTTCTGTTAGTAATCGATAAATTTTTTCCGGCGTACTGCCTCCAGCCAAGACCAGTTTAAATTTGCCTCTTTCCCTGATGGCTTGTTCGGCGGCATCAAGAATCTGTTTGCAGGCCTGTTGCGCGACTTGTACGGCAGTGTCCAAATAATGCCAGTGATAATTGTTCTGCATTTAATTGCACTCCGGCATTAATGAACTGCGCCATGATTGAGATTCTTTGTCGAATAACCGACGACTATCCTGAGGTCCCCAAGAACCGGCGGCATAACTGGCGATATAGTCTCGTTCGATAGCCCAGGTTTGCAGGATAGGGTCAACCACTCTCCAGGCATATTCCACTTCGTCGAAACGCAAAAAAAGCGAGCGGTCGCCTTTCAGGACATCCAGTAGCAAGTCTTCATAGGCATCGATAGCTTTTTCGTCCTGATTGCGAAAGCTGGCATCCAGACTGCTGACGCGGGTACTCATCTCCAGACCGGGTTCTTTTACCGTCATTTCTATGCGGATAAACTCTTCCGGCTGGATGCCCAATAATACCCAATTAGGACTCATGCATTGCACTTTAGTGCCACGGAAAAATTGTAATGGTGGATGACGAAAACAGATCGAAATGGTCGACTGCGCCTTGGCCATGCGTTTGCCTGTACGCAAATAAAACGGTATGCCGCGCCAACGCCAGTTATCGATATAAAGTTTCAAGGCGGCATACGTTTCGGTGGTGCTGTTGGCAGGAATATTGGCTTCCTGCAGATAGCCGTTGACTTTCTCGCCATTGATCGTGCCTTTGGCATACTGGGCCCGGAAAGAATGGCCATGTACTGCTTCCTTAGGGATAGGCCGGATGGATTTCAGGACTTTGACTTTTTCATCGCGCAACGCTTCCGCTTCCATCGAAACCGGAGGCTCCATGGCCACCAATGTCAATAATTGCAGCAAATGGCTTTGCAACATGTCACGCATGGCACCGGCGCTATTGTAATAATCGCCGCGACTGTCGATACCAATTTCTTCGGAATGGGTAATTTGAATATGATCGATATAATTACGGTTCCATAAGGGCTCCAACATGACATTGGCGAAGCGGAACACGAGCACGTTTTGCACCATACCTTTGCCCAGATAATGATCGATACGGTAGATCTGGTCTTCGGTCAGATAATTGTTGATCCGTTTTTGCAATGCCTGAGCGCTGTCAAGATCGTATCCGAATGGCTTTTCAATAATCACCCTGCGCCAGCCGTATTCTTCATCAAATAGATGATTATTACTTAAAAATTCCATGACCGTGCCGAAATCGGACGGGCTGATGGATAAATAGAAGGCTATGTTTTTAGGGAACTCGCTTTGATTTAGCGTTTCAGTCAGCGCCGTATAACATGCAGCTTGCTCAATATCACCTTGATGGTAATACAGGCGTTCGCTAAACCTCTGAAAAATGATTTCATCGAAATCATTCTTAGCTTTGTGCTGAATCATTTCCCTAGCTTCAGCCAGCCATTTTTGCTGATCCCAGGGTCTCCTGCCGACTGCCATGATGCGTGTGCCTTCTGGCAATCGGTTCGCGGCATCAAGATGATAAAGCGCCGGCATCAGTTTAATGCGGGAAAGATTGCCGGTGGCGCCAAAAATAACATAAGTACAGGGTTCGGCTTTCATGAGAATAGGTCAAAGGTAGAAGGGGCAAGGTTCAAGCTATATTCTTGAAGGCTATCAGTCGAGACGCCTGGAAACTTGATTTCAAACATTATAAGTGGTCGATGCCGTTTTACCGCCATGTCCGGTCCAATCGGTATGGAAAAACCGGCCTCTGGGCTGGTCGACCCGTTCATAAGTATGCGCGCCGAAATAATCCCGCTGCGCCTGCAGCAGATTGGCGGGCAAACGTTCGCTGCGATAGCCATCAAAATAAGCCAGCGCCGAGGATAATGCCGGCGTGGGTATGCTTAGTTCTATACCCAACATGACAGCTTTGCGCCAGCCTTGTTCGGTTTTTTTCATGGCTTCGATAAAAAAATCGGCCAGCAAAAGATTTTCCAGCTCGGGGTTATTATGATAAGCCTGTTTAATATCGTTCAAAAACCGGCTGCGGATAATGCAACCGCCGCGCCACATCAATGCGATCTCTCCATAATTAAGAGACAGGCCATATTCTTTCGAGGCCTCGCGCATCAAACGGAATCCTTGAGCATAGGATATGATCTTGGCGGCATACAAGGCGTCGTGAATCGCATGAATCATGGCCTCTCGGTCACCGGTAAAAATTTTTCTGGTTTTGGGCAAATAGTGCGAAGCCTTCAAGCGTTCTTCCTTCTGAGCCGATAAACACCGTGCGAATACCGATTCACCGATCAATGTTAATGGAATACCGAGATCGAGCGCATTGATGCCGGTCCATTTGCCGGTGCCTTTTTGGCCTGCGGTATCGAGAATTTTTTCCAGCAGCGGCCTGCCGTCTTCGTCCTTATAAGCCAGAATAGCCGAGGTAATTTCTATCAGATAGGAGCTTAAATCACCCTGATTCCATTGCGCAAATATTGCATGCATTGCATCGGCCGTCAGACCCAAACCTTCCGACAGCAACTGATAGGCCTCGCAAATTAGCTGCATATCGCCGTATTCAATACCATTATGCACCATCTTGACATAGTGGCCGGCCCCGTTCTCGCCAACCCATTCGCAGCAAGGCTCGCCATCGACATGGGCGCTGATGGCCTGGAATATTGGTTGTACACGAGGCCATGCCGCTTTGTTGCCCCCGGGCATAATGGAAGGTCCGTGTCTAGCGCCTTCCTCGCCGCCGGAAACGCCGGCACCTATGTAATTAATATTTTTTTCTTTAAGGGCGAGGGTGCGGCGATTGGTGTCTGTAAACAATGAATTGCCGCCATCAACAATAATATCGCCGGCTGACAACAACGGCACCAATTTGTCGATATACTGATCGACAACGTCTCCGGCTTTTACCATCAACATGATGATGCGAGGTGATTCCAGACAGTTAACAAGTTCCTCAAGCGAATGTACACCCGTCACCTGGGTGTTTTTTGCAGGGCCATCCAAAAATTCATCAACAGTACTGGTGGTACGGTTAAAAACCGCGACTTTGAAGCCATGATCGTTCATATTCAAAACCAGATTTTGCCCCATTACCGCCAGGCCGATTAATCCTATATTCGCTTTCATATTTACCTTTTTAATAATGCCGTAGACAAAATATACTCCTGACATAAGGAGTTTCGGCAATGCCGAAATTTGATGGCTATAGTACCATAGGTGCAGATGGTCAGGACTGCGCGAAATCAGAAAAGATTGAGACGCCAAAATACTTACGGTTTGGAATTTGGATTGTCAATTCGGTGTCGAGGGTGTCAGCAAAAAATGAGGTACACCGATAATAATTATCGTTAGATACAAACAGCAGGAGTTAGTTGCCGCCAGGACGACCATCCGAAGGCTGTTACATCAGCTGAATGTTTTATGTCCCGTTAACAAGTTGGCAACGGCAGCATGCAGGTTATGCCGTTCATGACTTAACTCTTCAGAATCCTGCGGAAGGTCAGATTAATGCGTGGTTTTTTAAATTGTTTAGTCTTTGGTAGGCAATGCACCCAGTGATGTTGCAGAGAACCGGACATGATCAACAAATCGCCATGTTCGAGCTGAATGTCCAGCGTTTCCTTGCGTTTTTTATGGTGCAATTTAAACAGCCGGGAATCGCCAAAACTCAAAGATGCGATCACAGGGTTAACTCCCAGCTCTTTTTCGTCATCGGCATGGCAACCCATGGAATCGTTGCCGTTACGGTATAAATTGGCCAGTACACTGTTGAATACACATTGACAGCACTGCTCTATTTTACTTCTGACAGCCAGAAGCTCGATCGTCCAGGGGATCGGCTGATGAGTGACGCCTGAATAATGGTAATAGGCATCGGGATCGCCATACCAGCACATTAAACGCGGAACCTTAAGCCATTTGCCGAAGATATGAATTTCCTCTTCCTGCCAGGCCAATCCGGTTTTGAATAACATCAATAGCTGGTCTGCTTCGGAAGGTTGGTAAAATTGCTTGAGCAAAACCAATTCGCCATCAAACGGCGCCCGGTTATTTTCGTGTATTAACGAGGCCCATTGTATCGGGACAAACGTGTCAGAAGTTAACGGAGGCTTCAAGATAAAAACTTCGTCCCGGTAAGGGCAGGTTTTCCGGCAATTGCCTGACGGCGGGTTCACGGCCACGAACACCAAACAGGTTACGCAGTGAAGCCGCAAAATTAATATGGCCGAACAGTTTTTTACCACTTAATGTCAAATCGACGGTTTCATAATCCTGCAATGGCTGGTTGTTATAAGGGCTGGTTCTGCTGCCTATCCAGCTAAGCTGGGACTGTAGTTGCCAGCCCGGTAAAAACTGCCAGCCGGCGGCAAAATAAACTTGATGTTCGGGCACTCCGGCCACGCGCTGGTTAGTTATGTCGCTTCGCGAATATTGCCAAGCGTAATTACCTCTCAGATTCCATTGCTGGTTTAGTTGCCAGTCCCATTCCAGCTCGCCTCCGTAGCCGTCCTGGTTGCCAAAATTGCGACTCGTGGTTGAGGTCATTCCAGCCTCGGGGTCGGTGGCGATCAGATCATCGATATGATAATAAAATAAATTGGCAGCTGTTCTGAACGAAGTAAAAGGGCGGTAATCAATAGCCCATTCAACGGTATTAATTGTTTCAGGATTCAAGTTACGATTCCCCCGCAGTACCGGATTGTTTTGTGTGGCCAATTCGGTAAAGCTCGGCGCGCGAAATGCTCTGCCATACATTATTTTGCCGGTTAGTTGCTTATTGATATTCCAGATCAGAGCCGCACGCGGATTGACGGTGCCTCCAAAATCGGAATAGTCATCGTAGCGGACTCCGACCGTAAACTGCCAGTCGTCGGCCATTTGCCACTCATCCTGCAAGGCCAACGACCAGATTGAACGGTGCGTGTCCGCTAAAAAGGCAAAGGGGGTGCCTGTAACATCGGTTAAACTACCATCTTTCACCAGAGGCAAATTTGCTCCATCAAGGACACCGGCACCGTTGTTGGTGCGGTGTGTCACCGTCACTTCTTCATAACGATAGCCGGCGCTGGCTTTCAGTAAATGATGGGCCCAGCCCTTATACAGAGAACTCAACTCAAGCGACGGTATTCTCTGTAGCTGACCTATATCTTCAATAGTGCCATCGGGGAAAAATACATTTCTCACGGCATTGAACGGGTTAGTAATATGGCCATCGGAACCGATCGGCAATACGGTATTGTCAGGAAAAGTATTCAATTTTGCCTGAATATCGGAATGTAAATAGCTGGCGTGCGCAATAAACTCCCAATCATCGAACCAGTCTTCTGTCGAAAAACGAAGATCTCCCAGATATTGCTCGGCATTTATTGCACCCTTCGGATCCAGTGCGGCAGCAGCGCCGGATCGGGTACCGATGTCGGGTGAGGCGATTGCCCAAAAACCAATGTCCCAGTGCTTGCGCTGCAAATTAAGATGCCCGTTAAAAAGCTTGTACTGGGTGCGCATCGGCCCGGGCGCATGAGAGGCGCTGGTGCCAAAGATATTATCAAACACGGTTTGGCTGTCAGCCCGAAGAATGCGTCCGTTATCGCCATCAGTATGCTGATATTGCAAACTGGCGGCGATATCCCAGCCTGCCCACTGCTTGCCGAACTGTCCCCAGGTGCTCTGCGTGTTCCAGTTGCCGGCACGGACACCTACGGTCGCGCCATTAATATCTTTGGCTTTTTTGGTGATAATATTGATGACGCCGGCAAAGGCATCGGCACCGTAAAGTGCTGATCCCGGTCCGCGAATGACTTCAATTTTCTGAATAGCGTCGACAGGCAGCTCTAAGCCTGAGGCGAAGGTCCCACGGAGCGGCGTATTAACCCTTGTGCCATTTAATAACATCAGGGTTTGCGAATTGGTCGCGTTATTAATGCCGCGTATGCTGTAGTGATAATCGTTAGTGATTTCCTGCAGAGTGGCGTGTACGCCCGGCACGGTTTCCAGAATCTCGTGCAGTTCGGTCGCGCCCATGGCTTTTATTTGATCGGCGGTAATGACGCTTGTCACGGCGGCAGACAGATAATTGGGCTTGAGCGTTCCGGTGGCGATACTGATCGGTATTTCCGCCAGTTCAGCTGGAGACATCGAGAAATAATCTTCCACCGAATCTTGAGCCACCGCCAAGTCTGCACTCATACAGAATAGAAACGCTAAATGGCTTGCGTATCCGGTTAATTTGAGTTTCATTTCAACACCGATAACAGTGGTTTAGTAAGATGAAGCTTATCGAGGGGCACCGGTTTGCCGATTGCATAACCCTGAGCAAAATCTACACCCAGCACTTTAAGTAAGTTGAAAATTTGTTCATTTTCAACAAACTCGGCTATGGTTTTTTTATTCATGACGTGCCCCACTTCATTAATAGATTTCACCATGGCAAGATCAACTTTGTCATCCAGGATATCCTTGACAAACAAACCGTCGATTTTAATAAAATCAACGGGCAGATTTTTTAAATAGGCAAAAGAAGACAGCCCGCTTCCAAAATCATCCAGTGAAAATAGACAACCCTGTTCCCTTAACTGACTGATAAATTTTGCTGCGTAGGTCAAGTTGGCAATTGCTGCGGTTTCCGTAATTTCAAAACAGATCTTGTGGGTTGGAATTGACCATTGGGAAAATTGTTCTGTAATAAACATTAACATGGATTCATCAGACAATGACAATCCGGATAAATTGATTGAACTCAGTGCCAGCTTGTCTAGAAAATCGGGGGTTTGAGCCATCCACTTAAACAGGTGGCCGATAGTCCAGCGATCCAGCGCAGCGGCCAGATTATATCGTTCCGCTGCTGGTAAAAATGCACCAGGCGGAATAATACGGCCTTTATTATCGCGATAGCGTAGCAGGGTTTCAAAATGGAGGCCCCTAGGGCGCCCTTCTAAAGGAACAATTAATTGGCCATACAGGCAAAAACGGTTTTGTTCAAGACCTTGTTGAATTTTTTCCACCCATTGCATTTCGCCTTGGCGCATGGCTAATTCTTCATCATCGGGACGAAACACGTGAACCCGGTTACGGCCCTTGTCTTTCGCTGCATAGCAAGCGGCATCAGCTTCTTTGAGCAGGTTAACAGCATTGCCGGTGGCGCCGTTTATTGCGGAAATACCGATGCTTACACCAATGGTGAAACTTCTGTCTTCCCAGGCAAAATGAAAGTCCCTTATTATATCGCGTAATTTTTCACAGGCCAGGAATGCTTGACTGAGGGAACAATTACTCATCAACACGCCAAATTCATCACCACCCAGTCTGGCTACAAAATCATATTGCCGTATATGGTTTCTCAACAAATCGCCCAGTTGGCGAAGCATTTCATCTCCCGCCAGATGGCCGCAGGTATCGTTGACCACCTTAAATTGATCCAGATCCAGATAACACAAGGCATACTCACTGTCATCCTTCTGCGCCGTCATTACCGCCTTCTTGATATAGCGGTCAAATTCGCTCCGGTTTGCCAGTCCCGTCAGGGCATCATGACTAGCCTGATAGGCAATTTGCTCGCTCAGTAAGCGTGCTTCCGTTGTATCTTCGCAGACCATCAATATACTGCTTTTCTGATGCTCACTTTCAACCAGTTTGGCAGTAGCTCTAACCCAAATAATTCGTCCTTTGCTGCAAACATTTCTGAGCTCCTGTTTATGCACCTGCCTGGGACTGATCAAGCAAGTATCAATGAATTTATGCATAAGCGGTAAATCATCAGGATGGATAAAAGAAAATATTGCACACCCCTGCAATTCATCAACCGTTAAACCCAGTTGCCTTGCGCCTGTTAAATTAGCCGATAAAATACAGCCATCCTCCGCCAAATTAAATACCATCGTTGGATTATCGTCATAAAGCGCAAGATAACGGTCTCTGGCATAAGTCAAGGCTTGGTTTTGTACATCCACTGTAGTGATAAAACTGTTAAAGGCATCAACCAGAACTCCGAGATCATCATCATTGACCTTATGGGCCCTCAGGGAGTAGTCTTTGGTAACGCTAATTTTTTTTACGGTATTCACCAGTTTTTTAATGGGTGAAGTTATTTGCTTCAATAAAGGAATAGATAAAGCGAAAGCGATGGAAGAAACCATCACTAACACCAGAAACAGAAGGCCGGTAAATTGTATTTTTTGTAAATAGGCTTGGCTAAAATCAGCGTGAATATAAATAGTTCCCTGGCGCTCCGAGTCAACAACAATAGGCTGAATGACGTATAGTTGAGTGTTTTCAAGTCGGGTTTGTTCGTTTTTCACCGACAAGGGGCAGGCATTCTCTGCCTGAGCAGATTTCAGTAACTGGGCGAAAATAGAGTCTTTTGCATCATAGAGGCAGGCTGCCTGCACTTCCTTTAGCGTATTGAGTAGAGCCAGATTTTCATCGGCCAGTTTTTTATCCTCAAACATTAGTGCCGCCGTACTCCGGTTACCGATGAGTGTGGCCATGAATACCAAATTATCACGGGTATTTTTTCCCAACTCTCCAACTTCAAGCAGAACCAATGCTATTCCGGCAAATAAAAGCGACGTAAAGGCCGAGCATAAAAAAATCAGCAGTAATTTGCTATAAACGGGCATTTGCCGAATGCGCTTAATCATGGCCGCTTCCCCTCACAATCTCAGCGACTTCCAGTAATTTTGCGCTGATCCTCAAACCACTTTGTTTTACGGCATCAAGATTAATCTGTAATTTAATTTTGCCATCCCTATAAACAAAACCGATCATTCCACCTTGTGCAGCAAAACCATTATTTTCGCTGACTGTTAATGTTTTAAAGGCACCGTGATTGATAGGGAGATCTTTTATGGAAAAGTCATCGGTGTTGATATAAAGAATGTGACACTGATGGTCATTATTCAGCTCATTCAGCCTGAACACTTTAATAGGCCGGCCTTGAGCTACTTTTTGTTCAATGGGGTCGATTAACGGTCCGAAAGGATCATCACCCAGAATGCAAAAATTGAATGTTGCGACTGCGCTTTCAGTCCAACTGACAAATTTTGTGAAATTATAGATATACCCCGCTTTTATTTTATATTCGACCTTGGAGTCGTCAGCAGAAAGTAGCTGAGAAAAAAATAACAAAGCTATATTAAGTCCCCCCCATAACGAGGTAACAATTTTCATTTCTTTATAGCCAATATGTTATTCAACGATAATAACCACACTTAACTCTTACCATTTCTTACAGATACTTGCCCTCACATGAATTATATGCAGCAGCCGATTCCAATAGTTTGTACAGCAAGTGCATCGTTTGTTTTCACTCAATCATTTGGAAAAGCTAGAGTGATGAAAAAAATCTTTTCATCACTTTTATCATGTAATCATGATCAAGCACGCCCGCACTTTCCCTGATACTGTGCATTGCCCACATCGGGTTGCCGGCATCCACCGCACGAATACCAAGTTTTGCTGACGCAATGGGGCCTATTGTACTGCCGCAAGGCAGGTCGGAGCGGTGCGAATATTTTTGATAAGGGACCCCCGCCTCATCGCACCAACTTGCAAACATTGCTTCCGAAATGCTCTCCGAACTATATCGATGGCTGGCATTCACTTTAATAACCGGCCCTTGATTAATGATGACCTTATGTTCTGGTTCGTAGGCATTAGGAAAGTTTGGCTGGTAAGCGTGCGCCATGTCAGCGCTGATCAGAAAGCTTCTGGCCAGTGCCCGTTGATAATCTTCCCTGTCGGTTCCGATTGCCAAAGTGATACGTTGCAAAACATCGGGCAGAAAGCTGCCGTCAGCGCCCCTATTGCTGCCGCTGCCGATTTCCTCATGATCGAAAAAGGCGCAGACCAGCGTGCTGCCGCTAGTTAATACGGTATCGTCAAGCAACGCTTCAAGTGCAGCATGGCATGAGGCCAGATTATCCAGTTGGCTGTCGGCATAAAATTCATGCTCGGCGCCCCAGAAAACGCCTTTTTGTGTATCGTAAACAGCCAGATCCCAGGACAAAATGCGCTCTGCAGCAATGCCTGATTGCTGCTGCAAAAGGCAGGTAAAATAGGGCTGGGGCAGTTGTTCTTCCGTGACCATCGATAAAATTAACGGCAATTCATGCTGTTTATGTAACTTCAAGCCATTTTCGTTGACCTCCCTGTTCATGTGAATGGCCAAATTTGGCAACCTTAATAACGCCTGATCAAATCGGATCAACCGATTGGCTACGCCGCCTTGATCGTTCTTAAAACTGATTCTCCCGGCAAGGCTTAAATCTCTGTCGGTGAAGGTCGCCAGAATTGGCCCACCATAGATTTCAACCCCCAGTCGCATCAATCCTTCAGTGCTGTTTGCCGGATTTGGCTTGATTCGTAGGCCGGGTGAATCGGTATGGGCGCCAATAATTTTAAAACCGGTTTCGGCCAGGGGCTTGTGGCCCAGCACAAAAATTACAATCGAGGAACCATCACGAATCACGTAATAGCGCCCTTCTGGTTGCAATTGCCATTTTTCGGTTTCATCGAGCCGCTGCCACGCTGGCGTATGGGCGAGTGAAAAAGCGGCAAGTTCGGTTTCGATCCTTTGAACTACATGCCAGGGGCTGGGACTGTGGTCGATAAAATCCAGTAAGCGCTGAACCTGCTGTCTTACCTTCATGTTTTTTCTTTTAAGTCTAATGAGGCGGAATTGATACAATAACGCAGCCCGGTGGGCCGGGGACCGTCTTCAAAAACATGACCCAGATGAGCACCGCAGGATTTACAGGTCAATTCCACTCTGCGCATGCCATGGCTGGTATCAAGATGCCGTGCTACGCCATCTTCGGACATGACAGTCCAAAAGCTGGGCCAGCCGGAGCCGGAATCGTATTTGGCCGCAGAGTCGAACAGAGGATTGCCGCAGCAAACGCAGTGATAGATGCCGTCTTTTTTGCAATCGGTATATTTTCCGGTAAACGGCGGTTCGGTGCCTTTCAGGCGGCAAATGTCAAATTGTTCGGGCGTCAGTTTATTTCGCCATTGCTCGTCGTCATTGTGTTTTTGCTCGGTCATAACGCTATACCTGCCATTTTGACAAAAAAACTTATTGTACGCTGTCATTAATAGTAAACAAAGCGCTGGTCAATCATCGGACGAACGGGCAGTATTAATTAATGCAAAAGACTAATGGGAAAGATTAATTTTTTCGACATTAGCCTTGCGTCCTTTTCCTGATCCAGGAGAATAGGCATTAAAATAAACCATAAATAACCATGATATGAACCGCGACAACGAGTTTTTTAGCCTGGCTGCGCAGCTGGTTGATGCCGGCCGCATAATAGATGGCAAAGGCTGGGTGCCAGCCACCAGTGGCAATTTTTCGGCGCGCCTGAATGATGGTAATATTGCCATCACCGTTTCCGGAAAGCACAAAGGGCTTTTGCAAACAAGCGATATCATGCTGATCGATGCCGATGGCAACTCGCTGGACGGAAAAAAACCGTCAGCAGAAACGATGCTGCACACGGCCCTTTATAAACGTTTTTCTGATGTCCGTTGCATATTGCATCCGCACTCCTTAAATGCCACACTGATTTCAAAACTCTTTCCGGCCGGGTGTGTACTGGAAAATTATGAGTTGCTAAAAGCGTTTAACGGCATTGACACGCATGAAAGCCGGGTTGTCATACCTGTTTTTGCCAACGATCAGAACATTCCGCGTCTGGCCGCCAAGGTAGACCGGTACCTGGATCAACACGGTGCGATTTATGGTTATGTCATTGAAGGACACGGTCTTTACACTTGGGGAAATTCAGTACAGGAAACCATGCGCCATCTTGAGGCGCTGGATTATTTATTCGATTGCGAGATACGACTGCATGGAGTCAAAAAGATATGAGTGCATTAACCGTCTATGCCGACAACCGGCCGCAACAGGGCGAACAAATCATCGGCTTTGCCGCGATTCAAAGCCGTCTTAATGACATTGGCGTCCAGTTTGAACGCTGGACCGCCAACCGCGAACTGGCTTCGGATGCCGATGATCAAGACGTAATAGCCGCCTATAATGAGTCTATAGAGCAACTGAAACAGCGATATGGTTTTAAATCGGTCGATGTCGTCAATTTGCAGCCGGATCACCCTGAGAAAGCAGCGTTCCGGCAAAAATTTTTGGCTGAACATATTCATGCCGATTTTGAAGTGCGTTTTTTTATTGAAGGGCGCGGACTTTTTTATTTGCACGTGGATGGCAAAGTCTACGCTGTGCTGTGCGAAAAAAGCGATTTGATCAGTGTGCCAGCGGATACCAGACACTGGTTTGACATGGGTGAAAATCCTCAGTTTAAATGCATTCGACTGTTCACCACGCCGGAAGGCTGGGTCGCCAAGTTTACCGGCAGCGATATCGCCCACTCATTTCCAACCTTCGATCAGTTTGTGGCTGGATTGACATGATTAAAGCCATTATAACCGATATCGAGGGCACGACGACTTCACTGTCTTTTGTCAAAGACACATTGTTTCCTTATGCCCGCGCCCATCTGGCGGTATTTGTTCGAGAAAATCAGGATGATCAGTTGGTTCAGAGGCTGCTGAATGACGCTCGCCAGGAAGCGGGCAAGGAACTGGATATCGAGCGGCTGATCGAACTGTTTATTCAATGGATGGATGAGGATAAAAAAGTGACGCCGTTAAAGTCTCTGCAAGGCCTGATCTGGGCGTCTGGTTACCGACAAGGTGCGTTTATTGGCCATCTTTATCAGGATGCAGTAGAAAACCTTAAAGCTTGGAAGGCCAAAGGTCTGGATTTATACGTTTATTCATCGGGCTCCGTCCAGGCGCAGAAACTGTTGTTTACGCATACCGCCTACGGTGATTTAACGCCGCTATTCTCCGGTTATTTTGACACCGGTATTGGCGGTAAAAAAGAAACGGAGTCGTATCGCCGGATTGCAAAGCAAATTTCTTGCCTGCCGGAGCAGTTGCTGTTTTTGTCGGATATGAGTGAAGAACTGGATGCCGCCAGGATAGCCGGTTATCAAACCATCTGGCTGGCGCGCGACAATGTACCTGATCCAAAA
>Ga0209683_10000537_pt1 | contig 14741 bp, 6 predicted proteins | sample DOMMetBare2Fresh_FD_187474 | JGI IMG/M metagenome (GOLD analysis project Ga0209683, IMG submission 187474) | Wetland sediment microbial communities from St. Louis River estuary, USA, under dissolved organic matter induced mercury methylation -... | ecosystem: Environmental > Aquatic > Freshwater... | reverse complement strand
GTCGACTCCCTCAAGACCTGCGATGGCACTGGAAGCTGCCACCAGTGCGCCGAGGACCTCGATTGCAGCAACGGCGTGAACGACGAGGACCCCCTGGGCTGCACCTACGTGGGCTGCCTCGCCGACTTCACCTGTGGTTTCAAACCCTACGTCGCCAATCACACCTGCTCCTCCATCCGTCACTGCGATGGCACTGGCAACTGCTTGTGTGTTGAGGACAACGACTGTGGCGAAGCTATTGACCCTTGCTTCAGCCCCATCTGCAACGTCGAAACTCACGTCTGCGACGTCAAGTACGCCAGCAACGGCACCAAGCCCTGTGGCGGCATCCTCGAAGCTTACTGCAATGGCGCCGGCACTTGCATTCTCCCCTGCCCGCCCCCGATCGAGTGCTTTGGGCCCGAAGACTGTCCACCCATCCCCGAGTGTTTGACTGCCACCTGCGTCGACCACCGTTGCTCTTGGACTGAATCCACCCGCGGCTCCGTTTGCAACACCAACCACAGCGGCTACTGCAACGGAAACGGGCAGTGCGTCGAATGCACCCTCAAAGATCACTGCACCGAGCCCCGCGAAGTGTGCGCCTTCAACAAGTGCGAGAACGACGCTTGCGCCGTCGGCTACGTCAACCCCGACACCCCCTGCGTCAGGGGAGACGGCCAGCTCGACGGAGTCTGTGATGGAGTCGGAGAGGACTGCCTGATCGACTGCTTGACCGGCGCTGATTGCACCAAGTTCGACAAGGAGTGCTACGAGCCCTTCACCTGCGACACCGAGACCAACATGTGCACCGCCGATCCCCTCCCCGAGTCTTCTGCTTGCCGCGACACCTGGTTCTGTGACAACGCTCACGTCTGCAGGCAGTGCATCACCTTCCAGCAGTGCGGCACCCCAGTCAACGAGTGCCAGCCCTTTAACTGCACCAACAACCAGTGTCTCCAGTACAACGCGACTTGGGAGGTGGCCTGCGACAGCGACGCCGGCAGGTGCAACGGTCGCGGCCAGTGCACCCACGGAGCTTGCGTGTCCGCCGACGAGTGCAACGCCGAGAACACTCTCCCGATCTGCTACAGCGCATTTGAGTGCACCAACCACGTTTGCGTCCCCCTCGCCAGTCAGATTCACACCAGCTGCATGGGAGACATGTGGTGCAACGGCCTCGGCGAGTGCAAGGACTGCATTTTCAGCACTGACTGTCCCAACGCATTCGGAGACTGCGCCATTCCCAAGTGCACCGACAACGAGTGCGGCTACGACTGGGTCAACCGCTCCGCATCTTGTACTGATGACGGGCGCTGCACCGGTACCGGGTATTGCGCTCAGTGTTTGAGTGACGCCCAGTGCCTCGACCACGCCGATCTGGTCGCCAGCATCACCGAGTGCCAGTACATGCTCTGCGAAGGAGATGGATCCGGAAACGAGGCCAACAACCGGTGCGTCGTTCACAACTACGAGTACTCGGAGAAGCGCCGCTGCAACGACAACGCCGGCGTTTGCAACGGACAAGGAGTTTGCATCGGATGCCTCGGCACAGACGACTGCCTCGGAGACCTCCCGGAGTGCAGGATTCACAACTGCAACATGGAGACCCTCACTTGCGAGATCATCGACCAGCCCGGACACCAGTACTGCAGCGGCAACCTCGGGATCTGCGACACTGGCGTCTGCGTCCTCGGCCAGTGCCTCAACGACGGCTGGTGCGTGTCTGTTAACATGACCACCTGCCATGATGCCAACCTCTGCGACCTGAAGACCCACCACTGCTACCAGAACAACAGCGTTCACGGGTCCCTCTGCAACGACGGCACCGGCCTCTGCGACGGAAACGGCACTTGCGTCCTCGGCGAGTGCCTGGACAACGACGAGTGCACCGGAGCAGTGTCCGAGTGCTACTCTGGTCTAGTTTGCAACGTCGCTGACCACCGCTGCCACGCCGTCCCGAAGGAGGCCGAGGCCGAATGCTCCGTCGGAGTGTGTGACGGTGCTGGCGCATGCGTGCAGTGCGTGTCCGCCCCTCGTTGCGGAACCGACACCATTTGCCGCACCCACACCTGCGACCCGACTGACCACACGTGCCAAGTTCACAACACCAACATCAGCACCTTGTGCGAAAGCGGTGTTTGCGACGGCCAGGGCAACTGCGTCGACTGCCTGCTGATGTCGGATTGCGACCGCCTGCATGGAGCCGCCGGCACATGCCTGAAGTGGTCCTGCGACAGCAACGTTTGCACCGTGGGCAACCAGGCCTGGGGAAGCGGCTGCACTACCACCGACCCCCTCACAGGCACCCCCGCCGCTGGTCTCTGCGACGGCCAGGGCATATGTGCTGCCGGCAACTGCCTCGACGTCAGTCAGTGCTCTGCCACTTCTGGCGAGTGCTACACCGGCGTCGCCTGTGTCACCAACCAGTGCACCCCACAGTTCGTCCCGTGGGAAGCTAACAAGACCTGCATGACCAGCCGCGTTTGCCTCGGCGACGGAACTTGCGCCGACTGCCGCCTCCCGTCTGACTGCTGGCGTCAGGGAGCTCCTTCCTCTTGCAAGGAGTGGAAGTGCTCCAACAACCAGTGCATGCAAGACAACCAGATCACCGGAACCACTTGCACCTCTACCAGCAACCCCGCAGCCACTATGTGTGCCGCCGGTTCTTGCGTCGAATGCGTCGACGCGACCCCATGCCCAGCCAAGACCTGCTACGCGCCCCCAACGTGCACCACCGGGAAGTGCACCTACACTCCCCTCCCCGCCGGTGACATCTGCGACGGAACCAAGGTCTGCAACGGCAACGGCGCTTGCGTCGACTGCATCGGAGATGCCTACTGCCCCAAGAACAACCCCGGCGTCTACACCGGTCAGTGCACCCACTACGCTTGCCTCCCCAACAACACCTGCTCGACCACTCCCCTCCCCAACCCCGGCGCCAAGTGCTCCAACGGACGGTGCACTGCTCTCGGCACCTGCAGCCAGTGTTACTACCCGACCGACTGCGGCGTCCCGCCTGCCTGCTGGACCTACAACTGCACCACCAACGGCACCTGCGTCAAGGTTCCCAGCGTCAGGGGCGAGCGCTGCCCCAACGGAGTTTGCACCGGAACTGGCGCCTGCTGCAACGGGAACATCGTGGCCGGCTGCGAGTGCGGCGACAGCAACGCGTGCGCCCTGAGCAGCGCTCTGCTCGGCAAGGACTGCCTCCAGAGCTCCCAGTGCAACCGCCTCTCTGACGGCAACCGCTATTGCACTTACACCTTCAGTCCCGACGGCTATACCTGCGGAGTGTCCACTTCCACCACAACTTGCACCAGCACCCTCTGCCAATGCAACGCCGACAACGACTGCTACTTTGGTCTGCACATCAACGACAATCTCCCCAACGCGTGCAGCTACTGGGGTTGCCTCGGCGGCCGTTGCGGGTTCAAGAACCGCACTGCTGGCACCGGTGAGTGCGCCCTGATCAACGGCCACCCTCTCCGCTGCGACGGTGCTGGCCACTGCGGCACCTGCACTCTCGGCGACGAGGACTACTTCTGCGGCAGCGATCTTCCCATCAACGCCTTCCGCACCGCTTGCACCTACTACGGCTGCATGACCAACTACACCTGCGGCGTCAAGGCCAGGACCGTCAACAACGTCTGCATGGCCGCCGATGGAACTGCGATCCAGAACCCCGTCCTCGGGACCTACAACCACTGCAGCGCGACCGGCACCTGCACTCAGTGTATGGTTGACACCGAGTGTCTGTCCGGCAAGAAATGCGTCAACAGCCAATGCGTCCTCGCATAACTCTCTCTCTCATCTCTTCCAACTTTAACCAACTTAACCAATCATCACTTTCGTTCATTTTCATGCACCCCACCACACACACAACATAGATCACAAGATATTTGATCTCGAAGATATTTTGATCGATCTTCGCTGTGTTGGGTAGGTGTGGGAGACTCCCAACTCCCACACCTACCCAACACAGCTGCATCCACCCTATCACAGATGGATTGGTGAGTGAACTCACAATTTAACACCACTACATAGGAGGTGGGTTACGGCAGTTGGTTCAACAACAGGTCACCTGCAACATGCTTACATCCTCTCGCATGAGACATCCACAGGATCGAATCAACTGGGTCGCGACTTGCATGTCAACCACCGCAATGGCGGTTGTTGTGAGCCTTGCAATGGCCCTCATCATCACCCTCAGTTTCACGGTTCTGCCCGACACGGTCGCAGAAACCAACAACCTGAACGCGGGGGTGGGTGCCACTCTGACTTGCACAGATGATGCAGGGTGCGCAACATTCACCCGCCAGGCGGCCTGCCAGCGCGGAGTGTGCGTCGCCGGAGTCTGCACTGCCGAGCTCATGCCCGAGGACGTCACCTGCCCCCTGGCGTCCGGCAAGCTCGGAGTGTGCCACAAGACCGGCGTCTGCGTGGTGTGCAACCGCCAGCGCCAGTGCCCCGCCAGCAAGCTTCCATGCGAGCAACCCACCTGCATCGCCGGTGGTTGTGTCTACGCTCCTGCTCCCTTCAACACCACATGCATCCCCAGCGCTCCGAGCCTCGAGACCAGCGGGATCTGCAACGGCATCAGCACCAGCTGCCAGGAGTGCATCTCCGGGTACAAGCCATGCACCCACACTTCAACCAACCCATGCATCGCGTCACCCACGTGCTCTGCATCCAACACATGCATTTCCACCAACAACGGACCTGAGGTCGACTGTTTGACCGGGTTCTGCGATCACGCTGGTGGATGCAGCTCCGAGATGTGCGCCTCTGCGAACGACTGCCTCAAGTACAACCCCGCCCCTCCGACATGCCGTCATTACGCATGCACTGGCGAGCATTGCCAACTCGAGCTCGAACCGTTCCTCACCACATGCGGCCCCAACAGGCGCTGCGATCAATACGGATTCTGCACCACTTCGCTGTGCATCCCCGGCGACGCCCCCACTGCAATGCCCACTCCGCTGACATGCTTCAGCAACTGGACATGCAACCCTGCTACCAACTTGTGGACCCAAGAGCACCTCCCACCACACACTCCATGCGCCGACGGCGTCTGCAACGGTTACGGCGGGTGTTTCCAGTGCTATGATGAAACCGAATGCGGAGGCGAAGATCTATCCGGGTGCGGAGAAACTAAATGCAGCCGCAGCCAAGATAATCAGTGCATCCGGTTCGTTTTCGGACGCATGTACGAGTGCGGCACTGACGGCCATAGCAGATGCAACGGTCAGGGGACTTGTGTCTCTGGGCTCTGTGACCAAACTTCAGACTGCACTTACATGTCCCTCGGGGCCTGCGAGGAATCCTTCTGCAACACAACCGCAGCTCGTTGCCAGATCCGTAACACCCCTGTCCACAGCGACTGTGAGGGGGGCTCATGCGATGCACACGGAGTCTGCACCCCCTGCGACGACACTACCGACTGCTCATACCTAGCTCCTGGCATCTGCGAGCAGGCGACTTGCGACCAGGTCACCACACATCGCTGCCAAATCAGCGATGCCCCCGCCCACACTGAGTGCACTGGCGGCGCTTGCGACGCGACTGGCACATGCGTTCCATGTGATGCCACCACCGATTGCTCTTACCTCGCCCCCGGCCTCTGCGAACAGGCGACTTGTGACCAGGCTAACACCCATCGGTGCCAAATCAGTGACGCTGTTCCCCACAGCCAGTGCGCCGACGGCAGCCTTGTTGGCGTCTGCGACGCCAACAAGGCGTGCGTCCCTTGCATCAATGCCACCGATTGCACTGGCACCCCTTCCGAGTGTATGCAGTTCGTTTGCATCAACTCCGGATGCGCCGAAACTCCAATCACTGCCGCCGGCGTAACATGCGCGAGCGGAACCAAGGTCTGCCAGAACGGAGCATGCGTCATCCCACAATGCGTCAACAATAGCCAATGCACCGCACCGGGCATGCACTGTTCCAACACCGGATGCACGGCGACTCCTGGAGCTACGTTCGATCGCTGTGAGGTAAAAACCGACTGTGCAAGCAGCCTAAGTTGTTACGGAGGCTTGTGCCGCCAATGTGCGATCAACACTGACTGCCCTTATGTCACAGCATCGTGGTGTAATCCAGCAACAGGTCAATGCGCGGCAAACTATGGCCGATGCAACAGTCAGTCAGATTGCGGCTGGAGTACTGTTTGCGGTATCGGTACCGTTACCACAAACAGTACATGTGGCGCGTGTGTGACACAAGCAGCATGCGGATACGGATATTTCTGTCAGGGGGCCTTCTGTCTCCCTGGTCTCGCCTTACTCGGTGGCATGTGCAACACCAACGCCAACTGCTCCGCCGGTCTTCGCTGCACCGCCCAGCACACCTGCACTGCCGCCCTTGCGGCCGACGGAGAGCGCTGCGAGAGCACGACCGATTGCGCCACTGGTACTTGTCGCGCGGATGGCACGTGCAAAACCGACATCATCGTCGTCGTGACGGGCTGCAGCGGTGATGCGGATTGCGGCGATGGCGAAACATGCAGTGGTGGCATGTGCATAACTGTTGGTGGTGGTGGTAGCGACGACCCGACTGTGGGCGAAGCCTGCCAATACGACTTAAACTGCAATCCCCATTACCATTGCGAGAACTCGCATTGTGTCTACTCCGACTGCGTCACAGACACGGAATGTCCCGGTTACAACCCGATAGCCACCACAGGCAATCTAAACCAATCCGAGATCCAAGGAGTTGACGCGACGACTGGAACCGAGATTCGCTGCTTCAATGCTGTGCCTCCCCCAACCGGCGCGGAAAGCGGGAGACTCGGTTACGTTCAGTGGAACTGCCATTTCCAGGAAACCGAGATCGGAACATATCAGACACTATGTGGCCCTCTCGACATGTACTTTGCGTGTAAGGTGCGTCCATCTGGCAGCACAATTTGGACCACATACACGTCTACTGCGAACTTTCCTGGTACGCCGTCATGGAATCACATTTACAACGCAGAAGGCCTCGCGAGTTCATTTTATGCCGATGTGCCAATGAGAAACAACATCTACCGGTTCAGACTCACAACCACATTGCAGATAGACATCTACTCTGGGGGACTGAGCACGCCATTGCGCCTTTACATTCCATTCGTCATGGAAGCCAACGTCCTCCCCATAAATCCACTCTCCGGCGACAAAAGCCATACCGACATGTGCGTCGACCACACGTGCATAACTGTCAGCAGGTGTTACCGGACTGCCTGTCTCGCCGGTGTTTGCACGGATGAGTTCATTTGCGCCATTCCTCTCTAAACGAATCAATCACTGTTCGAGCTCGCTCTTTTCTCTCTCTCGTAAAATATCGGATCATATTTCTTTCCAAGTATGGTACTAATGAAAACCACATCCGCACTCCAGGGTCGTCTTGCTCGCCATAGCACGCCACACCTTGAGCAGCTCGCGGCGCTGCTTAGTGGTGCAGTCGACGCCAGCGTGCTCCATATGTTTGCGTAGCACGCGTTGACAGGCGTCTTCGTTTGCCCATGCGTAGACCGTCTTGATATGTGCCTGCATCTCAGCAAATTCTGCTGCCTCCTCTTTCATCGCCACCTTGACGTAGGTCTTCCAAGGGATGCAGCTGACGTACGGGCCTGCCGTCTCGTCATAAACGGCCACAACCGCTCCGACCGTCGATGTGACGCCCAGCGCATCCCGACGGTCACGCGGGATGGAGAAGTACTTGCCCACCGCGAATGTGATGGTCATGAAGCGAGAGTAGAGCATCTCGTCTGCAGGAGTGGCCAGACACTCGGGGACGGGTTCCCCCTCGTCGTTGTCGACAAAGTCACAATCGTCCATCCCGTTGATGGGCGAGCACTTGGCCGGATAGAACATGAAGGTGCCCTTGCGGGTCGGGTGCTCCCTGGCGAAGAACGGGACCCTGTGGTGGTAACCCGCCTTTCTGGCGAGGCACACGTATGTTACGGCAGCGGCGGCCGCCGCTGCCGTACCACCCACACCCACACCGGCAGGAGCAGTAGCAGTGATGATGGAGGGGGTGTTCTCTTTCTCAATAACAGTTGCCATATTTCCTTTCAGTCTCCTGAGGAGGGAGGTGTTGCTGGTATTATTATTTGTTTGGTGGTCTGGCAACTTCTCCAAAAGCAAGAAATTCTTGTAAAAAGTCAAACCGCCAAGACACGTCATGGAAGAAAAGAAGAAGGGGGTGATTGAAAGATTTCAAAATCAGAAGAACACTGATTTGTGATTCAGATCAGCGATGCTTGATGGAGTCCGAGAGCTTGTGGTGACGAAGGTCGACGACACACTTGCCGCACAACGGAGTCACCGCGAACCACGCTGTCGCGTCCTCCTGGGTCCTCGCGCGCAGCTCGACCGCGTCCACGTAGTTGATGAGCGACGGCCCGATTGCGCGGCCAGCCCGGAGACGCCCGCTACTGACGATCGTGAGGACGGTCAGGACAGTGGCCGAGAACTTGAATTCCTTCACCTCATCTTCCGCGAACTCGAGGAACTCGCCCACGCCGGACTTGCCGCCAGGCTGACGGACGACCAGGAACAGGAAGTTGATCTCGTTGTCACATGTGGGAATCTCAGCTACGAACATGAGCTGGGTGTCGCGTGTGATGGCGATGATTGCATCGTCAGCAATGGGAACGGTTAACTCCACGGTCGTGGTGTAGACGTGCCCATAGACGTTGGCAGGCCGGAAGGGTCTCGGTTGATCGGTGATGTGGTAGATCTTGTCAGTGAGATAGACTGGGCGGCCCCTGACGAGCTGTACCACGGGTTCGGCACTGACCGTGGAGTCGTCGGCGACACTCATCACCCTATTCACAGGGGCAGAGGGCGCGAGTCGCGTGTCTGTGTCCCAGACGCCCGTTCCGGCGCATTGACTATATACGAACGGCGGCGGCGGCAGCGGCGGAGTGATCTCGGCATGGGAGCGTTTCTGTCCCAACCTCTCCAACGTCTGCAACACATGTTGAAGGACATCTCCATTAGCGGGTACTGGTGCCCGGGCCGGGGCTCGAACACGAACAGTAACGGGAGATGTAGTTTGCATGTGGTAATTTCTTGTTGTTGTTGTCGTTGTTGTTGTTGTTGTGTTCTAAAAAGTGATTTTAGCTTTCTCGCGTGCGTGCTTTGCAAAACGAGTCCCAAATTTTATGGGTCTCAAAAATAAAGAATAAGTTCGCCAAAACTTCCTATTTTCGAGCAAAATGGATCAGGAGAGAACACACGACGATGGCAAATTAATGAAAGGAGCGCCCCACCGAGTTCAGCCCATGCGAGAGGCCGAAGAGAGGGACGAACGGAATCGACCTCGGAGACGGGGCGAAAGTCGCAAACCCTTCTCCGTTCGCGACGTACCAGTACCATCCCTCGGGGACCTTGAGTTCTTTAGAAGGCGCCAAACGACTCAGGCCCGTCCCCCATTCTGTGTCGTTCTCATCATCTCCCTGCATCGCTTTAGCCCTCTTGAGCATAGCGTGTTTTATCAGAGACGTGGGCGCGTTTGACGGGGGAGGGGCCCTTGGTCTCTCCTTCATCATATCTATGCCAGTCGGCTTCAGCTTGGCACTGAGAAGAGCCTTGGGGTCCATGACGAACTGAGCAGACTTACCCTTCTCCGGAACAGGGACATAGGACTTCCCGCCCTTCTCTGCGATGTTCTTTTGGATCTGTTGAGCCACCGAAAGGCGCATCTTCCCTTCACCGGGCATCGGAGGCGGCGGGGGTGGTGGGGGAGGGGGCGGAGCCCCCTCCCCCACACCCACACCCTCCTCGGTGGTGGTAGCGGTGGCGACAGCCACCGCCTCGAATCTGATGTGGCCGAAGAGGTCCTGGTGCCACACGGTCATCGGGGGGACGGGGCGGGTCTTGGGGGACACCTCCACTGTCCCCATGGCGCACGCTTCCTGGTCGAATGCGGCAGCGGGCAGAACGAGAGCTCCCCGCTCCTTGATGTAGACGGCAGTGTCCTCTGTGGCACACAGCGCCACAGCCACGTCCAGGGCGTCGCGGAGGCCGTGCTTCCTGAGCTCGTCAATCTTGGCGTTGACCGTCTCAGACATCAGAATGATGCCCATGTAGGCCGGGACGCTCTCGATGTTGATGAGGCGGTAGGCCGTTCCGTAGCGAGAGGCGTCGATATGGGACACCAAAGCCGTCTCGAGGAAGTTGCTTCTGGCTGTGATGAGGGCGTGCCCTTGTTCTGGGGTGAAGACGCGGTGAGAAGGGTTGGAAGCTGCAGCCATCCTCCGCTTCCATGTCCCGGCGTAATCCGCGTCGTTGTCCCGCATTCCTTCGGCGTCAAGGAGGGCACAGAGTGACTGCAGATGGGTGTGCACGTTACCGTCGGGACGGGTGAGCGCCTCCTCGAACGCGGACACCACATCCTCACCTGAATCGGTTGTACCGGCCCGGGCGAGCGAAGCGACGAGAAGTGGATCGGCTAGTTCTGCCGTGAGCTGCAGAGTGGCCGAGGCTGCCAGCTTCTCTGAAGCCAGCCTATCCACGGTGACCCTGCCTACCTCGACGCGATCGAAGAGGATCACCACCTGTTTGGCTTTCTCCTCTCCGAGTTGGGCGCGCTCCACCCACTCTTGCTGATCGCCTCCGTACGAGTCCGCCGGCGCGTACCTCGTGTGCCCCACCGGACGGCACGCCCACAGATTCAGGGCGCCCGGGGAGAACATCAGACGACCGTTCTGGTTGGCGTCCCCCGGGGACCGCACGGGCGGGTTCCCGCCATAAATGATGTTGCGGAGGATTCGCTTCGCCTCGGGGCCGCCCTCGAACATCACCTCCCTCAACGAGCGAAGGCTCATTCCAGTGCGCACCTCGATCGAAACGGCGGTGCTGGATTTGGAAATGATGTGCTCATGGAAATAAGCGAGCAACGAGGCCATGGCCTGATTGGTCTTCGGATCCAGGGGCTGCCCGGGATGGATGAGCTCCAGTCCCGCGTAAACGGTGATATGGGAAGCGTCCCCCGACACCCCGATATCCAACCGATTGCGGACCCAGCTGCCAACGGCAGCGGGGTCCGCAACCAACCACTCGGCGAGGAAGAACTCGGATTGGACCAACACCTTGGCCTGTTCCAGAGTGGCGAGAATGCCATCTTCCAGTGGAGTGTTCAGAAGATCCTCTTCCTCGTCTTCCTCAGCCTTGACTTCACCGACGACTACCTCCTTCACCATCACTGGCGGTGAAAGCGGAAGTGGGGGCGGGCGCTCGGGTAATGGATGCATATCAGGCTTCAAGTCTGCGGGGCGAGGGTCGGCCTTCACTGTGACGCGCCCGCCGATGATGAGCTCCTTCATGCGCCTGAGTGCCCGCATACCGACGGCGGGGGAATCCGACTCCTCATCCTCTCTGTCCACGGAATCGTGATAATCCATTTGGACTGTGTTCGATTGAGAGTGAAAGTATTTTTGTGGGGAGGCTTGTACATTACAATAAACAACCAAACCACAACCACGCACACCATCATGAAGATTGCAGTTGTCGGATCGAGGGATTTCGTCGATTACGAGCTCTTGAAGAGCGTGCTGAACGCCCAGAAGAACGGAGACATCACGGCCATCATCACCGGAGGTGCCAGGGGTGCTGACACGCTCGGAGGCCGCTATGCCCTCGAGAAGGACATCCCCCTCATCGTTCTGAAACCTGATTGGAAGCGTCTGGGGCGCTCTGCGGGATTCCAGAGGAACTCGGACATCATCATCGCCGCTGACTACGTGTTCGCGTTTTGGGATGGTCAGAGCCATGGCACCCGCGACAGCATCGACAAAGCAAAGAAATTGGGGAAACCATGCACCATCATTCGAATTTGAGATATCACCAGAAAGGATCTCTCACTCCCCCCACACGAATTACCATCAAAAATGAGCCAATTTGCAACAAACAAAAGAGGAGTTCAGAGGCTGTTTGACAAAAGCCAACAGACGAAACGCAGAGAAATGTCACGAGTGGCATTCGTGGCTCTCCAATTTAAAGGCCATTTTGATGCCATCCACGAGCTGGCACTGGCGACTCGCAAGCACTGCAGCCTGACGCTGTTCGTCTGCTGCGGGTGGGAGTGCATGGAGACCCCGCACATCGACGACTGCCTCAAGTCCGTCGTCCTGACCAGCAAGGAGGCTCCCACCTCCGCCCCAACCGAGTTCAACCCGAGGCGCGCGCTGGCCCTCATCGAGCCGCTCATCGACGTGCTGCGCAAACATTGCATCGAGCGAGTCGTCTACGACTTCTTCTGTCTGGAAGCGTACGTGGCCAGCCACGTGTTGCGCATCCCGTGCGCGTGCTCCATCCCCGCCATCTTGTGGGACTCGAGCGTGCGCAGCCTGACCGATGCCGGGATCACCACAGGATTGGACGCCTGTCTGGCCATGCTGACCGTGATCAACCACAAGTACGGCACTCAAATTGTGGCGGACAAGCCGGTCAGCGACGGGTTTCTCGTCCCCGGCGATTGGAACATCATCTGGGTTCCGCGCGAGGTTTACAAGGGCTGCGGCATCACTTTGCCCCCAAACACCGTCTCGCTGGCCACGCACTCTCCCCCGCTGCCGCCGCCCCCGCACCCCCTGTCACTGCCTCCGTCGGATGAGAAGACGGCCTACGTCAGTCTCGGCACCGTCGTGACTGGCAACCTCTGGAAGTGCAATCCCACGGCCCGCGACTACATCCGTGACGTGTACATCGCCATCTTGAGCACCCTCATGCCCACGTTCTCCCGCATCGTCGTCGCGGACGTGCACAGACACGAGGACGTGCGCTACATCGCCGACCGACTGTACCAATACCGCCCCGGCCTCGCCGACACAACAAAGATCGAGGTGTTCCCGTACGTCAACCAGCGCGCCGTGCTGGCCGAAGCCGCGCTCTGCGTGTTCCATGGAGGAGGCAACACGCTGGCGCAGGCGATCGCGGCAGCTGTACCCATGGTGGTCATCCCCTTCTTCGGTGACCAGTACGCCACAGCCGCCCACGTCGCACGCACCGGGATCGGCGCCTCTGCGACGCTGCCTGGGACCGTCCCCGCAGACACCTTGCAAGACTACTCGCTGCGCCAAATCAGTCCAATCCACAAGGCGATAGAAGCAGTCATCAGGGACCTCCCCGCCTTCACTGCAGCCGTCGCGGCCCTTCGAGCACTGGCGCAGCCGTGCCCCATCGCGGGCGCTTTCAGCGAGCTGCTCCGTCAGCCGATGGCTCACTGGCGCACCGGCGACCTGCTGTTCGGCTCGAGCGTGGATCGGCGCGCGTTCATCGAGACTCTGGGCCTCACCTCTGTTTACCAGCTCGGCAACCTGAAGCCCTTCACCACCTGGTCAACCGACGAGCTGCCGCGCCTGGTCGACCAGTACAACGACGCGCTGTCGTCTGCAGCGACCGCCCGCCACGAGATGAACGCGACCACCCCGCTCCACATGAAGTACGCGCAGTGGCTCAGGGAGTACCACACATTCCTCCGCAACCACCCCGAACACTTCCCTGCCGACCGGGAGTTCGGTCCATTCGACATCGACACGATAGGGCAGATGTGCGTCGGCGGCCTCGACTTCTTCATCAACGAGAAGGGCGTCCACGTCCACTTCTTGCTGAAAAGCGTCCCCGACGTCAGTCGTGCCACCTTGCTGGAGCTGAGGTGGGTCATCGCGAACGCAGATCAACCCCGCGTCAGATCTCAGATACACTTCTATGGCACCGACTTCCTGTTGATGCCATTTGATGCTGCTTTGGCCAAAGTTCGCCATGCCCTCTAAAAAGTTTCAAGATCTTTGAAAAATCACAGCTTCGCTTTTTGTTGAAATTTTCACAGGAGGAGAGGGGAGCGGGGGGAGGAGAGAAGGCACAATTATCCAACCAAACACCAATTCACCACCACCACCACCACCAATGGCAATGGCAGAAGAGAGGACGCACGAGAAGTTCTTCACCATGATCGTTCTCACCGGAGGACCTTGCGGCGGCAAGACCACTGCGATGGCAGATGTGGCAGATCGCCTCAGGTCCCTCGGTCTGCAAGTCTTCATTCAGCCCGAAGTGGCCACATTGCTGAGCATGGCTGGCGCCGGGTTCCCAGCTGGCCAGTCTGCCGATTACGCCAACGGATGGGAGATCGAGCGTCTCAAGCTCCAGCTCTCCATGGAGAACACGTTCGCGGGCATAGCTGCCTCCTCCCGCAGGCCGACTGTTCTCCTCTGTGATCGCGGCACCGGGGACGCGGCCGCCTACCACGAGCCAGCCGATTGGCCCGAAATAGCCATGGCCGCCTGTGGCAGCAACGGCGGTAACCCGGCGGCCGCGGCGGCAGCCGCAGCCAAGGCGCTGGTCGACCGGTACGATCTCGTCATCCACATGACCACGACCGCCCTCGGGATGCCCCAGTGCTACAGCAAAGCCAACAACAGCGCCCGCCGGGAGTCGGCCGAAGAAGCTATTGTAGTCGACGGCAACACCAAGAGAGCCTGGGACACCCACCCTGACCGCCGCGTGATCGACAACAGCACAGATTTTGCGGGCAAAATACGTCGCGTCACCACCGCCATCTGCAGCCACCTCGGCGTGTTGTCCCCGATGGCCACCCGTCGTCGGTTCAGGGTCTCCCGTGCAGCCGTCCACTTCCCGCCCGGTCTCAAGGTGGAGGAATTCGAACTGAAGTACACCTTCCTCGCCGGCAGCACCGAGGAGGCCAACACCTGCATCCGCGAGCGCATCCAGAAGGGGGTGAGCCGCTCGTTCATCTGCGCACGGAAGGAGCCC
>Ga0209683_10000536_pt1 | contig 14743 bp, 16 predicted proteins | sample DOMMetBare2Fresh_FD_187474 | JGI IMG/M metagenome (GOLD analysis project Ga0209683, IMG submission 187474) | Wetland sediment microbial communities from St. Louis River estuary, USA, under dissolved organic matter induced mercury methylation -... | ecosystem: Environmental > Aquatic >... | reverse complement strand
CGCGGCCTCAGCCTCACGGAATGCGGCGTCGATGTTCAAGTAGCGGCCAATCGGGTTCTGCGGTAGTTCAAGGCTCACTTGCAGCGATGCAGTGCCGGGCCGCAGTGCGAGGCGCGCTGCACCTTGAACGAAGCGGTTGGCCAGGTAGTTCAGCGCCAGGCCGACGTCCCGCTCGTCGATCACTACGGTTTGCAGTCCGTCCGGGCCCGCCTTGCGGGGATCTTGTGCGTTCACGACGCGCTTCGCGCGCTCAATGTCCTGCGGAGTCAATTGCGCAACGCCCGTGACCAGCGGCTCGCTCTGGAAGCACATTGCGAGTGCGGCAACCGCGAGGAACGGCAGCGCGACGAGCAGCAACACGAAAGCGCGGAAGAGGAATTGCATTCGACGCTTCGATTTTCCTGTGGGGGAGGGCGATGAGTCTGTCACTACGCGGCTCAAACAAGTGGCCCTTGAATTCTCCTTCGCTTCCCAGGCGTGGCGGAAGAGCCGTTCAATTCGCTCTCGAGCGAAAACCCAGCCTGCGGGGATCGCATTGGCAGTGCGTGCGCCCACGGGTCGATCGGTCCGCTTCTCGAGTAAGCAAGGAGTTGTTTCCGCGGCCCTTGACGGTCTCCTTCAGGCGTCGGGCGACTTCGCCGGTTGTTGCCAGGCAGGCGTCTGGCATTTCGATGATCACTTTGCATTTGAACTGAACGAAGCAAAGCACAGTGCGCGGCTTGAATCGGGAGAGCCATTTCCCGGTCGCTGCGTGGTAGTCGGCATCCTCCATGCATGACTGCGTCCGTCCCCAACTGCCGACTTTGCTGCCTTTGCCAGACACTTTCGAGACGGCGGCTGAGCGCGTTCGTCGAGAAAAAGTCGCGCGGTCGAATTCGGTCGAGTACCGGATTGCGCTGTATCTGACCCGCGGCCACGAGGACGGCCAATTGCTCCTTCGTGCCAATGAGTCGATGCGCCTCGCAAAAGAGGAATGGCGGCAACCAGGTCTGGATGGCCGGCACCGCCGCCAGTCCTGACGACATCCTCGCGCGGCGGGAGCCTCAGGCGTGTTCGGCGCGCTTGTCGCGCTGGTGCCTGAATTTGGACAGCGCCGCGTATATCCTGGTCCGTGCGCGGTTCAGACCGCCCAGCGGGGCATGCGCCGGCAGGGCGTGCGCGGGTGAGAAGGACAGGGCCTCGGCTTGCCGAGCGCGCTTGTCGTTGCGAAATCTCTGAATGGGTACATGCAGGGTCGCCACTTTCAGGAAGGGCGACTTCGCCTCGTCCCAACGTTGGCCGGCGTCGTCGATCGGCATGCCGGGTTTTTGCAACTGCACGCAGAAATCGAAGGTGGCCTCATGCTCGTCCAGATGGTCCTGCATCGTCTCGCTCAGGTAGGACTCGCCCAGGGACGCGGGCTTGTGGCTCTTGTGCCTGGAGGTGGGCCGCAGCGAATACTTCACCGCGCGGTCGGGGCCGAAGCGGAAGGGCGTGGTGCTCCAGTAGCGGATGTCCAGCGGCGAACTCGGGTTGCCGCGCAGCATCAGCAATCCCAGCAACACCCCGACGTGGCCGGTGAGCGCGAACTTGGCGGCCAGCAATAGCGGCGAGCTTTCGATCGTGTAGTAGACCGCATCGCGAAACAGAGCCACTGTGCCCAGCGGCATCACCGGCGTGTTCAGCAGTACGAAGTCGTGGTCTGGCCGCGCGCCAGCACCGGCGCCGTCGCCGCGTGGCGACAGCAACTTGATCGCGACGCCGCGAGCATCGGGCACCGCGTCGGACTGGACCTTGCCGCTCGAATTGGAAAAGCGCACCCAGCAATCGAAACTTCGTGGTGTTTTGAATATTCCGACCCGAAGGGCCTCGGGCAGATCGGGCGCGATCCGGAAGCTGCCGCGCAACAGGCCGAGCGTCTTCGGGTGGGCATCTCGCAGCGTGCCGCCCTTTTCGTAGTCGCGCGCCATCTTGCGGCGCAGGATCGCGATCATCTCGGCAATCAGGGCCGCCTCGTTGGCCTCGTGTTTGTCGACCGGACTGGACTTCATCTCGCGCTCCTCGCACGGAAACATAGGCACGGCCCGATTAGCGGGCGGCGAGCGATGGCTTCCTTGCCAACGCAACTGGTACGGATCGGTGTTGATCCGGGACCAAGGCTACGATCTGCGCTTGTCGTGCTCTGTTCGCTCGCGCACAAAGCGCGGCAGCTTACGGCTCTACGTGACGACATCACCTTTGCCTGCCAGGGCCGGAACCGAACGACGACCGAACCCGGGCCCCTGGAGAGGGGTGCGCGGCACGATGCGCCGACGCCGGTGGCGGCTCTCCTCGGTTGTCTTGCAGAGGTGGAGGAAGTCTCAAGATCGCGTCCGGTCGTTCGGCTCTATGAAGCCTCAATTGCGTTGGCGATTGCCATCGCAGCCCGTTGCATTGAAGGCCGAAACGCCTCGAGTTCATCGAACGATATTCGTGCATTGGGGATTGAGATTCCCAGTCCAGCGACGAGGCGCCCATCCGACATGCGCACTGGCACTGCGCATCCGACGACACCGGCAGCCATTTCTTCGTTACTCGCGGCCCAACCCTTCTCCCGCGCTGCCTTGACAGCGGCTCGCAGCGGGCGTTCCGACACGAGTGTGCGACGAGTTAGAGGTCGACGCAGAGTGGTCTTGAGCCACGCTTCGAACTCCTTGGGAGCCAGCTCCGCAAGGAAGAGCTTCCCGGTCGAGCAGCAGTAGAGGGGTGCGCGGTTGCCCTGCTGGAAATGCAGGCCGGTCGACCGCGCAGCCCGCACGGTGTCCGAGTACACGACATCGTTCCCCGAGCGCATTCCGAGCTGGCAGTGTTCGCCAAGTTCACTCGCCAGCGCCTCCAGGATTCGGTGCACTTCGTCGGAGCGAGTCGACGCCTCAACCGCTGCCGCACCAAGCCGAACAAGGCTGGCTCCAACCAAGAGCTTCTTCGAAGCAAGCGCGCGTTTGAGTAGCGCACGTTGCTCAAGCTGAGCAACGATGCGGTGCGCCGTGGGCACTGGCAAATCGCATTGCTGCGCGATCTCGGTGACGGACAGCGCTCGGTCGCTTGCAACAACAGCCGCGATCACAGCGAAGGTACGGTCCAGTGGCTGCTGGGGTGCTTTCATTGTGCGCCGCCTCCTAGATGCCGGCAGAAAGTGCTTGACGCGATAGAGAACCGACCGCAAGAATTCAGATAATAAAAGAAAAACTTCCGGAAAATGGAAGACCAGCGAAAGGCATCTTCACCACCATATCGAATGGAGGAGTCATGATCCGATCAATTGTCGCGAAGGCGTCTGCTCTGGTCACCGGGATGACGATTGCGGCCACCGCGCTGCTCTTCGTCGTGCCGGAGGCGTCCGCTCAGGGGACGTCTCGACTCGACGAGATCACCAAGCGTGAAAAACTGATCGTCGCAACGTTTGGCACGGCGCCACCGTTTTGCTACACCGACGAGAACGGGAAGCTCGTTGGCTTCGACATTGACGTCGCGAAGTTGATTGCAAAGTCACTGCTAGGCGATGAGAACAAGATTGAGTTCATTACCGTGACCAGCGAGGGTCGTTGGCCGGCGGTTAACTCTGGCCGCGCCGACATTGGGCTGGCCTCAACGACGGTTTACCCGGATCGCGCTCTCCGGGTTGCGTTCAGTCGTCCCTACATTGACTCCAGCGTTTCGGTGCTCGTACGGCAGGACGCGAAAGTGACGAGTCTCGCCGAACTGAACAATTCGAAGTTCACATTGGCAAATCTAAGCAACCCGCAGATGCAGGACCGGCAGAAGAGGTTCTTGCCGAACGTGAAAGTTGTGACGTTCGATACGCCGAGTGCCATGTTCACGGCAGTGAAGACGGGGCAGGCGACGGCGATGCAGATGGATACGCCTGTCGTCAATTGGTACGCAGCGAACAACAAAGACTTGCGCGTCTTGTCCGAGAAGCTTGCCGTGATCCAAGGCAATGCCATCTTCATGAAGCCGGGCGACTTCCAGTTGTGGCTTTGGATGGACACGATGGTTCAGGAGTTGACCGCGGGTTCTCGGTACGCGGAGTACTCTGAGATCTATCGGAAGTGGTTCGGAAGCAACCCACCTCCGCAGCGGTCGTACGGCAACTGACGCGCGTAGTTTGCAGGTCCGGAAGTCGTGGACCTACTCCCTGCCGCGGATCGGCACGCTCGGTGAGCGCGCCCCGCGGTAGGAATCAGAAGCGAACCGTCTCCAGGACGAGGAGTCGACGATGTCATTCGACATCGGCTTCATGCTGCGCTCGGTCCCCATCCTCGCCGAGGGATTGACAACGACGCTCGCGCTTGCGCTGCCGGCAATCCTGCTGGCGGCGGCATGGGGCGTGCCGATCGTTGTCGCGCTGATGAGCAAGCGGCGACTCCTCCGAGCTATGGCCCAGGCGTATGTGGAAGTGGTTCGGAATACGCCTGTTCTCGTACAAATGTTCTTCATCTTCTTTGGATCGGGTGTGCTGGGTTTCCCGCTCTCGGGTTTCGTGGCAGGCCTGATCGCGCTCGTGCTGCAGAACGGCGCCTATGCGGCCGAGATCTACCGGGCTGGTATCCAGGCTGTCTCGCACCGACAGGCAGAGGCTGGTTTGGCTCTCGGGCTGATGCCTTTCGCGGCCTTCCGAATCGTCGTTCTTCCTCAGGCCCTGCGGAAGGTAATTCCACCTCTCTCGAACCAGGGAGTGCTGATCATCAAGGACACGTCGCTGGTTGCCACGATATCGGTAGCCGAGTTGACTTTCCAGGCCAGGCTCCTTGCAGACCGTACGGCGGCCGTGTTCGAGATCTTCTTCGCATTAGCATTGTTCTACATTGCGCTGACGATGTTCTTTTCCCTCGTTATGCGACTGGCGGAAGTTCGGCTTCGCATCCGACAGTAAAGGGCAACGAGTATGGACGCGCTTCTGCCGAGCCTGCCGCTTCTGACCAAGGGAGTCGTGACGACCTTGTACCTATCGGTCGCCTCGACGGCTCTCGCGACTTCGCTCGGCATCATCTTCGCCACGATCCAATTGTTCGCCTGGCGTCCCCTGAAGTGGATTGTTGAGTCCTACCTGTACATCGTGCGTGGCGTTCCGCTGCTCGTCCTGCTTTTCGCGATGTACTACGCGCTTCCCTATGCCGGTGTCCAGGTGGAGCCCGTGGTCGGCGGCATCGTGGTCATCGGGGCCTACTTTGGTGCCTTCATGACCGAGGTGTTCCGCGGGGCGGTCCTCGCTGTGCCCAAGGGGCAGTGGGAGGCAGGGCGGGCGATCGGCATGCGGACCCCTCGCATCCTTCTTGATGTGGTGCTCGTGCAGGCATTGAGGGTGGCTGGTGCGCCGTACATCAACACCACGATCATGGTCGTGAAAGGAACGTCTCTGGTGGCAGTGATCGGGCTGGCTGACGTCACCTTCGTGGGCCGCCAGATTGTTGAGCGAACGCTTGCACCGTTCGAGGTGTTCGGTGCCGTTGCCTTCGTTTACTTCGTCATCTGCTATGCCCTCTCGCGCCTTGGGAGGCACGTGGAGAAGAAAGCCAGCTATGTCCACTGAGGGATTGACGGGATCGCCGGTCGAAATCGAGGTTTGCGGCTTATCGAAGTGGTTCGGCAGCCACCAGGTGCTGAAGAAGGTGTCTACCGACGTGCGCCATGGCGAAGCGGTGGTCGTGATTGGTCCCAGTGGGTCGGGGAAAACCACGTTGCTACGGTGCATCAACCTTCTCGAGGAGTACCAGGAAGGGCTGATCAGCATCGGTGGCCAGCCCATGGGCTATGTGGTCGGTGCTGACGGCAAGCGAACGCGCAGGCCGGAGCGAGACATCGCGGCCATGCGCGCGCAGGTGGGCATGGTGTTCCAAAGCTTCAACCTGTTTCCGCACATGTCGGTGCTGAGGAACGTGGCGCTTGGTCCTGCTCGCATTCGAGGCATGCGACGCGATGAGGCCGAAGTCATCGGCCGTCGACTCCTGGACCGGGTCGGGCTCGGTAGCAAGGTCGACGCCTACCCCGGACAACTTTCTGGAGGGCAGCAACAGCGCGTCGCGATCGCACGTGCTCTGGCGATGGAGCCGAAGGCCATGCTCTTCGATGAGGTGACGTCGGCGCTCGATCCTGAATTGGTTGGAGAAGTGCTGGATGTAATGCGTCAGCTGATGCAGGACGGCATGACGATGGTCATCGTGACGCACGAGATGGCGTTTGCGCGCGCCTTCGCCGGCAAGGTCGTGTTCATGGCTGACGGCGAAATTGTGGAGTCGGGAAGCCCCGAGGTCATGTTTGAGAATCCCCAGTCCCCGCGGCTTCAGTCATTCCTCAAGCGCTTCCGGCAGGGATACCGGATCTGACGACAATGAGAGGGCGCGCGCTTCAGCTTGAGATTGACGTCGGCGCGATCTGCGCGAACGCACGCGCCGTGATGCAGGCAATTGGTCCAAACGCCCGCTTGTTTGCCTGCCTGAAGGGTGATGCCTATGGCTGTGGCATCAGCCTTGTTGCACCGGCGCTCTGCGGCGCAGGCGTGCGCCACTTTGCAGTCGGATCCCTGGACGACGCGGTCGCCATCCGGCAGACCGGTGTTGACGCGGAGATCCTGCTGTACCCGAACTGTTTGCCGGACGCAGTGGAGGCTGTCGAGGCCTACGGTTTGACGATCACTCTCAACAGTGTCGAGGAAGCAAGCGCCTGGAACAGTGCAGCCACACGCCCCTTGACAGCATTCATCAAGATCGACGTGGGCGGACTACGGGCGGGCGTCATGCCACACGCAGCCGGTCACCTGGCGGGCGCTGTGCGTCGACTGGATAAGCTCATTGTCGTAGGTGCCTACGCGCACCTGCATTTGCCTGACCCGGTGCGAATGCGACCACACGCGCTGCATCAGCTTGAAGTGTTCCACTCAGCGGTGCGACGGATCGAGGATGCCGGTCTGGCGCTGCACACAAGGATGGTCTCTGGGACAGCAGCGGTGATGCAGTTTCCGGAGATGGATCTTGACGCCGTTGACCCTGGCCGCGTCCTTTTCGGGCTGGGATTTGCCGGGACGACGCGGCCACTTCCTCTCCGGCCCGCGATTCGCCGCTGGGCCAGCCGACTGCTCCTTGTCAAGGAAGTCGCTCCTGCCGACGTTGCGCCGCACCGAGCACCTTTTGAACTGAACAAGCCCATGAGGATTGGTCTCGCTCCTTTCGGCTGGGGCGACGGCATGCCGCGGCAACTGCATCCCGATGCCCGAGTTCTGGTGCACGGAAAGCGAATTCCGTTGCTTCCACCCAGCCATTTTGAGCACATGCGACTGGACTTGACCGAGGTCTCCGACGCCAGTTACGGCGATGAAGTGGTCATCGTGGGTCAACAAGGCGACGCCGCTGTAACCCTCTCCGAAGTCGCTGCTTGGGCCGGAAAGGACGATCTCCACTTCCTCGGGACACTGCCGCGCCATATTGAGCGGGTCGCAGTGAACGACTAAGAAACCATCACAGCCAGAAGAGCGGATGCATATGCACGGCGAGCGAACCGAAGGCAAACCCAAGACGGGCCCCCTTAAAGGCCTCCGAGTCCTTGACGCTGGCAACATGATTGCCGGGCCATTGGCGGCCACCCAGCTCGCGGACTTCGGTGCGGACGTGATCAAGATCGAGTTGCCAGATGTCGGTGACTCGATGCGCCACTGGTCACCGATGAAGGATGGGTGCTCTCTCTGGTGGAAGGTGATCGGTCGCAACAAGCGCCTCATCACCCTGGCACTGTCGAAACCCCGCGGACAAGAACTCTTCAGGCAACTTGTGCGCGACACGGACATCCTGATCGAGAACTTTCGACCGGGGACGTTCGAGCGTTGGGCGCTTGGGTTCTCGGAGCTCTCCAAGATCAATCCGCGCCTCGTGATGGTCCGAGTTTCGGGCTTCGGCCAAACAGGACCGTACTCGAAGCGCGGTGGCTACGGGACCATCGCCGAGGCCTTCTCGGGTGTCCCGTCTTTCACTGGTTTCCCCGACCGTCCGCCGACACTGCCCGGCTTCCCTCTGGCCGACTCGGTTGCCGCCACGTTTTCAGCGATGTCGGCCATGTTCGCGATCTACAACCGCGATCATGGTGACGGCAAGGGCCAGGAGATCGACGTCAGCCTGTACGAGCCGCTATTTCGTCTCGTGGAGTCGCAGGTCATCGGGTTCGACCAACTTGGCATCGTCAAACAGCGGCAAGGCAATCGGCTATCCGAAGACTCGCCGCGCAACACGTACCTGACGCGCGATGGCCGCTGGATTGGCATCTCGGCAAGTTCACAGCGCACGTTCGAGCGGCTCGCGGAAGCGATGGGCATGCCCGAATTGATCACCGATCCCCGGTTCGTCGACAACGCGTCGCGCTGTGAGAACGATGTCGCCCTCGACGACATCATCGCCGCGTGGTTCAAGCAGCGTGATTGCGACGACCTGATGCAGCTCTTCGAGAAAGCGGAGGTTGTTGCTGGGCCAGTGTTCGACATTCGTGACATCGTCAAGGATCCGCAGTACCTGGCGCGAGAGAACATCGTCTCGGTTCCGGACGATGACTTCGGCAGCGTGCGCATGCAGGGCGTCGTTCCGAAGTTCAGCAACACCCCCGGCGAGGTACGGCACTCGGGACGGGCGCTTGGTGCGGACAATGCGGAAGTGTTCAAACGGATGCTAGGTCTTACGGCAGCGCAGTTCGAAGAACTTGGCCGAGAGGGAATCATCTGATGAGTCCGGTCTTCGAAGGAGTGCGAATTGTTGGTGCTGGCCAGACGGTCTACGCGAAGAGATCCCCGCAAACGATTCAGAAACTCATCTATGACGCAGGAAGCGCGGCACTTCGCGACGCCGGTCTGGATTGGGGGCGGGTTGACGGTTTGGCGGTGACTTCATTCATGCTGCCGCCGGATAACGTCGCAACGGTCGCCGAGCACCTCGGCATCGAAGCGAGGTTCCTTTTCCAGGGCCTGTATGGAGGAGCTTCGGGGATCATCGGCATGGCCCACGCCGCCCGGGCAATTCGCGATGGAGCGTGCGATGTCGTTGTGGTCGCGGCAGCCGATGCCTTTGACGTTGCGTCCCACAATGAGACATTGGACCGTTTTAACGGTCCGGTACGCGAGTTCATGTCGCCTCAAGGCTTCGGCGGAGCGAACGGCATGTTCGCCCTGCACACGCGCCTTTACATGGAACGCTACGGCGCCACGCGAGAGGATTTTGGCCGATTCTGCATCGCGCTCCGCGCCAATGCCTTGCTGAACCCCAACGCATTGTTCAAGGCCCCGCTGACTATGGCGGACTATCTGAATGCGAAGCAGATTGCGGACCCGCTGCGCCTGTATGACTGCGTGCTTCCTTGCATTGGCGGCGATGCGATCGTCTTGGTGTCAGAGCGGGTCGCACAAACACTTCCGGGGCAGAAGGTTGGCATCCTGGCATCCGAGGAGATCCACAACTACCCGGCTAACGACCCCTACTCGGTGCCCGGCGGGTGGGAAGGATTCGCGGACCGGCTGTATGACCGTGCCGGTTGCCGTCCAGTCGATCTGAACTTCGCACAACTCTATGACGACTACCCGGTGATGTGCTTTATACAACTGGAAGGCTTACGGATTTGCGCGAAGGGCACCGCGTTTCAGTTTGTCAGATCGACCAACATCACGACAAAGGGTGCCTTCCCGATCAATACCGGCGGCGGCCAATTGTCGGCAGGCCAGGCGGGTGCGGCTGGCGGAATGATCGGCGTGTATGAAGGTGCGACCCAGTTGCTGGGCCGCGCAGGAGCGAGACAGGTGAAGTGCAAGCGCGGTGTGGTCTCAGGCTACGGGATGGTCGCCTACGGACGCGGTTTGTGTTCCAGCGCTGCGGTGCTTGAGCGTGTCGATTAGGAGACCAAAGATGAATCCAACAACCGGCTCCGCAGTCCTCAAGCCACAGCCGCGCGTGAACGAACTCACTCGCCCGTTCTGGGAGGGGGTGAACAGCGGCAGGCTCATGATTCAGCGCTGCGCACTGGCCGAGTGCGGCATGGCGATCTTCTATCCGCGCGTGTGTTGCCCCTTTTGCAAGGGGGCACAGCTGAACTGGATCGAGGCTTCGGGTCGCGGTCGCATCATCTCGCACACGACGATACGACGCACCCATCATGACGGCTTCAACAGCGAGGCACCGTATGTGTTCGCGGCGGTCGCACTTGATGAGGGCCCCTGTATCTACGCTCAGGTGCCCGGAGCCTCTCTGGATGGCTCTCTCGTTGGTCGAGAGGTCGAGGTTGACTTTGCTGAGCACGGTCCAGGCCGAAGAATGCCCGTCTTTCGGCTGCCCGCTGCCGCATGAACCAGTCCGATCTTCAGCTTGACTTCGGGTCGGAGAATACGTCTCCAGTTCATCCGGCCTTCGTGTCCGCCGTCACTTCGGCCAACATTGGGTTTGCGACGAATTTCGAAGCGGAAGCATGGACCGAGCGTGCAACTCGATTGCTGCGCGAGTTTTTCGAGCACGACCGCTTGCAGGCCTTCACGGTAACCACCGGCACGGCGGCGAACGCAATCGCACTTGGCGCGATGGTGCCACCGTACGGAACGATTCTTTGCCATTGGGACGCGCACATCGAAACCGACGAATGTGGCGCGCCTGAGATGTTCAGTTTCGGCGCGCGACAGGTGCCATTGGCCGGTGGGCACGGTAGGCTGTCACCCGCGTCCCTCACCAAGCACCTGTCGCACGCCCGCATTGGTGTCGTGCATTCATTGCAGCCTGCGGCGTTAAGTCTCACCAACCTGACTGAAGCCGGAACCGCCTACAGGCCAGAACAGATCAAGCAACTGACGGACATTGCCCGCCGTTACGACCTTGGGGTGCATATGGACGGCGCTCGATTTGCCAATGCCGCAGCCGCAGTGAACGCAACGCCCGCGCAGCTGTCTTGGAAGTCCGGTGTCGACGTGCTGACTCTTGGGACTACCAAGAGCGGCTCTTTCGGTGTCGAAACGATCATTTCGTTCAACGAGAAGTACAACACCTCGCTCGCCTATCTTCGCAAGCGAACAGGTCATCTGACGCCCAAGACGCGCTTCCTTGCCGCCCAGCTGCAGGCTTATATGGATGACGGTCTGTGGTTGAAGAATGCGCGACACGCAAATGAGATGGCGCGCCTGCTCGCGCAGGGGCTGGCGAAATTGCCCGGGGTCGAGTTGGTGCACCCAGTTCAGGGCAACGAAGTCTTCGTGCAGATTCCGGAACTGATGGTCAACAAGCTGTCCGAGCAGGGTTGCCGATTCCAGCGCGATTGGCGGCTGGAGCCTCGTCACCATCGCTTTGTGTGCTCCTGGGCAACAAGTGTCGAGCAGGTGAACGCGCTCATTGCAATTGCAGGTACCGCAGCAGTGCAGTCGTCGGGCTCAGTTTCGTAGGCTGGCGAGCGCTTTCTGCCCCCGTGCCCCGGTCCGTTGTCCTTCTCTGCCTGTTCATCTTCAGCAGCACGTGCGCGGTCGGCGCATTCCCCGTCCTTCTTCCAGAGATCGGAGCCGATGGGTCAATTAGCGACTTTGCGCTCGGCGCTATCGCCGGTGCGTTCGGGCTCGCCCGTCTGGGCGCCGATATCCCTGCAGGACTTTTCATCACTCACCACTTGCGGCGGGCAATTGTGCTCGCAGCCGGGTCCATAGCCGCAGGGGTGCTCTGCCTGAGCATCGGCGGGCCGCTGTGGTCGCTGATTCTCGGACGCACTCTCTGGGGCGTCGGCCACGCGCTGGCGATGGTCAGCGGGATTACGGCCATCGTTCGCCACGCCCGGACCAGCGGGGGGCATGCGTTGTCGCTGAACGCGTTTGAGATGAGCGGCATGTGCGGCGTTCTCTGCGGCATGGTCGGCACAGGGCTATTGCCACGCGACTGGCCCTGGAACGTGTCTTTGGTTGTCGCTTCGTCGCCCCTGGTTCCCGGCGTACTGCTCTTGCCTCTCCTCTTGCGCTCCATGCCCGCGGACGCTACCCACGGGACATCGCGACCGCTGTTCTCCCGTACTCATCGCGGAGTCCTAACCCCGCCGGGAGCCGCGCAATCGCGGGTGTCGCGGCTGACCATACTCGCCGTCGCCAGCGGCGCCACGATCGCTTTTGCCTGGTCGGCGGTGGGACAGTTCATCCTGCCGTTACGTGCCAGTCGGGAGTTCGAACTCGACCGTATTGGAGTAGCGCTTCTGGTTGCGGTACCGCAGTTCGTCGATGTGGCACTCTTGCTACCTCTTGGATCGATGGCTGACCGCACGTCACGCGCGAGGGTGCTTGGCTGGGTGCTGATCATCCTTGCTGTCGGAGTGGCGGCGGTGGCGTTCGGATCACTGCATGTGGCAATCCTCGGTTGCGTCATGTTCGGAACCGGCCTCGCCGCCTGGATGCTGCCGGTGAGCCTTGTGAATCAAGAGGCGGAACCTGGCAGCGTTGCTTGGCGAACTGCCCTGTATCGGGTTGCCGTTGACTTTGGAATCTTTCTTGGACCCGTCCTCAGCGGCTTCCTTCTGGGGCGTTCACTTCTAGGAGCGGTCGGAGTCGGTGTTGCCGCGATGCTGTCAGCTCTGGGGATAGCGCTGCTGCTTTGGCGCAGATGACGCCCGCCGGATCAACCCGTGTGAAAGCAGGGGCAGGTGCCCGATCTGCGGGGACTTGCGGAGTGCGGCGGGCTCAATGTTCGGCAGGGGTGAGGTTCAGATCGCAGACGGCCGGACGGGCCTAGAACTCGGCCAGAACGCCAAGGCGAGCAGCATCAAGTCGCGAATTTCCTCGCGCCAGTGTGAATGACTCCTTCCAATCGTCGGTCGTTAGCTGCGTGCTTGCTGGCCGGTTCGACCGCCCGATGCGCGGTGGAACGGATGAGCCGCAGCAGCCAGCGCCATGCGCTGGGATTGCGACGGATGAAAGCCGTCAATGCCCCCGCTTGCTGCCGCATGAAGCGGTTGCGATTTCCTGTCTTGCAGCTGCCGTGATGGTGGATGGCGTGCATGATTTCGTGCAAGGCGATGACCGCAAGGTGCGGGCCATGCAACTCACGGGACAAATGAATGCGGTTGTTCGCGTAATCGAAGAAACCCCATTCCTGATATCGGACGGCCAGCCGCTTGGGCCACCAGTGCAGGGTGACCACGTGGCGGCCGAAATTCAGGCGCTTGGGCATGCCGCGCACGTGCACCTGCTCGCTCGTGAGCACCCGGTGAAAACTCGCCCGGCCCGTGATGTGTTCCGACAGCAGCGCGTTGAACCAGACCCAGGCGTGCGGATTCCGGTGGGCAAGACTGACAAGCCCGTTGGCGAGGCTGTGGGTGAAGATCTCCTCGCTTCGGATGGTGTCGTCAGACAGGCCATTGACGTGGTGTATCAGGCGTATGCATGCGCGCATGAAATGCTCGGCGAGCATTGCCGGCCTCTCCACCAACGACGTGTCCAGTCGAATGGCCTGCGCGTTTAAGTCCACCTCGGATAAATGGCGCTTGTCCCGCGTGAAATGCTTGCGCGGAGCAATCACCACCTTCAGCCGGTAGGCGCCATAACGCAACACGAACGGCGCGACGGCGTCGTACCGACTTGAACGCTGCGCAAGGGCCGCTTTCATGGATGCAGTGCAAAGGGAAAGGAGCCCACACTATACCGACGCAGAAACGTTCCAATTAATCAAGTAGTTGCGTACCAACGCGGCGAGATTTGCGGCTTTCTCCGGGCTTGCGGGATCGTGAGTCGTTTCGTAGCCGCTGCAGGTTGACCCGCACGTTTCAGCATTGTTGAGGACCGCCGGGGGAGAAGAAGCTTCCGTAGGTTGTGCGGCACATTCCGGACCTGCGGTGCCGTGTCCGGGGTCACCTGGTTCGGCGTGCTCAGGGCGCAGGATGGCGCGTAAAGGTCCTTACAGGCTAGGGGTGGTCCCGGCGGTCCAAGGGCGGACTCCAGGCCCGCACGTTGGACGACTTCGATGCTGCCGTCCCAAGCCAAGGGCCGCCGAGATCATCGACTGTAGGCCGGCTTTCGAGATTCAAACTGACCCGGCGCATCTGCGAGGGCCGCCGGGAGGTTCAGTAATACTGCGAGGAATTGCGGCGTCGCTACGGCTGCTGAACGCGTTCTTCCAGTTCTGCGATGTCCGTGGCGTGGGACACGAAAGCGTTGGACTTGACCCGCTCGCGCGGATTGGTTGCGAATTGCTTCGTCGACTGACGATCGACGCGTCCTCGGTGTTTGTAGTCGCGGGCGTCCCGATTGCGCTGACGGCGGTCACGCCTGCAACCGACCCGCGGACTATCCGTCCCGCGTGCGCCCCAGAATTGCAGAAGGCCACCGCGGAGGTGGCCGAAGCGCACGATTTGGATGGCTCCCCGACCTGGACGCGAACCAGGGACCCGCGGATCTGAACCCCGCAGTGTCCGAGAAGATGTTCTTACTGCCTGCGCCGACGCGAGGCTGCGCGACCAGCGCGGCCGAGACCGAAAACGACAGTTCTTCTCGAAAGCCGAGGCTTCGATCTAATCATGGTGCGACGCACCAAAATGCGTTGACTTCCATCCGGCTGCCTCTACACTGTGTTTTGTGCGCTGCACCATTGAGCCAACCAGACCGCTCATCGAATCACATTGAGCCCTTATCGACAACCCATGAAGGAACACCAAATGTACGCAACGCCCTCGCAATTCGTAGAGCTCCAGAAGAGTCAACTCGATGCGCTGTACGCACTCTCTCACGTGGCTTTCAACACGACCGAGAAGCTGG
>Ga0209683_10000533_pt1 | contig 14809 bp, 14 predicted proteins | sample DOMMetBare2Fresh_FD_187474 | JGI IMG/M metagenome (GOLD analysis project Ga0209683, IMG submission 187474) | Wetland sediment microbial communities from St. Louis River estuary, USA, under dissolved organic matter induced mercury methylation -... | ecosystem: Environmental > Aquatic >... | reverse complement strand
CCTTCAGTTCACGACATCAATGAAACGATATGAGTCATTCCCCAAAGCCACAGCGGATTGAACGGTACGGAATACCATCAATCGTTTGCGACTTGAGTGCGAAACCGCGGGCGCGCATCCTGGGGTCGCGGTCCGGCGCGCGCCGGACAACGCACACACCAATAGAACCGATCAACGAGGAGGAAACGATGACACGCAAGAGCGCAGGTCTCATGGTTGCGGCGATGCTGATCGCCGGCAGCTCAGCGATCGCTCAGACGCCAAGCTGGTCGCCGCCGTCCGATAGCGCGCGGTGTCCCTCCAAATGGGGCGCCGGTGACGAGCGCGGCTCGGGCAATCACATGAAGCCGCAGAGCGTGCTCAACGCGGTCAAGCTGATCAAGACCGGCGAGGTGATCGAGCTCGGCCATGTGCTCAATGAGTCGATTCCGATCCAACGCACCCGGCGCTTCGAAATGTTCACCAAACCGACCGGCCCCGCGCTGGGCTCCAACAACCGCCGCAGCAATGAGGAGCTCGTCGTCGCGGAGATCGGCCAGGTCGGCACCCAGTTCGACGGCTTTGCGCACCAGACCCACGGGAACAGCGTCTACAACTGCTTCAAGCTCGACGACATCATGACCCGTACCGGCTTCACCAAGCTCGGCATCCACCAGGTCGGCGCGCTGATCACGCGCGGCGTGCTGATCGACGTCGCCGGCTACAAGGGAGTCGAGATGCTCGGCGACACTTATGAGATCACGGTCGCCGATCTCGAAGGCGCGCTCAAGAAGCAGAATACAACGTTGCAGCCGGGCGATGCGGTGATCATCCACACCGGCTGGGGCAAGCTGTTCGGCAAGGACAACGCGCGCTACATGAAGTCGAATCCGGGCATCGGGGTCAAAGCCGGCGAATGGCTGATCGCCAAGGACCCGATGCTGCTCGGCTCCGACAACACGCCGGTCGAGGTCGCGCCGCCGGCCGATCCGACGCTGTCAGGGCCGATCCATCAGATGGCGCTGGTGGTGCACGGCGTGCATCTGCTCGAGCACATGAAGCTCGACGAGCTTGCCGCGAAGGGGGTAAGTGAGTTCGCCTTCATGATGCAGCCGCTCAAGCTGCAGGGCGCCACCGGCTCGACCGTGGCGCCGATCGCGGTGCGCTGAGCGGGCGCACGCTCGGCGCGGCAGCACTGCCGCGCCGAAGCTCCATTGCCGTGCATTGGTTCATTGCGCTCTTGCTACACCCACGCCGGGAGCCTCTGTTCGCTTGGCATCCTGGATTTCAGCGATCTTGCGGCGAATCTCCGCCAACGCGGCCTCGGTCGTGTCGTAACCGGGGTCTCGCGCGCCAGCTTTGCGCTTCTCCGCCTCCAACTCGGCGATCAGCGCGCGCTCGGCTTTCAGCATGGCGCGCAGATCGGCGCGGCGATGCTCCTCAACGCGCTGTTCGACTTCAGGGGCTTCGTCGATGGCGAGAAAATCCGCGATCTCGTCCAGCGTCGCGGCGGTATAGAGAGCGAGCGCGAAGCCGTCGCCGGTGCGAACCAGCGAGAGGCCTTTCAGCCTCGCCGCCTGGTGCAGGGCCTGCTCGCGCTCGTCCTCATGGGGCATCCTTGATCTCCTGGTCGACCGGGAGACAGGATTCTCGCCGAAAGTTTGATTCGACGCATTCAAAATGATGCGCGGGCCCCCTTGGCGCCACGGCGATCAACGCTGAATCCAATGAAGGTTCAGCAATATGGCCAACCCGGCAAACTCGGCGAAGATCGACAGGGTGAGGAACCATCCCCAGGCCGGGCGCTGTTGGTACGCCAGATAGGCAGCGGACAAGACGCACACGATCGCCGGAGCGCTCGCGGCCAGAACGATCCAGGCCATTGCCGGTACTCCTTTTGCTGCTCCTGTGAGCGAATGGTTGGGATGCCGATGACGGGGAGGCTACCAGGGCTCGGCGGTCGGCGATGTGATGGCGGTCACACAAATGCGCTTCTAGTCACAATCGAGGAATGCATTGACCTAGCTCAAGACCGAAGTGGTCGAATACCGGCCATTGATGGATGCCAATGCGCAAAGGACCCGCATGAAGAAGCCCATTCCGGACAAGGCCGAAGTCGCCCTCGAATATCCCGACAAGCTCTATATCGGAACCTTCGAGCGCTCCTCGCGCTTCGACGCGCATCTCGATGAGAACGGGATTTCGCTCACCCTGGAGCGGACCGGCGATGCGAGCACGCAGAAGTCGGTTCACCTGCACATTCATTACGGGCTGTTCGCCGAGATCCTGCACGATCTCGCCCGCACCACCAAGGCGCTGCCGCTCGACGACGAGGCCCATCGGACCGTGCTTGCCGAGGCGGCCGCCGCATTGCACGATGCGCTCGGTACCGGAAGCGGGTGAGCCAGCAACAGCGATGCGGATCGACAGCGCAACCAGCGGGGCAGCCGGCGGCGTTCCGCGCCTCGATTCTGTGGATGGATGCCCCGACCATCTGCTTGACGTTGCGGCAGGCGACCTGTGGCGGCATCTCGCCGGACCGACGCTGTTTCAGGTGGCGGGCCGGCCGGCCGCGCCGCTATTCGTGAGCGTGCTCTTGCACGGCAATGAGGATACCGGCTGGTGCGCCATCCAGAGCGTGCTGCGGCGGCATCGCGGGGCGCTGCTGCCGCGACCGCTGCTCATCTTCGTCGGCAACATCGCGGCCGCCAGGGCCAACGTGCGCACGCTGCCGCAGCAGGAGGACTACAACCGCACCTGGCCCGGCACGCCTGCGCCCGCTACGCCGCTCGCCCGGATGATGCATGAGGTGGTCGAGATCGTGCGGGCGAAGGCGCCATTCGCGAGCATCGACATCCACAACAACAGCGGCCACAACCCGCATTACGCGTGCGTGAACCGCTTTGACGAGACGCATCTGCATCTGGCGCGGCTGTTCGGCCGCACGGTCGTCTATTTCGAGAAGCCGCTCGGCGTGCAGTCGGGGGCGCTCGCCGCGATCTGCCCGGCGGTGACGGTCGAATGCGGGCGCGCCGGCGAGGCGGCGAGCGTGGCGCATGCGGCCGAGCTGATCGAGGCGGCGCTGGCGCTGCAACACTTTCCCGATCATCCGGTGCCGAACCACGATCTCGACCTCATGCGCACCTTTGCGATCATCAAGGTGCCGCCGGATGCGAGTTTGTCCTTTGACGGCGCGGACGCCGATTTCCGCTTTCGCGCCGACCTCGACCGCCTGAACTTTTCCGAGCTTGCGCCCGGAACCGTGTTCGGCACCGTGGGTAATGGCGGCCGGCGGCGCCTCGACGTTCAACCGGCCAATGCGATCGCGGCTGCCGAGCGTTATTTCGACTACGCCCATGGCGAGATCGTGCTGGCGCAGCGCGCCATACCGGCCATGCTCACGGTCGACCCGCATGCAGCCCGTCTCGATTGCGTCGGCTACCTGATGCATCGGATCGGCTGCGACGGCCGCCGGATCGTGGAGTAGGGAGCGTGTCAGCATCCGAGCGTCCAGTCACCGATCTCGATGCCGCTCCCACCGCCGATGAGCTCGCGCGGTTTCGCGCGCTGCAGACGCAATTCTCCCGCTCCTTCAGCGCGCTGTTCGACGATCCCAATCTGCCGCGCACGGTGCTGATCGTGCCGAGCCTGACGCTGGACCAGGAGGTGCTGGCCCGGATATCGGGCGTGCATCACTACGAGGAGCGCTCGCTCTGTCTGCTGTTGTTGCTGCGGATGCCGCGCACGCGCGTGATCTATGTCACCTCGACGCCGGTGTCGGAGACCATCATCGACTACTATCTGCATCTCCTGCCGGGCGTGCCGGGGCTGCATGCGCGGCGGAGGCTCACGCTCGTCTCCTGCGATGACGCGTCGCCGATGCCGCTCGCCCGCAAGATCCTGGAGCGGCCGCGCGTGCTCGAGCGGATCAGGCAGGCGATTCCGGAGCGGGCCTCGGCGCACATGACCTGCTTCACGGTCTCCGACCTCGAGCGCAGGCTGGCGCTCAAGCTCAATCTGCCGATCTATGGCTGCGATCCTTCGCTGCTGCACTGGGGCTCGAAGAGCGGCTCGCGCAAGATCTTTCGCGAGACTGGCGTCGATCTGCCGTATGGCTTCGAGGACCTCGCCGACGCCGACGATGTCGGACGCGCGCTCGCGGAACTGAAGACCGCGAAGCCAGCGCTGCGCAAGGCGGTGGTCAAGCTCAACGAAGGATTTTCCGGCGAGGGCAACGCCATCTTCGATCTGTCAGAGGCGCCCGCCGGCGCCGCGCTCTTACCCTGGGTGCGCGAGCGCCTGCCCAGCCTGAGCTTCGAGGCGCGCGGCATGACCTTCGAGCTCTATCAATCGAAGCTCGCCGCCATGGGCGGGATCGTCGAGGAGTTCATTCCGGGCGCGGTCAAGCAGTCGCCGTCCGCGCAGTTCCGCATCACGCCGGTCGGCGCGATCGAGGCCGTCTCCACCCACGACCAGGTGCTCGGCGGCGCCAATGGTCAGATCTTTCTGGGCTGCCGTTTCCCGGCTGATAAGGCCTACCGGCTCGACATCCAGGCGCAGGGCGAAAAGGCCGCTCGCGCGCTCGCCGGCAAGGGCGTGCTCGGCCGCTTCGGGGTTGATTTCATCTCGGTCAAGGAGGGTGACGCCTGGCGCCACGTCGCGATCGAGATCAACCTGCGCAAGGGCGGCACCACCCATCCGTTCCTGATGCTGCAGTTTCTCACCGACGGCCGCTATGACGCAGCGAGCGGCGAGTTCCTGACGCCGTCCGGGCAGCCGCGCTGCTACTACGCCTCCGACAACCTCGAATCGGAGCGCTATCGCGGCCTCACGCCCTACGATCTCGTCGACATCGCGGTCGTGAATGGCCTGCACTTCCACGCCGCGACCGGGGAGGGCGTCGCCTTCCATCTGATCGGCGCGCTGTCCGAATTCGGAAAGCTCGGCGTCGTCTGCATCGGGGCAACGCAGGCGCGCGCCGACGACCTCCATCGCCGCACGGTCGAGGTGCTCGATCGGGAATGCGGGGCATTGCGCTGAGACCATTTGGGCCGTTGACGGGCGGCGGCCCAGTGGTCTCCTATGGGGTGCGTTGCGACCGTTGTCCGGTTTGTCTCACAGCTAAGGATCCTCCCATGCGCATCCTGGCCCTTTTCGCCGCCGCTTTGCTGATCGCCGGTCACGCGAGTGACGCGCAGGCACAGGCCTGGCCGACGCGGGCGCCGATCAAGCTGGTGGTACCGTTCCCGCCCGGCAGCGCGCTCGATACCATCGCGCGGCCGGTGTTCGAGCAGGTCGGCAAGCAGATCGGCCAGAGCTTCGTGTTCGAGAGCAAGCCTGGCGCCGGCGGCACGATCGGCATGGCGGCGGCTGCCAAGGCGCCGGCGGACGGCTACACGCTCCTCGTCAACTCCTCGATCCACACCATCGTGCCCACGACCTTCGCCAAGCTTCCCTTCGATACGCTGCGCGAGTTCGTGGCGGTGGCTCCGCTCGGCCAGTTTCCCAACGTTCTGGTCACGCCGCGCGGCCGCTTTGCCAGCGTCCAGGACATGGTCGCGAAGGGCAAAGCCAAGCCCGGCTCGCTCACCTATGGCTCGGGTGGCATCGGGGCGGCGACGCACCTTAACGCCGAGCGCTTCCGGCTCGCGGCCGGCTTCGAGGCGGTGCATGTGCCGTTCAAGGGCGCGCCAGAGGCGGTGCGCGAGGTGCTCGGCGGCCGCATCGATTTCTACTTCTCGCCGCTCCTCTCGGTGGTGCCGCTGATCGAGGGCAAGGAGCTCGACGGGCTTGCGGTCTCGAGCCTCACCCGCGACGAGACCCTGCCGACGATCCCGACCACGCTCGAAGCCGGCTACCCGAACTCCGACTACATCTTCTGGATTGGCGTATTCGCGCCCGGCGGTACCCCGAAGGAGATCGTCGAGCGGCTTTATGGCGAGATCGCCAAGGTGCTCAACGATCCCGGGATGAAGCAGACTCTCAAGAAGCTCGGCGCCAATCCGATGCCGCTCAAGCCGGCCGAGTTCGAGGCCTTCATCCGCACCGAGATCGAGTCGAACGCCAAGCTGATCAAGGCCGCCGGCATCACGCCGAATTAAGCATCTTTGACGGAAGCCGGAACGGCCGTTGCGCGCGTTGGGGCGCGCAAACGCGCTTGCGCTTCACCCACGCGTGTCTGTCGACCCGTCGGGAAGACGGTCCCGCCACCTTGCATCAGAGCGGTATTGCTTCTAAGTGGTTCTCGTCGAAGGAGAACCAATGGCGAGTCCAAAGGAATACCAAGCCAAAGCCGAAGCCCAATTCCACCGGACCATCAAAAAGGCGCACGAGGCCAAAAAGGCCGTGTCCCAATATGAGGCCGCCGCCCGGGCGACCGACGAAAAGACCGCGCGATTGAGGGCACTTCGCCTGGCCAAGGAGGCCGCCCAAGAGGCTGCCCAGGCGAACGCGGAGGCGGAAGTGACGCCCGCGGAGAAAAAGCCTGCAGCCAGGAAGAAAGCCGCCTCCAAGAAGGCGGCAGCCCCTGAAGCTCCTGAAGCAGGCTAAAGCGGATTGCGTTCAACTTGATGCACTTGCGGTCCGTTCTCGGCCCTCATGGTGAGGAGCCGCAATCTTGGGTCGACCTGGATTCCGCAGCCTCGTGCGCGGCATCTCGAACACGCAAGTCGGGCCTGCCCGACTTGCGCACATGACTTGCCGATCTCGGGTAAACCCGAGATCGGTGGGGCCGCCCATCCTCTTATGTCCCATGTCAAGCCCCGAAGGCGCAACAGCCCTGCCTCTCCACGAACTCCGAGAGGTTGTCGATGCGATGATCGTGCAACGGTAGGAGCGAAGCCTGAGACGTCGGTCAACAAGCTCTTATTCGCGGGTTCACGCATGTCCGTGTTTCCGTCCGGGGCTTTCCCTGTCTTCGAACGTGCGTCGATCTTGCGATCGGCTTCAAAGGATGGTCGGGAATTCCCCTTGCCGTAGCTTCGCTCCCGCCGTTGCACGAGATCTGTCTTCACCGGACCATGCCCCGGCGCAGGTTCCCTGATAAATGCTTCTAACGTGCCGCTCGCTCCCTTCGAGAGTCCCGCCTTACTTGGACGCCGCACGGACGGTGGTGATCTCGCGACTGACGGCCCAGATGAAGCCCGCGAGTTCCCGCGCGACCGCAGTGATGGCGACGGTCTTGAGCTTGCCCCTTCTGACCAGCGCCCGATAACGGCCATGCAGGCGGCACTGCGCCTTCCAGGCGATCTCGCGAACCGCTCGCGGGGCGGCTGCAACCTTCTCCTGCTTCTCTTGGCCCACCCGCGGGGGGTGCTGATAGCTCCAGGAGCACTCCACCAGCATGCGGCGGGCGCGCCGGTTGCCGGCCTTTGTGATCGAGCCGCGCTTGATCTTGTCGCCAGTCGAATTCTCCGACGGCACCAGGCCGAGATATCCCATCAGCTCGCCCGGATGTTGAAAGCGCGAGAGGTCGCCGATCTCGGCCAGGAACGTTGCTGCCGAGATCAGATCCAGGCCGCGCATCGCCATCAACGCGGTGACCACCTCGGCCAGCGACCAGTCCGGCACCGCAATCCGGATCGCCTGCTCCAATCGCTCGAGGCGTTCCCGCATCTGCCGCATCGCCAACATCATCTCCTCAAACACGAGGCGCTGCTCTGCATACTCGAGCTTCTGGCTCGCCAGCCAGTTCATGTGCGTCTTGGTCCAGGTCTTCTTGCCTTCCGAATAGTGCAGACCCTGCCGCAGCAGGAATGCCGAGACCTGCTGGCGCTTCGAGCGCAGATCCATCATCGTCGTCTCGCGCGCCCGCGTAAGGTCACGCATCGCCTCGTGATGCCGGTCCGGAACCCACACCGCGGTGAGCTCGCCGGCGCGCAGCAGCTTCGCCAGGCTGAGAGCGTCCCGCCGGTTCGTCTTCACCCGATCGCCCGGCCGCTTCGGAATCAGCGATGGCGCAACCACGACGCACTCGTGACCGAGGTTCTTGATCTGCCGGTAGACCTCGTATCCCGTCGGCCCCGCCTCATAGCAGAACGTCAGACGCTGATATTGGGCGGCAAGCTTCTTCACCAGCTTGGCCGTTGCAGCTCCGGTGTTCTCGATCTCGCCGAAAAACCGAACCTCGCCGGCCCGCCCAGCCTCCGCGATCGCAACCGCATTACGCAACTTCGAGGTATCGAAAGCCACGAAAGCTTCGCTATGATTGCCCACGACTCGCCCTCCTTGTTTGAGGCTCTGCCCGGTCCATCCGGGTAACCCTCGCGACAGCATCGAGGGCGAGTCGCCTCTTCAAGGGAAGGGACATACGGTCTTCGAGACGAGCGCCTCGCGCTCCCTCAGGATGAGGACGGAGCAGCGCTGACGCTTCAATCCACGGACACCGACCGCACCCACATGTCCCAGGCGCGCTCGGGATTGATGCCCTTGCCACCGTTGGTCTTGGCTGACTCCTGCGGATCGATGAACGTCAACGGCCCTTCGAGACTGCGCGCCTGCAGCTGCAGCCTGGCGTTCACCTCGGTGTAGTAGGCGCGGAACACCGCGTATTTCAGGTTCGCGCCGACCACCACATTGCCATGGCCGCGCATCAACGCGACCGCGTTGTCGCCAAGCGTGCGAGCGAGCGCCTGCCCGAGCGCGTTGGTGCGGATGAGCAGGTCGGTCATGCCCGCCGCCTCGCGGATCTCGAAGACGGGCACGGCCGGCGGGATGAACGACGCCATATGGTAGACTGGGCGCAGCGCGGTCTTGCTGATGCTGAACGGAATGACGGTGGGCGAATGGCTGTGCACGACCGCGTGGACATCCGGCCGCGCGCGCAAGATTTCCCCGTGGATGAAGCGCTCCGAATACATCTCACAGCCGCGGTCCTCGACCGCCCTGGCGTCGAGATCGTAGGCCATGATGTCGGCGGCGCTGACCAGCGCGGGCGCGAGCGCGCGCGAGAGGAAGAAATGCTCCGGCCGCTTGGGGTCGCGGGCGCTGACATGGCCATAGCCGTCGAGCACCCCGAGCGCATAGAGGATGCGGTTGGCCAGCACCAGATCGTCGAGAATCTGCGGGTCCACGGCGGCCTTGATGTCCGCCTCGGTTCGCTGCATCGATCATCTCCCTGACCCGCGCAGATGTAGAACAAAGCCGCGCGGGCGGCCAGCGCAGGGCGCCCCCAGCCCCTCCCCATCTCTTGACTTGCGGCTGCCTTGAAGGCTCTTTGCAGCGGGCCGCGGCGGCGCGCCCGTTGCATGCGAACAGAGGCCCATGCGCAGCTACCTCGACTTCGAAAAACCGGTCGCCGAGATTGAAGCCCAGCTGGAGGAGCTGCGCGCCGTCGACACGCCCGACAGCGCGGCCGCCATCCGCGAGGAGATCGGCCGACTGGAGGCCAAGGCCGCCCAGACGCTCAAGGACCTCTATGCCGGCCTGACGCCCTGGCAGAAGACCCAGGTCGCGCGCCACCACGAGCGGCCGCGCTGCCTTGACTACGTGCACGCCCTCATCACCGACTTCGTGGCGCTCGCGGGCGACCGCAAGTTCGGCGACGACGACGCCATCGTGGGCGGCTTCGGCCGCTTCCGCGGCGAGAGCATCTGCGTCATCGGCCACGAGAAGGGCTCGACCACCGAGGAGCGGCTCAAGCACAATTTCGGCATGGCGCGGCCGGAGGGCTATCGCAAGGCGGTGCGGCTGATGCAGATGGCCGACCGCTTCGGCATCCCAATCCTGTCGCTGGTCGACACCGAGGGCGCCTATCCGGGCATCGGCGCCGAGGAGCGCGGCCAGGCCGAGGCCATCGCCCGCTCGACCGAGACCTGCCTTCAGCTCGGCGTGCCCAATATCGCGGTGATCATCGGGGTCGGCGGCTCGGGCGGCGCGATCGCGGTCGCGACCGCCAACCGCGTGCTGATGCTGGAGCACGCGTTCTACAGCGTGATCTCGCCGGAAGGCGCCGCGTCGATCCTGTGGCGCGACACCGCCAAGGCGCAGGAAGCCGCGACCAGCATGAAGATCACCGCCCAGGATCTCGCCCGCTTCGGCGTCATCGACCAGATCGTGACCGAGCCGATCGGCGGCGCCCACCGCGACCCGGCGGCGACCATCGCGTCGACCGGCGAGGCGATCGGCAACGCGCTCGACGAGCTCAAGCTCCTCGACCGCGACAGCGTGCGCAAGCAACGGCGCGACAAGTTCCTGGCGATCGGGCGGACGATCGTGTGACGGCGCGCGGCTGTTGCCGGGAGCCAAGGAAGCGAACGATGGCAGCTCCCCCGATCCGCGTCGAGCACTGTGAGGCCGCGCGCCGCGAGGGAGGCCACATGCTGTTCAACATCCGCATGGCGCGCACGGACAAGAAGGCAAGCGGCTGGCTGATGAGCATCGACCAGGCTGGCAATCTCGCCTGCCTCTATGAGTCGGACCTGCCGGTGCAAGGCGTGCGGCACATGCCGAACGGCCATCTCCTGGTCACCATCATCGACGGCCTGGTGATGGAGATGACGCGCACGGGCGAGATCCTGCGGCAATGGTACGCCAGCGGACGCTATCGCGACCGCGCGCCGCCCGCGCACGCCATCCGGGTCGAGGCCGAGACGTTCCATCACGGCGTCAATCTCGGACCGGACGGCAGCCTCCTGCTGCTGAGCATGGAAGTCCGCGCATTCGACAACTGGCCCGGCAGCACGACCGATCCGAGCACGCCGCGCGAGCGCGCCCGGATCGTCGGCGACATCGTCATGGAGGTCGCGCCCGACGGAGCGAAGCGCCACGAATGGCGGCTGCTTGATCTGCTTGATCCCTACCGCATCACTTATGGCAGCCGGGACGACTATTGGGCCAAGCGCGGATTCCTCGGCACGCAGGACTGGTGCCACGCCAACGGCACCGCTTACGGGACGGCGGACGATTCGATCCTGGTGTCGCTGCGCACGCAGGACTGCATCATCAAGCTCGATCGCCAGAGCGGCGCGTTGCGCTGGATTCTCGGCGCGCATGGCAATTGGCGCGCGCCATGGGCGGACAAGCTGCTGAAGCCCTTGGGCGAGCTCACTTGGAACTTCCATCAACACGACTGCTCGATGACGCCCACCGGAACCATCCTGTGCTTCGACAACGGCAACTATCGCGCGCTGCCGTTCGAGCGCGCGGTCCCGCATGAGAAGAACACGAGCCGCGTGGTTGAATTCGCCGTGGACGAGGCGGCGGGCACCGTCCGGCAAGTCTGGAGCTACGGCGAGGGCCCAAGCGAGCGGCTGTTCGCGGGCTTCCAGGGCGGCGCCATGCGTCTGCCGAAGACCGGCAACACCTTCATCACCTATGGCGGCATCTGCACGATCGCAGGCAAGCCAGTGGGCGAGCCAGACGGCGCCGACATCCGCGCGCGGCTGATCGAGGTTACGCCGGAGAAGGAGGTGGTGCTCGATGTGCGCATCGGGGGCGGGCCGGACGATCCGAAGGCGCTGTCGGTGTTTCGGTCAGAGTTGGTGCCTTAAGAAGACTGCCTGGCTCGGGGAGCCGAGCGCTGTTGTTGTCGCAAATCCTGCGCTCGCTTACTTCACCAGCGGATCAGGATCCCGCATCAATCCGTATGCTTCTGAGCCAAGATATTGGTACTGTCCGAACTCGGACATCCGGTGAATTCAGCGCGAGGCGGGGCCATAGTCGCATGGACGGAACCGCGATGGTCCGAACGTTCCTGATCTTCTTTGTCGGCGGGCTGTTGCTGACCACCGCTGCTATCAGCCTGTTCCTGATTGGCGAGTTGGTCTGGCTGCATTGCGTCGGCGACAATCAGGCGTGCGGAGACGCGCTATTCTTCGCCGCGGCGTCGCCGTTCTACGGCATCGTCATCGCGATGGGCGTCAATTTTCTGCCGCTTGTCGTGGGAGCGGCATTGGCCGTCCTCGGCCGGAGAGTCTTCCGCCGTGTGCCATTGTGGTACGTGATCGCGATCCTGCCGGCCTGCGTGCTGGCCTATGTGGCACAGACATCGTCGTGGTATCCGCACGACGACGTGCGTCCCCTGTCCGAGCGCCTGCTCTTGTACGCATCCCTGCAGGCGCCTTGCCTCATGATCTGCTGGTGGTGGGACCGGCGCGAGTAACACCAAGGCGCTCAATGTTTGACTCGTCATGCCCGCGCTCGCAGCCAAGCTTGCGCAGGCTGCGCAAGCTTGGCTGCGCGGGCATCCACGTCTTGAAAGCCCTGCAACGTCAAAGACGTGGATGGCCGGGACACAAGCGCGTTCACGCGCGTCTTTGACGCGCTATGCCCGGCCATGACGCGGAGAGTCGGTCATTGCGCAGCTTGGTATTGCACCGCGGGGCGGCCCGGTAACGATAGCGCGCATCGCGCTCGCATAAGAAAAACCGCCCGGCTCTTGCAAGCCGGGCGGCTGTTGTCGTTCGCTAATCCTGCGCTCGCTTACTTCGCCAGCGGATCAGGACGCAGCTGGAACTTCACGATCTTCGGACGCTCGCCCTTGCCGTTGCCTTCGTCATGGAACGGCGTGCGGTTGCCGGAGCTCGCCCAGACGCCGCGGCCTTTCCAGCCGCCGTTCGGGTCGTCGATGCGGCCGTCGAAGGTCTTGGCGTAGAAGCCCATCGGATAGGGGACGACCACGTTGATCATCTTGCCGTCCTTGAGCGCGATCAGCGACTCGTTCTGGTTGCCGGTGGCGAGCGGCACGTCCTTGCCGAGGCCGAGCGTGTCGTGCTGGTCGACCCAGGTGTAGTAGCTCGCTTCCGCCGAGCCCGTGCCCGGATCGCCGGAGAGCTTCGGACCCGGGAGTGCATGGAGCGTCCAGCCCTCGGGGCAGTGCTTGCCGTCGCGGATGGTCGGTCCGTTCAGGACCTTGCACTTGCGGCGGTCGAACGAGGCCATGTGGCCGCTCGCGAGCGGGATCCACACCACGTTCTGGGTGTCGATATCCATGCCGCGCGGGCCATAGCCCGGAGCCGGCACTTCGTAGATCTCCGCCAGCGACGTCTCGGACGGATTGCCGCCCTTGGTCGGGTCGAGACGCACCGCGTAGCCCGGGAAGGCGAGCGAGGTGCCCCACACGGTGCCGTCGCGGCTCGGCGACACGCCGTAGAACGCGACGTTCACGCGGCGGTCCTTGTTGGGATCGAACGGCTGGTTCGGCTCGGTGTACTCGTCACGCTTGCCGTTGCCGTTGGTGTCGAGGATGAACGGAGTCCAGCCCTGCGACTTCACCTCGTCGCCGGTCTCCTCGAGCATCTTCACGTTGACCCAGCCGGCGGCGCCGCTGGCCGGACCACCCGCGCTCGCCCACAGCGTGTTGTTGGCGTCGAAGCCGAACTGCACGTGATGGGTCGGGAAGCAGGTGTTGACCATCACGAACTTCTCGGTCTTCGGATCATACATCGTGATCTGGCGGCCCGAGTTCTCGAGCGGGAACACCTTCGCGGACGGATGATCGGAGCCCTTCTTGCAGAAGTCCGGATTGGCCGCCGGACGGATGCGGGCTGCGAACCAGACCCGGCCTTTCTCGTCGTAGTAGAGGCTGTGCGGGCTCGTTTGCCCGTCCCAGATCTTCTCGTCGCCGAAATAGGGCGAGGCCGCGAACATCGGCACTTCCGATTCCGACGGCGTCTTCGGGTCGCGCACCGGCAGCTTCACCTCGAAGGCGACGTTCTTCACCGGATCGAACACCGGCACCTTGTCGGTCGAGTTCTCGGTCGCGCCGAAGATCAGGCCGTTGGCGTTGACGGTCGGGTTGCGCTTGTCGCTGACGGTTGCGTCGTGCAGGTAGGCCTTCGGGTTCGACCAGTCCCACACCGTGACGACGGCGTTGCGCTCGACGCCCTGCGGCCGTTGCGGCTTCGCGGACGGCAGCTCGCCGGCGGCGACGCGGTCGGTCCAGTCGCCGAACATCTTCAGCGCGGCCTGCGTGCCCAAGCGGTCCGTGTTGTTGACCATCTGGGTCGACGCCTGACCGGACTGGATGCGGCGCGTCCAGGCCTCATGCCCGTTCGCGAACTTGCCAAGTGAAGCCGGGATGGTGCGCGTCGCCTTGTTGCCGAGCTGGTGGCAGGTGACGCAGCCGTTGGTCTTGACGAGGTCCAGGAACTGGCCCTGGGTCTTCATATTCGGGTTGATGCCGTTGCCGGTCGGCCCGGTGCCAGGGAACGAATTTTGATCCGGCACCTTGATCATCGAATACCAGTAGATGGCCGGATAGTATTCCGCCGCGGCCTTCTCATCCGGCGCCTTCACGGCGGTCAGGTTGAGCTGCTTGCCCGGCTCGCTGTCGACCTTGGCGGAATCGACAAGCCCGTAGCCGCGCACCCAGACCTTGTACTTCGCCTTCGGCAGGTCGGGGATCACATAGCGGCCCTGATCGTCGGTGACGACCATCTTGGACATCCGAGTGCCGAGGTCGTGGGTCTCGGCGATCACCCACACGCCGGCCTCAGGCCCGCTCGCACCGGTGACCACGCCGCCGATGTCATCGGCGTCGATCGCTACGGTGACCTGCGCGCTGAGCTGGGCCGGCACCATCGCCAAAGCGGCGGCAAAACCGACCACGGCCACGCCGAGGTACCATCCTTTCGCAATTCTCATCTCATGCTCCTCCAGTTTCCTCACTTGATTTCCGATTTCATGATTTCCGATTCATGTCGTCGTCGCGCATTGCGCCGCGCGGCCCATCCGCAACAGAGAACGGGACCCGCCCGGTGGGCAGGTCCCGCTCTTATGCACCAATTTGACCCCGCTGTCTGCGGCTACGGGGCGTCACGTTCCGTTTACCTGATCCCTATTTGGCGAGCGGGTCAGGACGGAGCTGGAACTGCACCGCCAGCGGCCGCAT
>Ga0209683_10000532_pt1 | contig 14823 bp, 15 predicted proteins | sample DOMMetBare2Fresh_FD_187474 | JGI IMG/M metagenome (GOLD analysis project Ga0209683, IMG submission 187474) | Wetland sediment microbial communities from St. Louis River estuary, USA, under dissolved organic matter induced mercury methylation -... | ecosystem: Environmental > Aquatic >... | reverse complement strand
GTGCTATCGCCCTGGGATTACTGGGCATCATCCCCGCGAAGACCGTGTGGTCCGGTCTCTCCAACTCGACCGTCGTTCTCTTTGCAGGAATGTTCGTCATCGGCGCGTCCATGTTTCACACAGGTCTCGCGCAGAGACTGGGGGAGATGGTAGTCAGGAAGACGGGCAAGAGCGAAGTTGGCCTGATGCTGGGGACGATGTTCATCGCGGCGGGCCTGTCATCGGTTGCCTCCAACACGGGAATGACCGCTGCCCTGATGCCGGTGATTCTTGGTATCTGCGTCGTCTCAAACACCCCCGCCTCACGTCAGATGATGCCGCTCGCCTTCGCCGCCGGACTTGGTGGCATCATCACCCTCGTCGGCACCCCTCCCAACATCATCGCCTCCGGCGTGCTGGAAACCGCGGGCTTCAAGCCGTTCGGATTCTTTGAGTTCGCCTGGATCGGGATTCCGCTCACCATAGTTGGAATCTTGTACATGGTCTTCGTCGGCAGGCGCCTCCTGCCGAAGGTCGAGATCTCCGCGGATGTTGAGATTGACCTAGAAGCAGCCGAAGAGGCGACCGCGACCTCAGCAGACCCCAGGAAGCAAGCCATCACCGCCGCGATCCTGCTTGGTGTTGTCGTCGTCATGGGCCTGAACGTCGAGTGGCTCCCCCTCGAGATGGCGGCTGTGATCGGGGCCATCCTCTGCATCGTGACGGGATGCCTGACGGAGAGGGAGGCTTACCGTGGCATCGACTGGACCACCATCTTCCTGTTCGCCGGGATGCTGCCGATCGCGGCCGCGATGGAGAAGAGCGGAGCCGGCAAGCTGATCGCTGACCTCGTCATCGGTGTTCTGGGCGAGAACCCCAGCCCGATCTTCATTACCGCCACCCTGTTCGCCATCTCAGCAGGGTTGACACAGTTCATGTCGAACACGGCCTCCACGGCACTGCTCGCGCCGATCGGGCTGTCCATCGCCGTCGGAATCGGCGCCAGTCCCTACGCGGTGCTGATGGCAATCGCCGTCGCTGCCTCCTGCGCCTTCGCCACGCCGGTCGGGACTCCGCCCAACACCCTGGTCCTGGGGCCTGGCGGCTACAGGTTCATGGACTATGTGAAGGTCGGCACCCCTCTGGTTGTGCTGTGTTTCATCGTGTCCGTGATTATCATCCCCGTGGTTTGGCCGTTCTTTCCTGGCAAGTAGTGGGCAGTAGACACAGATCCGCCAGGTTGGAAGACATCGATTAGGAGGTTCGTAGATGGCTGTTGACAAGATCACCGAGCTGCATGAGCTAAGAGCTACCATCTTCCAGGGGGGTGGGGAGAAGAGAATCAGCAGGCAGCACAGCCAGGGTAAGCTGACCGCAAGGGAAAGAATCGACCTCCTTCTGGATGAGTCAAGCTTCAACGAGCTTGACGCATTTGTCCAGCATCGGTCCACCACTCTCGGTATGGAGTCTGTCGAGGCGCCGGGCGAAGGCGTCGTCACAGGCTTCGGGACCGTGAATAATCGACTCGTCTACGTATTCGCGCAAGACTTCACCGTCATTGGCGGGGCTCTGGGCGAGATGCACGGCCAGAAGATACTCAAGGTGCTGGACCTGGCCATGAAGATGGGCGCTCCAGTGGTTGGCATCAATGATTCGGGTGGCGCCCGGATCCAAGAAGGAGTTGATGCCCTGGCAAGCTATGGAAGGATCTTCTACAAGAACGCGGTGGCCTCTGGCGTTGTGCCGCAGATATCTGTTGTCATGGGACCATGCGCGGGTGGAGCGGTCTATTCTCCCGCGCTTACGGACTTCATATTCATGGTTGACAAGACGAGCCAGATGTTCATCACCGGTCCGCAGGTCATCAAGACCGTGACCGGGGAAGAGGTGTCCGCAGAGGAGCTGGGCGGAGCCATGACTCACAACAGCGTCAGTGGCGTGGCGCATTTTCTGGCCAGCAGCGAGGATGAGTGCATAGAAGAGATCAGGAGACTGCTCAGTTTCCTGCCGTCGAACAATCAGGAGATCGCGCCGTCACGCCCCACCGATGATGACGCTGCAAGGACCGAAGAGTCCCTCAATACTCTGGTGCCAGACTCATCGCACGTGCCCTATGACATGTATGACGTCATCAGGACGATCGTTGATGACGGCGACTTCATGGACGTGCAGCCACACTTCGCCAGGAACATCATCACCGGTTACGCGAGGCTGAACGGCTCGAGTGTGGGTATCGTCGCAAACCAGCCCGCTTTCCTGGCCGGGTGTCTCGACATTGATGCATCGGACAAGGCAGCAAGGTTCATCAGGACCTGCGACGCCTTCAACCTCCCGCTTCTGACCCTCGTGGATGTCCCTGGATTTCTTCCGGGCACGAACCAGGAGCTCGGAGGGATCATCAGGCATGGCGCGAAGATGCTCTACGCCTATTCAGAGGCGACCGTTCCGAAGGTCACCCTTGTTGTCAGGAAGGCCTATGGGGGTTCCTATCTCGCAATGTGCAGCAAGGACCTCGGAGCGGACCTGGTCTACGCCTGGCCCAGCGCGGAAATTGCTGTCATGGGTCCGGACGGGGCCGCCAACATCATCTTCAAGAGGGATATTGCAGGCGCCGAGGATCCGGTGCATGAGAGAAGTCAGAAGATCCTGGAGTACAGGGAGCGATTTGCAACGCCCTACATCGCGGCGAGCAGAGGCTTTGTCGATGACGTTATCGAGCCATCGACGACAAGGCCGAAGCTTGTGAGTGCGTTCGAGATGCTTCTGAGCAAGAGAGATGCGAGACCAGCGAGAAAACATGGGAACTGCCCATTATGAGCGAGGTCGGATAGATGAACCCGGATATGGTCGCAGGCCTGACAATAACGGCTGTCGGACTTATCATAGTATTCACCGTACTGGTCGTCCTGTCATATTGCTTCTCCGCCATGAAACTTGTTGCGGGCCGAGCCGAAGGCAAAGCAGCCGGGCCCGTGGGTGTTCACGACTCCGAGGAGTCTCCATCCATTCCCGTGGCTGACGTTGCTGACCAGATTGAGCTGGTGGTAGCGATCTCGGCGGCCCTTGCAGCGTTCTTGGACGAGGCTCACGTGGTTACTTCAATAAGAAGAGTCGAAGACACCGCTGCCTGGTCCAGAACAGGAAGGCACGATCAGATGGTGTCCTGGCGAGGGTGAAAGGTGCAGGGCTCGCCCTTGCGCTGGCTGTGCACGACGGAATTGTCTAACTGTGCGGGATGAAGGCGGAGGATCAGAATGAGGAAGTTCCGAGTAAGCGTGGACGGAAATAGCTACGAGGTTGAGGTGGATGAGATCAGGGACGGTGCGGAACCGGCACCGAGGTCAATCCCGCCGGTCGCTGCACCAGTCGCCAGGCCCGCACAGAAACGAGCGGCAGTGCCTGCCGCGAAGCCCGGGCGGACAGCCACGGGCACGGTGAAGGCGCCCATGCCCGGGACGATACTCAGCATCAGCGTCGAGGCCGGAGACGCAGTTGCCGGGGGACAGGTTCTCTGCATGCTGGAGGCCATGAAGATGGAGAACGAGGTCAGGGCGGTTGCCGACGGAGTTATCGAGTCGGTTGAGATCACGACTGGCGATCAGATCAGTGCCGGGCAGATTATGTTTGTCCTCGCCTGAGCTATTCCCTTCCGGGCGTTCCTGTCCCTGAGAGATCAGGGTTCTTGTTCAAGGGAGTAGAGTTTGATGGAGGATTTTCTAGATGTCAATTACTGAGGCGATGGCAAAGCTTTATCACGGCATGGGCTTTACGAACCTGACCTGGCAACAGGCCGTGATGATCGGCGTGTCATGTTTGCTGCTGTATCTTGCCTTCAAGAAGGGCTTCGAGCCTCTTCTGCTGGTTCCCATCGCCTTCGGGATGTTGCTGGCCAACCTGCCCCTGGCCGGGATGATGAGTCCTCCCACAGGCACCGAGGCGGGCGGGGTTCTTTACTACCTGTATCAGGGGGTGAAGCTGGGGATCTATCCGCCTCTCATCTTCCTCGGGGTGGGCGCGATGACCGACTTTGGTCCGCTTATCGCAAACCCCAAGAGCATCCTGCTCGGCGCTGCCGCGCAGGTGGGTATCTTTACGACCTTCATCGGCGCGATCCTCATCAACAACCTCGGGCTGGACTCTCTGACCTTCACGCTGAAGGAAGCAGCGTCCGTGGGAATCATTGGTGGCGCGGATGGTCCGACCGCCATCTACCTGACATCAAGACTTGCTCCTCACCTTCTGGGCCCGATCGCCGTGGCCGCCTACTCGTACATGGCATTGGTTCCCCTCATACAGCCGCCCATCATGAGACTCCTGACGACAGAGAAGGAGCGAGCTGTCGTCATGGAGCAGCTCAGACCGGTCTCAAAGACGGAAAAGATCATCTTCCCGATACTTGTGACGATCATCGTCTCGTTGGTGCTTCCTGCAGCGGCGCCCCTGGTAGGGATGTTGATGTTCGGCAACCTGTTGCGTGAGGGGACGGACGTCCAGACCGTGCTCGGCAGACTCAGCAGAACCGCACAGAACGACATGACGAATATCATCGTCATCTTCCTGGGGGTAACGGTGGGTGCCACGGCCAATGGAGCGGTGTTCCTGTCACCGAAGACGCTCGCGATCATCACCCTCGGGCTGGCCGCCTTCGCAGTGGGCACAGCAAGCGGTGTTCTGTTCGGGAAGGTGATGTGCAAGGTCACCGGCGGAAAGGTCAATCCTCTCATCGGTTCAGCGGGAGTATCTGCAGTCCCGATGGCTGCGCGAGTCTCACAGAAGGTTGGCCAGGAGACAGACCCGCACAACTTCCTGCTCATGCACGCCATGGGCCCGAACGTCGCGGGAGTCATCGGCTCCGCGGTCGCTGCCGGCGTTCTGCTGTCGATGCTCGGTAAGTGAACAGGGTTCTCGTGGGTACTGCTCAGTCTCGGGCACAGTATGTGGTTTCGTCCATTAGTTGAGAGGAGATCGTCATGGCGGTCACGGAGGCTGCGCTCGCATTCCGGATCGTGATTGCATTCTTCGTGGCCATGTCGATCATTCTTGCGACCGCGTTGGTCATAGGTCGCCGGAGAAAGGCCGAGTGGTTCAGGAAACGCCAGAAGGTGAGCTTCTTCAACAGGCGAGGTTTTGCGGGCGATGCCCTTCATTTCGGGTATCCCCGCACCTGGCAAGGCCTGCTGGTGGGCATGGCGATGTTCGGCGCAATCGCGCTCGTGGGGTACTGGATCATCTTTGGGCTCTAGCCCAGTTCCAGCCGCCCCGGCTCGGGCGTGAGCCGGCCTCACCCGTGCTAGAACGAAATGCTCAGCTTCGTCCGGAAGAGCACCACATCGCCCGAGAGGTCGAGGTCCTGTTCGACCACCTGGGCAACGACGAGAACCCGCCCCGTCTCCTCGGCCGCGTGAACCGCCGCGAGTGCGGCATCCTCCCAGGAGGTGCCGCTGGTGCCGATGACTTCGTTGAACACGCTCATGGTGCCTCCCGAGTAGGACTGGACAGAGCCTCCCAGCGAATCGGGTCGCCTGGCAAGGCCAGACGCCGCCACTCCAGGAGCACGTCAGGCGATCGAGATCCAGCCGGCAGCGTTGGCCTGGAACGCGGGTGGGCTCATCCGTCCGGCGCCGGCAGGGACTCGGCCCAGGAGGCGGGCGCCGGTGACCGAGGCCAGGTCCCGCAGGTTGGTCCGCATCGCCAGGTCAGGGTGTTCGGGCCAGGACCCGATGACGAAGCCGAGACAGTCCAGCCCGCGGCTGCGCAGTGTTCCGGCGGTGAGGACGCTGTGGTTCAGGGTCCCCAGGCCGGCGGCCGCGACCACGACGTACCCCACCTTGGCTCCGCCAGCGCTGAGCTCGGCACCCAGGTCGGCGATCGTGCCGGCTTCGGCATCGATCCGCACGAGCAGTCCGCCGGCTCCCTCGACGAGGACAAGGTCGACGTGGTGGCGACCGGCGATCTCGGCCAGCCGGGCGGCATGTTCGGCAACGGTGGGCAGCGTGACGCCCGCCTGGCGTGCGGCGGCATCCGGAGCGAGCGGGTCCGGCAGCCGGACGAGTTCATCGGTCTCGACCTCGCCCGCCAACCGGCAGATGTCGTGCAGGTCACCGGGCTCACCCGCCAGCAGCCCGGTCTGGGTCGGCTTGACGACCACCAGTCGCAAGCCCTGGGCGCGAAGGCCCACGACCATCACGGCGGCATCAACCCGCCGGAGCGTGAGCCGCTCACCCCCTGGGCCACCTCCCGGGTGCACAGCGTCGCGGCCTGGGTGAGGTAGCCGCCGGTCAGCGCCTTGCCCACCGTGAGGATGTCGGGCACGACGCCGCACCGTCCGCGGCCCACAGCGTCCCGGTCCGCCCGAAGCCGGTCGCGATCTCGTGGAGGATCAGCGGCGCCCCGTGCTCGCGAGCCAGAGCGGCAAGCACCTGGACGACATACGGGCTGTAGATGTGCATCTCCCCGGCGCCCTGGAGCACCGGCTCGGCCACGACGGCCGCCACCTCGGCGCCATGAGCAGCAAACAGCGCTCGTCTGCTGCTCCCAGGCGACCATCGCGGGATCGTCGGCCGGGACGTGGATCCCGGCAGGCGGACCTGGCCCGAACCATGACTCCCACGGCGGAGAGGCGAACGACCGAGTGCGCCATCAGCAGGCGCGCCGCGGCGACCGTGCGGACGAGCTCGAGTCCGTCCAGTGGCTCCACGTCGTCCAGCGGGGTGCCGGGCACCCGCACGAGGAGGTTGATCGGCACGCTCTCCGGGTGCGGTTCCATCGTCGCCAGCTGCCACGCCAGGCCGGCCCGGTCGTCGCTGGGGGAGTGCCACGCGGCACCCATGCAGAACCGGGAGGCGCCAGCGGCTTTCGCGTCGCGGGCCGCGGCAACGATCTCTTGGGTGCTGAGCAGGCACTGAGGCTCCAGACCGGTGTGGTAGCGCGCCGACTGCGGGCAGTAGGCGCAGTCCTCGGAGCAGCCGCCGGTCTTGATCGACACCAGCGACGCCCCCTCGATCTCGTTGGGGTCGAACCGGTCGCTGTGAACGCGGTGCGCATCGGCGAGCGAGTTGTGTCCTGGGAATCAAGAGCCAGACCTCCACGGACCTGATGTCGCGCGCAGATACCCCTGGGGGTAAAGTGCGCCGCGGAACCTCCAGGCTGGCCCGCAGATCGCCCGGGCGAGCCCGGAAGGACCTTTGGCTCTACCCTCCAGGGCGTTGGCGGAGCCACGCTGGAACCGAAGGGACCGAGATGTCGACAACGAGGCCGACGGCAAGAAGAGGCTATGTACAGAATAGTTAAGCGAGTGGACTACTCAGATGACGTGTACATGCAGGTCATCGAGGCTCCTGCGGTCGCGGCAGCCTGCCGGCCGGGACAGTTCATCATCCTGATGATCCACGAGGAGGGGGAGAGGATCCCCCTGACCATCGCCGACTTCGACCGCGAGGCCGGCACCATCACTGTCGTCGTCCAGGCGATCGGCACGTCGACCCGGCATCTGCAGACGCTGGGCGAGGGTGACTCGATCAGCAACTTCATCGGCCCGCTGGGCCAGCCGAGCGAGATCGAGAATGTCGGCACGGTGATCTGCGCCGGCGGCGGCGTCGGGGTGGCCCCGATCTATCCCATCGCCAGGGCGCTCAAGGAGGCGGGCAACCGGGTCATCTCCATCATGGCCGCCCGCAACCAGAGCCTGCTGTTCTGGGAGGACAAGATGAGGCAGGTCAGTGACGAGCTGATCATCATCACTGATGACGGCAGCCGCGGACGCCATGGCCTGGTGACCGAGCCGCTCAAGGAGCTCTGCGAAGGCGGCGGCATCGACCTGGTCTACGCCATCGGCCCGGGCGTCATGATGAAGTTCTGCGCCAGGACCACCCAGGCGTATGCCGTCAAGACCATCGTCAGCCTCAACTCGATCATGGTCGACGGCACCGGCATGTGCGGCGGCTGCCGCGTCAGCGTCGGCGGCGAGACCAGGTTCGTCTGCGTCGACGGGCCCGAGTTCGACGGGCACAAGGTCGACTTCGATCTGCTGATGTCCCGTCAGCGGCAGTATCTCGCCCAGGAGAAAGAGTCCCTGGACGCCTATCTGTCGAATGTGGCGGGGTCGAATGTGGCCGGCTCGAATGTGGCCGGCTCGAATGTGGCCGGGTCGCCTGCGAGTGCCTGTGACAGGGCGGTGAGTGTAGGTGTCTGACGTCGCCAGGACCACCGCTGCCGACCGGCCGCAGCGTAAGGGCAGGCGTCCCAAGCTGCCCCGCGCGGCGATGCCCTGCCAGCCACCGATGCAGCGGGCGGCCAACTTCCAGGAGGTGACCCTCGGCTACGACGACGACATGGCCGCGATCGAGGCCAGCCGCTGCCTGTTGTGCAAGAAGCCCAAGTGCGTGCTCGGCTGCCCCGTGGGCATCGACATCCCCGCCTTCGTGAAGTCGATTGCCGACGGCGATCCTGGCGGCGCCATCGCCAAGCTGAAGGAGACCACCAGCTTCCCGGCCGTCTGCGGGCGCGTGTGCCCGCAGGAGGAGCAGTGCGAGCAGCTCTGCGTCCTGGGCAACAAGCAGGAGCCGGTCGCCATCGGGCGTCTGGAGCGCTACGCCGCCGACTGGGAGTTCGCCCATGGAGCTTCGGGCAAGCCACAGACCGCGCCGAGAAAGGGCAAGAGCGTGGGTGTGGTCGGCTCAGGCCCAGCGGGCCTGACCTGCGCCGGTGAGCTGGCCAAGATGGGCTACGACGTCACGATCTACGAGGCCCTGCACAAGCCTGGCGGGGTGCTGGTCTACGGCATCCCCGAGTTCCGGCTGCCCAAGGCGATCGTGGCGCGGGAGTGCGAGTACGTCGAGTCCCTGGGTGTGGAGATCAAGGTCGACTACGTCATCGGCCGCACCCTGACCGTTGACCAGATGCTCGCCAACGGCCATGACGCCATCTTCCTGGCGAACGGCGCCGGCCTGCCCTCATTCATGGACATCCCGGGAGAGAACCTGAACGGCGTCTACTCCGCCAACGAGTTCCTCACCCGGTCGAACCTGATGAAGGCCTACCGGTTCCCCCAGTACGACACGCCCATCGCGGTGGGCAGGAGGGTCGCTGTCATCGGCGGCGGCAATGTGGCCATGGACTCGGCGCGGACCGCTCTGCGGCTGGGCGCCGAGGTGCACCTCATCTACCGTCGCTCGCTCGAGGAGATGCCGGCTCGCAGCGAGGAGATCGAGCACGCCCGGGAGGAAGGCATCGTCTTCGACCTGCTGGCCTCCCCGACGCGGATCATCGGAGATGACGAGGGCTGGGTCAAGGAGATCGAGGTCATCGACATGGTGCTCGGTGAGCCGGACGCCAGCGGACGCCGGCGCCCCGTGCCTGTTGAGGGATCCGCGAGGCGCATCCCCGTGGACGTGGTCATCGTCTCGGTCGGCACCAACGCCAACCCGCTGCTGACCAGGAGCACCACCGGGCTCGAGCTCACCAAGCGCGGCAACATCGTTGCCGACGCGCACACTCTGGCGACCAGCAAGAAGGGCGTCTTCGCGGGCGGGGACATCGTCACCGGCGCCGCCACGGTGATCCTGGCGATGGGCGCGGGCAAGATCGGCGCGCGCTCCATCGACCGCTACCTGCAGGGCCAGCCCCTGCTGGCTGCCGAAGAGGAACAACCTGTATGAGGACGGGACCAAGGGCCCTACTGCCGGCTTCCCTGCCCGACCAGAGTGGAGACAGCTGAGGGAACAAGAGATGCGTTCGGATGAGACCGACAACCAGGAAGCGGGTCGGGATGGTCCGGACTGCCCGACGTAAGCCTGGCGAAGCGGCGGTGGTGGTCGCTTCGCCAGGCTGCGGAGCATGACAGGCTGCGGGAGCAGGACCGCTCAGAGCCCGGGGGCGGGCGGCGGTGGTCGTCTGGGCCTTGCCCCGCCGACCCTGGTCAGTCCAGAACGGGCTCCGCGTCGGCAGATGGTGCATACAGCGAGGCCGGGATCCCGCGGCGCCAGCTGCCAGGGGTGGCGAGCAGCGCGTCGACGGACTCGGGGGGGATCGGCCGGGAGAACAGGAAGCCCTGAGCTCGGTGGCAGCCGAGGTCGGTGAGCGTATCGCGCTCTGCCTCTCGCTCGACGCCTTCGGCGACGACGGTGAGGCCGAGCTGATCGGCGAAGGCGAGGACGCCGGCGACGAAGCGGCGGCGGGCATCGATACTGTCGACGTCGGCGACGAAGGAGCGGTCGATCTTGACCTCGTCGATCGGGAGGTCCCTGAGCCTGCCAAGCGAACTCAGGCCGGTGCCGAGGTCGTCCATCGAGAGCCGCACCCCGAGCTGCCGGAGCTCGTGGCTGACGACGTGGCTGGCTGCCGCGTCCATCAGACCCCCGCTCTCGGTGATCTCGAGGACCAGTCGGTTGCCGGCCAGTCGGTGGCGGGCGAGCTCAGCCTCGACCTGGCGCGGGAGCTCGCGCGACGACAGCTGGCCGGGGCTGACGTTCACTGCCACCCTGACCCCTGAGCCGCCCGGCAGCGCCGTCCACCTCGCCAGCTGCTCGCAGGAGCGCGCCAGCACGAACCGGAACAGCGGCTCGATGAGGTCGCACCGTTCGGCGACCCGGATGAAGACCTCTGGCGAGACGGGGTGTCCCCCGGGCGCCCACCGTGCCAGCGCCTCCAGCGTGTCCAGCTGCCCGCTCGAGAGGTCGACGATGGGCTGGAAGGCGAGGGTGAGCTCGCCGTGCTCCAGCGCCTGCGCCAGGGCGCGCCCTAGCTCGAGGTCGTCGACCTGCTCGAGCTGGAGCCCGGCCGTGTGCACGAGAACATCGGCCTTGCCGCGGCTCTTGACGACATACATCGCCAGGTCCGCGCGCACCAACAGCTCGTCGACCGTCGGGGTCTGGTCGACCAGGGTGACCTGCGCCACGCCGATGCTGGCCAGCACCGACATCTGACGATGGCCAAAGCTGAAGGGCGTCCTGAGGCTTTCCAGCAGTGCCTGGGCGACCTGAACCGCGTCCGTCCGGTCCTCCAGCAGCACGGCGAACTCGTCTCCGCCGAATCGGGCGAGCGTGTCTGCGTTGGACAGGACCTCGCCAAAGCGTGTCGAGACCTCCTTCAGCAGGTCATCGCCCGCACTGTGCCCCAGCTGGTCGTTCACGGACTTGAAGCCATCAAGGTCGAGGAAGCAGACGGCCAATGGGCGCTGGTCGCGACGGTGCAGCTCCAGGGCGTGCGCCAACCGGTCGACGAACAGCGCGCGGTTCGCGAGCCCGGTCAGCTGGTCGTGGAAGGCCTGATGGCGCAGCTCCGAGTCCCGCTCGGCGAGCGTCTGGGCGAGCTGCTGGTTGTCGCGCACGGTGAGGAACTGCCGGCTCAGGACGAGCAGCACGATCACGCCCGTCAGCACCACCTCAACGGTCGAGGGGTTGTGCCCGGTGGCGAACCGCCAGGCAACGAGGGCGAAGGCGCCACCGAGGGGGACGTACGGCAGCATGGCGCCGGCCACCGTGGGGCTCTGGGTCTGGGGCTGGTCCACTGTCGCGCCCTTGGTGAGGGCCGCGAAGGCGAGGAGCGAGGGCGCGAAGTACCAGCCGAGGTCGATGTTGTTGCCGGTGGCGTAGGAGTCCGTGGCAACGAGGAAGGCGTAACCGCTGTCCGCCATCGCCATCAGGGCGAGGCCTGCGCCTATCAGAGTCAGTGGCAGCCGGTGGGCCCGTGACCGGGACAGCACCAGGATGCAGACGACCAGCAGCACGATGTCAGAGAGCGGTAGGCGACCGAGACGGCGGTCACGAGCAGCGTGCCGTTACCGCCGGCTACTACGGCCCCAAGTGCGGTCGCCCACGAGATGACGCCAATCGCGCTGGCGATCATCAGGGCGTCCAGACTCATCCGCCGTCGGTCGGCACCTGAGGCGCTTGCAGGGAAGGCCGTGATCCCTATCACGGCCCCGATCGGGAAACCGAGGAAGCCAACGTCGGCCCATCCCGGAAACGGTGTCGCAACGTGCAGAACCAGCTCGTACCACGTCCAGATCGCCTGACCGACCCCCCAAGAGAGGCATGCCCCGGCGAGCCCGGCCCAGGCTAGACGGAGTCGGCCAGATGCGGATCGGGCGGCCAAGGCGCAGCTGACGGCCCCCAGCGACATGCTGGCCGTAAGGGCGAAGTCAGCGAAAGCGCGATTGACATGGCCCGTGAGGTAGGTACCGCTGACCGCCAGCAGCAGCAAGCCTGTCAACAGAGCCAGGGTGCAGCGCGCGTGGCGCAGTCTTCGGGTTGTCACTGCCATCGAGCGGCCACCCTGCCTTCCTGGAGGTGCTGAGCTGCGGGAGAGCGGCCGCTGAAGTGACGACTGATACGAATGTAGGTTCTCCCGCCGGCCTCCGCAGTCGAACGGCGAAACCGCCCAGCGCCCCGATCCGGATGCCCGCGCCGCCGGCCGTCCGTCGGCCGCGGGGGGGCCTAGATGAGTAGCTGTGCAGATGAGTAGGTGGGTCCAGGGTGCCCGATATGTCCCTTTCCGGTGCCTCCGGTAGGGTCCGGGTAAGCATGTGGCGCCTCAGCGGTGACACACGATCCCTTTGGTTTCGGTCCCGCGCTGCGATGAGCCGCCGACCTCGGCGGCGTGACCCGAGGGGCGCCCAGAGTGTATGACCAACCGCTCTTTCTCCAGACGTTGTCGAGATTCGCCGTGGTCCTGCCGGCCCGTTACGACGTGGAGGCTGCGCTCTCGGAGCTGACGGAGAGCGTGGCCGCTGTGCTGGGCCTGTCCGGCAGCGGGGTCACGATGGCGAAGGAGGGCCGGCTGCGCTTCGTCACCGCGGTGAGCAAGGCTTCGGGGGAGGTCGAGGGCCACCAGGAAGAGGAGCAGGCCGGCCCGTGCCGGGATGCCTATGACACCGGTCAGGTCATCCGGGTGAGAGACGTGCGGGAGGAGTCAGGCCGCTGGCCCGAGTTCTCGGCCAACGCTGTGCGGCTGTGCGTGGCCGGTGTCGCCGGGATCCCGATGCGGCTGGCCGACGAGATCATCGGCGTCCTGAACCTCTACTCTCAGGAACCACGAGAGTGGTCGGACGAGGACATCGCGGTGGCGGGGGTCCTGGCTGACGTGGCGACCAGCTATGTGGTCAATGCCTCCAAGCTGCGACAGCAGGAGCAGCTGAGCGAGCAGCTCCGGGAGGCGCTGCAGTCGCGGGTCGTCATCGAGCAGGCCAAGGGAATCACGGCATACAAGCACGCGATCTCCGTCGATCAGGCCTATCAGCTCATGCGCAGCCATGCCCGCAGCAACAACGCCAGCCTGCGGCTGGTCGCCGAGGCGATCGTTGCCGTGGGGCTTCAGGTCTGACTGGTGTCACGTGGTTCGAGCTCTTCTTCGGAGAGCGGACGGCAGTCCGCAGGGGTAGATCCACCGGGCCCGGGTGTAATATCTGTCTTGTTGCGTCTCTCCAGACCTCGGTGACGTCGCCGCAAGCTCGTGCTGCTCCCGACATTCGGTGGCCCGTGTCCTAGCCTCAGGACCACCGAATCGAGCTCCTCATGGTTATGCAACCGACTATCGTGCCTCCGCCCGCCACGGGTTCGCACCATCACGTCGTCCTGTTCCCGACCCGGTCGGTGGTCCCTGTCCTGACCGAGGAGCCGGCAGCGACGTCGGCCGAGCGGTCGCCCGGGCGCTCATTCACCGGTCGCCAGGGGCGGATCAGGGCACACGTCATCCGCGCGGTGGCGGTCGTGGAGGTTGCCGGTCGTCTCAGTGATGTTGCGCAGGACGTTGACCTGGCGATCGGGCTGGCCCTGGCCGAGGGTCCCCGTGGCGTGGTCTGCGACCTGTCCGGTGTGCTCGAGGGCCCCGAGACCGTGGTGCTCGAGGTGCTCGCGACGGCCGGCAGGCATGTTCGCGACTGGCCCCGGGTCCCGGTAGTCGTGGCGAGCCCGGACCCGCAGGTCCGTGAGACGCTGCGCGCACACCCCCTGGGCAGGCACCTGATCGTGACAGCGTCACTGTTCTCAGCGGTCACAGCGGTGTTGGCGACACCCACGCCGGACATCGAGCGGCTGCGTCTGGCACCGCACCCGACCGCGCCTCGCGCCTCCCGGGAGTTCGTCACCCGCACCCTGCTCGACTGGCGGTTGAGCCGGGTCATCGCCTTCGCCAGCCTGGTGGTCAGCGAGCTCGTGGCCAGCTCGAGCGTCAATGCCGGCACCGACATCGACCTTTCCGTCTCCTGGGACCTTGACGCGCTGCGCCTGACAGTGAGAGATCACGGCCCCGGCCTTCCGGGACAACCACCCTCGTGCCTCTGCCTTCACGGGCGAGGGCTCCTGGTCGTGACAGGCCTCTCACGCGCGTTCGGGGTTCTGCCGACCGGTGACGGCGGCAAGGTCGTCTGGGCCGTGCTCGACACCTCCCGGTCAGCACCGTCGGCCGGCGTGCACCGATCCGCCGCCGAACGTCAGGAGGCACTCATCATCGAGCACGCCCGCAACCTGGCCGAGCTTCGGGCCGGCGCCCGCGGCCTGACCGGACCAGCCATGCCCGGTCAGCCGGGAGCCACCAGCTCGCCGATCCCGGATGGAGCCCTCACCCTGGTCCGATGAGGACCGCGATCACCTACCGAGGCTGGTGAGCCCCAGGAGGCGAGCGCCTTCCGGGAGCATCGAGGGGACCTCTCCCGTGGTGGATTGACCGGTGACACCCGACCGGACGACACTCGAGCGTGACGTACGCCCTGATGGGCGTCAGTGACGGGTGCCGTCAGGGAGGGCCACGTGAAGACGAGGATCTACGAGGAGGAGCTCCTGCGTCTGCAGGCCGAGCTCGCGGTCCTGCAGGAGTGGGTGCGAGCCGAGGGCAAACGGGTCGTCGTGG
>Ga0209683_10000531_pt1 | contig 14833 bp, 12 predicted proteins | sample DOMMetBare2Fresh_FD_187474 | JGI IMG/M metagenome (GOLD analysis project Ga0209683, IMG submission 187474) | Wetland sediment microbial communities from St. Louis River estuary, USA, under dissolved organic matter induced mercury methylation -... | ecosystem: Environmental > Aquatic >... | reverse complement strand
CGGTCCCCGGACGAGGTGCGGTTCCTGATGGGCTTCAATCGGGACGTGATCCGTCGCCGGCGCGACGAGATGCATGCGTGGGGGGTCCGGGTGCGCTGGGCCGGCCGGCGTCCGAGGCTGTGGCGGCGCCCGCCGGCGGCAAGCGAGCGGGCAGGGCCGCCGCGCCCGAGCAAACAGTTTCCGTTATGGACCTGGACAACAAACAGCGGCGTGTGAAAATCACGACCGGGCAGAGCGACGGTACGTACACCGAGGTCACCGGCGGCGGCCTGAAAGACGGAGATCGCGTCATTGTCGCTGAGCTAGCGACAGCCGGCGCCCCGGCAAGTAGTCCCGCGGCAGCCAGCTCCCCGCGCGGCGGCAGAGGGGCGGGATTCTAAGAAGCGGCATCCATGGCAGCGGTCATTGAAATCAGGGATCTCGTGAAGGACTACGCCCTCGGGGACTTGCCCGTGCATGTGTTGAAGAACATCTCGCTCGAGATCGCCCGCGGGGATTTCGTGGCGATCATGGGGCCGTCCGGGTCCGGCAAATCCACGCTCATGAACATTCTGGGGTGTCTTGATAAGCCAACGTCCGGAACCTACAAGCTCGACGGCGTCAGTGTCGGGCCGCTCAGCCGCGACGAGTTGGCGGAGATCCGGAACAAGAAGATCGGCTTTGTCTTCCAGCAGTTTAATCTGCTGGCCCGGACCAGCGCGTCGGAGAACGTCGAACTGCCGCTGCTGTACACCGATATGGGTGCGGCAGAACGCCACGATCGGGCGGCGAAGGCTCTGCTCGCCGTGGGGCTCGCGGGCCGCGAGGCGCATCAGCCAAGCCAGCTCTCCGGTGGCCAGCAGCAGCGTGTGGCGATCGCCCGCGCCCTGGTAAACAATCCTCGGATTATCCTGGCGGACGAACCGACCGGAGCCGTGGATTCCCGAACCAGCGTCGAGATTCTGGCAATCTTCCAGCGGTTGAACCGGGACGAGGGGATCACGATGATCGCGGTGACGCACGATCCGGATGTCGCGGCGTACGCGAACCGGAACATCCATTTCAAGGACGGCAAGATTCAGCTGGACGAGGTGCTGGCGCACGCTCGTGACGCCCAGAAGGATCTGGAATCGCTTCCCGCGGAAGCGGACGCGGAATTGGTTGCGGTATGAACAAACTCCTGGTCAGCGTGAAGATCGCTCTGCGCGCGTTGCGGGTGAACGGGACCCGGTCGGCGCTTACTATGCTGGGCATCGTTATCGGTGTGGCGGCGGTCATTGCGATGGTGGGCGTCGGCACTGGCGCCACGGCCCGGATCGAGGCGCAGATCCAGAGCATCGGGAGCAACCTGATCATCGTGCTCCCCGGCAGCATCAGCAGCAATGGAGTCCGGCTTGGCTCGGGCGGCGTGGCGACGCTCACCGAGGATGACGCCAAGGCGATCGCAGCGGAGTGCCCATCCGTGGCCGCAGTCGCTCCCTCGGTGCGTGGCGGCGTGCAGGTGGTGTTCGGGAGTAACAACTGGGCCACCAGTGTCCAAGGCGTGACTCCGGATTACATGACGATTCGCGATTACACGATGCGGTCCGGCCAGTTCTTCACGAACCAGGATGTAGATGCGGCGGCCAAAGTGGCGGTACTGGGTCAGACCGTAGTGCAGAAGTTGTTCGGTGACAGCGACCCTACTGGACAGGTGGCCATCATCAAGAACGTACCGTTCACGGTGGTGGGCGTGCTGACACCGAAGGGCCAGTCTCCTTCGGGCCAGGATCAGGACGACATCATTTTGCTGCCCATCTCCACGGCCAAGCAAAAGGTGCTGGGCGGAAATAGAGCAAACGCCAAGGCGGTCAGCACTCTGATGGTGCAGGCCAGCGGGCCGGCCGCGATGGCTCAGGCGCAGCAAGAGATGGAAGCGTTGCTGCGCGAACGGCACAGGATACTGGAGGGTCAGGAAGACGACTTCACCATCCGCAACCTGACCGAAGTATTCGCGGCTCAGGAAAGCTCGGCGCAGGTAATGTCGATCCTGCTAGGCGCGATCGCATCGGTATCGCTGATTGTAGGCGGTATCGGGATCATGAATATCATGCTTGTATCGGTCACCGAAAGAACGCGCGAGATCGGGCTGCGGCAAGCGGTCGGCGCCAAGACCCGTGACATCCTCTCGCAGTTCCTGGTGGAAGCGGTGACGCTGTCGTTATTAGGCGGCATGATCGGAATCGTCACTGGATTGGCGGCTTCGGCGCTGATCTCGCACTTCGCGCAATGGTCGACCCAGGTCAGCCTGTTGTCAATCCTGATGGCGTTTGTGTTCTCGGCGCTCGTGGGAGTGTTCTTTGGCTACTACCCGGCGCGGAAGGCGGCGTTCCTGGATCCGATTGAAGCTCTCCGATACGAGTGATCGGTCACTGATTCAATCCCGGCGCGCTCTCAGAGCGTTCCGCCGGACGCAATAAGAGAAAGGCTGCGGGCATCGGCGCGGGAGAAGCGCCGGCCGGCTCGGTTGTTTCCAAGGGGTCGCCTCTCAGGTAGACGTCAATTCGCTGTTCCATCTCAACCGGAAACTGTGGCACAGGGCCTGCGAGACCCTCGCTGTACGCGTTCAGCACGATTTCCCTGAACACGGGGAGCGCAACCCTGCCGCCGGTTTCATCCGCTCCCAGGGAACGGTCGTCGTCGAAACCTATACGGACGGCCACGGTGATTCCTTCAGGGCCGTAAGTGGACCCCACGAAAAGCGCGTCCCTGAACTCGTTGGAGGTTCCCGTCTTTCCCATGACCGCCAACGGAAACTCGCGGGAGTCCAGAGCATGAGCCGTGCCGCTGGGCAGGCGCACAACGCCGCGCAGACCTTCCTGAATGAGCGCGAGCGCGTCGCGATCGACATCGACCGGAGACGACCCGCGTCCGGTGTCGGCTATCACCTCGCCTGAATCCAAGACGACCTTCCGGATCACACGCGGCTCGGCGAGAGTGCCAGATGCGATCGTGCGGTACGCATTGGCAAGCTCCAGCAGGCTCACTTCGGACGCCCCCAAGGCCGTTGTGGCGTAAGGGCGCAAGGGAGTCTGTATCCCCAGTTTGCGCGCCGTCTCCATGACGCTGGCCATGCCAATCTGCTCAGTGATCCAAATCGCGACGGTGTTTCTCGATTCCGCCAGCGCCATTCGGAGGGGGATCATGCCCTTGAATTGGTCGTCGTAGTTTGAGATCCACTTCACATTTCGCTCCCCGCCATTGGGAAGACTGATAGGCTCGTCGGGCGCCATAGTATCGAGATGAAATGCGCCTGTCCGAAAAGCCGCAAGATACGCAATGGGTTTCATGGCGGACCCAGGTTGCCGCAGCGACTTCGTCGCGCGGTTGAAATCACAGTATGCGCTCGAGTGGTCTTTGTAGGACTGGCGGCCGCCCGTTTCGGCGAGAATACTCGCATCGCGGTTTCTCAGTACGACCACCGAGCCCTGGATCAGGCCGCTGGCGCTGGGGTGTCGCTTCTCATACAACGAGAGCCCGCGCTCCAGCGCCTGGTTGGCAATTTGCTGCACCCCGGCGTCCACCGTCGAGTAAACCTGGATGTGCCCATGCAACAGGTCCTTTACGCTGAGATCGGCGCGGAGGCCTTTGAGTTCTTCCAGGACGTTGTCAAGCACCGCGGACGCCCCGATGGTCGTGTCCTTGTGCTGCCGGACCGTCTCAATCGGGCGCTGCATGGCTCCCCGCGCCCGCTCCGGAGAAATGAACCCGTTCGCCACCATCAGCGCCAGTATTCGATTCCTGCGCTGCAGGACTCTCTGGCGTGGGCTCGCATTCGGTGCATAGTAACGAGCCGACTTTGCGGCGCCCGCCAGCAGCGCCGCCTTGTCCGCGTCATCCGCGGTGAACGTGGCGAGCGGCCGGCCAAAATAGTATTCCGCTCCCCTCGCAAACCCGTACTGGCCGTTTCCCATGTAGATCAGACTGGCGTATCGAGCCAGAAGCTCTTCCTTGGCGCGACGTTTCGAACCAAAACGCGCCTGCATCTCTCCTTCGACCCAGAACGACAGCCGAATCTCCTCGAGCTTCCGAAACAGCATGTTGACCGTTCGCGCGCCGATCACGGACGACAGCGCGCGAGCCGAGCTTTGACTGTGCCGCAGTTGATCGCTATTTTCTTGAGCCACCATGGTTTTGAGAAAATAGCCGCGCACGAGCTGTTGAGTGATGGTCGATCCGCCCTCCGGGAAGACCGCGGCGCTATTGACCGCGTCCCGCCGTCCCATCCGCGTAAGGCGCCCCATTAGGCTCTGGATCCTGAGCTTGCACAGCGCGCGAGCAAGCCCGGAGTAATCAACTCCGCTATGTGAGAAGAAGTGTTTGTCCTCTGCGGCGAGGATCGCGCCGCGAACGATGGGCGGGATCTCCTCACACCGGGTGATCTGGCGGTATTCCGAGGCCATCTCAATGAGCGGCTGGCCATTGACATCGTAGACGCGGCCGATGGTGGGAAGCTCAAACTGGGTGAATGCCTGCAGGTCAGGCAGGTTGGTTCGATCAAAGCAGATGTAATGGATTCCCCCTACAACCAGAGCGGCCGCAATGATTGCCGTGCAAACCAGAGCGCGCACCGCGCCTCGCCGCCAGTGCAGTCTGCCGAGGCGGCTGCCATGGATTCTCCGGGCCGCCGTCAGGGCGACCACCCGCATGCGGTTTAGCCAGGTTCGACAGACCCCGTGATAGAGGCGGGAGCAAAAGCTACCGGGGGTCAAAATGGCATGACGAACTCCGCTTCGGCGAACCCGCGCCGGTTTCATCGCGCCGCCGGAGGCTCCTGGTCGGTGGGAATTCCGGCTAGGGAGCGATAGAACGCAACGGCCCGATTGATCGAGGAAGACTCATGTCCTGTGGCCAGCCGGCTCGCGTTCCGTCCGGTCCGCGCGATGCTGTAGTACCGCCAGATGTTGTCCGGTTCGCGATCCAAAAAGTAGATGGACTGCATCTCGCCCGGATGGAAGAGCGTCACCAACAAATAGCGCATGCTGCTGACATTCTCGACATCAAAGACGAGCCGGTCTGGTGAGGCCTCTGCAATGTGCATTCGGAAGATGGCCGTGCCGGAAAGGTTGTCGGCCTGCTCGAAGTGGAGTACCGCGCCTTCCTTCATCTCATCGAGCGCGAAGTCTGACCGGCGACGACTCGGTTGCGAACCGGATAATGCGTGCGCGTTCACAATGAGCGTCTGCCACCGCTTGTGAGTGGTCGACCAGTAGCGCATGCCCGCGAGTTCCGAGGTCGCCCCGATGTGGCGAAGCAAGCCCTCGGCGCCCGAGGCATAGCGAAATCGCGCGGCTGTGGTTACCAGCGTCGCAAAGCCAGCCACAGCCCAACCGGTGCAGGCGGCTGGTCTCCAGTCGTGGCCGAAGTCTGACTCGCTCCAGAACTTCACGATGGGCGGACTATCCAGAGCAGGATAAGGCGGAATGGAATCCATTCCGCATGGCGGCTGCGGCCCCGGTTGCCCAAAGCTGTGGATCTGGCACAGCAGTGCTGCCGTGAATACAAAACGGATGCCGCGCCCGGTCCAAGTCCGAGCAAGCATCTTATGGTGTGGATCTGCGCTCATTTGACTCTAGCCATCATTGTTCGTGCCCAGCGAACATCGGCCGCCGCAAAGCCAGGCCGTTTTGAAGTCCACATGCCGGTAACTCAGTGAACCGGCATGTGGAGTCTGCTTGTGAAGGAGACCTAGCCGCCTAGCGCCAGTGCCCCTCCACGAACACCCAGCCGTTCCTCTGGTGAGTCCAGCGATGCGCTACCCAGCGGGAACGCGCCTGTGGACGCTGTTCCCACCTGCCTGGGGTCCAGGCGTACGCGTTGCCGTCCCAACGCTGGTACCCGGAAACCCACACATGGTTACGGTCGGGCCGCGACATCCGCCTTTCGCTGACAGCACGGGGTGGCTTAATGCGAACGATAACATCAACCGCCGCAGCGCTGAAGACCAGCGCGCCGGCAAAAACCAATCCGATCAATCGCTTAAAGAACATAACACGCTCTCCTTTTCCTTTTCTTAGTACCGAACTGCGAATCAATCCAGCGGGAGGCGCCTACCAAGCTCTTCCCCGTCTGAGGACGTGATAGAGAACCAGCAAAACCACTGAGCCGCTAACCGCCACAAAGAGACTGTACAGGTTGAGTCCGCTTACGCCAGCGGCTCCGAAGGCGTGGAACAGCCATCCTCCAGTAAGAGCGCCGACAATACCCAGCAGGATGTCGAGCACGATGCCCTCGCCTCTTCTGTTTACGACCTTGCTGGCGATGAACCCTGCAAGCAGACCAAGAACCATCCAAGCCAAAAACGGCATAATCCCTCCCGCTTGTCCCGTCAGTGAACGTGGCGACGAAGAGACCCGGCCTTAAGCGCCAATTGCCAGGATCTTCACCACTCCTTGAGGTTTAGCAGTGCACGCGCGTGGCCGTGGGCATACACGTGACACGCCACAAGGCCACTGCGCAAGGTGGCGGCAAATCTTGCACTCAAGTGCATTAGTTGCGCCAATCGAGCAGGAAGAGTGTGTTAGTCCGCCGGAGGCAAAGTGAAGCGGAATGTCGATCCCGCCCCGGGCGTCGATTCCATCGACATTTGACCGCCATGGCACTCGATGGCCTTCTTGCAGAACGCGAGGCCAAGGCCGCTCCCAGGATGTTCTTTTCCGTGCAGGCGCTTGAACACCCCGAATATACGGCCTTGGAACTCCGGGCCTATACCAGGGCCGTTGTCCTGCACCGAAAACAGCCAGTCCTGATGCTCCCGTCTGGACGAAATGTGAACGCGCGGAGCAGTCGCACCGCGGTACTCGATGGCGTTTCTGATCAAATGGTGCAGGACCTTGGTCAGTATCTCGAAATCTCCCATCACCTGCGGCAAAGGATCATGGGTAACGATTGCGCTCGCCTCTTTGATCTGCTTGTCAGTGCAGAGGAGCGCCTGGCTTAGGACCGCTTCCATGTCCGTGCGGGAGGACTCCCGGTCCCCAGCGCCCGCGGCCCAGTAGTCCACAACGTCGGCAAGCAAAGACAGCATTCTTGCCGCCCCCTCCTGGATGTGGTCGAGGAACACGCTGGCGTCGGAATCGAGGCGGCCAGCATGCGTCTCGGCCAGCAGTTGACTGAATGAGGCCACATCCCGCAGAGGCTCGCGCAGGTTGTGAGCGGCCATTGAGACGAACTCTTCAAAGTCCGCGTCCGCCCGGTCTAACCGTCTCTGCACGTCACGGCATCGCAGCGTTTCCGCATCGAGCGCCTTGCGCAGGCCCTTGATTTCGTCTTCCGTGCGGCCTTGGCCGGAGTTGCCCATTCTCAGTTGGCGCACCGGGGTCCGGTCTCCTTATGGCCGTCGAGGATTGTGAACTTGAACGTGGCGCCCCGCCCGGATTTCGACTCCACCCAGATTCGTCCCCCCTGGCGTTCGACTACTTTCTTACAGAGCGCAAGCCCGATGCCAGTGCCGGGAATCTCACTTCCATGCAGGCGCTTGAACATGCCGAACACCCGGCCGGTGTCTTGCGGATCGATGCCGATTCCGTTGTCCCGCACCGCAAACAGCCACCCTTCCGCGTCTCTTTCCGCCGAGACATGGATTCTCGGTGTATCATCGCCCCTGTACTTGATGGCATTGGAAATGAGGTTCTGGAAAAGCTGCATCAGCGATACCTCTTCGGCTACGACTATTGGCAACGGACCGGAGGTGACGATGGCGCCGCTCTGCGCGATGGCCGCCTGGAGGTTCAAGAGCGCTTTGGCGAGAACGGCGCCGCAATCGATCGAAGCGAAGCTGTCTTGGTCTCGCTCGGTAACCTCCCAATAGGCGAGCAGGGCCTTCAGCAGGGCCTCTATCCTCAGGGCCCCCTCCACGGAATAGGAAATGTACGTATCCGCTTCGTCGCCGAGCTTTCCCGCGTACTCCCGTCCCAAGAGCTCGGTAAAGTTCACTACCATCCGGAGAGGTTCCTGCAAGTCGTGGGTGAGCGCATAGGCAAAGTGCTGCAGTTCGGCGTTGGTTGTCTGGAGCGCCTGCTCAGCGCGCTTGCGGTCCGTTACGTCCTCAATCGCCAGGAGGATCGTCCGCGCCTGGGCATTTGGATTGAAGACCTCGCTCGCGTTGAGCAGCATCACTTTCTTTCCGACATGTTCAAATTCGTGCGTCACCTCAAAGTCCCGGAACGTTGAGTGCGCGGGGAGAATGTTCTCCAGCAGCTCGCGCAGCTTCGGGATATTCCATTGTCCGTTTCCCAGGTCGTAGATAAGGCGCCTTTCCGTCTCCTCCCGGGCGGCCTCGAACGTTTCGTAGAACGTCTTGTTCGCTTTCATGACCTCGAGGTTCTGGTTCAGGATCACCAGAGGCTCCCGCACCGTTTCCACAATGGCTTCGGCGAAGTCAAGGCCGCGCTTTGCGGCGTCAATGTCGATCAACATCAAAACGGCGCCGTCGGTCTTGCCACTCGGTCCCACGGACGGGAGGATGCGCAGCGAATACCAGCGGCCGTGTGCGTCGCGGATATCACGCGGTTTGCGATTGCCGCCCGCCATCGCATCGAGCAGTAGCCCCCGCAGGTCCGGCAGTTCCAGTTGAGGCTGAAGATCAGTGATCGACCGTCCGACATCGGAGGCGATCAGATTCAACATAGGTTCAATGGCGCGCGTAAAGCGACGAATACGCAGATCTCGCCCAACCATCACCAGGGGTATGCTGATGCTCTCGAGAAGATTGGTCAGATCCCGGTTGACCTGGCTCAATTCCACGTTACTGATCTTCAGGTCTTCGTTGAGAGTGTTTAGTTCTTCATTGGCCGATTCCAGCTCTTCCTGCGCGGTTTCCAATTCCTCGTTGCCCGCCTGCGCCTCTTCGTTCGCCGCTCTCAGTTCTTCCAGCGTGGTTGCATTGTCGTCGACGATCGAGTGCAGATACTCTTTGGCCGCGGCAAGCTCGCGCCTGAGCCGGGCGCTCCCCCGTTCTTCGCTTGCCGAGGGCTTGCGCTTCGCCGCCGGGCCACCGTTTCTCTCAACGTCTTCGAACAGGACCAAGAAATAGCGTTCCTTGGAAGAGGACGACCCCGTGAACGGGATCACCTTGAGTGCGACCTCTTTTAACTGACCGGCGCCTTCGATCCGAGAGCCGTCTGCCGTGGCCGGAGCGTTCGTTTGTCTGGCAGCCCGGATCGCGTTTCCCAGTCCCACGATCAAGCCTTCGCGCGCGAGTTTCAGAATGTTATGAGTCGGCTCGCCAGGAGATAGTTCAAGGTACGGAGCTGTGCGGCCCCGAACCTGAACGATCTTCATATCGTCGTCAATGATGGCGCCAGGGGGACCATGTTCTGCCAGCACCAACCGGTCGGCCTCTCTCTGCACGTCCAGCCCGGCTCGGCCATCGGCAACCCTCTCTCGAAGATCCGCCCGGTCTTCGGCGCGGCGGCCCCTACCTAGAGATGGCGCCGGCGTAGCCACGGCTGGCCGCACGCAGTAAACCTTGTGGATCTTCCCCAGTTGTAGAAATGACTCGGAAAGCGGGCCGACGCTTTCCGAGGGACCAAGTACCAGGAAGCCCGCTGGCTTGAGGGCGTAATGCAGGATCGACAACACTTTCCGCTGTAATACGGCTCCGAGGTAGATCAGCACGTTACAGCAACTGATGAGGTCCAGCTTGGAGAAAGGCGGGTCCTGCGCCACGTTGTGGCTGGCAAAAACGCATACGTCACGGATGACCTTCGCAATCTGGTACCCGCGTTCCGATCGGGTGAAGAACCGCGCCAATCGCTGCGGCGAGACATTGGCTAAGGTGGCGCCCGTGTATGTGCCGGCGCGGGCTTTTTCGATCGCCGCTTCGCTGATATCGGTGGCGAAAACCTCGAACGGAAGGCTCACTCCCGCCTCCTCGAGGAATTCCATCAGGCAGATGGCGATCGAATATGCTTCCTCGCCCGTGGAGCAGCCCGGCGCCCAGATCCGGATTGGATCATCGCGCTCCCGGTTCTCCACCAACGCGGGGAACACCTTCTTCTTCAGCTCTCCGAAGACCCCTGGTTCCCGAAAGAACTGAGTGACGGTGATAAGAAAGCTCTCGCACAACGCGTCAGCTTCCTCGCGGTTCCGCTCGAGATCCCGGCTGTAGTCTTCCAGCTTTTCGATTCCGCGAAGGATCATGCGCCGCTTGATGCGCCGCTGGAGGGTGCTGTGCTTGTAGTACGTGAAATCCACTCCGGTGGCGCTGCGCAATAGCCGGAATACCTTGTTCAGTTCTGCTCCCTCCGGCGGCTCAGTCGCCTTCCGAGTCTCGATGGCGGCACGAGAAGCGCGCGCGATGGCCACCAGTTGCCGCGCGATTTCGGCTGGCGGTAGGACAAAATCCGCCACACCGGCTGCGATGGCGCTTCCCGGCATGCCGTCGAACTTCGCGGTTCGCTTTTCCTGAGCGAAGGTGATACCACCCGCGGCCTTGATCGCCTGAAGGCCGAGCGTCCCGTCTGATGCGGTTCCTGATAGAACAACGCCGAGCGCCTTGCTGCCCCTGTCCGCCGCCAGGGCGCGGAGAAAAGAGTCGATTGGCATGTTGCGGCCGCTGCCTGGCCGGGGCGGGGTATGAAGGACTCCGTCGGAGATGCCCAGATTGCATCGTGGCGGAATTACGTAAACATGATTGGCCTCGGCGCGAGTCTCGCCCTTCACCTCAGAGACAGGCATTTCGCTCGCCCTGGAAAGCAACTCCGTCAGATGGCTCTCGTGCGTGGGATCGAGGTGCTGAATCAGCACGAAGGCCAGACCAGTATCACCCGGCAGATGGCTGAGCAACTCCGTGAATGCTTCCAGCCCACCGGCGGAGGCTCCTACGCCAACAATGAGAGGGGGACTGCCTTGGATTCTTTCCTCGGCGCCTGGCCGCGCGATAGCCGGCGAGGAAACGGGCTTGACGACCACCGTGGAGGTCTTCGCAGCCGAGGCGGTTCGCCGCTTTGGGCGGAGCGAGTCAGGGGCACGCGGAGAACGCACAACCTCGCTTTGCCGACGGCTGCCGGTCTTCTTTGCCACGTTACCCTTTCTCGCTGGGGCGGACGGACGTCATCACTAGGGCGAAAACGCCACCGAATGAGCACGTTTCATGCCACTCTCTCAATCGCAACGGCGCAGGCGCCTAGCCCAACCGGTTGACGACCGAGCCAACTGACTGAATTGTAGCGCCGCCTCTATCTCGCAGGGTATCGCCGGTCAGCGGCCACTAGGACTCTCGAGCAGATCCCGGATGAGTTTGCCGATCTCCATGAATTGATCCAGGCCGCAAGGCTTGGTGACGAAGCGGGAGACTCCAAGATCCTTGAGTAGAGACTGGTCTCGCCGGGACTGAGAAGAACTCCACACGCAAACTGGAACGCCAGCCAGGTGTTTCGCTGCCCGAATCTCGTGCAAAATGTCTTCGCCAGTGTACTTGGAGAGGTTCAAGTCCATCAGGATTAGATTCGGAGTGGCCGCCTCAGCATAGGCTCCCTGCCGGCGCATAAAGGCGAGGGCCTCGCCGCCGTTCGGCAGGTGAATCAACTCAAATCGGAGATCGTGTTTCTTCAGCGCCCGATCGAGAAGAAAGACGTCCGAGCCATTGTCTTCAATGACCAGAATCCGGGCGGCGGGAACACCTGAAGCGTGTTTCAAACTCAACTCTCCATCGGACAGGGATGGCTGGCTATGGTTCATCATTTCACAGTGGACGGCGGCGCCGTTTGCGGTGGCACCTGCCGGGCCCTTACGACGAACCGCTTGGGCGCGGTTCCGATGTAGGAAAAGGGATAACAGGTCACCAGCGTCAACACGTTCTCCGATGAGGGAGCGAGGACTCCTACATTGCCCGGCTCGACGATACGGAGCGATTCGACTATGTATTTGAAATTGCCGCTTAAGGTTGAGAATTGAATCTCGTCCTTTGTCCTCAGGTCCTTTAGTCCGCGAAAGAACGTGTCGCGGTGACCCGCCACACCGACGTTTCCGGCTTGCCCGGGCAGCGCCGTGCCAGGAATGTGTCCGACCGCGCGCCGCAGAGTGGTTTTGTCGATCCCTTCGCAGACGACCGCGGAAAGGAGGAGACGCGGGATTTCAATGCGGCCGATCAGACCGTCCGTCGCGGCGGCAGGCGCGCCGTTCGGGGAGGTGGAGGGCGCCGGTTGAGGCGCGCCCTCGTTTGCCGCGCGCTGATCGCTCAGCATGCGGTCGAGATCGCGGCTCTGACGCCGCTGGAAGAGCCAAGCGTCCACCAGAACGAACCCGCAATAACCCAGAAGCAAGACGGTGCAGGCAAAGAGCGCACGCTGGGCCCAACTCAGGGTCCACCTGAGTGGCTCTCTCTCAACTACCAGCCTCATTTGGCGCCGTTCTCGTCAGGCGGTGGCTCACCGCCAGCTAGGTAGCCGGTGCGGGTGCGCACGGACAGTCTGTGGTGGCCGTCCGCGCGGGCAAGTACCCGAATAGCGTGATAGGCGCCGTCACGAGTCAGGTTGACGGGAACATATCCGATCGTGTATTGATGGCGGATGTCCCGCGCTATGCGCTCGCAGATGGCCACCACTTCGCTGAGCTGTTCGGGAAGAAAGGCTTCGCCGCCCGTCGCCTTGGCCAGACGCTTGAGTACGCCCGGGTTCCGGTCTGGATCTTGTTCGTCGAATACACCTACGGTGTAGATGACGGCGTTGGATCGCTCGGCCAGTTTCATGACTTGGTCGAGACCGCGTGCGCTCGCGTTGTCGCCGCCATCGCTGACGACGATCAGCACTTTCTTATCGCGGCTGCCTGCCTGCAATTCCACTAGCGCCTTGGCGATCGCGTCGTAAAGAGCCGTCTGGCCTCCGGTAGGTGCGGTCGCGATCGCGTTTTCGAGTTCGACGGTGCTATTGGTGAATCGGATCGCGCCGGGCAGGCCCAACGACACGATCTCGTTGAAGTTGACGACGAACATCTCGTCGTCTTGATTGCTGGACCTGACGAAGACTCGGGCGGCGGCGGACACCTCCGCAAGTTTCGGCCCCATGGTCGTGCTGTGGTCGACAACCAGTCCCACGGTGACCGGAATGTCTTCGTTTCTGAAAAGCCGGAGGCGCTGCGGTACACCGTCCTCATAAACCTCAAAATCCTGCGCGACCAAATTGGAGACAAAGCCACCTTGCCGGTCGGTCACCGTAGCGTGCAACACCACCAGGGCCACGTCCACCGAGACCTGGTACGCTCCCGAGTCGTGATCTTGCCTTGTTGGTGGAGCCTGATGTACAGTGTAACCCGCCAGAACAATCAGCAGAAAAGCCGGGAGAGCGACCACTCTCGCCACACCGCGCTCTCCCGCCCGCGATAGCCGCCTCCACATGGTTGCTCTCTTTCTGGCTTTGCCACGTAACAGGCCCTGTCAATCCCACCCTGCGCCGCGAACGGCGCCACACAAGCCTGTACTAGCTTCTCGTCTGTCCGGCGACCACCGCGCCGACTCCACCCAAAACCATCGCCGCATTCACACCACCCCGGCCGCAGGCGCGCCAGAAACATGGCGCGCCGCGAGTTGGACCACGCATCTCGCTAGACGCGCTTTTGCAGCAGTCGAAGGGTCCAGCTTCCACCCAAGGCCAGCAATCCGAGCAGCCCGATCAGCGGCAGCGGGCCCGCCGTCTTGGGCAGCGTGTTCGCCGCTAGCTGTGTCGGAGGCGGGGTGACCACTTGGGCAAGTTCCACCTCTTCTCCTGTGGGTTTGATCGCCATGACAGGCGCCTGCTTCAGGGTTGCAACCACCGGCTCGTCTGCCGACTTGATCGGCTCCTCGACCTCCATCGGGATCTCGGCCGGTGTGAAGAGAACGGGCGTGTTGGTCGACTTGGCTATCTCTATTGCTTTCGCTTTCGGATAAACGAATTCCTCGCCCCAGAGTCTGCCGGGATAGAACCATGCCCGGAGCGCCTCCGGCTGACCTGCCGGCCGCTCCCGAAATGTGACTACGGTCCTGTCAGTCGCCCTGAGTCGATAGTTCGGAATGGCCAGGATGGTAGCGTAGACCTGCGTTTCGTCCTTGTTGAAGATCTGGACGATGTGGCGGTCGGACTGCGAATCCAGGATTTTGAACACATAGGTGCCGGCTGGCAGCACCCCCCACCCCTTGAGGTGGACCCCCGGAATTTCCACAGGTCCGCTGAAAGTCATCACGGTCTTCCTGTCCCACTCGCTCGCCTTTGCGCTTGGTGAAAACACTACACCCATTAGCGCCAGGCAAAAAGCTGCTGTTGTTACTCTTCTCAAAACACTCATCGCTTCCTTCTCCTTTGGTCTAGAATCTGTGCGATCGGCTCTTTGCTCTGTCCGGCGCCATGCCTGCTGACCTCGGCTGGCTGGTCGCACATGACGAGTACGAAGCATTCCGAGGTCCATCGACCCTAACTGCGCGAAGAACGTGGCTGTCGCCTGGTTCCGGGGCCGTACTGAGCTGTCGGCTCATGCAGTTATTGCCGCGCTGAATGCAGGAATTGCTGCGGATCGGAACGTACTGCGTTGCGCCCCGCCTGCATGTTGCCTGCGGAGCCGGTCTTTATCCCGCTGGAGAACTCGCTGTAGAGCCAACATAGGATTCCGCCCATGACTGCGAAATTGCAGAGCAGGCCGACGATAGCGTCGCCGCCAACATCGGGATGGAAGACGAGAGGTAGATTTCCGAAAACGCTGACCAGGAAGACGTAGCACCCGAGGATGCTCAACGCCCAGCGTGTACTTCGGCCAGACGCGAGCAGAGCGGCGCCAATCAGCTGCAGAGGGCCGCTGACGGATAAGGTATGAACTCCGGTTCCCCAACGACCGTCGGGCGACA
>Ga0209683_10000529_pt1 | contig 14883 bp, 12 predicted proteins | sample DOMMetBare2Fresh_FD_187474 | JGI IMG/M metagenome (GOLD analysis project Ga0209683, IMG submission 187474) | Wetland sediment microbial communities from St. Louis River estuary, USA, under dissolved organic matter induced mercury methylation -... | ecosystem: Environmental > Aquatic >... | reverse complement strand
GACTGAGCCCTGGAATCGGGCGTTCCCCTGGCCCAGGAGTGTGACGGGCATCGGGGGCGGCGGGCCGGCCGTGAACATCGCGACCGCCGGCTCGAAGTCGTTCAGGTTCGTCGATTCAACCGTCACGTGGATGCGCCGGCCCAGGACGCCGGCTAGTTGAGTCCGGCTGTACCGGGTCGCGAACTGGGATTGCGCGAGGTCGATGGCGCCGCTGCGCTGGTCATAAGTCAGGTCAATCAATCCTTGGACCGGATTCTCCCCAGCCGCCGGAACGATTGTCAGCCGCGCCCGTGTGATGATGTCCCGCACCTTCCCTTCCTCGATCGCGGCCGTCAGCTTCACCGGACCCGAAGCCGTCCCGTTCCAGGCCACGCGCCGGATGCCATCGAATCGCAGGAGCTCATCGAGCGCGTAGTCGCGAACGTCGCCCTCCACTTGGAAGCGGCTCCAGGGGAACAGGTCCGCGCGCCCGTGGAACCGGCCGCCTAGTGCGCTCACCTCCAGCCCCGTGAATTCGATACGTTCCGGCGTCGCCTCCAGATTTGCGACCAGACCGATGTCGCGAATGTGCACGCCGCGCTCCTCGAACGCCAGGCCGCTGCCGCGCAGTTTCCCCGTCACCAGATAGTTGGCCGAGCCGATTACCGCCGCCCTGCCGTCCACCAGCACGCGGCCCACGCCGGGGACCTGCGCAACGCGCATGGTGGGCGCGATGTCCTTCATCTGGATGCGCGCGCTGTAGTCCAGCGCCAGGCGAGGCGATGCAAAATCCTCGAGTGCGCCCCGCAGCTCGACCACAGAGTCCCTCATCCCGACATACGCCCGCGGAATGTCCAGCCGCTGCGCCGAAACGACCAACTCCGCGTTCACGTCGAACGGTATTACCGGCCGGTCTCCCGGCGCAATGCTCAACCGGCGGAAGGAAACCTGGCCGCGATAACGCGCCGGATCGGGCTCGAAAACAAATTGGGTTTCGAGGTCCTCCCCGAGCGCGTCGATCCGCGAACCCCGCGCCGCAACCTGCACGGCGCCATCCACCAGGCGGAAGCGGCGTATCGCGAGGTCCAGCACCCTCTGCAGCCCACCTTTACCCGCCTGGCGCGCGGCCCGCGGCCCCGGCAGGTTCGTTCGCCCGTCCGCGTACACAATGAGGTTGACGCGCGGGCGGACCACCACCAGCGACGCCAGGTCCACCTTCGTCTTCCACACCGACAGAATCTTCAGGCCCGCCTCGACCGAGTCGGCGCGGAACAGCGGCTGCTCTTGAGGACCTTCCGTCCCGTGAATCACGAAACCCTTCACGCCGGCCGTCAGCCGCCGCCAGTCCAGATCAAACGCTCCGATCTCGACCCGCCCGCCGGTGGCGTTCTCGGCCTCGCGGACAATGCGCTCGCGAACCTGCTCGCGAAACCACTGGCTCTGTGCAACCAGCAGGGCGGCGAGCGCGATCCCGGCCGCCAGTCCCGCCAGCCCCGCCAGCGTGAGGAGCGGAATCTTGACAGTGCGCCTCACTGGAAGGCGCCCTCCTCATACTGGATTCGGGCGCGGGTCTTCACGTCGCGCAACCAGGCCTCCACTCGCTTATCCACCTGCTGTCCGGTTATCGTCTCTTCGATGTCGTCGCGCACGTCGTCGTAGGGCGGCGCCGCCGCCCGCCGGCGCTGATACTCTGGCGCGAAGGTCGTGTCGTAGTATTTGCGGACGTCCTCCTCCTGCACCTGGACTTCGGGCCGGAACCGCAACTCGATGAAATGCAACAACGCCGCCTGCCGGGCCAGCGCTTGGCGCAACTCGCCCGCACTGATCCCTTTCGCCTCCAGTTGCCGCGAGAGCTCCGCGCCGCTGGCGAACCGTCCCTTCATTTCCTGATACGCCGTCTCCACTTCGGCGGCGTCCGGTCCGGGATAGCGATTGACCTCGATTTCGCGCCGGATCAGGACCTGATCCACCAGGCGCTCGGCCGCCTTGCGCCGGCTGGCGCCGCCGAACTCCGGCTTCTCGCCGTTGAAGAACGCAGTGATGCGGATCTCTTCGCGCACCTGGCTGTCCGTGATCACGTCGTTGTCCACCACCACCGCGATCCGGTCGATGATCTCGGCCCGCACGAGCGCCGGCGCGCTCAGCAGAATCGCGAATTGCAGTACCCGTCTCATGCTAGAAGGCCTGGCCCAGCGAAAAATGGAACTGGAAGTGGCTGATCTGCTGGCCAAAAGGCTGCCCCGCCGTGCCGTTCTGCAACTGCGCCAGGGTTCCCTTCAACCCAAAGAACTTCGGGGGGTTGATGCTGTAGCCCAAATCGAGCCGTATCGGTCCCACGGGCGTACGATACCGGATCCCAAAGCCGACGGCGTGCACCATATAGTTGAAGTCCTGGATGTTGCGCTGCTTCACCCGGAACGAGAGCGTGTTCAGCCCCGAATAGACGTTCCCGGCGTCCTCGAACAGCACGCCTCGGATGTTGTCGCCCACCATCGGAAATCGCAGCTCGACTTGGCTGACCAGGAGCGCCTTGCCGCCCAACGGAAAGCCTGTCCCCGGATCGCGCGGCCCCGCCTGGTTTTCCGGAAACCCGCGGTGAGACTGCGCGCCGCCGGCGAAGAATTTCTCCGGCAGCGGGATGTCCCCCTGCCCGGAAAGCCGTTGCTCCCAGCCGAAGGTCACCGAACGCGCGAGAACGAACCGGCTGCCCAGTCCGATCGCGTGATAGGTGGCATTGTGGGCGATCAGGCGCGTGAAACTGGTCTGCGATCCCAGCAGGCGCGTGGACCAGCCGGCGTCCAGGGTGCTGTAAATGCCGCGATGCGAGTCGATCGGGTCGTCGCGCCGGTCCTGTATGTAGTTCATCGAAAACATGCCGATGCGCGCCGGCTGCGTGAACAGCGGCAGCAACTCCAGACTGCTGATCTTCAGATCCGAGACGCTCACCCGCCGAAACGACAGGCGATAGAGCATCGTGCTCGCTTTCGAGATCTTCTGCCCGATCTGCACCGAACCCTCGCGGCGCCGCGCCGAAAACGTCCGCACGTCCTGGGAATCGTCGAACAGTCCGCTGAACAGCAGACTCAGATTCGGGTTGCCGCGGAATTGAGGCGCCTGGTAGCTGAGCACGGCCCGCTGCTCCAGTGTGGAGACCCGGGCCTGAAATGAGATGATGTGCCCGTCGCCCAGAAAGTTTCGGCGAACGATGCCAAAGGAGGCGCGCGGACTGAAACCGGCTTGGCCGGCGGGCTTGTCCAGACACGACTGGCACCCCCCGATCTTGGCGACTTCCGCCCCGATGCCGCCTGTCACCGTATACTTACGCGCTTCATCGGCGTCCACCAGGACGTATTTGTCCCGCTCGTCCCCCAGGGGATTCTGGAGCGCTGTGTCAACTCGCGCGAAGATCCCCAGGTCGTAGAGGGCCCGCTGCGTGTCCAACATTTTGGCGCGGGACACCGGATCGCCCGGGCGCAGCCGGATCCGCTCGTCCACCAATTGCGCGTTGGTCGCGCGAAGCCCGCTCACCAGCACCTTGCGCACAAACCTCTGCGCGCCCTCCTGGACAGTGTATTTCACGTCCATCTGGCGCTGCTCTTTGGCTGGGGTGTAGCTCCATTGGATCGAGACGTCGGGATAGCCGTGATTGTAGTACCAGTCGAGTGCGGTGTCGCGATCGGTCGCCAGATTGAACTCGCTGAACGGCTGGCCGGGGGTGGACTGCAGCAGTTCCTCCGCACTCTGGCGATTGGCGGCGGAGACGCCCTCTATATCCAGCTTGCCCACCAGCCACTGCGGCCCTTCCTCGATATGGAGGAACACGGCAATGTGCTTCTCCCGTCCTCTGTAACCGTGGACCACGCGGGAGGTCGCCTCCATATCGCGAAAGCCGTTCGAGCGGTACAGCGATGTGATGGCGTCGATGTCCCGCCGCAGCAACGCTTCGCTATAGCGGCCGTGACGAAACTGAAAGACCGACGCCGGACGCACGAACATACGCTCGCGAATCGTATTCGTGTCGAAGTATTTGCTTCCTTCGATCGCCACCAGCACAAGCTTGTCGCGCTCGCCCCGCTCGACCTGATACTGAATCAATCCCCGGCTCGGCCCGCTCTCCTGCGTCGCGAAGCTGACCGTGGCGTGAAAGTACCCCTGGCTCTCGAAGTAGTCGGCCAGATTCTGTTTGCCCTCCACGAGCAGATCGCGGTCCACCGAGTGTTCCTCGTAAACGGGAATGAGCTGGCGCAGTTTGCCCCGGGAGACTTTGGCGCCAGTGACGTCGATACGGATTTTCGGGCCGGCTTCGATCGCCAGATTGGGCGTCACGCGACTGGTTCCGCGGTCGTAGTTCATGCTGTCGAGGGAAGCCCGCGTTTCCAGCTGGTCTCGCTTCCTGTAGGACGTCCGTATGCGCTGCATCCCGTCCAGGGTGCGCGCTTCGGTCACATCCTTCCAGCCGAACCAGCCCCGCCATCGCGTAGCGCGTATGATCGCCTCGATCGTCTGCTCGGGATGGCCCGTCACCACCGGCGGACTGTATTTCGCACGCACTCCGCTCTCAACCAGGAAGTGAACGCGCATCTGCTGCGTCTCGGGGTCGCGTTCAAAAACCGGACGAATACTGTTCTCATAGAAGCCGTTGTAGCGCATCGTAAGGCCCATGCTGCGTACCGCCTGCTGAACGTCCGCTTCCTCAAACCGGGCGCCGAGCTGCAGCCGCGTGGCGTTCGCCAGCGCTCCTTCGTTGGGCGGCTCGGGCGCCCGCTGCACGCTGACGCGCCCGATGAAGAAGTTCTGCGTTGTGATCAGGCGGAGCGCCACTCCGTCTCCCGCGGCCTGCGCATCCACCTTCACCTGCGCGTAGCGGCCGGTCGCGTACAGCCGTTGGATCGCCTTGCGAACATCCGGCAGCCGCAAAGGCGCCCCTGTCTTCAGAGGCAGTATCTGGTCCAGATACTCGCGGCCGTAGGGTTGCTTTTCGGGATCGAATTCGATGGAGCGGATCGGCTTGCCCTGATAGTCCTCGGGCGCAGCTACACCGGATTCGGTGAGCGGCAGGATCAAAGCAACAAGACATAAGATTGCGGGCCGCGCCACTACCAGCATCTTAGCATTCGGTCCCCGCCGAACCCGCTCACGGCTTCGAACGCCTCATCGCGCTGTGCGAACATGAGTTTTGGCGGATCCCGATCGATACTCGCGGCAGATCCTGTTCGCCGGAATTGGCGCCGCGGGACAGGCGCGCTTACGCGATTCCTCGGTCGCAATCGTCGGGTGCGGCGCGTTGGGCAGCTTCCAGGCGGGAGCGCTCGCACGCGCCGGCGTGGGCCGCCTCCTCCTGATCGACCGCGATTACGTCGAGTGGAGTAACCTTCAGCGCCAGTGGCTCTTCGACGAATCGGACGCCCGCCAGGGCCTGCCGAAGGCGGTCGCCGCGGCGCGCAAGTTGGCCGCCATCAACTCCGAGGTCGACGTGCAGCCGCTGATCGCCGACCTCACGCCGGCGAACATCCAGGAAACGCTCGCGCCGGCCGGCTTGATCCTGGATGGAACCGACAACTTCGAGACGCGCTACCTGATCAACGACTACGCAATCAGCCGGAATGTCCCTTGGATCTACGGGGCCGCGGTCGGCAGCTACGGTCTGACCATGCCCGTGCTGCCGGGCCGCACGCCCTGCCTGAAGTGCGTTTATCCCGAACCTCCCGCCGGAACGCAGCCCACCTGCGAAACAGCCGGCGTGCTCAACGCCATCACCTCCGCGGTCGCCTCGCTTCAAGCCGCAGACGCCATCAAGATCCTTGTCGCCGGTGCACAATCGCTGAACGCCCGGATCACTACGCTGGACGTCTGGAGCGGCGAGATCCGCCAAATCGCGCTCCCGGACCGGGATCCGGACTGCACAGCGTGCGGCCGCCGCCAGTTCGTTCACCTGGAAAACACGAACCGCGCGCCGATCAGCCTCTGCGGCCGCAACGCCGTACAGATACACGAGCGCTCCCGGCCCATCGACCTGGCCGAGCTGGGCCGCGCGCTCGCCCCCTTGGGAGAGGTCCGCGTCAACGAGTTCGCGCTTCGCTTCTTCGCCCCGCCTTACGAAATGACCGTCTTCCCCGACGGCCGCGCCATTATCAAGGGATCGGCCGACGTCGGCGTGGCCCGCAGTCTCTACGCCCGTTACATTGGTAACTAGCTCCGCGCCGGAACAAAGTCTCATGTTTCTGTCGCGAGCTTTATGCTAGGATGGCTTTCTTAAGCGCCACCTCGGGAAAGTGGAACCAGAATAATGACGAGGAAAAACGGCAAACAGACAGCCGGCGCACAGCCGATTGACCTTCCAAAGCTGCGTCAAACGCGAGGCCTCACGCTTCGGGACATCGCCGACTCCACCAAAATCAGCATGCGCTTTCTCGAAGCGATCGAAGCCGGCGACTTCAAGCAGTTGCCCGGCGGGATCTACAATACCAGCTACCTGCGCCAGTACGCCCGCGAAATCGGATTCGAGGAAACGGAGTTGTTGGCCTACTATCGCGCGCTCACTGCCGTTCCTTCGTAGGTTTTGGCTTCACCCGGGTCCATGCGAGCTCTCCTGCTCGGCTTGCTCATCGCGGTTCTCCCCCAAGGCCTGAGGTGCGCCACGATCTCCGGTGTGGCCACCGAGAACTCGACCGGCCGCCCCTTGGCGCGCTGCCAGGTGACACTCACCGTCATACAGAGCGGCTACGACGTCCCCCTGCGGTCTGCGTTCACCGACGCCGCCGGCCGGTTCCGTTTTGCGGACCTGAAGGACGGAGCCTACTCGCTCTCGGCCGAGCGCACCGGCTTCGCTCCCGCGCGCTATGGTCAAAAGCGCTGGAACACGGCTGGCGCCCCCATCGTGCTCGCAGCCGACGCGGAGTTTTTCGCGGAATTCCGCATGGAGCGTTTGGGGGCGGTCAGCGGGCGCACGTTCGATGAGAATGGCGTTGGGCTGCCCGGCGTACTTGTCTGGGCGTATCCGGCAGCACCACCGCCGCTGCGGGGCGCGGCCTCCGCCGTCTCTGACGACCGTGGCGTGTACCGCATCGCAGGCCTCAATCCCGGGCAGTATTATCTCCGCACCGGACCGTACGAGCTGGCCGATCGCACAGGATCCCTGCCGACCTTCTTTGGCCAGAGTCCGGGTGAAGGCCAGCCCCTGCGGGTCTCCGTCGAGTTGGATCGCGAGTACACCGGCGCCGAGATCCATCCGCTCCCCGGCCGCCTCGGCCGGCTCACCGTGAAGGTGCGGGGAGGAACCATGAGCGGCGCGTGGCTGTTCTCGGAAACCGGCGTGAAAACAGCCGCTCCGGGTCGCGATGGCGTACTGGTGTTCGATCAGTTGGCGCCGGGCGAATACGAGTTCCTGGGGCGGTCAGCCGATCGATCTCTCGTTGCGTTCCAACAGTTCCAGGTGACTGAGGGCGCCAACGAGCAGACCTCCACGCCGGCGCCCATGCCCTTGGTGCGCGTGCGGGTCGTAGAAAACGAGGGGAAGGAAATCGATCCCCAGCGTGTTTCGGTCTCCTTTCGCAGGAAAGGACTCTCGCAAGGCTTGACGCCCAACGCACCAGGCGACGTTATGGGCGATTCCACCATTGCCCTGACCCCGGGGCGTTACTCCGCCTTCGCCATAGCCTCCAGCGCATTCTACGTGCAGTCCCTTTCCGTAGGCGGCAACGCCGCGCTTTTCAAGGATTTTGCGGCCCTGCCCGGCCAGAGTCTGGAAGTCGCCGTGACGCTGTCGTCGCGCCCGGCGACGCTGAAGGGAAAGGTGACCACCGCGGACGGCCAGCCCGTCCCGAACGCGCCCGTGTTTCTGAATCCCGCTGACGCCGACGTGCGCGCTCGCATGGGAGGCGCCCGCGTCGTTCGCGCCGGGCCGGACGGAACCTACCAGTTTTCAGGACTTCCACCCGGGGAGTGCCAAGTCCTGAGCTCGTTTGAGTACCAATCCCCGCAAGACATTGACTGGGCAAGAGTTTCCGCCGAGTCAGTGACCCTGGAGGAGGGCCGGGAAGCCAGCCTGGATCTCAGCGTCTCCGGCTCGCTCTGATTCTTCCCTAAGGCTTTCGGGGTCCCTGACCGATAAGTGACCAGGCGGAGGCTGGCCCATGAAGGTCAACGACACCACTCTGAATCAAGCGGCAGCGTCACAGCTCGGTAAGGCGCAGCAGGTGCAACAGGCGCCGCTCGAGGGCAAGAAGGGCAGCGGCGCATCGGGACGCCTGGATGCGGACCGCGTGCAACTCTCGGATCTATCAGGCCACTTGGTGAGAATGCTGAGCGCGGATTTCCCGGAACGCGCAGCGCGGGTAGAGAAGCTCGCCGCACAATTCAAGGCAGGGCGGTATCCTCCGGACCCGGTGGCAACCAGCCAGGCCCTAGTCGCCGACGCGGTCAGCCATGGCTCCTGATTCCAATTCGGCGGAACTGGAATGGGTGCGCCAGGCGCGCTCCAGCGTGCAAGAGGCGCGGCGGCTGCTGGCCGCACCGAACGCCCGCACCGTGGAGGAGAGCGCGTCCCACATCTGCCGGGCCGTAGACTCGCTGGAGGCGCTTCAGAACTCTGTGCGCGCCGAGCGAAAGCCGGCGCCCGGACTGGTCTCGGCGCTGACTGAACTGCGCAAGGATGTCTCGCGGACATCCAAACTGCTGGAGCACGCCGCGAATTTCTATCTCGGCTGGGCGCGATTCCTTTATGCAGCCGCATGCGGCTACACCGCCCGGGGCGAGCCCGCGTCGCCTGGACCCGTGCGCCGCATCTCGGTAGAAGGGTAGGCCTCACAGGAGAATTGCATGCCCGGACTGCTCAGCACCCTGATCACAACCGCCAATTCATTGCGAGTCTTCGAGAACGCCATCTCGACAACTCAGAACAACGTCAGCAACGCATCCACCCCCGGCTACGCCAAGCAGACACTCATGCCGCGGCCGGCGGCGTTCGTTCCCGAACAGGGATTGCCGGGCGGCATCATCGCGGGCGAACTGGAGAGCTCGCGCAGCGAGTATGCCGAGCAGGCGGTGCGAGACGAACAACAACTCTACGGAACCTTCCAACAGCGGGCGAGCGATCTCTCGCGGGTCGAGCGATTCTTCGATATCAGCGGCCAGACCGGAGTCCCCGGCGCGATCAATAAGCTGTTCGACAGCTTCTCCGCCTGGGGGGTCGCGCCGAACGACCCCACTCTCCGCCAGTTGGTGATCGATCGGGCGAACGAGACCGCGGCGCGATTCAACGAAACCGCAGCCTACGTCGGGAACGCCTCCAGCACGGTATCGCAGGAGATCCGCGACGCCGTCAACACGGTGAACGGATTGGCAGCTTCGATCCGCGATCTGAACGTGCAGATGCAGCGCGACTTCCGGGCGCGCACGGATCCCAGCCTGGACGCGGAACTTCATGCGGCGCTGGGGAACCTCGCCGAGTACGTCGATTTCACCGCGCTCCGCCAGCCGGACGGCTCGACAATGGTGCTCATGGGCGGACAGACTCCGCTCGTCGCCGGAGACCGGCAGTACATCATTGGAACGGACTTCTCCGGCGGTACGGCCAAGATCCTCGACTCCGGAGAGGCCGACGTCACCGCGCGAATCACCGGGGGCCGGTTGGGCGCGTTGCTACAGATGAAGAACACGACTATCCCATCGTTCGTCGGCCAGTTGGATACGCTCGCCGCGGGACTGGCCGATAGCGTGAATGCGACGCTCGCCGCGGGGATCGATCTCAATGGCGACTCGGGAGCGCCGTTGTTCACCTACGATGCGGCCAGCGGCGCCGCGAGTACATTGCGCGTCACCGGCATTACTCCCGCGCAGTTGGCGGCCGCGAGCCCCACCCAACCGGGCGGCAACGCGAACGCCATGGACCTGACGGCGTTGGCCGACTCGCCGCAGATCGACGGGCTCACCATCATGGCCTACTATGGCCGGCTGGCGGCCGAAGTCGGGCATGCGCTCGACGCCGCCAATGGCGATGCGGACACGCACCAGCAGTTGTTGCTTCAGGCGCGTTCCATTCGCGACGAGATCTCCGGCGTTTCACTCGACGAGGAGGCGGCGCAGTTGATAGCGTTCCAGCGCGCCTATCAGGCGAACGCAAAAATGATCGCCACGCTGGACCAGTTGACCGAGACCGTGCTGGGGATGATCCGATAGGGGGAAACACTCATGCTGAACGGCGTCGATGCTGCCACCGACAGGTTCTTGACCGCGCTCGACCGCATCAACCGGCGCGCCGACCGCGCGCAACAGCAGATCAGCTCGGGTCTCAGGGTGACGACCGCCTCGGACGATCCGGACCAGGTCAGCGCCCTGCTGCTCGCCCGCTCCGAACTCAACCGGACCGTGCAAGTGGGCGCGAATCTGAGCCGGATCAAAGCGGAGGTGGACACCGCCGAGCAGAGCCTGGGGATCACGGCGACCCTCCTCGAGCGCGTCAACCAGGTCGGCGTTCAAGCCGCCAACAGCACCCAGACGCCCCGAGGGCGCCAGACTATCGCAGTCGAGGTGAGCGCCGCGCTGGACCACCTGGTGGCTGTCGCCAACACCACTGTGGAGGGGCGCTACATCTTCAGCGGCGACAAGTGCGACACCCCGGCGTACTCGGTCGACCTGACGCAGCCGAACGGCGTAAGCGAGTATGGGGGAGGCGAAGCGACCCGCCAGGCCGCCGATTCGAGTGGATCTCGCTTCTCGGTCGCCAAGTCGGCCCAGCAGATCTTCGACGCCCCCACCGCCAGTGTGTTCGCGGCCGTGAACCAGATGCGGTTGGCGCTCGAGAACGGTCCCACCGTTCCGGTGGACGATCCCGCCTACACCGCGCAACTGCAGGCGCAGTCCGATGCGATCGGGGCGGCGCTCCTGGCCGTACGCGCGGCACAAGACCATCTCGGCATCCACGTCAGTTACTACGGCGCCGTTCAGAACCGCATCGAGGAGGCCGCCAACACCACCAACCAATTGGAGTTGCGGCAAACCTCCGCCCTCAGTACGATCCGGGATGCGGACATTGCGGCCGCCGCCACCGAACTGACCCAGGCCAACACGCAACGCAACGCGGCGCTTCAGGCGCACGCCCTCAAGAGTACGCGAAGCCTGTTCGATTACTTGGGCTGACCGCTGCCTTCACCAGACGTGGGTTGCTACGACCTGGGGATGGGCTGAGGCGCCACGCACAACCGGCACTCGCAGCACGAATTGTAGGTTCTTGTCCTTCCAGCCGGAGGGAAGCAGGCGGGCCACCTCGGAGAAATACTGCGGATCGCTCAGAAACTCGCCGGCGCCCATCGTGCCGAAGTGGGTGATGCCGGCGGCAATCACTACCATTCGGCCGGTGCTGCGGTCCAGAACGCGCGACACAATCGCGTAGTCGTTCTGGATGTTCCACTGGGGCCAGGAATCGATCAGCTTCCAGTCCGTCTTGTCAGGATGGTAGCGGTCGCGCACCATCTCCACGCGCTGGAAGTCTTTGAAGAAAGTGAACCGGAGCTGCCCGACCACACGAAGCGTCCACTCATTGTCGAACGCGCCGATCAGCACGGCTGGGCGCTCACGAAGGTCGGTAAATGTAGTCGCGCTCTTGCCGCGAATGATGTACTGCTTCCCGCGCTGCTCGAAGAGCGCGGTGAGGCGGCGCAGGCAATCCATGTCGCCCCACGCCACGTAGCGGTCCCACACCGGGATCAACTGGCTCACCGGGATCGACTCTCGGGAGGACGCCAGGAGCGCGTCCGGCATGTTCTCCACTTTTTTCTCGAATTCGTTCTGTGTCGCGTCGGAACGGAAACTGTAGACCCGCGACTGGGGGAGACAGAACAGAACACCCGCTTGTGAATCCAGCATGGGCCGCCAGAACAGCTCGAAATCCGTGCTTTTCGAACGTACGAGCAGGAAGATCGCCGCGCCGGCTACCGCAAGAATGGCGGCGCTTGCCAACACAGGAGCCCTGCTCGTCCGGTGCCGAACGACGGGGACCGCCGTCGCTTCGCCGCGATGGAACTCGGGAACGTAGGACCCCAGCGGCAGCGTGATCTGGAGTTCATCGCGATGCTCGGGGTTCTGGTAGTATTGCGCGAGTTTTTTCCGGATCTCTCCGGCAGCTCCGCGAACGATCGGGTCCTGATTGGTGTCGTAGTCCGGAGCCCTCCCAAAAGCGTCGATGCCCAGCGTGCGTTCCTTGAGTGTGGCGCCCTCGCCCGCCAGGGCGCGCTCCGTGATGTGCCGGAGTAGCGTCTGGCATCGCCGGCTGCTGCGGAACAGAGCGCTGGCAAGCAAGCGTTCAAGCTGCTCGCGAATCCGCTCCGCCTCCTCCGGGTTGGGCTTTGCAGGCGCCGGTACTGCCTCGCCATTCCGGGACATCGGGAACTCCTGGTTCCGGCCTAAATGGTAACACGGGGGACGAAAAAGAGAAGAGCCGTAGTGTACGTCCCGATTTAACGTGTCTTAACGCTTGCCGAACTCGCTGGGTCGAAGCTTGAGCGGATGTTCACACCGTAGCCGACTACTCGCCCTGCGGGATTGCCGGTACACTTCTGGCTGCATCCGGTCTGGTGCACGCACATCCGGCGGCTTTCGGCGTGACTCCTTCACTCGGCGCCGCAGCTTGGGCCCGCTCGCGTTACGGGAGTGACGCGAGCGGGCCGCTCCTTCCCCACTCTCGTCCAGGCGGCGGACGTGGTTTTTCCCAACGGTCGCCGAACGCCCAGGATGGCGTATACTCAGGCTTTGGACCCCGGGAGCTACACATGGCCGTTGCGAATTCTCTGGATTTAGCCCGGGTCAGCCGGATGTCGGCGGAGAAGCCGGGCCCCGACGCCGAGCTGGCCCAAAAAGCCCTTCACTACATGTTCCTGATGCGGGAGGTTGAGGACCGCATCTTCAGAAAGCTCTACCGGCAGGGCAAAATCGTGGGCGGCGTTTATGTGGGCCGCGGACAGGAAGCGATCTGTGTGGGCGCGGGCCTGGCCGCGGAAACCGACGATGTCCTGTTCCCGTGTCACCGCGACATGGGGTTGTATTTCATCCGAGGATTTCATCCCCGCGAGATCATGGCGCAGTACATGGGCCGCGCCGGAGGATCGACAGGCGGCAAGGACGGCAACATGCACCTGGGCGACATGAAGCGCCGCATCGTCGCGATCATCAGCGCGATGGCCGCTTCCGTGCCTGTCTCGGTAGGCGCGGCGCTGGCGCTGAAGTACCAGGGGAGCCGCAATTGCGCTCTTGTCTTCTTCGGAGACGGCGCCACCAGCCGGGGCGATTGGCACGAAGGCGTCAACATGGCCGCCGTGCAGAAGCTCCCGCTCGTCCTCGTCTGCAACAACAACGCTTACGCCTACTCGACGCCGCTGGAAAAGCAGATGGCGTGCAAGAATGTGGCCGATCGCGGACCTGCGTACGGAATCCCGTCCGAGATCGTCGATGGCAACGACGTCTTCGCGGTTCATGAGGCTACCCGGCGCGCTACCGAACACGCTCGCGCAGGTCTTGGCCCCTACCTCATCGAGTGCAAGACGTTCCGCATGACGGGCCATGCCGCACACGACGCCGCCGAGTACGTTCCCAAGCACCTCTGGGCCGAATGGGAGGCTAAGGACCCCATTCAACGGCTGGACCGACTCATGCTCGAGAAGGGATGGGCGGCTCGAGAGGAAATCGACGCCATCTACGCCGGCATTGTCCGGTATGTGGACGAGGCGCAGGCCTGGGCCGAAGCCAGCCCGTTTCCCGACCCCTCGATCCTGCTCGACAACGTCTACGCGAAGGGTGACTGAATGCCCACCACCACCTATCTCGAAGCGATCCGGCAGGGAATCTGGGAAGAGATGGAGCGCGATCCGAACGTCTTCCTGCTCGGGGAAGATATCGGCGTGTATGGCGGCGCCTTCAAGATCACGGCGGGCATGCTCGAGGCCTTCGGTGAACGCCGGGTAATCGATACTCCCATCGCGGAGTCCGCCATTGTTGGCGCTGCGATCGGCGCAAGCCTCATGGGTCTGCGCCCGGTGGCCGAGATGCAGTTCGCCGATTTTATTACCTGCGGCTTCGACCAGATCGTGAACTTCGCAGCCAAGTGCCGCTACCGCTGGAACGCCGGCGTCCCGATCGTCGTACGCGCTCCCTCGGGCGGCGGTATTCACGGCGGGCCGTTCCACTCGCAGAACCCCGAGGCGTGGTTCTTCCACACCCCGGGGTTGAAGGTGGTGACGCCAGCCACGGCAACCGACGCCAAGGGATTGATCAAATCCGCGATCCGCGATGAAGACCCGGTGATCTTCTTCGAGCACAAGGCGCTCTATCGCCGGATCAAAGAGGAGATCCCCGAGGGCGACTACACGACGCCCATCGGCAAAGCAAGAGTGTTCCGCGAGGGCCGCGACCTGTCGATCATCACGTATGGCGCCATGGTCTACGTCGCTCAGGAGGCCGCCGAAACCCTCGATCGCGAGGGGATCTCAGCCGAAATCATCGACCTGCGGACGCTGTTGCCGCTCGACGAAGAGACGATCCTGGCCAGCGTGAAGAAGACCTCGCGCGCGCTTCTGCTGCACGAGGATACGATTACCGGCGGCATTGGCGGGGAGATCTCCGCGCGCATCGCAGAGAAGGCGTTTGACTATCTGGACGCCCCGGTGGCTCGCGTAGCGTCGCCAGACACGCCCGTGCCGTTCAGCCCGCCGCTCGAGGAAGCCTTCCTGCCAAACGCTGCGAAGGTGCTGGAAAAGGCGCGCTGGCTCTGCGCTTATTGAACCTTGCCCCCGTTGCCAGGGGCGCGCTTCAGGCCTCTCGCCACGAGCCGGCGCGGGTCCAGCAGGTGCTTGGGACGGAATTGCCGTTGCGTCCAGCGCGAGCCCGGCTCGAACTGAACACCCAGGAAATAGCCGG
>Ga0209683_10000525_pt1 | contig 14936 bp, 10 predicted proteins | sample DOMMetBare2Fresh_FD_187474 | JGI IMG/M metagenome (GOLD analysis project Ga0209683, IMG submission 187474) | Wetland sediment microbial communities from St. Louis River estuary, USA, under dissolved organic matter induced mercury methylation -... | ecosystem: Environmental > Aquatic >... | reverse complement strand
AGCGTGGCACCCGCGAGCGAGAGCCGGTCGCCGCCGATCACACTTGCCTCCTGCGATTGCGCCAGCGCCGACGCCAGCGCCGCCACCTGGTGCGTCTCCTCGCCCTGGTGACCGGCGAGCGCGCAGGCGAGCGCGTCAAGCAGCATCAGCTTGCAGTGGTCGCGCACCTTGTCGGGCAGATCGTCATAGCGGAGCCCGGCCGCAAATCCAGCCAGCGCTTGCGTCGGTTCCATCGACTTCTCCTCTGGACACGGGGCGCGAACCGACTCTAGCCTAGCTGTTGGCGGAAATGCCACCGGCTGACCCGTAGGGCGGGCAAAGGCGGGGGATCCACTCTCCCGCACGCGCAAGACGCTCGTGCACCGTGCCCACCGGCGGAGTCTGCGCGAGTGGAGTAGTTCAGGTGGGCACGGCGCACGATAGACTTTGCTTGGATAAGGGCAGTGCTTTGCGCCTTTGCCCACCCTACCGCGCCGCAACTGCCGCCGCGTGGGCACCTGAACTGGAGGAACGCGCATGATATTTCCACGCCGTCAATTCCTGCGGCTGGCCGCCGGTGCCGCGCTTCTTCCAACACTGTCAACGATCACCGGCGCTCAGACCTATCCGTCGCGGCCCGTCACCATGGTGGTGCCATTTCCGGCGGCCGGCCCCGCCGATGTGCTCGCGCGCATCCTTTCCGAGCGCATGCGGGACGCACTCGGGCAGCCGGTCGTGATCGAGAACGTGACGGGCGCGGCCGGCAGCATCGCCACCGGACGCGTCGTGCGCGCTTCACCCGACGGTCACACCATCATGCTCGGGAACCTCGGCACGCATGTCGTCAACGGCGCGATCTACCCGCTGCAGTACGACCTGGCGAAGGACTTCGAGCCGATCTCGATGCTGCCGAGCAATCATCAGCTGCTCATTGCCAACAAAGCGGCGCCGGCGAAAGACCTGCGCGACCTGATCGCAAGGCTCAAGGCGAACCCCGACAAGGTGACGATCGGCAACGCCGGCCCCGGCAGCCCGTCGCACCTCACCGCCGTCTATTTCCAGACTGCCGTCGGCAAGAGCTTCCAGCTCGTGCCCTATCGCGGCACCCCGCAGGTGCTGCAGGACCTGATCGGCGGGCAGATCGACCTGGTGTTCGACCAGGCATCGAGCTCATTGCCCCAGGTGCGCAGCGGCCAGCTCAAGACCTACGGCGTGACCGCCAAGACCCGCCTCGCCTCGGCGCCTGACATCCCGACGCTGGACGAGAGCGGCCTGCCCGGATTCTACGCGTCGATCTGGTTCGGCCTGTGGGCACCGAAGGACACACCCGCACCCGTCATTGCCCGGCTCAACGGCGCCGTGGTCGCGACGTTGGCCGATCCGGCCGTGCAAACGCGGCTTGCCGGACTGGGATCGGACCTGCCCGCGCGCGAGCAGCAGACGCCGGAGGCGCTGCGCGCCTTCCAGAAGGCCGAGATCGAGAAGTGGTGGCCGCTGATCAAGGCCGCCGGCATCAAGGCGGAATAGAGCGCGCGAGCTTACATCCCCGCCGACATGGCCTTGATCTGGCGCACGGCGGCTGCGACCTTGAGTGCGATCAGCGCCCTGCCCCGCTCGGCCGACGCGCGGCGCGGATCGCCGTCGATGCCGGTGGGCTCGCGCGGGAACGGCAGCGGCGCGATCCGTGCGAGATCGACGCCAGCCGGATGGATCGCCATCAACTCCGAAGTGTCGGCGATGCCAGCATGCTGCCCGATGGTCTTGGGCGTCTCGCCCTGCTCGACCAGAAGCTTGTTCTGCGCGTCGCCCGCCGCGCCATAGTAGTCGCCGACGCTGATCACCCTGACGCCGTCCGCCAACCATTCGCTGCTGAGCTTCTGCGCCACCTCGGCCTGCGGCCGCGCGCTGCCGCCGTGATCGGCGATCAGGCAGATGGTCTTGAAGCCCGCCGCCTTGAGGCTGCGCGCGATGCCGTCCAGCATGCCGGCATAGACCGGATCGCTCACCCCGATCGTGCCCGGAAAGCGCATGTGGCCGGTCGGCGGCGCGTAGTCGCCCTCCGGCACGAACGACACGACCGGCGCGACCAGCGTGCGCCCCAGCTCCGCAGCGATGCGCTCGGCCGCGAAGCTCACGATGTAATCATGCTTGCCAAGGATCATGTGCGGGCCGTTCTGCTCGATCCCGCCACTCGGCACGATGACACGGGTATAGCCCTGCGCGATGGCGCTGCGGACCTCGACCCAGGTCATGTCGGCGATCCTGAGCGTATTCGGCAGCGGCGCCGTCAGCGGCTTGCTCGAGATGGTCAGCGCCAACGCGCCCGAGACGAGCGCCACCAGGACGAGCTTCAAGGGTGACATCGTTCGCATCGCAACGACCCATCGCAGGCGGACAAGAGGCCGGCACGGCCGGCGCCGCCATTGTGGGCGGGCCAGGCTTTCGACTGCGTTAACTGCGGCTTGCTCACGCAAAGAAGCTGGCCGCTGCCGGCCAGCTTCGGATTTTCAGGTTCCGGCGGAGCCCGGATGATCAGGCTTGCCAGACTATGAAGAGGGTGGCCGCCAGATTCCAGGCCGCATGCAGCATGATGGTTAGCGTGGTCGAGGCGCTGCGCCAGCGCATCACACCAAGGATCAGCCCAATGCCGAGCACCATCGTCATGGTCGGCAGGTTGTACTGCACGTGGACAGCCGCGAAGACGAGCGAGCTGAGCATGATCGCGCCCATGCCGCCGAGCCGGCTCGCGCCAAGGCCGCGCATCAGAAAGCCGCGGAAAACGATCTCCTCGGCGACCGGCGCGGTGACCACCGCGCTCAGCCAGAACAGCGCGATCGCGGTCGGGTTGCCGACGATCGCCCGATACTCACGGATGATCTCGGGCATCTGGTCGTAGGCCGGGAACAGATAGAAGAAGGCCGCGCTGGCGCACCCATAGGCCGCAAGCACGCCGAGGCCAATCACGACATGCCGCCACGCCGGCATGGCGAAGCCGATGTAGTCACGCACCGACGATCGCCGTCGCGCGGCCAGCATCAGGAGCAGCGCAGCCGCTGGCATGGACAGTGCCGAGGCGAGATAGCCTATTGCGGGCGCTTCGAGGTCGATGGCCACGTCCGGGCGGCTCAAGACCGACCAGAAGACGTATCCAATGCCACACAGGAAGCTCACCGCGACGTAGGTGATGGCGGCAGCGCCAAACCAGCCGAGCGTCACCCAGAAGCCCCAGGCGCGGGTCGGGGTGGCAGTCGTAGACGTCCGTTGGGACTCAAGCGGAAGCGGATAGGTCGTTGCGATCATAGACATGGCAGCCCTCGTGTCTCAGGTTGATTGAAACGCGAGGGCACAATGCGTCTTGGACCGACCGCAGGCTGTGACCGCGGTCACAAGACGGGCGTTTCCCGGCGCGACAGCGGTGAGGCCAGGCGCGATCTCTACCGCGTCGTCGCGGCGGTGCGGAACTGCGAGCGCCACTTCGCCGCCATGGCAGCGCGCGGCACGTCCTGGCCGCGCAGATAGACCTTGTTGATCCGGCGCGTGTTGGCGATCTGCTCCAGCGGATTGGCGTCGAGCACGATGAAGTCGGCGTTGCAACCCGGCGCGATCAGCCCGGTATTGAGCTTGGCGATCTCGGCCGAATCGCGCGTCGCCGCCACGATCGTCTCCGACGGCGTCATCCCCATCGCAACATAGCTTTCGAGCGCCGTGTGGTTGAAATAGCCGATCAGGTGTCGGGTCTGCCCGGTGTCGGTGCCCATCACGACCTTCATGCCGGCCGCCCGCAGCGCCATGGTGTTCTTGGCCTGCAACTCGAACTCGTGCGCGTTGAAGCGGACGCTCTGACGGAACTTCTCGCCCCAGTGCTCCTCGATCGCGAGCGGCGAATAGGTCTCGGTCAGGAGCGGATCCTCGAGCCAGGCCGGCTTTCGCCCCGTGGGTGCATTGACCAGCGTCATGTTCATCCAGGCGGTGTGCAGGCCGGGCGTAATCCACATCGTCGGATGATCGTTGCGGGCGATCCGGCTCTTGACCAGTGAGATGATCTCCTCGTCGACCGCGTCGCCGCCGCGCACCGGCACATGCAGCCAGCCCTCGACGCCCGCGCGGAGGAGCTCCTTGGCGTCCGCAAGCTTGACGTTGTGAACAGCGACCGGAACGTTGTGACGGTGCGCCTCCTCGGCGATCGCACGGTAGAGCGTGGGCGAAAGCGTGGTCTTGCGGCCCTCGCGATCGTCGACCCAGATCTTGATGAACTCGGGCTTCATGCGGACGTAGTCCTGCACGGCCGCGCGCGCCTCCTCAGGCGTCGTCACCTCATACATCACGTCGGCGCGCGAAGCGTGGCCCTGCGCGCCCGCCCCGGGATACGCCATGCCGGCGCCCGCGGTCTTGAACAGCGCCGCGCCCGGGATCACCTCGTCGCGCACGCGCAGCGGCACGTCGCCCCAATTGGTGCGGCCGCCGCCCGGCTTGGCGCGATCGACGAGATCGCCAATGCCGACGACGGCGCCGACGCCATGATAGGCGAGCCGCTGCAGATGATCGATCAGGTTCTCGCGCGTGAAGGTCTCCTTCGACATGGTGCCAGCCGCCACGTTCTGGAAACCCAGATGGCCATGCAGATCGGTCATGGTCGGCATCACGGTCTTGCCGGCAAGGTCGACGCGGGCGGCACCCGCCGGCACGAGCACATCGGCGCGCCGGCCGACCGCGACGAAGCGGCTTCCCTCGACCACGATGGTTCCGTTCTCGATGACGTTGCCGTCACCGGTGATGACGCGCGCGCCCTCGAACACGGTCACCGGCGCCTGCGCGGCGGCGTTGCCGCCGGCGAGCATCAGCGTGGCGGCGAGCAGCAGTACGGTTCGTCTCGTCGGCGTCATCGGAACCTCCCTCGTCATCAGACCGCAGTGGCGACTGCGGCGCGCATTGTTGAGCCCTCTCCCGCAAGGGGAAAGGGCGCAATAACGTCGGTCGAAGCTCGCAGCTACGCTGTTGTGCGCAGCTCGCAGTCTGCAGCCGGCTCTTACGCCCCCATCGCGCCGCGCACGCGCTCCGGCGCAAACGGCAGCTCGCGCAGCCGCACGCCGGTGAGCGTCGCAATGGCGTTGCCGACCGCGCAGGCGAGCACCGGCAGGCCGTCCTCGCCGGCGCCGGTGGGCGGGTTGTCGGTCGAGACCACCTTCACCTCGATGTTCGGCACATCCGACATCCGGGTGACTTCGTAGTCGGTGTAGTTCGACTGCTGCACGCGGCCGTCCTTGATGACGATCTTCTCGCGCAGCACATGGCCGAGGCCGTAGACGATCGAGCCCTCGGTCTGGGCCGCGAGATTGCGCGGCTGGACCGCGATGCCGGCATCGATCGCGCACCAGACATTGTGCACCTTGATCTTGCCGCTGGCGCGGTCGACCGACACTTCGGCGACGCCCGCCGCCAGCGTGTCGTCCTTGACCATGGTGGCGACGCCGAGCGCGGTCCCTTCCCGCTTGCGCTTCCAGTCCGACATCTCGGCGGCGTGGCGCAGCAGCGTCTGCATGCGCGGCTGGCCCTCGGCGATCTCGAGCCGGAACGCGACCGGATCCTTGCCGAGATCCTTCGCAATCTCGTCGAGGAAAGACTCGGCCGCGAACGCATTGTGGCCGTTGCCGACGCCGCGCCAAGGCGCAAGCCGGGCGCGGCCCGGCATCACGACATGCTCGGCGAGCTTGTTCGGGATCGGATATTGCGGGATCGGCGAGCCCTTCATCACAATCCGGTCGACCGGCGCCGGCCGGGTGCCGGCCATCGCGGCCGTGTAGGCGACGACCGATTCAGCGACGATGCGATGATGCCAGGCGATGAGCTTGCCGTTGGCGTCAAAGCCCGCCTCGATGTGATGCGCGGTCATCGGCCGGAACTTGCCAAACGTGAGATCGTCCTCGCGGCTCCAGACCAGCTTCACCGGCTTGCCCACCGCCCTCGAGAGGCGGAGCGCGTCCATCACCACCTCCTGCTGCCCGCGGCGCCCGAATCCGCCGCCGAGCACGTGCTGGTGGAGGGTGAGCTTGGAGCGCTCCGTCTGCAGCAGGTTGGCCGCCTGGTTGAGCAGCCCGGTCGCACCTTGCGTTCCGGCCCAGATCTCCGCCGACTTGCCGTCGGGGCTCACCGAGGCGGTGGCGCTCAAGGGCTCCATCTGGGCGTGATAGACGTACCGCGTGCGGTACTCGCCGCGGAACACGCGCGCCGCCTTGGCCATGGCGGCCTTGGCTTCGCCGACCGTTTCGTAGGGCACGCCCTCGCGGCTCTTGTCGCGGCCGACCGCCGCAAACTCCTCGAGCGCGCGCTCGCTGTCGTGGTTGGCGCCTGGCGCATTGCCCCAGGTGACCTTGAGCAGCGCCTTGGCGGCTTGCGTGGCTTCGACGCTCGTGCCGATGACGCCGACACCGTCGGGAAGCTTCACCACGTCCGTGATGCCCGCCACCTTGCGCGCCGCGCTGTCGTCGACCATCTCCGGCGCGCCGCCGAAATAGGGCGACTGCAGCACTGCCGCGTAGACCATGCCGGGAACCTGGACGTCCTGGGCATATTTGGCGGCACCCGTGACCTTGGTGGGTAGCTCGGCGCGTGGCACGTCCTTGCCGATCAGGCGGAAGCTCGCCGATGGCTTGAGGTCCTTCTCATCGATCTTGGGCAGTTCCGCCGGGACCTTCGCAAAGCTTGCGATCTCACCGTAGGTCATGCGGCGGCCGGAGGCCTTGTGCACGACCACGCTCGGCTCGGTCGAGAGCTCGGTAACCGGCACGCCCCATTTCGCCGCAGCGGCGTCGAGCAGCACGCGGCGCGCCTGCGCGCCCGCGATGCGCAGCGCCTTGAAGTAGCCGTTCACCGATGCACTGGCAGAAGTCTGGAACGTGCCGCCATAGGCCGGGTTGCCATAGGCTTTGTCATCCCAGGCCGGCGGCAAGATCGGCTTCACCTTGGCCCAGTCCGCATCGAGCTCCTCGGCGATGATCAAGGGCAACGTGGTGAAAGAGCCCTGCCCCATCTCGGCGGCGGGCGACACGATGGTGATGGTGCCGTCGGTCGCGATGCTGATCCAGGCGCTCGCCGACAGCGGCGTGTCGGCCGCCATGGCCTCGCCGATCAGCGCGCGCGGATCGGCAGCGAGCGTGAACGCAAAGCTCAAGCCCGCAGCCGAGGTCTTGAGAAAGTTGCGGCGGTTGATCTGACTGTTCATGGCTTAGCCCTCCCGCGCGGCGCGCTGAATGGCACTGATGATGCGCAGATAGGTCCCGCAGCGGCAGACGTTGCCGTCCATGTGCGTCACGATCTGGTCGCGGGTCGGAGCCTTGTTGCTCGCCAGGAGCTCTGCCGCCTGCATGATCTGGCCGGACTGGCAGTAGCCGCACTGCGGCACCTGCTCGGCGATCCAGGCCTTCTGCAGCGGATGGCTGCCGTCGGGCGACAGCCCTTCGATGGTCGTGATCGACTTGCCCTCGACCAGCGACACCGGCATCGCGCAGGAGCGCGTCGCCTTGCCGTCAATGTGGACCGTACAGGCCCCACACGACGCGATGCCGCAGCCGAACTTGGTGCCGGTGAGCTTGAGATGCTCACGCAGGACCCACAACAGCGGGGTGTTGCCGTCGACGCTGACTTCCTTACGCTGACCGTTCACCGTGAACGCAACCATGAACACCTCCCTGGCTTTTGTTTCTTTCCTAAGCTCCAAACGCCGCCCGCACGCGCTCCGGCGCGAACGGCAGCTCGCGCAGCCGCACGCCCGTCAGCGTCGCGATCGCATTGCCGACGGCGCCGGCCACCAGCGGCACGCCATCCTCGCCCGCACCGGTCGGTGGGTGATCGGTCGAGATCACCTTGACCTCGATGTTGGGCACATCCGACATGCGCGCCACCTGATAGTCGGTATAGTTCGTCTGCTGCACCCGGCCGTCCTTGATGGTGATCTTCTCGCGCAACACGTGGCCAAGCCCCCACACGATGCCGCCCTCGGTCTGGGCCGCGAGATTGCGCGGCTGCACCGCGATGCCGGCATCGATCGCGGCCCAGAAATTGTGGACCTTGATCCGGCCGCTCGCGCGATCGACCGACACCTCGGCAACGCCCGCCGCAAGCGTGTCTTCCTTCTCCTGAACCGCGACCCCGAGCGCGGTCCCGTCGCGCTTGCGCGTCCAATCGGACATCTCCGCGACGGTGCGCAGCAGCGTCTGCACGCGCGGCAGCCCCTGCGAGATATCGAGCCGGAACGCGATCGGATCCTTGCCGGATTCCTTCGCCAATTCATCGATGAAGCTCTCGATCGCGAACGCATTGTGCCCCACGCCGACGCCGCGCAAGGTCGACAGCCGCGCATGATGGGGCTGCACCACGAACTCGGGCAGCTTGTTCGGGATCGCATAGTGCGCGAGCGGCGTCGTGAACATGACGACGCTGTCGACCGTGTTGGTCGTGCCAGGCGGCGTATTGACCGCGGACGATTGCCGATATGCGAACACGGATTCGGCGACCACGCGATGGTGCCACGCGATCAGCTTGCCGCCGGCATCGAGGCCAGCCTCGATAGAGTGCGCCGTCATCGGACGAAATTTACCGAAGGCGATGTCCTCCTCCCGACTCCAGATCACCTTGACGGGCTTGCCGACCGCCTTGGAGAGCCGGACCGCGTCATACACGACATCCTGCTCCGACCCGCGGCGACCGAAGCCGCCGCCGAGGAAATGCTGATGGAAAGTGACGTTCGAGCGCTCGGTCTGCAAAAGCCGCGCGATCTGACTCTGCACATTGGTCGGCGACTGTGTGCCGGCCCAGATCGTGGCCGACTTGCCATCGGCACTCACTGACGCGGTCGCGTTCAATGGCTCCATCGCGGCATGGCAGACATAGCGGGTGCGATACTCGCCCCGGACGATCTTGGCGGCACCCGCCAGCGCGGCCTTGGCATCGCCCACGGGCTTATACGGCAAGCCCGCGCGGCTCTTGTCGCGTGCGATCGCGGCGAACTCCTCGAGCGCGCGCTCGCTGTCGTAGCTCGCAGCCGGCGCGTCCGACCAGGTGACCTTGAGCAGGTTCCTGGCCGCGTGGGTCGCTTCGACGCTCGTGCCGACGACGCCGACACCGTCCGGCAGCCGCACCACATCCGTAATCCCGGGCACGCGGCGGGCGGCCGCGTCGTCAACGGTGACCGGCGCACCACCCTGATAGGGCGTATGCAGCACGCTCGCATAGACCATGCCGGGCACCTGCACATCCATGCCGAACGTGGTCGCGCCAGTGACCTTGCCGGCGAGATCGACCCGCGGCAGGTCCTTGCCGATGTAACGGAAGCTTGCGGACGGCTTGAGGTCCTTGTCCTCGATCTTCGGCAGCGCGGCCGGCGCCTTGGCAAAGGATGCGATCTCGCCGTAGCTGATGCGCCGGCTCGACGCCTGGTGCACCACCACGCTCGGCTCGGTCGAAAGCTCGCCAACCGGGACATTCCATCTTGCAGCCACAGCGTCGAGTAGCACGCGCCGCGCCTGCGCGCCGGCGATCCGCATCGGCTTGAAATAGCCGCGCGTCGCCATGCTGGCGACGGTATGCAGGAAATTGAAGAATTGCGGATTGCCGTAGGTCTTCTCGTCCCAGACCGGCGGATGGACGATCTTCACCTTCGCCCAGTCGGCATCGAGCTCGTCGGCAAGAACGGCGGCGAGCGCCGTAAAGGTGCCCTGCCCCATCTCGGCCGGCGGCGACACGATGGAGATGACGCCGTCGGGCGCAATCGTCACCCAGAGGTTCGCCGCAAACGGCGCATCGGCCGCCAGCGCCTCTCCCAGGAAGGCGCGCGGGTCGATGGTCAGCGCCAGCGTGAGGCCTAAGGCCGTCTCCCTGAGGAAGACGCGGCGATTCACCTGAGGCTTGCTGGCCGCCATGGCGTCAGCCCTCCTTGGCGGCGCGCTGGATCGCGCTGATGATGCGCAGATAGGTTCCGCAGCGGCAGACATTGCCGTCCATATGCGTGACGATCTCGTCGCGCGTCGGCTTCTTATTGCTCGCCAGCAGCTCCGCCGCCTGCATGATCTGGCCGGACTGGCAGTAGCCGCACTGCGGCACCTGCTCGGCGATCCAGGCCCTCTGCAGCGGATGGCCGCCGTCCGGCGACAGCCCTTCGATAGTGGTGATCGACTTGCCCTCGACCAGCGACACCGGCATGGCGCAGGAGCGCGTGGCCTTGCCGTCGATATGCACGGTGCAAGCCCCGCACGACGCGATGCCGCAGCCGAACTTGGTGCCGGTGAGCTTGAGATGCTCGCGCAGCACCCAAAGGAGCGGCGTATTCCCATCCACCGCAACATCTCGGCGGACGCCATTCACCGTGAATGCAACCATGGCACGCCTCCCTCTTTCCTTGGTTCGCCGGTTTCTTATGCACCAAGCGCGCCGCGCACGCGGTCCGGCGTAAACGGCAGCTCGCGGATCCGCACGCCGGTCAGCGTCGCGATGGCGTTGCCGACGGCGCCCGCCACCAGCGGCACGCCATCCTCGCCCGCGCCGGTCGGCGGATTGTCGGTGGAGATCACCTTGACCTCGATGTTGGGCATGTCCGACATGCGCGGCACCAGGTAGTCGCGGAAGTTCGATTCCTGCACGCGGCCGTCTTTGATGGTGATCTTCTCGCGCAGGACGTGGCCGATCCCCCACACGATGCCGCCCTCGGTCTGGGCCGCAAGATTCTTCGGCTGCACCGCGATCCCGGCATCGATGGCCGCCCAGATGTTGTGCACCTTCACCGTACCGGTCGCGCGGTCGACCGAGACCTCGGCGACGCCCGCCGCAAAGGTCTCGTCCTTCTCCATGACCGCAACGCCGAGCGCGGTGCCATCGCGCTTGCGTTTCCAGTCCGACATCTGCGCGACCGTGCGCAGCAGTTCCTGGACGCGCGGCTCCGCGATCCCAATCCTGAAATCGATCGGGTCCTTGCCCAGCTCCTTGGCGATCTCGTCGAGGAAGCTCTCGATCGCGAACGAGTTCGAGAACGAGCCAACGCCGCGCACCGAGCAAAGACGCGCACCCCATTCCTGCACGACGTGCTCGGAGAGCCTGTCCGCGACCGGGTATTGCAAGAGCAGCGATCCCTTCATGATCACCGCATCCTGCGCCGGCGCCGGCGTGCCGGCGAGGCTCGCGCGATAGCCCTGCACCGACTCCGCAGCCACGCGATGGTGCCAGGCCACGAGCTTGCCGGCGGCATCGAAGCCGGCCTCGATGTAATGCGCGGTCATCGGCCGGAACTTGCCGGTCGCAAGGTCGTCCTCGCGGCTCCAGATCACCTTGACGGGCTTGCCCAGAGCCTTGGACAGGCGCACCGCCTCGAGCACCACGTCCTGCGGTCCGCCGCGCCGGCCATAGCCGCCGCCCACCACATGCTGGTGGAACGTGATCTTGCTGCGGTCGATGCCAAGCAGGCGCGCGACCTCGTTGTGCAGCCCTGTTGGGTTTTGCGTGCCGACCCAGATCTCGACCGACTTGCCGTCCGGCGCGACCATGGCGGTCGCGTTCATCGGCTCCATCTGGGCATGATACGTGTAGCGCGTGCGATATTCGCCGCGGAAGACGCGAACCGCGGAACCCATCGCCGCCTGGGCGTCGCCGACGCTGGTGAACTTGTTGCCGGGGCGCGCCTTGTCGCGCGCGGCGACCGCGAAGTCTGCCAGCGCCCGCTCCGAATCCCGATGCGCGGCGGGCGCATCGGTCCACGTGACCTTGAGGCGGTTCTTGGCGGCCTGCGTCGCTTCAACCGAGTTGCCAACGACGGCGAGGCCCGCCGGCAGGCGGATCACATCGGTGACGCCTGGCACCGCGCGAGCCGCCGCGTCGTCGACGGTCGCGGGCGTGCCGCCTTCATAAGGCGATTGCAGCACCGCGGCATAGACCATGCCGGGCACCTGCACATCGATGCCGTAGATCGCCGCGCCGGTGACTTTGGTGGGGACGTCGATGCGCGGCAGATCCTTGCCGATGTAGCGGAAGCTTGCGGCCGGCTTGAGATCCTTGGCCTCGATCTTGGGCAGCTCGGCCGGCACCTTGGCGAAGCTCGCGATCTCGCCATAGCTGATGCGCCGGCTCGTGGCCTTGTGCACGACCACGCTCGGCTCGGTCGAAAGCTCGCCAACCGGGACGTTCCATTTCGCCGCCACCGCGTCGATGAGCACACGCCGCGCCTGCGCGCCCGCAATGCGCATGGGCGTGAAATAGCCGCGCGTCGCGAGCGATGCCGTGGTGTTGAAATTGCCGCCCCAGCCCGGATTGCCGTATTTCTTCTCATTCCATTCGGGCGGATAGACCGGCTTCACCTTGGCCCAGTCGGCGTCGAGCTCATCGGCAAGCACTGCCGGCAGGGTCGTGAAGGTGCCCTGCCCCAACTCGGCAGCCGGCGACACGATCGAGATCGTGCCGTCGGTCGCGATCGTCACCCAGATATTCGCCGAAAGCGGCCCGTCGGCCGCGGCAGCCTCGCCGACGAGGGCGCGCGGATCGGCTTGCAGCGTCAGCGCGAAGGTGAGGCCGGCGGCCGTTTGCTTGAGGACGTCGCGTCGCGTGACGGACATGCCCTTCCGCATGGTGAATGCAGCCATCGGCGCCTCCCTGGCTAGGTTATTCGTTGGGAGGCAGCATACACCAGATTGCGGGGTAGTGTCTGCCCGTCACAGCCGCTCGGCGAGGAACCGCAACAGGCGTGGCGCCACGAAGCCGGAATGGCTGCCGGGCTCGTCGATTGGGTCGCTCAGCCAGTAGTGCGGCGCGCCGTGCACCACGCAAGGCCGCACCTGAAAGTCCGCCTGCTTGAGCGCATCGAGGAACGGAAGCGTCTGGGTGCGGTAGTCGACCACGTCGTCCTCGGTGCCCCAGATCAGGACCACCGCGGTCTTGTTGTTGGCGGTGATCGCGTGGCTGATCGGTGACGCATCGAAATAGACCCGGCGGTCCTTGGTCGGCGAAACCCCCAGCATGGATTCCACCAGGTTGTCGCCGGGATTGCCGAGCTGGGAGTGCCGCCACTGCGCCAAGAGATCATAGATGCCGTAAGTGCCGATCAGGACCTTCACGCTGGTGCTCTCCGCGGCGTGCGGATCGTTCGGATAGCCGCTCGCGAACAGCGGGCCGTCGCCGGCGAGCGCCACCAGCGCCGCCAGGTGGGCGCCGGCAGAATTGCCCCAGAGCGCAATCCGGCCGGGATCGAGGCGAAAGTCCTGGGCGCGACCACGAACGAACTGCACGGCGGCGCGGATGTCGTGCACGACTTCCGGATAGGTCTTCTTGCCGGGCTTGGTCAGCCGGTAGCTCACCGTGAACCCGGCATAGCCGCGCGCGGCGAGATAAGGGCCCCAATACTGGAACGTATCGCGCGAGCCGCGCCGCCAGTAGCCGCCGTGGACATTAACGACAACCGGAAACGGCCCGGGCCCCGCCGGCAAATAAAGGTCGCCCTTCAAGTCGACGCCGTCGTGGGTGGCGTAGGTCAGGTTGTTGCGGATCTCGCACATCGGCTCTGCCACGGAATCTCCCCCAAAGCACAGGCCCTAGTCGGCCATCGGCCGCGCCGCATGAATTTTCATTGGCGCGGCCGATTTCGCATAATATAGCAATGGGATGGATTGAAAATCGTCAGGCACGGGGGGTTGATGACGGGACAGGAATCGGCGGCCGCCTTAACGGTCAACGGAGTACGGGTCGAGGTTGTTGAGAAAGGGCACGGTCGGCCGCTTCTGTTCCTGCATCCGGGCATTGGGCTCGACCCCAAGGCACCGATCCTCGACAAGCTCGCCGAGCGCGCGCGTGTGATCGCGCCAAGCCATCCGGGCTTCGGCGGCTCCGAGCAGCCCAAGGCCTTCACCACCGTCGACGACCTCGCCTATTTCTATCTCGACCTCATCGATCAGCTCGACCTCACGGACGCGGTCGTGGTCGGCGTCTCGCTCGGGGCCTGGATCGCGGCCGAGATCGCAATCAAGTCGACCGCGCGGCTGTCGCATCTCGTGCTCGCCAACGCGGTCGGCATCAAGGTCGGCACACGCGAGACCCGCGACATCGTCGACATCTTTGCGATCACCGAGCCCGAGCTCAACAAGCTCGCCTATTTCGACCCGACGATCGCGGCGCGCGACTATCCCGCCATGGACGAAGCCGACGTGCGCGTCGTCGCGCGCAATCGCGAAGCGAGCGCGCGCTACGGCTGGTCGCCCTACATGCACAACCCCAAGCTCAAGGGCCGGCTGCATCGCATCCGCATCCCCACGCTTTTCCTGTGGGGCTTGGCCGACAAGATCCTCAGCGAGGATTACGGTCGCGCCTATTGCGCCGCCATTCCGGGCGCCCGCTTCGAAACGATCGCGCGCGCCGGCCACTATCCGCATATCGAGCAACCGGACGAGTTTGCCCGCAGGGTCTTCGCCTTCATGCAAGGACAAGCGCAATGAGAGTTTACCATTTCAGCGAGCATCCTTATCCCAACGCCTGGGATGATCCGCACGGCTATCTGCGCGTCACGCTGCCGAACCGCGCGCTCGACCCGAAGATCGCGGCCGACCTGTTTCATCGCTATCACGACGAATACCTGCTCGCCGACGAGCTTGGCCTCGACCTCATGCTCAACGAGCATCACCAGACGGCCACCTGCATGAACGCCACCTCGATCGTCAGCCTGTCGATCCTGGCGCGGCTCTCCAAGCGCGCCCGCATCCTCATCCTGGGTTACCCGATCGGCCACCGCGCCGATCCGATGCGGGTCGCGGAAGAGCTCGCGACCGTCGACGTGATCTCGCGCGGACGCCTCGACATGGGTTTCGTCAAGGGCGTGCCCTACGAGTTCGCGCCCTCGAACGCCAATCCGGTCGGCGTGATGGACCGCTTCTGGGAATCGCACGACTTCATCACCAAGGCGATGACCAGCCATGACGGGCCGTTCAACTGGGAGG
>Ga0209683_10000524_pt1 | contig 15010 bp, 10 predicted proteins | sample DOMMetBare2Fresh_FD_187474 | JGI IMG/M metagenome (GOLD analysis project Ga0209683, IMG submission 187474) | Wetland sediment microbial communities from St. Louis River estuary, USA, under dissolved organic matter induced mercury methylation -... | ecosystem: Environmental > Aquatic >... | reverse complement strand
AACACGCTGCGCGACGGCATCATGCGCCGCCGCTTCCACAGCGATCCCCTTGTGCACGCGGCCGAGTTGCTCCTGCAGGAGCGCCCGCCGCGCGAGGTGGTCAACCATCGTCCCCGGCTCGAGCACCTGCCGGCCACGACGGTCCGCGATGTGGCCCGCCCGGCGACGCGCGTGTTCGAAACGGTGCATACGCCGCTGGCGGCCACACATCTGCTGTCCAATGGCCGGTACGCCGTGATGTTGACGTCGGCCGGCTCCGGCTACAGCCAGCGGGGCAAGCTCTTCGTTACGCGCTGGCGCGAAGACGCCACGACCGACGGCTGGGGGTCGTATCTGTTTCTGCGCGATGTGGCCAGCGGCAGGCTCTGGTCGGCGACGTATCAGCCCACCGCGGTCGAGCCCGATGAATTCAGCGTTGTCTTCGCCGAGGACCGGGCGCGCTTCACGCGGCGTGACGGCCTGCTGACGACCGTGCTCGAAGTCATCGTCTCGCCAGAAGATGACGCCGAAGTGCGGCGCCTGTCGATCACCAACAACGGGCCCCGCGCCCGCGAAGTCGAGATCACGTCCTATGCCGAGCTCGTTCTCGCCGAGCCGGCGGCCGACATGGCGCATCCGGCGTTCTCGAATCTGTTCGTGCAGACCGAATACGTTGCCGAGGTACGCGGCCTGCTCGCGACGCGCCGCGCCCGCTCCGCGGAAGAACCTGCGCTCTGGGCCGCACATGTGGTGACGCGCGACCGCGGCAGCACTGAAGGCCTCGAGTACGAGACCGATCGGGCGCGATTCCTGGGGCGCGGGCGCATGCCGCGCACCTCGGCCGCGGTGCTCGATGGCCACCCGCTATCCAACACCGTCGGGCCCGTGCTGGATCCGGTGCTTTGCCTGCGCACACGCTTACGCGTGGCCCCGGGTGCGACGGCGCACACGGTCTTCTCGACCATGGTCGCCGACTCGCGCGAAGCGGTCCTCGATCTGGCCGACAAGTACCACGATGCGTCGACCTTCGAGCGCATATCGATGCTGGCCTTCACGCATGCGCAGGTGCAGCTGCATCACCTCGGCATCGAGGGCAACGACGCGATGCTTTACCAGGACCTCGCCAACCGCATTCTTTTCTCCGATCCCGCGGCGCGGCCACCGAGCGACGAGCTCAGGCTCAATACGCTGACTACCGCTGGACTGTGGCCGCATGGCATCTCCGGCGACCACCCGATCGTGCTGCTCAGCATCGACGCGATCGAGGATCGCGGCATCGTCTCGCAGCTGCTGCGGGCACACGAGTACTGGCAGATGAAGGGGCTTACGGTCGATCTGGTCATCCTGAACGACAAGGCAAGCTCCTACGTCCAGGACCTTCAGACCATGCTGGAGGACATGGCACGCACGAGCCGCGCGACGATTGGTCAGGACGCGCAAGGTCCGCTCGGCCGCATTTTCGTGCTGCGCGCGGACTTGCTCGGTCGTGACGAACGGGCGCTGTTGCATACGGTGGCGCGCGCGGTGTTGATCAGTAGCCAGGGTGGCCTCGCGGAGCAGATCCTGCGTCTGCAGCGGCTCAATGCTGGCCCCGACCTGCCCGCGCGGCGGAAAGTCGCGCGCCATCGCGCGGATGCGCCGGCGGCAGAGTTGCCGCCGCTCGAGTTCTTCAACGGCCTGGGCGGGTTTGCCGACGATGGCCGCGAGTACATGATCGTTCAGGGCCCGCGCCAGCACACGCCGATGCCTTGGATCAACGTCGTCGCCAATCCGGACTTCGGCTTTCAGGTATCAGAAGCCGGCGCGGGCTACACGTGGTCGGTGAACAGCCGCGAGAACCAGTTGACCGCGTGGTCGAACGATCCGATCAGCGATCCCGCTGGCGAGGCGATTTATATCCGCGACGAAGAAAGTGGCGAGCTGTGGACGCCGACCGCGGCGCCGATCCGGATCGATCATGCCAGCTATGTCGCCCGACACGGCCAAGGCTACAGTCGGTTTGAATTGGACTACGCCGGGATCAGATGTGACTGGCTGCAATTCGTCGCCTGGGACGATCCAGTCAAGCTTTCCCGCCTCACGCTGGTGAATCATTCGTCACGGCCGCGGCGGCTGTCGATCACCGCGTATGTGGAATGGGTGCTGGGGACGGCGCGCTCGAATAGCGCGCCTTACATCGTGACCGAGTGGGATTCGCCCACCGGCGCCGTGTTCACACATAACCCGCTGCACAACGAGTTCGGTGCGCGCATTGCGTTTGCCGACCTTGGTGGACTCCAGACAAGCTTTACGTGTGATCGAACCGAGTTCCTGGGCCGTCACGGCAACCTCGATGAACCGGCGGCGCTCAAGGGGGAGGTCGCACTCGGCAATCAGGCCGGCGCCGGCCTCGATCCCTGCTGTGCGCTGCAAGCAGTGCTCGAGCTGAAACCCGGCCAGCAAGCGAGCGTTGTCTTTCTCCTCGGACAGGCCGCGGATCGCGAGACTGCACGCGGCCTGGTGCTGCGCTATCGCGCCGCCGATGTCGATGCGGTTCTCGCCGGCGTCAGAAGTCACTGGGACCAAATTCTCGGCACGGTTCAGGTCGAAACGCCCGACCGTTCGATGGACCTGATGCTGAACCGGTGGCTGCAATACCAGACGATTGTCTGTCGGCTCTGGGCACGTGCGGCGTTTTATCAGGCCGGCGGTGCTTATGGTTTTCGCGACCAGTTGCAGGACACGATGGCCCTGACGCTGGCGCTCCCCGACGCCGCGCGCGCGCACCTGCTACGCGCGGCCGCCCGGCAATTCGTCGAGGGCGACGTGCAGCACTGGTGGCATCCACCGACGGGGCGCGGTGTGCGCACCCGTTGTTCGGACGATCTCGTCTGGCTGCCGTACGCAGCGGCACATTACGTCGCAGTGACCGGCGATGCGGCCGTGCTCGATGAGAAGGCTGCATTTCTCGAGGGTCAGTTGCTCGAACCCGGGCAGTATGACGCCTACTTCACGCCGACCGTGTCGCCGCAGGTTGGCACCCTGTTCGAACACTGCGCGCGCGCGTTGGATCGCAGCCTTGCGGTCGGTGAACACGGCCTGCCGCTGATAGGTAACGGCGACTGGAACGACGGCATGAACCGCGTCGGGAATCAGGGCAAGGGTGAAAGTGTGTGGCTGGCCTGGTTCCTGTATGCGACGCTGCAGAACTTCGCGGCCCTGGCCGAGCGCCGTGGCGCATCCGAACAGGCTGTGCGCTGGCGTGCACATGCCGTAGGCCTGCAAGCGTCAATAGAAGGCGAGGCCTGGGACGGCGCTTGGTATCGACGCGCGTACTTCGACGATGGAACGCCGCTGGGATCCGCGGGCAATGCAGAATGCCGGATCGACTCCATCGCACAGAGCTGGGGCGTGCTGTCCGGCGCGGCCGATCCGGTGCGGGCGCGGCGTGCGATGGAGGCGGTCGATGTGTATCTGGTGCGACCGGGTGACGATCTCGTGCTGCTCTTCACGCCGCCCTTTGACAGGACGGGAACGGATCCCGGCTACATCAAGGGCTATCTGCCGGGCGTGCGCGAAAACGGCGGGCAGTACACCCACGCGGCGGTGTGGTGCGTGATGGCACGCGCCCAGTTGGGTGACGGCGAACGGGCGGCCGAGCTATTCGCCATGCTCAACCCGGTGAACCACGCGGCAAGCCGCGCCGGCGTGCACGCCTACAAGGTTGAGCCGTATGTCGTGGCCGCCGACATCTACGCGGAGCCGCCCCATGTCAGGCGCGGCGGCTGGACCTGGTACACGGGGGCGGCGGGATGGATGTATCGCGCCGGCCTCGAATCCATGTTGGGATTGACGAAGCGTGGCGATGTGCTTCATGTCGCCCCATGCATCCCGCCGCACTGGTCTGGTTTTCGGGTCCGCTATCGCTACGGCGCAACCGATTATGAAATCAGCGTGGAGAACCCGCACAGCGTCGCGCACGGCGTCGCGCGCATCGACCTCGACGGTGCGAAGCTCGAATACCCGGAGCAAGGCGTCGCGCTGCGCGACGATCGACAGGCACACCGCGTCAATGTCGTTCTGGGGTGATCCCGTGGCGCCGCTCTGACGCCGGGCGGTGTCAGCGGGCACGAGAGCCGGTCAGTGACGCCTCGCGATCGCCGCCGCGACCGCCTCCCAGGTGGCGTTGAATCCTTCGGGCGTGAAGCCGGCGCCCGAGGGCAGCCAGTCCGCTGTTCGCCCACCTGCCAACGTGTAGTGCCCGACCACATCGAGGTGATCGGCGCGCGCGACATGCAGCACCCGACCGTGCAACTGGGAGAGCGTTGGCACGATGCCGTCGCTGATGCCCGGCGTCACCTTGAAGCCGAGTTTGCGATCGAGCAGACGCAGCGTCGCCGGGGTCGTTTTCGGGTACGGGTAGCGCGGGTGCGGTTGCGCCGCCAGCGCGTGCAGCAGCCTGAACACCGCGCGCAGCGCGATGTACTCCGGATCAAGCAGCTCCTTCATCCTCAACTGCTCGCGTGGCTTCGGTACGCCCGCGACCACACAGCCGTAGTCGATCCCGGCACGATCCACGACGACTGCGTCGAACAGCGCGATGCCCTCGGGCGTGAGCTGCAGCACGGCGCCCTGGTCGCGCTCGATCTCGCCGAGGTATTTCCACACCGGGTCGCGGCGGTTGAACCGGATCTTGCGCAACAGGCCTTCGGCGATGCGATCGAGCGGGCCTTCCGAGCGTCCCAGCCAGTCGTCAAGCCGCGCGACGAGAGCGATCGCCTTGGCGGCGGCGAGAATCGCGCCGCGTCCCCGCCCTGAGGTCGCAAGGGCGCTCGTCACCAGCAGCAGCGTCTGGCCCTGAATGGTGACGAAGTGATTGGCAAGCGGCGTGCCGTGGTGCGGCGTGGCCACGCAAATGGCCGTCCTCGTCAGGCGGCCAATGCGCTCCGCCGAGTCACCGGTTGTGATCTTCACTCCGGGCGTCAGCAGCATGCGCACATCGAGGCCGCCCGTCGAGTGACCGACGAAGTGCAGCTCCCGGGCCTTGAGTCCGCCGGCGTCGAGCACCTGGCGGCGTAGCCCGTCGGTGCGCCGTGGGATCGAGGCCGTCGGCTGCGTCATGCACCGCACGATGCGCGCCGCGACGCCGCGCCGGCGCAGCGCGTCGCCGAGCGCCTGCTCCACGTCCTCGAAGTAGCTCACCGCGCCGACGGACGTGAAGCCGAAGAAGCCCGGCACCAGAAACACCAGTCGTGTCTTCATGGCCGGATTGTGCCTGCGTGCGGCTCGCGTGTGGATGCGACATGGGCCTTCGGCGCCGGGTTACTCAGAAGTCGTGAACTTGCGCGACAGCGCCTTCCCGCTTCACGAGTGACTCGAGTTTGGTTTTGTCGCCTAAATTGGCGACTCCTGAATAAGCGTCGGCGCCAGGTATTCGCCGTACCAGCCGTTTCACTGCGAGTGAGCTGGCCCCAGAAATCTGAACAACCGGATAAGTGGAAACTCTGCTTTTTGTGACGGGCCGCGGGCCCGAGAAAGCGGACTCGAAGATGAAGAGAAGAGCGAGGCGCAACCACACGCCCACGTTCAAGGCCAAGGTCGCGCTGGCGGCGGTGCGCCGGCGGGAGCTGCCACCTTTTTGCGGCGATGGCGGCCGTGGGCGCCTAGGGCTGCGGAGATTGCTCGACGGGCTCACTGTCGGCCACCCTGCGGATCGCGTCCGGCCGCGACCAGCGCTGTTGCCGTGGTCCCGCACCGGCTTCGATAAACAGCCGCCTGATCATCGGGTAGCGCTCGTGCACCTGGTGCTCGATTTCGGCGATGGCCGTCGCCGCCGCGGCGGCGGTGGTGCCGTCGTCGAAGTTCAGGTCCATCGTGACCAGGGCATCGTCAGGCCCAACGTACATCGACAGCACGCGCCCTACGTCGCGCACACCGGGTTGCGCGGCGGCGATGCTGCGGATCGCGCGCGCCGTCTCGGGCCGAATGCCCTCGCCGATGAGCAGCCCGCGTGACTCCCGGGTCAGCAGCGTGGCCACGCCGGCCAGCAGCACGCCGATGAGCACCGAGGCCGCGCCGTCGAGTTCGGGCATCTGCAGCGCATGGCTCAGCGCGATGCCCAGCGCGGCGATCGCCAGGCCCGCGAGCGCGGCGGCGTCTTCGGCCAGCACGGTGTAGGTGGTGGGATCCTTGCTGCGGCGAACGGCTTCCCAGAACGGCGTGGTGCCCGCCTGGCGGCGGAACTGACGCAGCGCGATCGCGAAGCTGATGCTTTCGAACACCGCAGCGGCCGCGAGCACGACGTAGTTCCAGGTCGGATCGTGCAGCGGCGGCGGATGGCGGATGTGCTGCACTCCTTCGTAGAAAGACACGCCACCGCCGAGGCCGAAGATCAGCACCGCGACGATGAGGCTCCAGAAGTACAACTCCTTGCCATGCCCGAACGGATGCTCGGGCGTGGCCGGACGTTGGCTCAGCCGGATGCCGACAAGCAGCAGGATGCCGTTGAAGGTATCCACCGACGAGTGGATGCCTTCGGAGAGCATCGCCGAGCTGTCCGTGATGCCGGCGACCACGAACTTCGTGATCGCGATCGCGAGGTTGGCCACGATCGCGCCGTAGATGGCGCCGTAGGTCGCGAACCGCGAGGCTGCCATGCTCGCTTGAGGGCACAACGATCAAGCCGCGCCAGGACGACGGCGCGGCGTGAGCTCACTCGCTGCCATAGCTCGTGCCGTAGAACTTATGCACGCCGCTGGCCCAGGTGCGGTCGGACATCCTGGGCCACTTGTCATTGTCGAAACCGGGCGCGTCTTTCAGCGCCGACTTGGAAACGCCCAGCGTGAAGCGCTTGTTCACGGTGTCCAGCGTCAGCGCAGCCCAGGGCACGGCAAAGAGCTTGTCGCCCATGCCGAGAAGACCTCCGAAGGACAGCACCCTGTAGGCGATCCTGCCCGTGGCCATGTCCATCATGAACTCCCTGATGTCGCCCAGGTCCTCGCCGTCACGGTTGTAGACGTGGTTGCCCAGCAAGGTGTTTGCACCCATCAGCGCCGGACCGGGGCCTTCTGCTCTGCCAGCGTACATGCCAAAGTTGTCGCGCGAGATGTAGTCGGTATTCATCGTGGTTCCTTGGGGCAGTGAAGTGGCATTCGGACCGGCGCAATGACCGGTGCACGGAGCCTAGACCTGTGGGCGACGACAGGTCTGTGCGACAACGAACACTGCGCTCCTGTGTGCGCTCTCGAACAGACGAAGTCATCGGCAAGAGATAACTTTCAGCGGAGTCTTGATCAAGCGCCAAATCCCGGCGCACGTGCAAGCACGCAGCCCCAGGAGAACGCGCATGCTCGGAACCAACGCCCGTGTGTTGATCGTGATCCGGCCTTTTGCAGGCGGGCGCCTGCAGCGCAGGGCAACGGCAACGCGATGAACGTGACCCGGATCGCCGCCATCGCTGTACTGCGGGCGCCGGGCGGGCGCAAGCACTGAATGGGATCGCTGAGCCGCCGTTCGGTCTGGATCATCGCCGCCGGGTGCATCGTCGCCGCCGCGCTGCTCGGCGGCTGGTTCTTGCGCTCGCCGCGTGCCGATGCGGTGACCTTGCAGATCGCTCCGCTGGTGCGCACGCTGCAGTTCTCGGCCCGCGTGGCCACGGCTTCCCGTGTGGACATCGGCAGCACCGTCACGGGGCGGGTGCTGCAGGTGGCGGTGGTCGAAGGTCAACAGGTGCGCGCGGGCGAGCTGCTCGTGCGCCTGGAAAGCGACGAGTTGCACGCCGCACTGGCGCAGGCGCAGGCCAGCGAACGCCAGGCCGCCGCGCGTTCGAGCGGGCTGCGCAGCACCGGGCGCAACAGCGCGCAGGCCGCGGTGGTGCAATCCGATTCGGTGCTCATCGGCGCACAGGCCGAGTTTCGGCGCACGCAGGAGCTCGTCGCCCAAGGCTTTCTCAGCCCGGCCCGCTTGGACGAGGCCCAGCGCGCGGTGGCGGTGGCACAAGCGCAGCTCGCCGGCACGCAGGCGCAGCGTGCGGCCGTCGCCGACCCCGGAACCGAGATCCAGCAAGCGCAGGCGCAACAGGGTCTGGCTGCGGCAACCACTGAGGCCGCACGCGCCCGGCTGGCGCAGGCGGTGCTTACGGCGCCGGCCGATGCCCGCGTGCTGGCGCGGCTGGTCGAGCCCGGCCAGATCGTGCAGCCCGGCCGCGCGCTGGTGACCTTGGCGCTCACCGGCGCGCCGCAACTGGCAGCGCAGGTGGACGAGCGCTTTCTCGAGCAGCTTCAGGTAGGCCAGAGCGCGATGGTGGTCGCCGATGCCTTTCCGGGTCAGCGTTTTTCCGCCCGCGTGTTGTCGATCGCGCCGCTGGTGGATGCGCAGCGCGGCTCGATCGAGGTCAAGTTTTCGTTGCCACAAGCCCCCCCAGCGTTCCTGCGCGAGGACATGAGCTTGTCGGTGGAAGTCGAGACCGCGCGCCGCGATGCCGTGCTGGTGCTGCCGCTGGCCGCCTTGCGCGGTGATGCTGCGGCCGAAGAGCCCGTGGTATGGATCGAACGCGGTGGCCGCGTCGAACAGCGCACGCTGCGCCTGGGCCTGCGTGCGCTCGAGACCGCCGAGGTGCTCGAAGGCTTGGCAGCCGACGACCACGTGCTGATCGGCGACGCCCCCAAGCCTGGCCGCCGTGTACACGCCGATGTCACTGCTCCCGCCGCCACGGCCGCGCGGCGCACGCGCGAGGATGCTGGCGCGGCGATGAGCAATGCAATGAGCCGGTGATGCTGCACACCTTCGGCTTCGAACGCTGCGTGGCCACGCGCTTCCTGCGCGAAGGTCGCGTGCAGACGCTGCTGATCATCGTCGGCGTGGCTGCGGGCGTGGCGGTGGTGGCCTACATCTCGGCGCTGATCACCGGGCTGCAGAAGAACACGCTGGACAAGACGCTCGGCGCGCAGGCGCATGTGACGCTGAGCGAGCGCGATGATGTGGTCGCGCCGGCGCTTGTGCTGGCCGGCCGCAGCGTGCTGCTGACGCAGACCCAGCCGCGCGCGCAGCGGCCGCGCTCGATCGCCAACTGGCAGGCGCTCGTACCGCTGCTCGAAGCCGTGCCCGGTGTGGCCGCGGTGTCGCCCACGCTCACGGGGGCGGGCCTCGCGCTGCGCGGAGAAGCCTCGAAGTCGATCTCGCTGATCGGCGTCGATCTGGATCGCTACGACCGCATCGTCGGCCTGCGAGCGAAGGTGATCGCCGGCACAGCGCGGCTCTTGCCCGGCGAGGGCATCATCGGCCGCGAGCTGGCCGATGATCTGGGCGTGCGCGTGGGTGACCGCATCGGCCTGGCCACCGGCAGCGGTGCCGCTGGCATCACCGATTCGCTGCGCATCACCGCGCTGGTGGACCTGGGCCAACGCGAGCTCAACCGCCGCACGGTGGTGGTGCCGCTGCGCACGGCGCAAAGCCTGGTCGGGCTGCCGGGCGGCGCGACCAGCCTGGAGCTGACGCTGCACGACATCTGGTCGGCACAGACGCTCGCCACCGAACTTGCAACGCGGTTGCCTTACAAGGTCGAGAGCTGGCAGGAGGCCAACTCGCAACTCGTGTCGGCCCTCAACGCGCAGTCGGTCAGCACCGGCGTGATCCGCGCGGTGGTGATGGTGGTCGTGGTGCTGGGCATCGCCAGCGTGCTGGTGGTGTCGGTCGTGCAGAAGCGCCGCGAGATCGGCATCCTGCGCGCGATGGGTGCCACGCAGGGGCAGGTGCTGCGCATCTTCCTGCTGCAAGGCGCGATCGTCGGCGCCATCGGTTCGGCCCTGGGCGTCGTGCTTGGGGTGGGCTTGATCTGGGCCTTCTCGCGCCTGGCGCTGGGCGACGACGGGCTGCCGCTGTTCGTGATCACGCTTCATCTGCCCCTGGCGCTGCAGGTGGCCGGCGTGGCCACGCTGTGCGGCGTGCTGGCTGCGGTCGCACCGGCACGGCGTGCCGCCAAGCTCGACCCGGCACTGGCGATCCGCATGTGATGACTGAATCCACCGCACCGCTGATCGAACTCAGCGACATCCACAAGACCTACAACGCCGGCCTGCCCAACGAGGCCGAGGTGCTGCACGGCCTATCGTTTCAGATCGCCCGCGGCGAGTTCGTGGCCCTGATCGGACCCTCGGGGTCGGGCAAGAGCACGCTGCTCAACATCGTCGGCCTGTTGGAGGGCGCCACATCCGGCAGCTACCGCATCGAAGGCCAGGAAACGAATGCCCTGAACGACGCCGGGCAGACGCTGCGGCGGCGCGCCACGCTGGGCTTCGTGTTCCAGTTCCATCACTTGCTGCCGGCCTTCACGGCTCTTGAGAACGTGACCCTGCCGGCGCTGATGCGGGAAGGCTGCGTCACGCCCGAGCAACTCCAGCGTGCGCTTTCGGTGCTGAAGTCGGTCGGACTCGAAGAGGCCGTGGCCAAGCGCCCGGGCGAACTTTCGGGCGGCATGCAGCAGCGCGTGGCGATCGCCCGCGCCCTGGTGCTCGAGCCACACCTGGTGCTGGCGGACGAGCCCACCGGCAACCTCGACACCAAGTCCGCCAACGAGGTCTTCGACGTCATGCGACGCATGCACGCCGCGCTGAAGGTCTCGTTCCTGCTCGTCACCCACGACCCGCGGCTTGCCGCACGTTGCGACCGAGTGATCGAACTCATCGACGGCCGCATCGAACGCGACGAGGCCGTGGTCGCGGCAGCCAACCCCGAGCCGGCCGATGCCCACGCTGCCTGAGCACGAACCGACGCCCCTCGAGCGGCGCGCGCTGCTGCTGTTGCTGGCGGCGGTGTCGGCCGCGATGGCTTGGATCCTGCTGCCGTTCTACGGCACCATCCTGTGGGGCACGGTCATCGCGCTGCTGTTCGCGCCGCTGTACCGCCGCCTGCTGCCGCGCCTGAGGCAGCGACGCACTCCGGCCGCGCTGGCCACGCTGCTGGTGGTGCTGCTGCTGGTGGTGCTACCCACGGTGCTGATCGGCGTCGCGCTGGTGCGCGAGGCCAGCGACGTGTACGAGCACCTGCAATCGGGCGAGTTGAATCCGGCCCTGTACTTCCATGGCGTGTTCGACGCGCTGCCCGACGGGATCACCCGATGGCTCGACCGCTTCGGGCTGGTCGACTTCGCCACCGTGCAGCGCCGCCTCGTCGCCGCGCTGGCGCAGGGCAGCCAGTTCATCGCCACCCAGGCGCTGGGCATCGGCCAGAACACGTTCGAGTTCATCGTCCAGCTGTTCATCACGCTGTACCTCGCGTTCTTCCTGATCCGCGACGGCGATGATCTCGCGCGCGCCATGCGCCACGCGATTCCGCTGGCGCCGGCGCACCTGAAGGAGTTGTCGGCCAAGTTCACGGTCGTGATCCGCGCCACCGTCAAAGGAAACTTGCTGGTGGCCGCGCTGCAGGGCCTGCTCGGCGGACTGGCGTTCTGGTTCCTCGGCGTCAAGGGTGCTTTGCTGTGGGCGGTGGCCATGACCTTCCTGTCGCTGCTGCCGGCCGTCGGCGCAGGGCTGGTGTGGGTGCCGGTGGCGCTGTACTTCCTCGTCACCGGCGCGCTCTGGCAGGGCCTGGCGCTCACGGCTTGGGGCGTGCTGGTGATCGGCCTGGTGGACAACCTCTTGCGCCCGCTGCTGGTGGGCAAGGACACGCGCCTGCCGGACTACGTGGTGCTGATCACCACATTGGGCGGCATGTCGGTGTTCGGCATCAACGGCTTCGTGCTCGGCCCGGCCATCGCGGCAATGTTCGTTGCGGTGTGGCACATCTATGGCAGCGCCGGTCGATGAACTACGCCGGTCCGCGCTCGACCATACTGCGCGTCACCCCCTGCCTGGACGCATAACCCCATGACCGAAAAACGCAAGCACATCGTCATCGTCGGCGGCAACTTCGCTGGCCTGACGGCCGCCATCAAGTTGTCGCGGCGCCATGAGGTGACGGTCATCGACCCGTCCAGGCACTTCGAGTGGGCACCCGGCATCCACGAGATCCTGTCGAGCGTGAAGACGCCCCAGGGGCTGCGTCTGGACCGCGCCGCCATCGTCAAGCAGGCAGGGCACCACTTCCTGCGCGATCGCGTGACCGCGCTGCAACCGGCGCAGGGCCGGCTCGCCACCGCCGGCGGTCGCGAACTGGACTTCGATGCCTGCATCGTGGCCGTGGGTGCGCTGTGGAACACCCATCACATCCCGGGCGTCGCCCGCCACGCCATGCCGTTTCGCAGCGTCGCCGACGGCCTGGCGATCGAGCGCAGGCTGCGCGCGCTCATGCGGCAGGGCAAGCCTGTGCGCATCGTGATCGCGGGCGGCGGCCTGTCGGGCATCGAGGCGCTGGGCGAGATCCTGCGTCGCCACCGCGACGATGCCCAGCTGTCGGTCGAACTGGTCGAGGCCGGCACGCGGCTGTTGCCAGGCCTGCCGGCGTCACTGGATGCCGACCTGCGCCGCCTGTGCGAACCCTATGCGGTGACCTTCCGTACCGCGACGACGATTGCCCGCGTCTCGGCCCAGGGTGTGCGCCTGGCCGACGGCACGCGGCTGCGCTCCGCGCTTACGCTGTGGACGGCCGGGCTGGCAGCGCCAGCGCTGTTGCGCGCGTCGGGCCTGGCGCCGCCGCCGCAGGTCTGGGCCGACGTCCACCCCACGCTGCAGAGCCGGCACTTCGACAACACCTTCGTCGTTGGCGACGCGGCGCTGCTGCCGCATCCCGTCGCCAAGCAGGCCTACAACGCCATCGACATGGGTGCGCTCGCCGCGGCCAACGTCGCGCGCGTGCTCGACGGGCGCGCGCTCAAGCCCTTCAAGCCGGCGTCGAATCCGGTCCTGATCGCGTTCGGCGACCTGCAGACCTATCTGCTCGCAGGCCGCACCGTGCTCGCCAGCAAGGTGTTGGCGGGCGCGAAGGAAGGCGTCTATCAGGTGTTCATGGCGCAGATGGCGCCCGGGAGCGTGCTGACCACGTTGCCGGCCGCGGCCGGCCGGCTGTGGCGCAGCTGGCGAGAGCTGGCCCTGCCGCAGCTGATGTCTCTGGCCGAGTTCAGGAAGCTGCCCGATCTCAGGACCATCAGGCGATAGTAGACGGCCCGCGCGCGGGGCGATTCCAGCAGACCGGCGACAACCCTGTGACGCGACGTCCAGGAGCCCTCTTGGGTGCCGGCACTTCAGCGCTCGTCAGGCACTCATGCAGGACAACCAGCGCGTCGACCTTCTCCCAGAAAAACTCGTATGCATCGCGTAGTGCCTGGTCCGTACGCCGGTCACGCCATGGCACTGCAGGCGCCCGCGCTGTTCCGCGGCAACAGACTGCCACGACAGCAGAGCCGACTGAGCCCGGTCAATGCAGTTCACGGTGCGCAGCCCAGGCTACATGCATGGTGGCGGGCGCGGCGGCTGAAAGAACGGTAAGAGACCGGCCGGTCATGGCGGCGTTGCTTGCCGCGCTACCCGGCTGCCAGAAGTCGGCGGGCCCGGCCGAGCAGGCCGGCAGGGAAGTCGACAGGGTCGCAATCGGACAGCAGATCGCAAAGGCCGGCGACAGCATCGAGGAAGCGGCCAGGGGCGAGAAGAAGTAATCGTTGCACCGAGACGTATCCGGCCGGGCACAATCGACGGTAATACGCCCGCCACCACTGCGTTTGTGGCCGACCGACAGGAGACTTGCCTTGTACGAATCACGCAAGCAGCCGCCGCTGCCTCGCGTTCACTTCTTCCGGCGTCTCGCGCTGCACGTCGCGGGCGCAATGGGCGTGCTGCTCGGTTCGCTTCTGATCGGAATGATCGGGTACGGTTGTTACGAAGATCTGGCCTGGCGTGATGCATTCCTGAACAGCGCCATGCTGCTCGGCGGCATGGGGCCGGTGGATGCGCCGAGGACGGACGGAGGAAAGCTCTTTGCCGGTCTCTATGCGTTGTACGCCGGCCTGGTCTTCATCGTGGTGGCCGGTCTCGTCTTCGTACCCGTGTTGCATCGTCTGTTGCACAAGTTTCATTGGGACGAGGACGAGTAGGCACTTCAAAGAGTATCGGAAAGCAGTCTCTGCGTATGAGCGCAGAACTGCCCGTCGAGCGGCGCCGATTAATGCAGCGGCCGAATCGGCGGAGGAAAGTGCCTCGCGGGGAGGGTGCCTTCCCAACCGCAGCGCGCTGACCGGCAACGATAGCGGTGTCGAAGCTGGATCAGGCTGATCAGTCGATCGACAAACCGGCGCCGCACGCGCTCGAGATCCAAATACGAGTCCGAGCTACCGCAACGCGGGCATTCGATTGCGAGGGATTTTGCCAACGGTTCCATCCGGTCCACCAGTGAATTGCTTTGAATTATTCCCGTTCTCCTCGGGACGATCTGTTCGCTGACGTACAGATGGCAGACCTTCTTCGGCAACGTCGAACCTCAACCAGACGCGTCAGCTATGGGCGCCGTGCAAGTTCCCAACGGAATTTCGGTCGTCTTGCCGGCAGCCGAACGCAAACGCCTGTAGGCGCAAATGGTGTGCTCGCAGCTCAAACTCCACTTTGAACCTGTCCACTTGACGGGGAAGCTTGCGGACCCTCCAAGGTTGCTCAAGACGGGCTTCGACTGCCTTCAGTCCTGAGCCCGCAGAAGGGTCAGCCCCAACGGATCGCTCATGACTCCGCAACACGTCGCCTGTTGGATCACTCCTTATCAATCTCCGCCAGATCGTTGTTGGATGGCCCTTGAATCACTCTTCCTGTCGCATCGAAACGCGAGCCGTGGCAGGGACAGTCCCACGTGTTTTCCAGCGTGTTCCAGTTGACGATGCCGCCCAGATGCGGGCAGACGGCAGAGCGCTCATGGATCTCGCCTTTGGGATCTCGATATAACGCTACTTTGCGCAAACCTCGGGCAAGAACTGCGCCAGCGCCTGGCTTGATTTCTTCCGCCGACTTTGCGTCGCCGGCAAATACGAGATCCGTGTACTGCATGGCCACGTTCAAGTTCTCTCTGACAAATTTCGGCAAGGCGCGAAGCGTGATGCGCGATGGCTCGTAGATGGATTCCCAGGCGTTCTTGCGTT
>Ga0209683_10000519_pt1 | contig 15071 bp, 14 predicted proteins | sample DOMMetBare2Fresh_FD_187474 | JGI IMG/M metagenome (GOLD analysis project Ga0209683, IMG submission 187474) | Wetland sediment microbial communities from St. Louis River estuary, USA, under dissolved organic matter induced mercury methylation -... | ecosystem: Environmental > Aquatic >... | reverse complement strand
TGTCACACAGGGAATCAATTGGCCAGCGGCTGATACTGCTTCAGCATCTCGAGGGTCCTACGCCACGCGTCGCGATCGTCGTCGCGACGATAGGCGCGCATCGGTTCGCCGCGCGCACCGGATTCCAGGTTGAATCCGTGGTCGGCCTCCGAGTAGACGACGAGTTCGAACTTCACGCCGGCTTCCTTGGCGGCCGCTTCCATCGCCTGCGCTGTCTCGACCAGACAGCAGTTCTGGTAGCGGTCGCGCTGCGCCGCCATCACCAGAACCGGAACCCGGAAGCGCTTGACGAAGAAGCCGACCTTGTCGACCCAGGTGCGCGTGTAGGGGTAATACGCGACCACCATCGAGACGAGGTCCTGCATCGGTGCCGCGTTGTAGAGCGCCCCGCCTCCGCCCAGCGAAAAGCCGATCACCGCCGCCTTGCCCGGCACGGCGGCCGGCGAGCGCTGCGCCCGCTCGATCGCGCTCTTCAGGGCGACGGGGCCGGTCAGCGCGGGATTCAGGATGTCCTTGCCGTCGAGCAGGACCGTGTAGTAGCCGAGCTTCGCCAGCTCGGCGGCATAGGTCTGATACGAGTTCTGTCCGGTCTGTCCCGAGATGACGACGACGATCGGACCTTTCCCGCTCGCCGGGGCGTACACGGTCTGGGCGGGTCCGTCCGGCCCGGCTTCGGTCGACACGCCCTCGGCGTTGGCCATCGCCGCCAAGGCGCCAAACAGCACACTGAACAAGCCCAGCAACGCGCCACGGACTAACCAGGATCCTCGAAGTGATGTAACCATCGTCTCTTGCGTCATGCCTCTTCCGGAGATGGAGGATCCGGCGCCGGGGATTTTCCCGCCGGAGCCGGTTCTATCGTAGCGCCGATACGAGTGCTTCGCCCTCCGGTCGCAGCGGCGCTAGCGCGCCGGGTATTCAACGCTTTCGGCCACGATGCGCACGGCGATGGCCGCCGCTGCGCTGGTGTAGGCCGCACCGCGCGCCGCCAGATGCTCGCTGCGGAAGTACGCCTGTGTCGGCCGCCGACCGCTGCGGCTGATCCCGGCTGGGCGTGATTCTTGCCCCTCTTGTAGGCACAATTTGAGAAGGTTGAGGTGCCTCGCTGCCGCAATTTGCACGGCGGCTTCAGTCGATTTCTATGACCGGATCGGAGCACCCTGCACGACGGCTTGGGTCGGTTGCGCTACTTCGATCCATTGAGCAGCGGCCGCTCAAGCAGTTCTTCGTGCCGGCGGCTATCGCCAGTCTTCGAACGTCGACTTCGGAGACTTCGGCGCCGCGCGCACGACATTGCGGTACGTCTGCTGCACTTCGTGACCGGTCATTCTCAACGTCGCCTTACGAGCACTTGGATGACCGTTCCTGGCCGAACTCGGAATCTCACACGGGCCGGCGGCGGCGCCGTGGAGAACCCTGCATCGATTACGCTGATCAGCGCTCGAGAACCAAGTCCCGACCTGTCCGGGAGAGAGGGTCAAGTGCAAGTCCAGATCGCAGCCCCTGCGGACTTTCCGTCCGCTCAGACTTTGGCGCCCGCACAAGTGGCGACGGAAGCGGCGCGCTCACCGGGGCGGCGGTCCCCGTGACCCCGCGAGGCAAGCGGCAGGTTCTTTGAGCAAACGCACAGACCCGATCGCCATTGTGGTGCCCAATGGTTGCATTCCACTTTCCCGGAGGTGGACATGATGCGCACGTCGCGATCCGCTGCACTGTGCCTGCCTGTTCGTCGCAGGCGTCGAGTGCTCAAGTCAATGGGTTTACTGGCGTGCCTGCCAGCGTTTCCGAATGCCAGGGCGGCGGCCTACCCGACCACGATCGCCGCCATGCAGAGCGCGCGCGAGACCGAGACCAACGTTTATTACCACTACACCGAGTTCGGTCGGCACGCTCAGCAGGAAGGCTACCGGGGCATCGCCTACCTGTTCGCCGCGTTTGCCGCCTCGGAACAGGTGCATGCCACCAACTTTGGCAAGATCCTCACGCGCCTGAATGTGGAACTGATGCCGATCCCGAAGCCCGCAGTTCGCGTGAGCAGTACGCGCGAAAACCTGCTCCGCGCCGCCGACAGCGAGATATCGTCGATCGAGACCTTCTATCCGAAACTGCTCGAGCAGCTCAAGCCCGAGGGCCACGAGGACGCCATCACCCTGGTCCGCTACGCGTGGTCCTCCGAGCAACAGCACCGCGACAAGGTCCGGCAGATCCAGCGCTGGACGGGCACGTTCTTCGAGACTGTCGCGCGGACGATTGACGAGAAGACCGGCCGCTACTTTGTCTGCCAGATCTGCGGCTCGACGGTGAACACCGTGCCGGCCGACATGTGCCCCGTCTGCAAGTTCCCGCCGGCGCATTACCGGGGCATCGAGCCGCCAGCCTGAGCGAAACGTTGGTCGCGCACGATGATCGCGTCGCGCGGGACGAAGCCGCCTTGGAACAAGCCGGTGAGCGTTGGGCTTGTTGTTCGGTCTGGCCTCGCTGATGAAAGTTGCGGGGCCGCTCTGCTGCGCCACGCAACTGCCGGCTCTGGGGCGAAGCTTTTGACCGAAGTGCGCCGGCAACGCCACTTCAATCTCTTGCGCCGATGCGGCAGCGTGATTCGCTGAGTGCTCGGTAGCGGTCTGCGATCGGCCTTGGGCAGGTTTCCTCGTTTTACAAGAGCCGCGTTCGCGAGCATCCGGTCGTGCCGCGAGCGTCAATCGGGGAAGGGGTTCGCAAGAATAGGGCGCATGATGGCCACGCGCGCGCTCGAGGCCGGGTTCGCGGTCGGACTGACCTTGCGAGCTGCGCCCACAACACGGAGGCCAACATGGCCAAGTATCTCTTTGAAGGACATTACAACGCCGAGGGCGCCAAGGGCCTCGCTCGCGAAGGCGGTTCGGCACGTCGTGCGGCCGTCGCGAAGATGACAGAGGCCATGGGAGGAAAGCTGGAGGCGTTCTACTACGCATTCGGTGATGTCGACGTATATGTCATTGCCGATTTGCCGGACAACGTCAGCGCGGCCGCGTTCGCGCTCGCCGTCAACCAGTCCGGCGCCGTGACCGGAAAGACGGTCGCGCTGCTCTCGCCGGAGGACATGGACAAGGCAGGCAAGAAGTCCGTGGAATATCGGCCGCCCGGACGCTGACGCATCCGAGCCCCGGCTCTACTGAAGCATTGGGAGGTGCTGCGCCGTGCACGCGGCGCCTCTTTGCCAGCGCTGTCCTCTCGCTCGCACGCATTGGTCACGGCACATCAGGAAGACACTCGAGATCACGGTGGCACGCGTGCTTTCCCATCGATTCATGCCGCACACTGCGGGCGGAAGTCGTGAATCTCGATCGCTACCAGCGTCGGAAACGGCAGTGGCTCATTGCCGAACGGCAACGGCCTGACCGTTCTTCGCGTCGGTACAACAAATCCGTCGAACTCGCGGAAGTCCTCGCACACGTGAGCCGCCCGCGCCCACCGCCCCACGACCTCGGCGGTGTAGTCGAGCCGGCAAAGGCGATGCTGCTGATCGAAGTAGAAATCCTGCACGCGGCTATGCGTGGGTATATCAACAGGAAATGTCACCCGGACGCTTGACCACGACCCCGAGGCCGTTACCAGCGGCGGCAACTCCTTGAACGTGAACCCACCGCGCAGAAACATGAACGGCGCGGCGAAGTAGTTCCACGTCGCGTAGCCGCCGAAGTAGATGAAATCCAGCGGGTCCCAGTAGAGCTGCCGGCGCCAATTGCAGAATGCCGCACGCGGCCGTTCGCGGCGGGCCTGGATGGTGCCGTCCTGACCGAGGATGCGAACCTCTTCGTCGCCGATCAGTTCGCTCATTTCACCGGCACGCGGGAAATCGAGGAAAGTGAAACGCACCTCGCGTGTCGCGGCACGCACACGTACACGTTGCATCACGGGCCGGTGTTTCGCCGAGAACAGGAAGCCGCGGGCGGAAATCGTCGCCTCGACCGCGATCAGTTGATTCCACCGCGCGGCGCCACCGTGTGCCGCGATGGCGGCCGCGATCGCGGCGGGGAGTCCTTGCACTTCGCTCATGTTCGGGTCAGCGGTGAACAGTCTTCCGGCGCGCTGCGCTCTCCCGGCGCCTATCGTTCACGTTCGGCGCTGCGTCGCGCGCGCATCAGACTCGTAGCGTCTCGACGGTGTCGAACAACAATGCGTTGTCCGTCCGCAAGCTTCACACTTCCGCGATCACCGCGATCGAGACCTTCATTGCCTTCGGGTGGATCGGGAGCTTGGCGCCCTGGCGCGCCGGAGGGTCCTTGGGAAACCACCGCCCCCATTCCTCGTTCATGCCCGCGAAGTCAGTTTCCTCTCCAAGGATGAAAGTCGCGCTCACGACTTGCTCCATCGAACTGCCCGCTGCCGCAAGAATGGCCGAGATGTTGTGCAGGCACTGGCGCGTGTGCTCCTGAATCGTCACTCCGACAACATCTCCCGTTGCAGCATCGAACGGTCCCTGGCCGGAGACGAAAACGAAACCGCCAGATTTGACGGCCTGGCTATAGCCGGCCAAAGACAAAGGAGCCTTGTCGGTTTGAATGATTTCCTTGGGCATGGTGGTCTCCTTGATTCTTTGTATGTAACCGCGGAGATGCGATGAATCCGTTGAAGACCCCTGACCTCTTGAGTCCAAGGGTTCAACGCTGAGAATCGTACGCGCCGGTCACCCTCCGATCGCCTGGCTTCACGGCGCGCCGATCTTCTTCGCCAGCACCACCGCATCGTCGATGCGCTGGTAATAGCCCTCCAGCACCTTGACCTGCTCGTAGCGGTGCTTGCGATAGAACGCCCGCGCCGAGTGGTTTTGTGCCCGCACTTCGGCGCGAATCCACCGGATGCCCGCAGTGCGTGCCGTCACCTCGAGCCACGCGAGCAGCGCCGAGCCGACGCCGTGCCGGCGCCGCGCCGATTCGACGGCGAGCAGCAGCAGGTGCGCCTGCGTATCGCCGTACTTCATGATCGCGAAGCCAAGCAGGCTCGCGGACTCGCGCGCCACAATGGTGTTGGTGGCTTCGTCGTTCACACTCTTCAGCACCCGGTACGGTGTCCACGACCAGTTCAACCCATGCTCGATCGCCTCGCGCGACAGCACCGCGATCCGCGCTGCCTCGGACGGGTGCGCCAGTCCGACGTGGTAGCTCGCAATCAATTCGATGTCCTCATGCGAGCTTTGCGCCTTTCTCAATGAGAAGCTGGCGCAGTTCCGACCGGTGACAGCGCGATTCGTCCTCGCAGTAGCAGCCGACGGAGAAGTCGGCGTGATGCGAAAGCAGCGCGAGCACATCGAGGATGCGGCTCGCGTCGGGCGCAGTCATCTCGGCGCGGTATTTCCTGGCAAACGAGGCCCAGTCGCGATCGGTGTGCGCGCCCTGTCCGAACTTGACCAGCTCGGCGCTCGGCGCGAGGTTGGGGAACCACACGTCGTACCAGTTCTGCGACGCGAATTCGGTCTTGGGCACTCCCCGCGGCGGGCGCCGTACCGTGCCCAGACGCGGTCCTTCATCCTTCGCGCGCGGCGTGCCGAGCCTTACGACCTTGATCGTCATCTTGCCGCCTCCCGTTTTGGGCCGGCCTCATTCTGCCCGCAACGACTACGGTTGGATCGAGTTTCGGCTCGCGCCGCCACATGCGGCCGCGCGCGACAAGAGACGGGACGGCCGCCCCACGGCGTCCGCCCCTGACGCGACTACTTCAAGCCCATGCAGTTGGCGTAGTAGGTCACCGTCGCCGGCCAGTCGGAGAAGATGCCGAGGATGCCGACGTCTTTCGCGAGAACGTCGAGCGCCTTGTACATGTCGCTGTCCTTCTTCACCGCGGCGCCGGTCGGGTCGAACGCGTAATAGCTGCCCTTGCCCGCAGCACCGGTGCGCAGATCGACGCGCTCGAACGTCCACGTGATGATGTCAAGCCCGGCCGCCTTGATGTCGAGCGCGTACTGCGACGGCACGATCTCGTTGCTGGCGTTCAACGCGAGCAGCGACTGCATCGGCGGCGCGAAGATCCGCACGCCCTGCGCCTTGAGCTGATTGAGCTCGGCGACCGACAGGCGCGCCGGATATGCGCTGGAATCGAGGAAGACCGCCTGCTTGCCGAACTGCGGTACGTTCTGGATCCAGTACAGGATGTCGCCGACGAAGAATGACTGCGCCCAGACCTGGCTCGGCGGAATGCCGGCGGCCTTGTACTCGTCGATCATCTTCTGCGCATAGTTGGCCTGGCTGCCGAAGATGGCGACGACACGGTCCGGGTTGTTCGGGTATTTCAGTTCCGGCGTGAACTTGCCGCCGAGCCCCTTGACGATCTGGATGTACTCGGAGTGCTTCATCAAGGTCCCGCGGCTGTTGTACAGATCAGTGCGCCAGCTTGCCGTGCCGCCGAGGTAAGCCTGGGGCGTCGGCGCGCTCGGAACAGACGCGTCCATCTTGCCTTTCAGCGACTTGAACTGCGCAAGCGTCAGGTCACTGGTGCAGCACCTGGGCGCCGGATTGGCTGGCACCGGTCCGGTCCACGGCACCGTGCATTGGCTGTTCAGTGCGGTCGCGACGATGTTGGTCGTCGTGTGCAGGTCGCATTCGTCGTGGCGGCAAACCAGCTGACCGTCCATCGTGAAGGTGACGTCGCACTCCAGGATGCCGGCGCCCATGCGCGCGCCTGCTTGCGCCGCTTCCTTCGTATGCTCGGGGAACTGCAATGCCGCGCCCCGGTGGGCAATCGAGAAATCGCTGCGATAGAACGGGCCGTCCTTGCACAACATCAGCCGGTCCTTGAGCGGGCCCGCGTCCATGCCCTCCACGAGAAAGAAGGGCCGCGGACCAAGCTGCACGCGCTGGTCGTGCAGCATCCGACCGAGGTCGAAGTGACCCCGGCCGTCGTAGGCGGCGTTGTAGGCGCCGCCGTAGTAACGATTGTCCTGCGCCGCCTGTGCCAGCGACACAAACGCCGCTGCCGTCGCCAGCACGGCCGTCAGGAACAGCCTGCCTGATCTGTTGCGCATCGGATCCTCCGCTTGAACGACGTTCAACGCGGCCAGCACGCGATCGCGCTCGCCCTTGGACATCGATACCGCCAGTGGGACACACCTCGGTTTCGGGTTGTTGACAATTCCCACATTCGATCGGCGCAATCGCGCGAATGCCCGATGGCCTATCTCCCTCCCGGAAGGCGCGCCGGCAGCAGGACGATCTACTCAGCCCGCAACGACTCGACCGGATCGAGCCGCGAGGCGCGGCGCGCCGGCAGCACACCTGCCGCCAGCCCGATGGCGGCGGCGACCAGTTCGGCCAGCACTGCATAGAGCAACGGCGTGTGCACCGGCAGCGCGGGCACCGCGGCATGAATCGCTTGCGCCAGTCCGAACCCGAGCACGAGTCCAAAAACGCCGCCGAGCGCGGCGAGCACGATTGCCTCACCGAGAAAGAGACCCAGGATCGTGTGCCGCTGTGCGCCGAGCGCAAGCATCAAGCCGACTTCGCTGGTGCGCTCCGCGACCGCGATCGTCATGATGGTGACGATGCCCACGCCGCCGACCAGCAGCGAAATGCTGCCCAACCCCGCGACCGCCATTGTCAGGATGTCGAGGATGTTGCCGAGCGTGCGCAGCATGTCCTCCTGCGTCGTGATGGTGAAATCCTCGCGACCATGGCGCGCGGTCAGTAGCCGCCTTGCATCGGCCGCCACGCGCGCAGCCGATGCGCCCTCCGCATATGAAAGATGAATCTCGGTCAAGCCGTCGCGATTGAAGAGCTCCAGCGCGCGCGCGGCGGGAATGTAGGCCGTGTCGTCCAGGTCGATGCCGAGGAACTGGCCCTTCGCCTCCAGCACGCCGACCACGCGGAACTGCAGTCCGCCGATGCGCACCCGCGTGCCGAGCGCATTGCCCGCACCGAAGAGTTCTTCCTTCAGCTTGGGACCAAGGACGACAAAGTTACGCGCCTCGCCGGCCTCCTCCTGCGGCAGAAACTGTCCGACACGAACGCGGACGTTGAACACCTGCAGCATCGCTGCGCTGCCACCGAAGATCGTGGTCCGCCGAACGCGACTGTTGCCTGCGACTTCGGAGTTACCGGAAGCCGTCGGCACCACCGCGACCACGTTCGCAATCCGCTCCAGCGCACGCGCATCTTCGAACGTCAACGGCCGCACGGACGTCGGCAGGCCCGGCGGGCCGCCCGAGGCTTCGATCCGTCCGGGCGCGATGCCGATCACATTGGTGCCGAACTGGGAGAACTCCGCCAGCACGAAGCGATGGATGCCTTCGCCGATCGAGGTCAGCAGGATCACCGCCCCGATGCCCACGCCGATGCCGAGCAGCGTGAGAAAGCTGCGCAACCGGTGCGCAGTGATCGCGCGCAGCGCGAGGAAGACCGAGTCGCGCAGGATCATCGCTTCGCCAAGGCAAGAACCGGATCGAGCCGTGCGGCTCTGCGTGCCGGCATCACACCGAATATGAGCCCGGTTGCGAACGCGGTGCCCAGTCCCGCCACCACGGCCCAGTCGGGCGGGTACGCGGGAAACATCGGATACAGATAACGCAGCACGGCCGCGCCCGCCAGGCCGAGCGCATAGCCGATCAGCCCGCCCATTGCCGATAACAGCGCCGCCTCGGTCATGAACGCGGCGCGAATCGCGCCATGCGTGGCACCGAGCGCTTTGAGCAATCCAATCTCCGGCGTGCGCTGCGTGACCGACACCAGCATCACATTCATGACCAGGATGCCGGCCACCGCCAGGCTGATCGCCGCGATGCCGGCCACGCCGACGGTCAGTGTTCCCAGCACGCGGTCGAAAGTGGCGAGCACGGCGTCCTGCGTGATGACGGTGACGTCTTCTTCGCCCTCGTGGCGCGCCTTAAGGATCGCCTGCGCCTGCGTCTTCGCCGTGGCAATTCCGTCGCGATGCCGCGCCTCGATGAGGATACGGAACAGCGTGTTGGTGTTGAACATCTGCTGCGCGATCGATACCGGCACGAACGCGAGCTCGTCGGTATTCATGCCGAGCCCCATGCCGCTGGTCGACAGCACGCCGATCACGCGGAAGCGCCGGTCGCCCGCGCGCACGAGGCGGCCGATCGCCGGCTCGGCACCAAAAAGTTCGCGTCGCACCTTGCCGCCGATCACCATCACCGGCGATCCATGCGACCAGTCTTCTTCCGGCAGAAAGCCGCCCTGCGCAAGTTCGAAGCGGCGGATGTCACGGTACTCCGCGACCGAGCCGACGATGACAGTCGCGCGCAGCTTGCCGCCGACGGTCAGTTCCGCGCTGCCAACCGAAACCGGTGCGACACGCAACACGGCCGGAGCGCGCAGTACTGCACGCGCATCGTCCACCGTCAGGTCGCGTGGCGTGGAGGTCACCACGTTGGCGGGCGAGAAGCCGCCGGTCTGCGTGCGGCCGGGCAGCACGATCACCAGATTGGTGCCGAGCGCAGAGAACTGATCGATCACGTAGCGGCGCGCGCCGTCGCCCAGCGCGGTCAGAACCACGACCGCCGCCACGCCGATCGACATCGCGAGCATCGACAGCAGCGTGCGCAGCGGGTTGCCGGCGGCAGCGCCGACCGAGAACCGAAGCACGTCGAGGCTGCGCATCAGGAGGTCAATGCACTTGTTTCATCCCGCAGCACCGCGCCGTCCTGCATCAGCACGCGCCGGCGCGCGCGCGCGCCGAGTGCCTGGTCGTGCGTGACAACGATCAGCGTGACGCCGCCTGCATTCAACTGCTCGAGCAGTCGCACCACTTCTTCTCCGGTGGCGCGGTCGAGATTGCCGGTCGGCTCATCGGCGAGGATCAGCGCCGGCTGCATGATGGTCGCGCGCGCGATCGCGACGCGCTGCCGCTGCCCGCCCGACAGCTGATCGGGACGATGCTGGGCACGATCGGCCAGGCCGTAGTCCTTCAGCGCCTGCGCAACCCGAGTCGCGCGCTCACGCGGCGCGATTCCCGCCAGCATCATCGGCAGCGCGATGTTCTCCGCCGCCGTGAGACGCGCCACCAGGTGAAAGCTCTGGAACACGAAGCCGATGCGCTGGCTGCGCACGCGCGCCTGCTCCTCCGGCGACAGCGTGGTGACGTCGCGTCCTTCCAGCAGGTAGCGGCCCGTGGTGGGCCGGTCCAGGAGCCCGATGAGATTCAGCAGTGTCGATTTGCCCGACCCCGAGGGACCCATGACGGCCACGTATTCACCGGGCGCGATCGCGAGGTCGAGTTCGTGCAGCGCGTGCACCTCGCTGTCACCGAGATGGAACACGCGTTCGATGCCGGTGAGTTCTATCAGCGCGCCGTTGCCTGGAGTCGTCACGTCTTCTTGTACCTGCTTGCCGCCTTGGCGGACTATAAGCGGCCGTAGAAGGGTGAGCCGCCGAGCGATTTCAGAACATTTGGCCCGGGAAGTTGACGGGGATCAAGTGAATGCGCTCCAAGTCGACGCGAAACAGACGGCTGCTCGCACGCGCTAGGCCGATAGTTCGCCGCACACGGTATTGCGCAGACCGTAACTGAAAAACACAATCGCTGGAGTCGGTACTACCGGCGGGGATGATGTTTCGCTTTCACGAGTGCCCCGAGTGCCATCAGCGCAATCCACAGGGATCGGGGGTCTGCGTTGGTTGCGGCTCGACGCTGCAGCGCCGCTTCTGCCTTTCCTGTGGCGCTGCCAACGATGTACTGGCATCCAACTGTCGTGCGTGCGGCGAGACCATGCTCGCGACCGGCGTCGTGTCTGAGTCGATCTTCGCGCCGGCAACATCGCAAGCAGTCGACGAGCTTGACCCGATTTTCGGTCGAACCGTGATCGAGTCGGTGCCAAGAGCTATCGCTTCCTCAAGGGCTGCGCGGGCGCATCGCGCGGCGCGTCCTGTTGCTGCAAATACGGATGCCGCGGCACATACCGCTGATATCGCCGCGGGTCTGCTTGGACGGCGCCGACGTATTGCGCTGGTTCCGATTCTTATCGTGGCCGTCGTCGTTGGGGGATTTCTCGCCCATCGCCTGCAATCCGATGCGGGACCGTCGGCGCAGGCCCAAGCATCCGGCGCAACCCGAACGGATGGCGCGACGATAACCGCGATCGGCACTCCGACAGTGCCCTTGACCTCGCCAGCAGCGGGCTTGATCAAACCTGTCCTGCAATCAAAGGAACTGGTACCAGCGACAGCGATCGCGCCGGATGGCACGCCGCTGGACACGACGCGAGCCGCCGACCCGGTGGGTGCGCCGCCGAATCCGACTCCAGCCACATCGGCTACGCCGCCGGTGCCGACAGCCGATGCGCAGCCGCGCCGCGCCGTAAGGTCGACAGCAGCGGCCGCACCACCTAACCGTGCTACCGCCATACGAACGCAAGCGAAGCAGCCGTGCACGCCGAACCTGGCGGCGCTCGCGCTGTGCAGCCCAGATCAGTCGATCGAAGGGAGATGACCCAATGCCGCGTCTGTGCCTTGCCCTCGTTTGCCTGCTTCTCGTCGGGCTGGGCGGCGCTGTGCGCGCCGCGACACCGTACAAGATCGTCACTGCTTCGGAAAAAGGAACCTACATACAAATCGGCCGCGACCTTGCCAAGTTCGTCGCGCCTGCCGCGGGCATCGAACTGGAAGCGCTGCCGTCGGCGGGTTCGGCCGAAAACGTGCACCGATTGCGATATGAACAGGGCGTGAAATTCGCGCTGGTGCAGTCGGACGTGTATCAAGCGTTCATCAATGAGAGCCAGGCTGGCAAGTCGGAGGCGGCCGTCATCATCCGACCATTGCGCGTGATCCTGCCGCTGTACAACGAGGAGATCTATTTCATCGCGCGCGCCGACTCGCCGCTGAATTGGGTGCATGAGATCAGAGGGGCGCGGATCAGCGTCGGACCGCTGCGCAGCGGTACCGCGATGTCGGCGACAACGATCTATCGGCTGCTGTTCAAGGAGCCGATCCCCGAACCGACCACGACCTTCCTGTCGAATGAAGACGGGCTGGCGAAGCTGGTGACCGACAAGTCCATCGACGTGGTCGTCGTCGTCGCCGGCCAGCCAGCCAAGCTGCTCGTCGACATGAAATCCGAGGCGCGCGCGCTGATCAAACTGCTGAAGTTCGACCCCAATCATCCGACGAGCAAGGAAGTACTGAAGACCTATTTTCAGTCGACCGTGCGGGCGGCGAACTATCCCAATCTGTTGAGCGAGGACGTCCCGGGCCTTGCGGTCAAGGCCTTCCTGGTCACCTATGACTACAACCTGACGCAAACCGTCGTCAATCTTTCGAAGTTCGGCCGGTCGCTGTGTGAGAATTTCGAAACGCTGCGCGCACAGGGACATCCGAAGTGGAAGGAGGTCGAGTTGGCCTTGCCGGAGCTCGGAAAGGGCTGGCAGTACTACACGCCAATCACGCGCGAAATCAGTCGCTGTGCCGCGCCGGTCCAAGCCAAACGCAGCGTTTGCACGATCGAGCAAAAAATACTCGGCCTGTGCGAGTGACTCGCGCGCTCACCGCCACCGACCCGCTTCGCAATACGCTCGGTCGGGAGGCGTGGGGCTAGCGCATCAGCACATACGTCCCGGGCGCTTTCTCCATCGGCACGAAATCGCGATTACCCATGGTCGGCGGCTTGCCTCGTTCACCTGACCTCTCCTCGAGCCATGCCTGCCATGCCGGCCACCACGATCCAGTCTGCGCAACGGTGCGCGCGAACCATCGATCCGGATCGATATAGCGATCCCCCTCCTTCTTGGTCGCGATCCGATAGTGCCGCGGTGGCGCCTCGGCCTCGGGCGGATTGACGATGCCGACGTTGTGCCCGCCGCTGGTGAGGCAGAACGTGATATCGGCGTCGGCATACAGGTTCAGCATGTAGACGGACTTCCAGGGCGCGACGTGATCGCGCTCAGTGCCCACGACGAATACCGGCGCCCGAATGTCTGACAGCGCAATCGAGCGGCCGTCGTAGCGCATGCGACCCGACGCGAGGTCGTTGTTCAGGTACAGGTTGCGCAAATACTCGGTATGCATCCGATGCGGCAGCCGCGTGGTATCGATGTTCCAGGCTGACAGATCGGTGAGCTTCTGCGGCTCGGCCATCAGGTACTGGCGCACGATGCGCGACCAGATCAGGTCGTTGGAGTTGAGCAGCGTGAAGGCGCCCGACATCTGCTTGCCGTCGAGATAGCCCTGCTCCCATGTCAGGTCTTCGAGATACGCAAGCTGGCTGTCGTCGATGAAGATCGACAGTTCGCCGGCCTCGGTGAAGTCCACTTCGGCGGCGAGCAGCGTCAGTGATCCCAGCCGATCGTCACCCGCGCCTGCCATCGAGGCGGCGAGCGCCGCGAGGAATGTCCCACCCAGGCAGTAGCCGACCGCGTGCAACTTCTGTCCGGTGATCGCGCTGGCGGCATCAATCGCGGCGCGGATGCCGAGCCGCAGGTAGTGATCGACCCCGAGTTCACGATCGCGCGCATCGGGATTGCGCCACGACAGCATGAACACCGTGTGTCCCTTGCCGACCAGATACCGCACCAGCGAGTTGCTGGGCGACAGATCGAGGATGTAGTACTTCAGGATCGGCGACGGCACGATCAGTACCGGCTGCGTATAGACCGTGTCGGTCGCGGGTTGATACTGGATCAGTTCGATCAGGTCGTTACGCATCACAACCTTGCCGGGCGTGATCGCGACCTCATGGCCGGGCCTGAAGGTCAAGCCATCGCTGCGTGGCTTGCCGGCAAACAGCGCGAGGCTGTCGCGCCACCAGTCGGCCGCGCCCTGGACCAGGTTCTGCCCGCCTGTCTCCACCGTGCGGGCGATCACCTCGGGATTGGTCCAGATGAAATTGGTCGGGCTCATCACGTCGAGCGCCTGGCGCGCGGTGAACGTCACCATGCGTTCGTGATGGCGACTGACGCCCGTGACGTGGTTGGTTGCGTTCCAAAGCCACTGTTGCGTCAGCAGGAATGACTGGTGGATCAGATTGAACGGAAACTCCTGCCATCCCGAGTCCACAAAACGGCGGTCCTGCGGCAGCGGCTCGATGCACGGCGCGCCTGTGCCCTGCGCGCATTCCATCGCATACAGTGCGAAGCGGCTCGCCTTGCGCTGTGCCTTGCTCGCCAGTTCCATCTGCTTGCCCGGCGCAGCCGCCAGATGCCAGTACCAGTCGGCCCACGCGGACACCAGCGACGGCCACGCAATGCCGCGGCTGGCGCGCGCCACGGCCGCGCGTATCGCGCGGTCATAGTTCGAGAGCGGCACCGGCTCGGCCAGGTACTCCTCAGAGGGCGGCTCGATCGCCTTCACGGGCGCGCGCGGTGGCGGCGGAGGATTCGATGTCTCGGTCTTGCGCCCACGCGCACTGACCAGTTTCAAGCGGGCATTTGCCATCGGGATCTTTCTGCGAAGTTCAAGGCGCTTGCGTACGGACGATTTCAGTCGCCGCGCCGTCTATGGCAAAAGCATGCGAGTCGCAGGGGATGCGGCGTTGACGCGTCTCAACTCCGTGCCGTGTCGTTGCGCCAATGGCGCAACCGCAGATCAACGAAACTACTTAACGGCGGCCTTTTCTTCGGCCACGACGAGCGCGCCGGCCTTGACACCGGTACGCTCGAGCGAGGTGACGATCTTGTCGCCGGCGGCGAGCCCCTCGATCACTTCGGTGAATTCCCAGTTCGACACGCCGGTCTTGAGCTTGCGCTCGGCCAGTTTGTCATCGGTTCCGACCACCAGCACGCGTCCGCCTTCGAGCAGCGCCGCGGTCGGCACCCGCAGCACGTTGTCACGGGTGTCGAGCACCACTTCCACATTCGCGCTGTAGCCGACCAGCAGGCGACCGACCTTGTCGGGCTGATCGAACGTGGCTTCGACATCCACCGTGCGCGCCTGCTTCTCGACCGCGGTCACATACGGCGCCACGCGCTTGACCTTGCCGGCGAATGAACGCCCCGGTAGCGCATCGAGCGAGATGCGCACCGTCTGGCCGGATGTGATCTTCGGCGCGTCGACTTCATCCATAGGCGCCTTCACGTACAGACACGACTCGTCGATCAGGTCGATCGCGGGCGGTGTCGGCACGCCCGGTGGCGAAGGCGTCGAGTACTCGCC